>ERZ856578.78-NODE-78-length-166913-cov-9.514152_pt1 | contig 166913 bp, 142 predicted proteins | sample MGYA00514384_ERZ856578 | MGnify/ENA primary metagenome ERZ856578 (study PRJEB29103, sample SAMN06111958) | human gut metagenome | biome: human gut; feature: ankylosing spondylitis patient; material: healthy_person | host: Homo sapiens | place: China:Hangzhou... | reverse complement strand
AATCGCAGATCAGAATGCTGCGGTGAATACGTTCCCGGGTCTTGTACACACCGCCCGTCACACCATGGGAGTTGGAAGCACCCGAAGCCTGTGACCCAACCGTAAGGAGGGAGCAGTCGAAGGTGAAGCCAGTGACTGGGGTGAAGTCGTAACAAGGTAGCCGTATCGGAAGGTGCGGCTGGATCACCTCCTTTCTAAGGAAATGGACGAGAGTGTAAAGAGTTTTTGATTATTTAGTTTTGAGTGCTCAATTCAAATATTGAATACTCAAAATCATCCTTAATAAGTAGGATGTAACTGAACCTTGAAAACTGAATATCAAACACAACGACAACGAGATAGACAATTAGAGAACGAAAGTTCAATAACTGTTATTTCTAACCGTAGTGAATAACTACGAAACACTATTCTAAGAATAGATACAAATTTTACTAAGAGTAAAGTTTTTCCGTAAAAGAGTTATTCACATATATCAAACGAACCAAGCTAGTAACGAAAGTTACTAACGGACTGGTCAAGCTAATAAGAGCATAAGGTGAATGCCTTGGCATCAAGAACCGATGAAGGACGTAAAAAGCTGCGATAAGCTTCGGGGAGGCGCACATAGCCAACGATCCGGAGATTTCCGAATGGGGAAACCTAGCTGAGAAAAGCTCAGTTGGCGTACAGTGAATCAATAGCTGTGCGTAGGGAACGCTCTGAACTGAAACATCTAAGTAGGAGCAGGAAGAGAAAGAAACATCGATTTCCTAAGTAGTGGCGAACGAACGGGAAACAGGCCAAACCGAGATACATGTATTTCGGGGTTGTGGACTACATCATGTGATGGAGGTAAGGTAGTAGAATTGTTTTGGGAAAGCAAGCCAAAGAAAGTGAAAGCCTTGTATACGAAACCTGAAGACCCACAGTAGTATCCAGAGTACATCGGGACACGTGAAACCCTGATGGAAGCCGGAGGGACCACCCTCCAAGCCTAAATATTCCTTGATGACCGATAGCGAAGAAGTACTGTGAAGGAAAGGTGAAAAGAACCCCGGGAGGGGAGTGAAAGAGAACCTGAAACCTTATGTTTACAAACAGTCGAAGTTTTTCGGAACGACGGCGTACTTTTTGTAGAACGGTCCGGCGAGTTGCAGTGACATGCGAGGTTAAGGAGTACAGCTCCGGAGCCGAAGGGAAACCAAGTCTTAACTGGGCGTCTAGTATGTTAATGCAGACCCGAAACCGGGTGACCTATCCATGGGCAGGTTGAAGTTACCGTAAAAGGTAATGGAGGACCGAACTCACATCTGTTGAAAAAGGTGGAGATGACCTGTGGATAGCGGAGAAATTCCAATCGAACTCGGAGATAGCTGGTTCTCCTCGAAATAGCTTTAGGGCTAGCCTTGAGGTAAAGTCTAATGGAGGTAAAGCACTGATTGGACGCGGGTCCCCAAAAGGATACCAACTTCTATCAAACTCAGAATGCCATATAGATATACTCAGGAGTCAGACTATGTGAGATAAGTTTCATAGTCAAAAGGGAAAGAGCCCAGACCGACAGCTAAGGTCCCAAAGTGTGTGTTAAGTGGAAAAGGATGTTAGGTTTCTAAGACAACTAGGATGTTGGCTCAGAAGCAGCCACTCATTTAAAGAGTGCGTAACAGCTCACTAGTCGAGAGGTCTAGCGCCGAAAATGTCCGGGGCTAAAACACACCACCGAAGCTACGGAATTACCTATGGTAATTGGTAGAGGAGCATTCTGTAAGGACGAAGCACAATTGAAAGAGAGTGTGGACGAAACAGAAGAGAGAATGCCGGAATGAGTAGCGAGATATATGTGAGAATCATATAGGTCGAATGTCTAAGGTTTCCTGGGTAAAGCTGATCTGCTCAGGGTAAGTCGGGACCTAAGGTGAGGGCGAGAGCCGTAATCGATGGACAACAGGTAGAAATTCCTGTACTACGTATAATCAGAACTGTGGGGACGCAGGAGGATAGGAAAACCGGAGAATGGAAAAATCCGGCTAAGTACAAAGGTGTGAGTGATAGGCAAATCCGTCACTATAAGCTGAAGTACGAATGGGAGCGAAGAAAAGTAGCGAAGTTTCTGAATCCACACTGTCAAGAAAAGCCGCTATTGCGTTATACGTACCCGTACCGCAAACCGACACAGGTAGACGAGGAGAAAATCCACAGACCGACGGGAGAAGTGTTGTTAAGGAACTCGGCAAAATGACCCCGTAACTTAGGGATAAGGGGAGCCAACGCAAGTTGGTCACAGAAAAGAGGCTCAAGCGACTGTTTAGCAAAAACATAGGTCTATGCGAAACCGTAAGGTGATGTATATGGGCTGACACCTGCCCGGTGCTGGAAGGTCAAAAGGAGAGGTTAGCGTAAGCGAAGCTTTGAATTCAAGCCCCAGTAAACGGCGGCCGTAACTATAACGGTCCTAAGGTAGCGAAATTCCTTGTCAGGTAAGTTCTGACCCGCACGAAAGGTGTAACGATTTGAGCACTGTCTCGACAACACGCCCGGTGAAATTGAAGAACCAGTGAAGATACTGGTTACCCGCAACAGGACGGAAAGACCCCATGGAGCTTTACTGCAGCTTAATATTGGGATTCGGTATTGTATGTACAGGATAGGAGGGAGACTAAGAAGCTAGCACGCCAGTGTTGGTGGAGTCGATGGTGGGATACCTCTCTTATAATACTGAATTTCTAACCTACTTCCGTGATCCGGAAGAGGGACATTGTTAGGCGGGCAGTTTGACTGGGGCGGTCGCCTCCGAAAGAGTAACGGAGGCGCTCAAAGGTCTTCTCAGAATGATTGGAAACCATTCAAAGAGTGTAAAGGCAAAAGAAGGCTTGACTGCGAGAGTGACAACTCGAGCAGGTACGAAAGTAGGACTTAGTGATCCGGTGGTAACAAGTGGGAGTGCCATCGCTTAACGGATAAAAGCTACCCTGGGGATAACAGGCTTATCTCCCCCAAGAGTTCACATCGACGGGGAGGTTTGGCACCTCGATGTCGGCTCATCGCATCCTGGGGCTGTAGTAGGTCCCAAGGGTTGGGCTGTTCGCCCATTAAAGCGGTACGCGAGCTGGGTTCAGAACGTCGTGAGACAGTTCGGTCCCTATCCGTTGTGGGCGTAGGAAATTTGATAGGAGCTGTCCTTAGTACGAGAGGACCGGGATGGACGAACCTCTGGTGAATCTGTTGGTAACCAATGCCACAGCAGAATAGCCAAGTTTGGAACGGATAAACGCTGAAGGCATCTAAGCGTGAAGCCAACCTAAAGACTAGATTTCCCATGCGAAAGCAGTAAGACTCCTTGTAGACGACAAGGTTGATAGGCCAGAGATGTAAGCACAGTAATGTGTTCAGTTGACTGGTACTAATAAGTCGAGGGCTTGACCAAAGAGTAACGAGAAGCACGAGCTACGATGCAGAGACGTTACAAAGTTTGACGGTTATGTCGAAAGGTCAGAAATGACTGGTGTTTGAATTCAGTTTTAATTTTCAAGGTAGATTCAAATTTAATGATCCTCGATAGCTCAGCGGTAGAGCATCCGGCTGTTAACCGGAGGGTCGTAGGTTCGAATCCTACTCGGGGAGTTCTACTATAATTAAACATTTGGTGACATTAGTAGATTGAACTATTCCCATAGCGAAAGCTAGTGTGAATATAAATTTATGGCCCGTTGGTCAAACGGTTAAGACACGGCCCTTTCACGGCTGAGATAGGAGTTCGATTCTCCTACGGGTCACTATTTTTTCATATAACGGGGTGTAGCGTAGCTTGGCTAGCGCGCCTGATTTGGGATCAGGAGGTCGCAGGTTCGAATCCTGTCACCCCGACTCTTACTTTTTTAGTAAGTCCAGTAGCCGAGGGTAAAACTGTCGGTTTTATTTATTGTAAGATAAAATCGAATATCGGCATTATATGTATCAGTAGCTCAGCTGGATAGAGCAACGGCCTTCTAAGCCGTGGGTCGCAGGTTCGAATCCTGTCTGATACATCTTTTTTTATATATATGGTGGGTATAGCGCAGTTGGTTAGCGCGCCAGATTGTGGCTCTGGAGGCCGTGGGTTCGAATCCCACTATCCACCCTTGTGGGACACTAGCTCAGTCGGCTAGAGCACTTGACTTTTAATCAAGGGGTCTCGGGTTCGAATCCCGAGTGTCTCATTTTTTTTATTTGTAAATAAATTTTTTAGAAAGTCTTGTAAGCCTAGTATTTGCTAGTGTTTCAAGACTTTTTTAATACTCTCAACAATACTAATACTATAATAAAAAACATTGACGATTATTATAATTTTGCTTAATTTATTATATTTTATTATAAATTGAGGGACTAACGAGGGACTCGTAAAATTCTCTTGTAAGCCTAGTATTTAAGCCTATTACATAGGATTTTCCCTCAAAAAAATTAAAAAATTGAGGGACTAATAATCAAGCTGTGAAAAAATCATTTAGGTTTATGATATTGTTCTTTTTAGATTTTCTTTCAACTTGAGTATCATATAAGTCTTTATCAAAGTTATATTCCTGCATTTTCTTAGCGTATTTTTCCTCGTTTAAGTGAGTATATATGGCAGTTGTTTTTATATTTGTTTGTCCTAATGCTTTTCCTGTATCGTCAGCAGATATGCCATTTTCTTGGCATTGAGTGCTAAAGTAGTGCCTACTGCTATGTAAAAGGCTATTTATTATAGGCACATTAGCATAATTACATAGTCTTTGAGCATATCGTCTAAAACTACTAGGATTTAAAAATCTCCTTTTTGATTGCATATGACATAAGGGCTAGTAATTGAACTTTCAGCATTTCTTGCCTGTATCTCCTGTAAAAGTTGGTATGAAAGTATGTTAAGACCTATTTGTCGCTTGGAACACTTTGTTTTTGGAGTATCTATTTCTAGGCTTCTTTTTCCTGTTTCAAAATCTTTGTGAGGAGCAAGATTATCTTTGATATAAATAATTCTTTTGTCCATATCTACATTTTCCCAACGCAAGGCGAGTAATTCACCAGTTCGTAGTCCAGTCTGAAATAATAAAAGATAACCTAGGTTAGCTCTACCTTGTTTGAGTTTATCCCATAATTCCATTGAACTAAGATATAATTTTTTATATTGTTCAGGAGTATAAGGAGTTATCTCTTTTGCAGGCTTTACTTCTTTGCTAGGCTTTTTTAATTGTTTATGTAACGGGGCTTTAAGCCATTGCCTGTCAAAAGAATATTCTAAAAGGCTGTGTAATAACTGGAATATATGCTTGTATACGGTACTATAACTTAAATTTTCTTTGGTTAGCTTATCAATTAAAAAATTGTTTAAATTATCTACTGTTAAATCTTTTAACAGGGTGTTTCCAATTTTAGAATTTTCTAAATGATTTCGGAATGTTTGGTTTTCTCGGTCTATAGTCTGATTTTTTACAGATTTTAGTTGAATATCCTGTAATCGTGAGGGAAAATACTTTTTTTCATAAACTATGTTTAAAGTTAAAATTCTATCTTGATAAATTTCATTTCCATATAGGGCTCTTTGAATATCCAACCAGTTTTCAGAAGCTATTTTAGTATCAAATGTCTTGCTTACGGAAGTATTATCGGGAAAGTACCAAACGGCTTTATATTTATTGTTTTTCAAATGTTTAATTGTACCTCTTTTGGAACTCAATATTTTATATCCTCCTTTTGAGTTATATTTCCCAAAAAAGAGCAACACACACACTTTTTTATACTAAGTGGTGGTTGCTCTTTTTGTCAAGAATAAATTAAGTGATTGTTTATCCAACTATCAAGGTCTGATTTCCTAACTTTATAACCACCTATATAAACTGTTGGCAGTTTTTTCAACAAGGCATAGGCAGTATTCTGACCTATACCAAGATAAATTTGTATATCTTTTACTGTAAAAAATTCTTTTTCAACATCATTAGTATTATCCATTTTTATTCCTCCCTAAAAGTTTTTGTCTCCTTATTTCTTTGTTCTTCATATCAGCTCGTCTATTAGCTCTTTCAAGTATAATATCAAATCGTTCTTTGTATTTAACAGAACTTCCATCGGGGAGAGTCCCCAAAGCAAAATCAATAAAACAATTTTGAATTTCCTCAGCTCTAGTATTTATGTCAATATTTCGGTCTGATAAGTATTTAAAAAAGTTTATTGTATAATACTCTTGCTCCTCAACAGTACCATTACATCTGTCTTTTATCTTTTTTCTTGCAATTTCCATTAACTTTAAGCTATTATCGTTCAAAATAATTTCTCCTTTCAATTTCTTTATTTTTAATTTTGTCTAAATCTGATGTATCAAGATTTAGTTTTTCGTTTGGTTTTAAGCCAACTTCTTGAAAAGCTTTTAAAAGAACTTTTTTTAACTCCAAAGGAATATTTCCTTTGAAAAATTTATTAAGAAGCTCAACTATTTCTGAAACATTAGAGCTATAAGCCTGTTGTTTAAGTTTTAAACTGGCATTTTCTAATTCTGTAACAGACAATAATGAATTTCTGTTAAGTAGATTTTGTTCTTTGATACGAAGCTCATTAGCTTTTTTATCGTTAACTTCTTCCTGCCTTTTTAGCTTTTCTTCAACTTTTGCTATAGAGTTTAATTTTTCCTCAACCTTTGCAGATTTTGAATCCAAATCGTTACCTGTTAGCATAATCTTCTGAAAAGTTTTACAAACTTTTTTATAATCGGTATTACTAACTTGGTAGCCCCCAACAATAGGGATAGAGTGAAAACATTTTTCAAAGTCGGCAATTAGCTTTTTAACCGATGATATTTTTTGTGAATTAGATAGGTTATCTTGTGTAATGCTATTTAATTCATTTTTTATTTTGGTAGCCTCAGCATTGGCTGCATTTAATTTTTCTTTTGCAACAGCAATTTCACTATTCTGTTGAGCTAATTCTTTTTTTAACTCCTTAACTGTTTTGTTGCCATTTATAGCTGTTATCCCATTTTCAACTAAACAATGAATATGCTGTTTATCCATTGCCTTTTGTAAGTCTTTGTGGAATGATTTCAAGTCTGTTTGAGTTAATACTTCTTTTGCTGATAACTTATCAACAATCTTTCCCCTGAACTTCCCGTTTTTTACTATAGGCATAAAACAAAAGTGCATATGAGGAGTTGTTTCGTCTTTATGAACATAAGCAGAAATACAATTTTCCTTGCCATACCTATCACACAGAAAGTCGTAAGAAGTTTTAAAAAAATCTCTCTCTTGTTCGGGAGGTAAATCTTTTGGAGCTGTAATAACCCAAGTAGCAAAAATGTTTAGGTCTTTTCGCTTAAAAGTGTGTACTTCATCGAGTTTTTTTTTCACAAATTCTAGCTGATTATGATTTTCAGCAAGATTATAGTTCAAATGAGTTTTTGAAGTATCAATAGATTGATTTCCGTATTTTATGTATTCGTCGTGTTCATCTTTTCGGCGTTCGTAGTGAGCAAACATATGCCCCATACTAGATGCTTTATATTTTTGTACATTCGCCATTATCTTCACCTCCAGTCATAGAAAAATCACTATACCCTCCACATTCTTTTAGTTTATTTGGTTAATTATTTTCGGTATTTTTAGTACCTGACGAAGTTAACCCCTTTCCAAATGCGAAGGGTATAGCCAGCTATACCTTAACTTCCGTTAAGGTGCTGGCTCTGCCGAGGGCTAAAACCGAGGGCGTTGCCCTCTACCCACAAGCCTTTAAAAAGGCTTGACCTAAACTTGTTCACTCGCCGTATGGCAAGAGGGCAAAATTGAAAATTTTCCCTCTAAAAAATTAGCTTGTCTACTGTGCTAAAATTTGTAAAGGTCGGTAGTATTTTGCCTTGCAAAATCTCCACCTTTCCCTTGACAAATTTTTCGTTCAGTTATCTTTAAGCAGATGTATAAAGCCACATTTTGTTTTATCATAGTCCAAATTGTAATAGATAATATTTTTATCCATACAGTACACTGCGTATGTTACCTTGCTGTTAAAATGAGAACATATTTTTGTTGCCTTGTTTTCCATTTTTAAATTTATAAAACTCATAACTTTATCCCCTTTAAAAAATTAATAAGCAATTCTCATTTCTTCTGCTTCTTCGTTGCTTATAATGCTGTAATTTAATAATGTGTTTATTGCCAAATTTGCTTGTCGGGTGATTTTCGCTTTTATGTCATATTTTGCCCCAGTAAGCAAAGTATTCTGAATAATTTCTACATCAGTCATTTTTTTATTTTTGAGAGCTTCTGTATATGCTCGTCTTATAATTTCAAGTTCTTTTTTGTAATCTTCTGTGTCTAAATAATAATCAACGGTAACTTTTATCATATTTTTGCCCCCTCGTTCATACGCAAGTTTGTCCTTTCCTGCGTAGTCTTTCTGATATCTCCTCGTCTGTGTATAATTTTTCTTTCTCAAAATTGTTGAAAGAATTTTTAATAACAGACTTATCTTTTTTAGATGTAAACATATCGTAATTTACTTCGTTTTTCCAAAAAGTTTTTTTTGTGTCCTTTGCGTTGTACAAAACAGCTATTGTATATACTCTAGGGTTAGTAATCTTTTTTGTTGTGTTGTTTAATATATGCAAGACATACTCTATATCACTTGAGTCTAGCTTTAGCAATTTGTTTTTAACCAGTTCAGCAGAAATTAAATTACCGTTAATCTTTACTGGAGTAGTCGTAAAAGTGCAGAAATCGGCAATTATATTTACAACACTGCTTAAAGATTCTCTATAGTCATCATCTTTGGTTTGGCTTAATATATCAAATTCTATATTTTCTTTAACTAGGTTTAAATATTTATTATATTTTTCCATATCAACCAAACCATTACCGTTAATATTAGATTGATTGGTTGATTCAGTATCATTAAAGTAAGTATTATTATATTCATTATCATTAGGTGCAAGATTTTGGAAGTCTTGACTTCCAGATTTTTGCACTCCAGACTTCAACATTTTTGCACTCTTGACTTCAACATTTTGGAAGTTTGAAATTTGAGATTTTCTATGAAAGACATTATGTAAATAAATGATTGCTGGCTTTCCTAAACCTCTAACAACCTTAGATAAAAGTTGATATTTTTCAAGTTCTTTAAAAAGTTTAGAACAAGTTGTATGGCTTTTGTTGAGCTGTTCCATAGCGTCTTTAAGAGTAAACACAATGTAAATTCTGTTCTTATCATCAACCCAATTATTTCTCCGGCTTAAACTCATTCTATCAAGTAAAAGTCCATATAATATCTTTGAATCGGAAGATAATTTGACAAATTCAGGGTTTTGCATTAATTCTTTTGGAATTCTGTAAAATGTAAATTGGTCTGCTTCAGCTCCATAAAAATAATCATATTTTTTCTCCATCAACTCACCTCCATATCGTTTTAGTAAATTTTAACCCTAAATTATAGGTAAAATTTTTAAATTTATTGCTTGTTGAAGTATTTATCAATCTAAAAAGAAAAAATTAAAAATTTCCCTGTAAATTAGGTGTATTTTTTAATTTTCGACCACTATTAAGTCTTGCTGCCATTGTCTTTTTCTCCTCCTCCGTATATTCTCGATGTTTACGGAATGGGTTCTTGCCAAAACGGAACGGGTATAAAGCACAATTAGTTACAGAGCATAGCTTTATTTCATTGATTTGATTACAAGAACAATCTAAGCACTTAGCCCTAATAGCTTTAAGTGGACTTATAGGTTTTGTCAAAACATTATCATTTTCGTTCATTTTCAAACCTCCTATCGTATCCCTAAAACATCATTAATTTTTTTTTCAGCAACTGTAGCACTTACTATCTTTCCGTTTACAATATTTCGTGTATAGGTAGAACTGTATCCTATAGTTTCTGCAAGTTCATTAATTGTCATATTCTTGTCTATTAATGCCTTCTTTACTTTCTTGCTCCAAGCTGATAATGGTCTCTTAATTAATGCCATAAATATTACTCCTTTCGCTTTACTAAAAAAATTTTTTATGTTATACTTAAGACAAAATATAAATTAATGGTAGTGATTTATATTTGCTAAGCATATTATAGCTAACTTTAGTTAGATTGTCAATAACTTTCTAACTTTTTTTAAATTTATTTTGATTGGAGATTATTGTATGTTTTGGGATAGATTATACCATTTGTGTACAAAAAATAACTTTAAGCCTAATACAGTAGCTAAAGCAATCGGCTTATCAACTGCAACTGCAACAAAATGGAAAAATGGGTCTGTTCCTAATGGCGAGGCTTTATCTAAAATTGCCGATTACTTAGATTGTTCTGTTGACTATCTTCTCGGAAGAACTGATACTCCACAGGTTGTCAATCTCCCTGAACCATTAATTAGCACCCTTTTATCAGAGTATAGTAAAAATTCAGATGAGTTTATTTCAGATGATTTTATAAAAGAGCCACCTAAGAGCTTAATAGGTCAGAAATACTGCTTTAATGCCTCAGATTATGACAAATATCAGCATATTTTTGATGTAGCCTATAAATATACTCAAGAAAATAATATAGATATTTTAGAGGTTACTGGGGTTGATAAAGAGAAATATACAGATATGGTAGAGTACCATAGTGACATAATTGAACAGATATTTACAGGGAAATACTATACTTTTAGGGATATGTCTGCATATAATAAATTTTGTGAAATTTATAAATTATATGTCAAGGCATATGTACAAAATTTGATTAGTGACAAAACAGAGTAAGGTGCATTAATTTAATGTGCCTTATTTTATGCCCTTATTGACTTGTTTTTTGATATTTTAAGTGGTTATGAGGAAATATATACATAAAAATAAAAATGTGAAAATATGGTTTAATTAAGTGTAAAAAATAGAAAATGATATATTTTGTTATATTTTACTTAAAGAATGTGTGTAGAGCTCTTTACTTGGAATAGTTTTTTTGTTGAAAGGGACTAACGAGGGACTTTTGTTTAAAAAAAATCTTTGTAAATGGCTTTTTAACTGGGTTTTTAATGAAAGCAAGTAGAGTTCGAATCCCGAGTGTCTCATGATTAACAATCCTCAGATTTGCTTTTTGCAGGTTTGGGGATTTTTTTGTATATAAAATACACCTCTATATAGCTTATATTTGGGGTTTTGGGGGAAGGGCTATTTTACTCTACTTTAATTTATAATATTGTTAAAGTAAGGAGATATATTGAAAATTGAGAAGACCTAAATATGATATTATCCTAAGTAGAATTACGTTTTTTAGTTGACTTAAAAATGTGAAAAGAAGATTTGTGTTATTTGTGTTAGTGGGAGTTTTAAATATTACTTAAAAAGGTCTATTAGGAGAAATAGTATAACCGACTATAATATAAATTTAGAAAGTACTGTCTTTATTTTTAATTTTAACGAAAAATGACTAAAGTAATAAATAAGGAAAGAATAGTAAAGGAGAAAATATGGATTTTACAGAAATAATGAAACAAAAGATTGACTATTGTTCTAGGCATACAGATATGCCTATGGAATTACAGCAAAAAGCTAAGAAGTTATGTTGGGAGTATAATAAAACAAGTCCTGACGAAAAAGAGGAAAGAAGCAGGATTTTAAAGGAATTATTGGGTACTTACAATCCATTGGTATTTATAGAGCCGTCTTTCAGATGTGACTATGGATTTAATATACATACTAAGGGATTTGCCTTTATTAACTATAATTGTGTTATATTGGACACTTCTCCTGTTAATATTGGAAAAGGTGTATTTATTGCTCCTGGAGTATGTATAGCCTGTTCTGGACACGCAATTCATCCGAGACAAAGAGCTGAGGGTATTGGCACGTCAAAGCCTATTACTATAGAGGATAATGTATGGATTGGTGCAAACTCTACAGTATGTGGAGGTGTGACTATTGAAGAGGGCAGTATAATTGGTACAGGAAGTGTTGTGAATAAGGATATTCCGGAGGGAGTAATTGCTGTGGGAAATCCTTGTAGAGTTTTAAGAAAAATTACGGATAAAGATTTAGTTAAGTTATACTCTAATATGTAAAAAGAAAGCTCTTAGATAATGGCTTTCTTTTTTTACTAAATTATATTATTTTTTATTCTATGTGATAAATCAAGTATCTTATTTTCAATAGTTTTAATTACATTAATAAATTCATCATCGCTTTTGCCAGTAGGGTCATCAAGTCCCCAATCTTCTCTATGTTTACAAGGCAATACAGGGCATTTTACATTACAACCCATAGTGATAACTATATCAGGTGTTGGAATATTTTCAATTAACTTTGAATATTGATTTTTCATAGATATTGGGTACATTTCTTCTACTAACCTTACGGCATCTTGATTTATCTGAGGTTTTGTTTCCGTACCGGCAGAGCAACTATAGAGAACATCAGACGCAAGATGTTTGCCTAAAGCTTCGGCAATTTGGCTACGACAAGAGTTATGCACACAAACAAAAGCTACAACAGGTTTATTGTTTATCATAGATAACCTCCTATTTTTTATAGTATTATCCTATAAAAGTAGTATAATGTCAATAAGAGGGGTGATAGTATGAAAAACTGGTTTATAATGCTGGGAATAGATATTTTAATACCTTTATTAATGCTCATATTGGGGTGGTTATTAGCACATAAAACGCCTAGAAAAAATGCCATATATGGTTACAGGACAAGTATGTCAATGAAAAATAATGACACTTGGGTATTTGCAAACAGGTATTGTGGAAAGTTATGGATAAAGTGTGGGTTAATTTTATTGTTTATTTCAGTTATTCTAATGTTAACTGTAATAAAGGCAAGTAGTGATACTGTGGATATTATGGCAACAATAATATGCTTAATACAGTTAATTCCTTTGGTAGGCACAATATACCCTGTGGAAAAGGCTTTAAAAAATAATTTTGACGAAAAAGGTAACAGGAAATAGCTTTTGGTTAGTTATTACATATTTAGGAAGTAAAATTGGTAAAGTTGACTAATAAAAGTGGTAATTTAAAGAAGAAAGCCTTTTTTAATTGAATTATGCCTAAAATGGTGCTAAAATTAGCTTATCTATATAAAAGGAGGGTAATTTTATGAAGAAATTTTTAGCTTTATTTTTAGCTTTAAGCTGTGTAATATCAATTACAGGCTGTAGTGAACAGGATAAAAAGTTTGTAGAAACTTTAAGACCGGTTCAGACAAACACAAGTACATCAACAGCTACAATGGATTTGAAATTCAACTATAAGGAATTTGAAAAGATTGTAGATGACATTGAAAGTTACAAAATTCCTGCTGATGGCGAGGAATACAATTCAGATGAAAGTTTAGATAATGAATTGGAACAGAGCAATCTTGTTGATAAAGACGGCAATATTTCAGTAAGTATGATTGCAAATACAAAATCTGACCCAACTAAAAATTATGCGGATGGGGATATATCTCTTTCAGTTGGTAGCATATCTCTTAAATTAGGTAATGTGTATGTAAGAGGAAATGATATTTACTATTCAAGAGAATATCTCCTTAATACTTTGACATTAGGTGGATTATTAGTTGGTTCTAATGATGCAGAAGCTCTTAATACAGTAGATGAATTGAAAAACAATGTAAATCAGGCACTTGGTGGCAAGAAATACATTAAATTAGATAGTAGCAAAGATTTAGGTACAGATAATTTAATATCAAATTATGCATTAAATACTAGAAAAGAAAAGCAAATTGATGATTTCCTTACAGTATTTAAGGACTTTAATTCTCTTTCTGTAAAGGAAACTGAAAACGGTGCAACATTTGAACTTGATTCTGATAGCTATTCTGCATTTGTTACAAGAACTTGTGAGTACTTAAGAGCAAGAAAAGACAGTTATGAACAGCTTTTTGGCATTGAAAGTTCAAACTATGACGAAAGTGATGCATTCTTTGATGAAGTTATTGGTCTTGTAAACAATCATTCTTTTAATAACTTTATGGAAACAGCAGGGCTTAAATTTACAGTAAGTGATACAGTAGGCAAGGTAGATGATACGCATTACACAGACAATATTGAAGGTGTATTTGGCAAGAATGGTAATGACCCTATTGGAACATTAACAGCAAAGACTGAATATACATTAACAGATAATGTGACATTTGAAAACATAGACGAATCTGTTGATTATATGGATGTTATGAGCAGTATTATGGAAATAGGAGAATAAATAGAAAATAATATTAACAAGCCTCATTTCTTCGGAAATGGGGCTATTTTTATATTGAAATGGCGATGGCTTGCTTTATTCAAAGCAAAATATTCTAAATAACCAATTTTAGGCAAAAAAGAAACGGCATAGTAAATACTGATATGTACCCTTCTTACTGGGAGTCCAGTAAAGAGGGTACATATCAAATACTACACCGTTTCGATATTAAATGTAATTAAGCTCTTTTAGCGATTGCCTTTGTAGGACATTTTTCTGTACAGATACCACACTGAGTACACTTGTCATAATCAACATGAGCAAGGAAGTCAGTAACAGTAACAGCTTCGCTAGGGCAGTTTCTTTCACAGATTTTACAACCCATACAACCTGCTGCACAGTTATCCTTTGTTGCCTTAGGCATATCCTTAGAGTTACAAGCAACTCTAATAAGGTTATCGTAAGGAACTAATTCGATTAAGTGCTTTGGACAAGCCTTAATACAGGCACCACAGGCAACACATTTATCCTTATCAACAACGGCTACACCGTCTACAACATGAAGTGCATCGAAGTTACAAGCCTTAACACAGTTACCGTCGCCAAGACAGCCATAAGCACAAGCCTTTGCACCACCGTTAATACCATTTTCGTATACACAGTCAGGTGCACCATAGTATTCAAACTTGTTCTTAGCCTTGTCACAAGTACCATTACATTTTACAAAGGCTGTTTTCTTAGCAGAAGTATCAGCCTTAACACCCATAATTTCGCCGATTGCAGCAGCAGCTTTTGCACCACCAACAGGACAGCCATTTACAGGAGCTTTACCAGTAGCAATAGCTTCAGCTAAAGCATCACAGCCTGCGAAACCACAACCACCACAGTTAGCACCAGGAAGTGCTTCTCTAATAGAATCAATCTTAGGGTCTCTTTCTACTCTAAACTTAATAGCAGCAATACCGAGTATGATACCAAAGAGAACACCTAAACCACCTACAACAAGTATAGGGAATAATATAGCGTTTAACATTGTTTTCTCCTCCTCTTAAAGCATACCGGAAAAGCCTAAAAAGGCTATTGACATTAAGCCTGCTGTTATTAAAGCAATAGGGAATCCCTGAAATGCCTTTGGAATATTGTTAGATGCAATTCTTTCTCTTACACCGGCAAAAAGTACGATTGCAAGTGTAAAACCAATAGCAGCACCAACACCGTTTACAATAGACTGGATAAAGTCATATTTGTTATCCATATTTAAAACAGCAACACCGAGTACAGCACAGTTTGTTGTAATAAGTGGAAGATAAACACCAAGTGCCTGATAGAGAGATGGTGAAGACTTCTTGATAAACATTTCAACGAACTGTACAAGAGAAGCAATAATTAAGATAAATGCAATATTGTAAAGGTATTCAAGACCAAGTTTAACAAGCACAAGGTTATATACAACCCATGTTGCAGCACTTGCAAGAGTTATAACGAATATAACTGCTACACCCATACCTGCTGCTGTTTCAACTTTCTTTGAAACACCGAGGAATGGACAGATACCTAAGAACTTAGAGAAAATAAAGTTGTTTACAAAAATTGCACCAAGAAATAATATAAATAAACTCATAATTTGTCCACCTCCTATGCGTTCTTCTTATTCTTTAATAAATTGAAAATTACCATTAAGAATGCAAGTGTAAAGAAAGCACCTGGTGGTAAAATCATAAGAATAGTTCTTGGGAAAATTTCTGGTAATGTGTAACCAAATATAGAACCACTACCGAGAAGTTCTCTAACGATACCTAAAACTGAAAGGGCAAGGGTGAAACCAAGACCCATACCAAGACCGTCAAATAAAGAAGCAATAGGGTTGTTCTTTGAAGCATATGCTTCTGCACGACCAAGGATAATACAGTTTACAACGATAAGAGGTATGAACATACCAAGTGATGCGTTAAGAGCTGGAACATAAGCCTTTAAAAGCATCTGAATTAATGTAACGAAACCAGCGATAACTACGATAAAGCAAGGTATTCTAACCTGGTCCGGAACAATCTTTCTAATTAAAGAAATAGCAATATTTGAGCAGATAAGAACTGCTGTTGTAGATAAACCCATACCAAGACCGTTCATAAAAGATGTTGTAACGGCAAGGGTAGGACACATACCGATAACCTGTGAAAAAGTAGGGTTTTCATCAATAATACCGTTTTTAATAATTTTAAGTGGATTCATTATTTATTACCCTCCTTTTTAATAGTATCTTCATAGTATTTTGATACATCATTTGCAGATAAAGTAACTGCCTTTGATGTGATTGTAGCACCGGTAATGGCGTTAATCTGGCTGTCTGTAGCACTACCAGTCTTAGTTACTTCAAGTTCGCCTTTCTTGCCGGCAAACTGACCACTCCATTCTGGCTTAGAGCTGTTAGCACCAAGACCAGGAGTTTCATTTGAGTTATCAACTACAGAAAGACCTGTAATAGTACCTTCGTCAGTACCGTTGTCATCATTGCTGTTTGCATCAATACCGTACATAAGCTTTAAACCTGCACTAAAGCCCTTTGTAGTAACAGAAACAGCATAGCCCTTGATAGAGCCATCAGGATTTAAACCTGGAGTGTAAGAAGTAATAACTGTACCGTTGTCATCTCCAGTTTCATAATTAACTTCTACAGTTTCGCCCCATTGAGCATCGGCAAGAACAGCATTCATACTTTCTTCTGTTGTCTTTTTGTCAGCAGCAGCAATAGGTGCAGTTGTAACATCGTTTACATAGCCTAAAATACCAGAAACGATAGCACAAATAATTAATAATATAGCAGCTGGTTTTACGATTGACATATTACTTCACCTCCTTAACTTTTACCGGCTTAACATAGCCAAATTTCTTAGGTGCTGTGTATCTGTCAATAAGTGGAGCAGCAAGATTCATAAGAAGGATTGAGTAAGATACACCTTCTGGATAACCACCAAATACTCTGATTAAAACAGTAATAATACCACAGCCAAGACCCATAATAATCTTACCCTTTGGAGTTACAGGAGTTGAAGCATAGTCAGTTGCCATAAAGAAAGCACCGAGCATTAAACCACCTGCGAAAAGTTCCTGAATAGGCTGTCTTGCAGATGCAGCTTCAATACCAGAGAGCTTGAAGATATATGTAAGAACTAATACAGTTGCAATATAAACAACAGGAGTTCTCCAAGAAATAACTTTCTTAACAATAAGGTAAACACCACCAAGAATTAAGGCAATAGCACAAGTTTCGCCAATAGTACCACCACAGTTACCTACTAAAAGGTCAAAAAATGAAGTATTAAGAGCACCGGCTTCCTTAATCTGAGCAAGTGGAGTAGCATATGTTGCAGCGTCAACACCCTTCATAAAGTTAGTAGGAACAAAAGCACTACCAGTCATAAGTGTTGGATAAGATGCAACTAAAAATGCTCTACCAGCAAGAGCTGGGTTAATAAAGTTCTGACCTAAACCACCGAAAAGCATCTTTGCAATAACGATTGAAAAGAGTGAGCCAATAATAGGCATTGCAAATACTGCAATAGGGTGTGCACCCATATTAAGTGCAGGAAGGTTCATTGCTAATAAAAGACCGGTTACTACTGCTGATAAATCGTGAATAGTGTTTGGCTTCTTAGCAATTTTGTTATAAAGATATTCAAAAACGATACATGATGCAATACACATTGCAATTTCAATAGCGGCACTAATACCAAAGAAAATGATACCCATAATTGCAGCAGGGCAAAGGGCAATTACAACATCTCTCATAATAGATGTTACAGTTTCATTGGAACGAATATGGGGAGTGCCGGACACCATTAAATTATTATTTCCCATTGTCTGTCATCCTCCTATTTCTTCTGTGCCTTAGCTCTCATAATAGCCATTGTTTCACGCTTACAGATTCTGAGAGTCTGAGTAAGGTGACGTTTAGCTGGACATACATAAGAGCAAGAACCACATTCAATACAATCAAGACCGTTGTTAGCAGCAAAACCTTCGTAGTCCTTTGCAAGAGCGAGCTTATTAAGCTTAGCAGGCATAAGACCCATTGGACAGGCGTTGATACACTTAGCACAACGAATACAGTTGCTTTCAGGTGGAAGTTCAGCATCTTTCTTAGTAAGACATAAAAGAGCAGAAGAAGTCTTTATAAATGGACAGTCAGTTGAGAACATAGCCGGACCCATCATAGGACCACCAGCAATTATCTTGCCGAGGTCTTCATTTAAACCTCCTGCCATTTCAATAAGCTCGTTCATATTCATACCGATACGAATTTCGTAGTTACCAGGGTTATTAGCAGCCTTACCAGTTAATGTAACGATACGACGCATTAAAGGTCTGTCTTCGCATACAGCTGTTTCAATAGCTACAACTGTGTCTACATTATCTACAATACAGCCGGCATTTGCTGGTAAAGCACCTGAAGGAACTTCTCTGCCAGTAACGGCGTTAATAAGCTGTTTTTCAGAACCCTGAGGATACTTAGTCATAAGAGCAAGAACCTTTATTCTAGGGTTATTTCCAACAGTTTTAACAACCTTTTCAATAGCGTCAGGTTTGTTGTTTTCAATAGCAATATAGCCTGTTGCGTCTGGGAAAAGTTTGAGGATAATTTCAAGACCCTTTACAACTTTTTCAGGCTGTTCCATAAGGAGTCTGTAGTCAGTTGTAAGGTAAGGTTCACATTCAGCACCGTTTACAATAACAGTGTCAATCTTGCAATCCTTAGGTGGGTTGAGCTTAACGTGAGTTGGGAAACCTGCACCACCAAGACCTACAATACCGGCTTCCTTAACTTTTTCAAGGATTTTTTCATTTGAAAAAGACTCGTAATCTGTGTCTTTGCCAATAGATGGGTCTTCCTCGTATAAACCATCGTTTTCAATGATAATGGATTTAACCATAGCACCACTTGGAGTAGCCATAGGCTTAATATCCTTTACTGTGCCTGATACAGATGCGTGAATAGGTGCAGAAACGAAACCACCGGCTTCGGCGATTTTCTGACCTACGAGAACTCTGTCACCCTTAGCTACAACTGGTTCACAAGGTGCACCAATATGCTGGCTCATTGGGTAAACTAAAAGAGAACCCTCTTTTGGCATAAGTATCTGGATAGGCTTATCCTTAGCTAAGGCTTTGCCATCCGGCGGATGAATACCTCCACGGTTAAAGGTCTGTAAATTCATAACCATGCCTCCTATAATTTTTTGACGGAAACCAACCGTCTAATAGTTGTAGTAATATTATACAAATCAATGTATCTACAACTATATATATGTCTATATGATACAATATTTTCAATTAAATTTCAAGGTAATTCGCCAATTTTGTTGCCCGTTTTACTTGTTAATTTAATATCAAACAAAAGGCGTTTTTTGTGATAAAAATTGGAGTTTTTTAAGTTATTTTGGCTATGGGTTTAGTAGGAAATAGGTCTTTGTACAGAAGTTATAAATATCCAAAAAATTGGTATAAATATTTGTTGTCAATAGACTTGTAAAGTTGTCGGAAAAGGTTTAAAATAAATCTGAATATTAGTTTTAAATTAAGGAGTGTAAAATATGAAAGTTGCTAGTTTTACTATTGACCACGATAGATTATTAAGAGGTATATATGTTTCAAGAAAGGATAGTGTTGGTAACGAAACTGTTACTACTTTTGATGTAAGAATTAAAAGACCTAATATTGAACCACCTGTAGATATTCCTGCAATTCATACTCTTGAACATCTTTTAGCTGTTTATTTAAGAAGTGATGAAAGTGGTTGGGCTGACAAGGTTATTTATGTTGGACCAATGGGTTGCAGAACAGGTATATACTTGATTTTCAAGGGCGATTTATCATCTAAGGACGTTGCAGATGTTATTACAAAGTCTTTTGAATATGTAAGAGATTTTGAAGGTATTGTACCGGCTACAACTTCAAAGGAATGTGGTAACTATCTTGACCACAATTTGACAATAGCTAAGTGGGAAAGTAAGAAATTCCTTGATGAAGTTCTCTATAACTTGAAAGATGAAAACCTTGTTTATCCACAATAAAGAGATAAGTGAAAAAATTGATTATTTACTTGGCTAACTATGGCAATTTCTCTTGAAAATTGCCATAAAAAGGGGTATAATAATATTTATTTTATAAGGAAGTGAGTTTTATGGGCAAAGACACTATTGATGACAACAAATTAATAATCGAGGATAATATAGTTTCTCAAAAGGCTACCAGAAGTAACAAGCCTGTAGGTGAGGCTGTTAGTACAGACGAACAGATAGAACAGCTATACAAAGATTTGTTGGCTGAAATTGCAAAGTATCGTCCTAATAAAAATCTTGATATGGTGGAGAAGGCCTATAATCTTGCGAGAAAGGCTCACGGAAACCAAAAGAGAAAATCCGGAGAACCTTATATTATCCACCCTCTTTCAGTTGCTAAAATATTGGCTGAATTGGAATTGGATATGGAAAGTATTGTAGCCGGTATTCTTCACGATGTTGTAGAAGATACACAGTACTCCCTCGAACAAATATCTGAAATGTTCAATCCTGATGTTGCCCTCTTAGTAGACGGTGTTACAAAGCTTGAAAAGATTGAATATTCTTCAAAAGAGGAAATGCAGGCTGAAAACTATAGAAAAATGTTCTTGTCTATGGCAAAGGATATAAGAGTAATACTTATAAAAATTGCCGATAGACTTCACAATATGAGAACATTGTCGTTTATGACACCTGAAAAGCAAAAGGAAAAGGCACAGGAAACCCTTGATATTTACGCACCTTTGGCTGACCGTCTTGGTATTTCCAAAATTAAGACAGAGCTTGAGGATTTATGTCTTAGATATTTGGATAAAGATGCTTATTTTGATTTAGCTGATAAAATCCATAGAAAGCAGTCTGAACGAGAGGCTGACGTTGAAAAAATCGTAAAGGAAATACGTCAGAAATGTGAAGAAGCTGACATTAAGTGTACAGTTTATGGCAGACCAAAACATTTCTTCAGTATTTACAAGAAAATGCACAACAAGAATAAAACTCTTGACCAGATTTTTGACTTGTTTGCAGTTAGAGTTTTAGTAGAAAGTATAAAAGACTGTTACGGTGTTTTAGGTGTTGTTCACGAGGCTTATACACCTATGCCTAACAGATTTAAAGACTATATTGCTATGCCAAAGGCCAATATGTATCAGTCATTACACAATACATTAATTGGTCCGGACGGTATAATATTTGAAATACAGATTAGAACATACGAAATGCACAGAACTGCTGAGTATGGTATTGCTGCCCACTGGAAATACAAACAGGGCAAAACAGAAATTGAAGAAGAAACAAGTGAAGATGCTAAGCTTACTTGGCTTAGAAGAATTCTTGAATGGCAGAGAGATATGTCAGATAATCAGGAATTTATGGACACTATTAAGACTGACCTTGATGCCTTTAATGATAGTGTATTCTGTTTCAGTCCTAGTGGTGAGGTAATAAGCCTTGTAGAAGGTTCCACACCTGTTGACTTTGCCTATGCTATTCATTCAGCTGTAGGTAATACTATGGTTGGTGCAAGAGTAAATGGTAGAATTGTAAACTTTGACTACCAAATCCAGAATGGCGATAGAGTAGAAATCGTTACTAGCCAAAATTCCAGAGGTCCAAGTAGAGATTGGCTTAACTTTGTAAAGACAAGTCAGGCTCGCTCTAAGATTAACCAATGGTATAAGAAGATAAATAAAGAAGAAAATATAGTAAAGGGTAGGGAACTTATTGAGCGTGAAGCTAAAAGAAAGGGCTATAATATTGCCGACTTAACTACACCTAAATTAGTTGCTAAAGTCCTTGAAAGATATAGCTTTAGAGATTGGGATTCTATTTGTGCTGCTGTAGGTCACGGTGGACTTAAAGAAGGTCAGATAGTAAACAAACTTAATGAGCTTTATCAGATTGAAGAAAAGAAGAAAAAGACAGCTGACCAGCTTTTAAAGGAAAAAGAGGAGGCTGTTAAGGCTCAGGTTGATGCAGCAGCTGCTGCAGCGACTGCTCCTAGAAAGAAAACTAAAAGTGGTGTCTACATTAAGGGTATTGGAGATACAGATGTTAGATTTTCTAAGTGCTGTGGTCCTGTTCCCGGCGATGAAATTGTTGGTTTTGTTACAAGAGGTAGAGGTGTTTCTATTCACAGAACTGACTGCGTAAACATTATTAACCTTAGTGAAGAAGAAAGAGCAAGACTTTTAGAGGCTGAATGGAGTGTACCTCTTGATAACAAGGGTGAAGCTAACTATAGTGCTGAAATTAGAGTATTTGCTCCTAACAGAGATGGTCTTACAGTTGATATTCTTAAAGTTCTTGTTGATGACGGCGTTCCGGTATTAAATGTAAATGCCAGAGCTTTAAAGAACGACAGTGCAGTTATTGATTTATCTATGAAGATAAAGGGTAAGGAACAGCTTGAGTTTATTTGTAAAAAGATATTACAGATTTCTGGCGTAGACAGAATTGAGAGAGTGACAACATAATGAGATTGGTTTTACAGAGAGTTGCCCACGCAAGTGTTACTATTGACGGTAAGGTTGTGGGCAAGATAGATAAAGGCATACTTGCTCTTGTAGGAATGAATACAGGAGATGACGAAAGTGTCTTTGAAAGAATGTTTAACAAAATAACAAAACTCCGTATTTTTGAGGACAGTGAGGATAAAATGAATTTATCTGTAACTGACCTTGACTACGGTGTGCTTTTAGTTCCTAACTTTACAATATATGCTGATGCCAGAAAAGGTAATCGCCCTAGCTTTGCTATGGGTGCTAAGCCTGATGAGGCAAGGGAAAGTTTCAATAACTTTGTAAAATATGCTAAAGAACATTATCCAAAGGTGGAAAGTGGTGTTTTTCAGGCTGATATGAAGGTTGAACTTTTAAATGACGGACCAATTACTATTTTATTAGATAGTGATAAGTTATTCTAGCATTAATGGAGGTTCTATAATGCGTTTAATGTGTGAAATTTCCCAGTCTATGGGGGAAAACTGTTACTTTGTTGTAGACGAAAGTACAAACAAGGCAATAGTTATTGACCCGGGGGAAAATGGAAAAAAGTTAAATAAAAAAATAGATGATAACAATTTGGAAGTTGTAGCAATCTGTCTTACTCATTGTCATTTTGACCATATTGGTGCTGTAGCTGATATTAAGGCTCACACAAATGCTCCTGTGTTTATATGTGCAGGAGATGAAAAGATTGCTGAAAATCCTGTTTATAACTTATCTTCCCGTTTTACAGAACCTATTACAATAGAGTATGACAGAGTTTTGCAAGACGGAGAAAAGTTTGCCTTTGGCAATTTGGAGTTTGAAACTATTATAACTCCGGGACATACACCGGGCTGTGGCTGTTTCTACTTTGAAAGAGAGGGTGTGCTCTTTTCAGGAGATACACTTTTCTATATGAGCTATGGCAGAACTGATTTTCCTATGGGTAGTTCTGTTCAGATTACAAAGAGTATTAAAGAAAAGCTTTTTGTATTGCCGGATTACGTAAAGGTTTATTCAGGTCATGGACAGCCTACAGAAATAGGATTTGAAAAGAAAAATAATATGTATATTAATGTTTAATTGTTTTTAGGGTATAAAATGCTTAAACATATGGAGGAAATATGGACTATATAGTATCAGGGCATAAATACGTTGATGACGTTGTTTCAATGCTGATGATGTTTTATCCAAATGAAAAATATACGCAGGTAGATGAGGTAGGAGATAACTTTACAGTTGTTTCTGTATTGTCTAAAAATACAGCGTCTGCCCACGTTTTTAAAAACGGTAAGGAAATAACATCAGGTGCCTGTATCGGTCAGTTTGATGATATAAAAGAACATAAAAGAGTTTTAAAGGTTGCTATATTGCGAGCTTTAAAGGCTGTTAAAAATATTGATATGCCTTGGGGTATTCTTACAGGTGTAAGACCGGCTAAGTTGGTTTCAGATATGTGGGCAGAGGGCAAAAGCGACTTCGAAATAAGGGAAGAAATGGTTAGAAAATTCAAAGTAAGCCCTGATAAGGTTTCACTTATGTTTTCAGTTGCCAGCTCTGAACAGAAAATATTAAAAGACGGCAAGGGCAAGGTTTCATTGTACATTGGAATTCCTTTCTGTCCTACAAGATGCTTATATTGTTCCTTTACTTCCTATGATATGAAGCGTTATAATGGTAAAATGGACGCCTACTTAGATGCCCTTGAAAAGGAAATGGCTCATTGTTCAAAGTATTACCAGTATAAGAAAATTTCAAGTATTTACATTGGTGGAGGTACTCCAACTTCACTTAATGAACAACAGCTTGAAAGATTGTTGTCAATGGTAGATAAATACTATTCAAGACCACAGGAATATACTGTTGAGGCAGGCAGACCTGATACTATTACAAGGGAAAAGTTGAGAATATTAAGACATCACAATGTTGGTAGAATTTCGATTAACCCACAGACTTTAAACCAAAAAACTCTTGACCTTATAGGCAGAAATCATACAGTAGAAATGTTTATTGATGCCTTTAAAATGGCAAGAGAAGAAGGATTTAAGGATATAAATACAGACATTATTCTTGGTCTTCCCGGTGAAGGCGAAGAAGAAGTTACAAATACTTTAAAGGGTCTTAAGGAATTAGGACCTGAAAGTATTACTGTTCATACCCTTGCAGTAAAGAGAGCATCTCGTTTGAAGGAAACCTTAGGAGATTACACAATGACAGATGCCGGCTTAATGGATAGACTTCTTGGCTTGGCAGCATTTTTCACAGATAGAATGGGTATGCACCCATATTATATGTACCGTCAAAAGAATATGGTTGGTAATTTTGAAAATGTTGGTTATGCTAAAGAGGGCTATGAATGTATTTACAACGTAGAAATTATGGAAGAACAGCAGACAATACTTGCTCTTGGTGCCGGTGGTTCTACAAAACTTGTAAATAGCGAAAATGCACAGATTGAAAGAATATTCAACGTAAAAAGCGTTGATGACTACATAAACAGAATAGATGAAATGATACAGAGAAAAGAGGTTGGAATAAAATGGCTTTAAAACGTCCTAGAGGAACTAATGACTTTCTTGGTGACAAAGTAAAGTTAATGACTAAATTAGAAGAAACAGTAAGAGATGTTTGTAAGAGTTTTGGTATAAACGAAATTAGAACACCAATGTTTGAATATACTGAACTTTTCCAAAGAGGTGTAGGTGAAACAACTGATATTGTTCAGAAGGAAATGTTTACCTTTGAAGACAGAGGTGGCAGAAGTCTTACACTTAAACCGGAGGGTACAGCCGGTGCTGCAAGAGCATTTATCGAAAATGGTCTTTATTCAGAGGCTCAGCCTACAAAGCTTTTCTATGTTACACCATGTTTCAGAAATGAAAGACCACAGGCAGGACGTTATAAGCAGTTCCACCAGTTTGGTGTAGAAATGTACGGTACTTACGATGCAAGTGCCGATGCAGAAGTTATTTCTCTTGTATATGAAATTTTCAATAGATTAGGTTTAAAGAATGTTAGATTAAAGATTAATTCTCTTGGTTCTAACGAATGTAGAAAGAAATATAACAAGGTATTAAAGGATTACATTGGCGACAGACTTGACCACCTTTGTGATGACTGTAAGTCAAGATTTGAAAAAAATCCTTTAAGAGTATTAGATTGTAAGAATAAGAACTGTAAGGAAGTTCTTTCTGATGCTCCTGCTGTTCTCGATATTTTAGACGAAGAATGTGCAGCTCATTTTGAAAAATTAAAGGCAAGCCTTGAGGCTATGGGTATTCCTTATGAAGTAGATAAGGGTATTGTTCGTGGTCTTGATTACTATACAAGAACAGTTTTTGAATTTGTAAGTGATGAAATCGGTGCTCAGGGTACAATATGTGGTGGTGGCCGTTACGACAACTTAGTTGAAGAATGTGGTGGCTCTCCAATGGGTGCTGTAGGTTTTGCTATGGGTCTTGAAAGAATTATGCTTGTTCTTGAGGCTCAGGGACTTAATGAAGTTGATTCAAATAATCCACTTGTTTACATTGGTTCTATTGGCGAAAAGGGTGCTTTAAAGGCACAGGAAATCGGCTATGATTTAAGAAAAGCCGGTATCCACGCAGAATATGACACAGTTGGCAGAAGTGTTAAGGCACAGATGAAGTATGCTGACAAAATCGGTGCTGTATACAATGTTGTATTAGGCGATGATGAAATTGCTAATGACAAGGTTAGACTTAAAAATATGCTCAATGGCGAACAGAAAGAAATTACTCTTTCAGCTATTGAAGATGAGTTAAAGAACCTTTAAAATATACTTTTAAAATTATAAATTTAAGGAGATACTACAATGGGAGAATTGTTAAACGGCTTAAAGAGAAGCTGTTATTGCTGTGATGTAAATGAAGAAATGGTAGGCAAGAAAGTCACTCTTATGGGTTGGGTTTCAAGAAAAAGAGAATTTAGCCATTTCCAGTTTGTTCTTTTAAGAGATAGAACAGGCATTATTCAGGTAGTTGTAAACTTAGACGAATGTTCTGAAGATACAGCTAAGAAGGTAAAGGAAATTAAGAATGAATATGTTGTAGCTGTAACTGGTACAGTTGCTGCAAGAACTCCGGAAAATATCAATCCTGATATGAAGACTGGTAAAATCGAAGTAGAAGTAGATGACATTAAGATTTTATCAGAATCTGACACACCTCCTTTCCAGGTTGAAGAAAGTGTAAACGTAAGTACAGAACTTAGATTAAAATACAGATACCTTGATTTAAGAAGACCTAATGTTGCAAACAACATTATTCTTAGAAGTAAGGTAGCTCAGATTGTACGTCAGTTCCTTGCTGAAGAAGGCTTTATTGAAATTGAAACACCGGTTTTAACTAAGTCTACTCCAGAAGGTGCAAGAGATTACCTTGTACCAAGTAGAGTACACCCAGGTAACTTCTACGCACTTCCACAGAGTCCTCAGCTTTTCAAGCAGTTACTTATGGTTTCTGGTTTTGATAAGTATTTCCAGATTGCTAAGTGCTTTAGAGATGAAGATTTAAGAGCTGACAGACAGCCGGAATTTACTCAGATAGATATGGAACTTTCATTCGTTGAAGAAGATGACGTAATGGAAGTAAATGAAAGACTTATGAAGAAGATTTTCAAGGAAATCAAGGGCTTTGATATTCCTACTCCTCTTATGAGAATGCCTTGGAAGGAAGCTATGGAACGTTTTGGTTCTGATAAGCCGGATATTCGTTTCGGTATGGAACTTCATAACATTACAGATGTTGTAAATGGCAGTGAATTTGGTGTATTCCAGAATGCTATTGATGCAGGTGGTTCTGTAAGAGGTATTAATGCAGAAGGTTGTGGCACATTCTCAAGAAAGCAGATTGACTCTCTTGTAGATGTTGCTAAGACTTACGGTGCAAAGGGTCTTGCTTGGATTGTAGTTAAGGAAGACGGTTACAAGACTTCTATTTCTAAGTTCTTCAACGATGACCAGATTAAGGAAATCTGTGACCAGTTTGATGCAAAGGCCGGTGACCTTATTCTTATCTGTGCTGACAGAAATAAGGTTGTATTTGATGCTTTAGGTGCATTAAGACTTGAAGTAGCAAAGCGTCTTGATATTCTTGACAACGAAGATTACAAGTTCCTTTGGGTAACAGAATTCCCAATGTTTGAATACAGCGAAGAAGAAGGCAGATACCTTGCTATGCACCACCCATTCACTTCTCCTATGGACGAAGACTTAGACGCATTTATGAATGGCGAAGTTGCTACTGTTAGAGCTAAGGCTTACGATATGGTTCTTAATGGTTGCGAACTTGGTGGTGGTAGTATCAGAATTCACAGAGATGATATTCAGGAACAGACTTTCAAGCTTTTAAGCCTTGATAAGGAAGTTGCACAGGAAAGATTTGGTTTCTTACTTGATGCCTTCAAGTACGGTGCTCCACCTCATGGTGGTCTTGCTTTCGGTCTTGATAGACTTATTATGCTCCTTACAGGTGCAGAAAGCATTAGAGACGTAATTGCATTCCCTAAGGTTAAGGACGCAAGTTGTCTTTTAACTGATGCTCCAAACATTGTTGATGAAAATCAGCTTACTGATTTGGGTATTGCCATTGTTCCACAGGAGAATGACAGCGAAGAATAAGGGGGCATAACCTGTGTTCGATTTTAAGAAAGAATTAGCTAAATTTCAACCTCTCCCAGAAATGAAAGATGTTGAAAAAATTATAAATGATAACAATATAGAAGATTTAATGGATATTCTCCGAGAAGCACTAAAAAAATAAGGAGCGACTAATTATGATAGACAGACATTATAATTTTAACTACAGTTCCGGTGCCGGAGAAAACGGCTATTTAATCAAGATTTATAACCTGTCTATCAGATATTATAATAGGGGCATTGTCCTTGCAAAAGAGGGCAAGTATACTGAAGCTGTTCACAGTCTCAGAAAAAGTGTCGCTTTAAAGAAAGACAATATACAGGCCCAGAATTTACTGGGTCTGGTATATTATAAATTGGGCAGAGTAACTGATGGTATTCTCCATTGGCAAATAAGCCTTAAATATCAGAAAAGTGGCAATGACGCTCTTAAATATATACAGGATTGTTCATACAATGCAAAGGAAATGTCTAAAATAGATGCCATTACAGCTTATAACAAGGCTTTACACTCTATAAAATTAGACAACGTAGACCTTGCTGTTATGTCATTAAAAAAGGCTTTGGAAATAAATTCAGCCTTTGTTGATGCCAATATTTTAATGGCACTTTGCCGTATGAAACAGGGAAATACTAGTGCTGCAATTCGCCTTTTGGAAAAGGTTCTTAAAATAGATAAGGAAAACGAAAAGGCTGTAGCCTATCTCAAAGAGTTAAAACCAGATACTACAAGTGTATTCAAGAAAAAGAATAAGGAAAATACCGAAAAGAAAGGTGTTACTATAGTAAGAAACTTAATGAACCATAGTTATTCTATGCTTTCTTTCGGTGTTGGTGCATTGTGTGCAGTTGTTATATTAGGTGGGCTTATTATGCCGGCTATTTCTGGTGGATACCAAAAAAATCTTGAAGAACAGGAACTTCAATATAACATAGACTTAAATAATAAAAATGACCAGTTAAGTAAAAATAACGAAACTATAAAACGTCTTACAGATGAAAACGAAAATTTGAAATCCAAGTTGTACACAGCCGGAGAACAGGAATTACAACAAAGAGTTAGAGCATTGGCAGACATTGAAACGTATTATAATGAAGGTAGTGTAGGCGAGGCTGCTGATAAACTTTTAGCTCTTAGTACAAGTGGTTTTGGTCAGGAAGCTGTAAATCAGTATAACCAGCTTAAAGCTACTATTCTTCCGGCAGGAGCAAAGTATTACTATGAACTTGGTTCATCAAGCCAGTCTAAAAATGGTACAGATAATGCAAAGACATACTTTGATAAGTGTATTAAATGTACCGGTGATGGCGATGAGATACGTTATAGTGCTATGTATCAGCTTGCTAAAATTGCAGAAAAGGCAGGGGATAATAATACAGCAGCTAAGTATTTTACAACAGTTGCCAGCAAGCACCCTGTTGAGGCTATTAGAAACGAAGCAAAAAAATTTGTTGAACAGTATCGTGAAAGTTAATTGGTAAAATAAATATAATGAGGGCTGTTGGTACAATAACTGACAGCCCTTTAATTAAAATAAAAGGTGTTGATGTAATGTACAATTTTGAGTTGAAGCATAAAGAATATATTGACGAAATATCTTCTACAGGTTATATCTATACTCATAAATGTGGAGCAAAGCTCATTTATATGGAAAATGACGATAAAAACAGAGTATATTCTGTTGCTTTTAATACTTTGCCTACAAATGACAAGGGTATACCTCACATTATGGAACATAGTGTACTATGTGGTTCTGAAAATTACAGGGTTAAAGACCCTTTTAATATATTAGATAAAGGATCTATACACACTTATTTAAATGCAGTAACTTATTCTGACAAGACAATATATCCTATTGCCAGTACAAACCTTACAGATTTTGATACAATGGTAAAAGTTTATACAGACGGTGTATTTAAGCCACTTATATATGAGAGGGAAGGAATATTCCGTCAAGAGGGTTGGAACAGTGACGGCAAAAAGTTAAATGGTATAGTTTTAAATGAAATGAAGGGTGTATTTTCTGCCCCTGACATAGTTTTAAGACATAAATTAAAGAGAGAACTCTTTAAGGATAGTGACTATGCTAATTATTCAGGAGGCAATCCTGACAATATACCTGAACTTGATTACAACGAATTTTTGGACTTCCACAGAAAATATTATCACGGTTCAAATGCCACATTCTATTTCTATGGTGATTTGGATATTAACAAATATTTGGAATTTTTGGACAAAGAATATCTTTGTAATTTTGAAAAAAGAGATAGATTGGTTTCTCCTGATTTTCAGCCACAAAGATACGAGGATGTTGTAGTTGAAAGTGAAAAAGACGGGGATAACATTATGGAAGTAATGTATACCTACGGAAATGTTTTGGATTTTGAAAAATGTCTTTTTATGGATATTCTCTGTGATGCCGTTTGTAATGTAGAAGACGGCCAGATAAAGGAAGAAATCATAAAATCAGGTCTTGGCTCTATGGTAGAAGCCGTAAATGACGATTCCAGATATATGCCTTATGTGGAAATTACAGTAAAAGGTTCAAAGGAAAAGGACTTAAATAAGTTCAAGGAAATAATTGAAAAATGTTGGGAAGATATTGCCGAAAACGGCATTGACCAACATAAATTACAAAGTGTTATAAATTCGTATAAGTTCTTTACTATGGAACAGGATTTTGGCTATAAACCAGTAGGTCTTTTCTATAACTTGCTTTTGCACAGAAGTGTTATGTATGGTCAGGATAATTTTGAGTCTATGAAAATGAACAAACTCTTTGATGCCATTGAGAAAATAGACGTAAAAGAATTTGTTAAAAAGTATTTGTTGGGCAAGGGCTGTTATGGTATTTTAATTGCCGGTTCTAAGGCAAATAAAGAAGAAGTACCAGTACCTCCAAAGAACAATAAACCTTTAGATGAATACAGAAAAATGGAGGATACACCGGAGGAAGTAGCAAAAATCCATTCTATAAAGGTTAGTGAAATAGATAAAAAGGCTCTTTATATTCCTTATGAAGTAAATGAGGACAATATTTTTGCACCAGTAAAGTCCAAAGAGATAGTATATGTAGATTTAGTTTTTGATGTTTCTGCTCTTGAAAAAGATGAGTTGTCAAGACTTGGACTTTATAAGTACATTGTAAATGTATTTGATAAAGATGTAGCCACAGATATTGATTTTTATACTGGTGGATTTTCTGCTTACTTCTCAACATTAAAGAGTAAAACAGACTTTGAACCAGTTGTAATATTCAAAATAAAGGCTTTAAGAGAAAATATATTTAAGGCATTGGATATATTCAAGAAGGTTATTTGCCAAAAATACAGTGACTATGAAAGATTAAAAAATCTTATGGAAGAATATAAGCAGGACTTATATGAAACCTATGAAGAAAGTGGAAACTCTGTAGCCTATAACACTTGTTTGGCTAACATTAGTTCAAGCTATGCCTACGAGGAGGCAGTTGGTGGCATAAACAATTATCATTATGTTTGTGACACAAGCAATATTGAAAAGACAGCAAGAGAAATGGAAAGTTTGGCTGAAAAAATATTTACTTCAGCTAATATGTTCTATGTGGTTACAGGCAATAGCTGTGACAAAGAGGCTGTTTCAAGCTATATTGAGGATATTAAGAAAAATATTCCCACAGGTGAAAAGCACCAAAAACTTGTGTTGACGCCTGAAAAGAAGAATATAGCCTACAGTGTGAACACTAACGTAAGTTATAATGCCATTGGCTGTGTATACAAAAAGGTAAGTGGCGTATTAAGAGTTGCAAAACAGATTGTGACAAGTGAGTATATTTGGGACAATATCAGATTAAAAGGTGGAGCTTACGGTGGTGGCTGTGGCTTTTTAAATGGAAATTATTTCTATATGTACTCATATCGTGACCCTAATATAAACAAGAGCTATGAAGTGTTTAAAAACGTGGGAAACTACTTATCTGAAATAGATATGGACGAAAAGCACTTAAACAGATTTATAATAGGTGCTGTAAATGTGGAAGATGCTCCATTAAAGAACAACAGAATTAATTCTCTTGTTTTAAGACGTCATTACAATGGAGTTACACAGGAAAGATTGGATTTAAGACGTGAGGAAATGCTTTCAGTTTCTCTTAATGATATAAGGGAAGTGGGTCAGGAACTTACAACAGCTATGGAAAATATAGTAATGTCAACAGTTAGCGACCAGAAGTCTATTGAAAAATCAGAATTGTTCAAAAATATTATTGTTGTAAAATAAGTGTTGTTATTGACTTTTTTTGCCATATAAACTAAAATAGATAATATATTCAAAAGTAAACTTTTATATAAAAAAATTAGGAGGTACACTATGGATTATAAGTCAGCAGGTGTAGACGTAGAAGCCGGTTACAAGGCAGTCGAATTAATGAAAGGTCACGTTAAAAGCACATTCAGACCAGAAGTGCTTACAGATATAGGTGGTTTTGGAGGTCTTTTCTCTATTGCAAAGGCTAAGGATATGGAAGAACCTGTTCTCGTTAGTGGTACTGACGGTGTTGGTACAAAGCTTAAAATTGCTTTCCTTATGGATAAGCACGATACTATTGGTATTGATGCAGTTGCTATGTGTGTAAACGATGTAGTTTGTAGTGGTGCAGAACCTCTTTTCTTCTTAGACTATATTGCTTGTGGTAAGAATGAACCAGAAAAGATTGCAGAAATCGTAAGTGGTGTAGCTGAAGGTTGTAGACAGTCTAACTGTTCACTTATTGGTGGCGAAACTGCTGAAATGCCTGGTTTCTACCCAGTAGATGAATACGATTTAGCAGGTTTCACAGTTGGTATTATGGATAAGGCTAAGTCTGTTGACGGTAGCAAGATTGCTGATGGTGATGTACTTATTGGTATTGCTTCAAGTGGTATCCACTCTAATGGTTATTCCCTTGTTAGAAAGATTTTTGAACCAAATAAGGAAAACTTATCAAAGTACGAAGATAGCTTAGGTTGTACTTTAGGTGAAGCTCTCTTAACTCCAACAAAGATTTATGTTAAGCCTGTTCTTGAATTATTAAAGCAGGTAAATGTTAAGGGTCTTAGCCACGTTACTGGTGGTGGTTTCATTGAAAACATTCCAAGAATGATGCCAGAGGGCTTAAAGGTTAATATTGATGAAGGTACTTGGGATATTCTTCCTATCTTCTCTTTACTTGAAAAAATGGGTAATGTAGAAAGAATGAGTATGTACAATACTTTCAATATGGGTATTGGTATGGTTGCAGCTGTTGCTCCAGAAGATGCTGACAAGGCTATTGAAGTTCTTGCTGGTTTAGGCGAAAAGGCTTACAAGATTGGTTATGTTACTAAGGGCGAAGGTATTCAGATTAACCTTAAATAATTGGAGGTTCTTCAATGATTAGAATTGGTGCAATGGTCAGTGGTGGAGGAACTAACTTACAGGCTGTTCTTGATGCCATTGATGCAGGAAAAATAGACGGTCAGGTCGTTACTGTAGTCAGCAGTAAGGAAGGTGCTTATGCTATGGAAAGAGCAGCTAAGCACAATATTCCTTCTGTAGTTATTAGCAAAAAGGACTACCCTAACGGTGGCTTTGAAAAGGCACTTATTGACCATTTTAAGTCAATGAATGTAGATTTAATTATATTGGCAGGATATATGACAATATTAGGTGAAGAATTTATAAAGGCTTTTGAAAACAAGATTATGAATATTCACCCAGCACTTATTCCTAGCTTTTGTGGCGACGGCTTTTATGGACTTAGAGTTCATAAGGCTGCCCTTGAAAAGGGTGTTAAGGTTACAGGTGCTACTGTTCACTTTGTTTCGCCTATTACTGATGCAGGTCCTATTATACTTCAGAAGGCTGTTGAAGTTTTAGATGACGATACTCCTGAAGTTTTACAAAAGAGAGTTATGGAACAGGCAGAATGGGTTATATATCCAGAGGCAATAAGCCTTTATGCACAGGGTAAATTACAGGTGCATGGCGATAAGGTAAGGAGATTAAAGTAAATGAAAGTTTTAGTTGTTGGTAGTGGTGGTAGAGAACACGCAATTGTTTGGAAACTTTCTCAAAGCCCAAAGGTTGATAAGATTTATTGTGCACCAGGTAATGCTGGTATTGGTCAGCTTGCTGAATTAGTAAACATTGGTGCTATGGAATTTCACAAGCTCATTGAGTTTGTTAAGAACGAAGGCATTGACTTTACAGTTGTAGGTATGGACGACCCACTTGTTGGTGGTATTGTTGATGCTTTTGAAAAAGAAGGTCTTAGAATTTTCGGACCTAGAGCAAATGCAGCTATTATTGAAGGTAGTAAGGCATTCAGTAAGGAACTTATGCGTAAGTATAACATTCCTACTGCTGAATATGGTACTTTCAGTGATTATGATTTAGCTGTTGAACACGTTAAAAATGGCAATTTCCCAGTAGTTTTAAAGGCTGATGGTCTTGCTTTAGGTAAGGGCGTTCTTATTTGCAACACATTAGAAGAAGCTCTTGAAGGCTTAAAGGAAATTATGCTTGATAAGAAGTTTGGCGATAGTGGTAATACAGTTGTTATTGAAGAATTTTTAACTGGTCCGGAAATGTCTGTACTTTCTTTCTGCGATGGTAAGACTATTGTTCCTATGGTATCTGCTCAGGACCATAAGAGAGCTTATGATAATGACGAAGGTCTCAATACAGGTGGTATGGGTACTTTCTCTCCTAGTAGAGTATACACAAAGGAACTTGCCGAAGAATGTATGAAGACAATTTATCAGCCAACAGTTGATGCTCTTAATGAAGAAGGAAGAACTTTCAAGGGCATTATTTTCTTTGGACTTATGCTTACTCCAAAGGGTATGAAAGTTATTGAATACAATGCACGTTTTGGAGACCCTGAAACTCAGGTTGTACTTCCTAGACTTAAAACTGACCTTATGGAAATTTTTGAGGCTTGTGTAGACGGTACTCTTGATAAGGTTGATGTTCAGTGGGAAGATAACGCAGCAGCTTGCGTAGTTATGGCAAGTGGTGGCTACCCTGTAAGCTACAAGAAGGGTTATGAAATTACTGGTCTTGAAGATGCTGAAGCTATGGATAATATTACAGTTTTCCATGCTGGTACAGCTTTAAAGGACGGTAAGTTTGTAACTAACGGTGGTAGAGTTTTAGGTGTTACAGGTGTAGGCGAAAACCTTGATGAAGCTATTAAAACAGCTTATGAAGGCGTTGCTAAAATCGACTTTAAGGATAAACACTTCAGAAAAGATATTGGTATTAAGAAGTACTAATTAATTATATAATTTCAAGCATTTATTGCAAGGCTGTCGATAAGACAGCCTATGGGAATGATGTTCTCCCTAGGACTTTGTCCTGAACTGCCGAAGGGCTGATGACGTCTGCGTTTTTATTTTGGTACGCAGAAATCATCAGCTTTTCTGCGTTTATAGGAAAATTGGAGGATAAAATGAAAATTAAAAATATATCTATATATGTATTGTTGGCTGTAGTTGTGGGAATTATTGTAGGTGCTATTGATGCACTTTTTGGCAGGGTATTGCTTTTTATAACAGATTTTAGGACTGAACACTATAAAATGCTTTTGCCTTTTTTACCTATAGCCGGACTACTTATAATATATATGTACAACAAATGCAGTAAAGAAAGTTTAAAAGGTATGTCCCTTGTTTTGGAAACAACACAGGAAAAAAGAGAGGGCATACCAAAGGCACTTATACCTCTTGTAATGATTGGTACTTGGATAACACACTTATTTGGTGGTAGTGCCGGTAGAGAGGGTGTGGCTGTACAAATAGGTGCAACACTTTCACACAATATAAGCAAAAGATTGAATTTACCAAACAACGGCAAGGTAATGGCTATTGTAGGTATGTCAGCAGGTTTTGGTGGACTTTTTCAAACACCATTGGCAGCACTGTTTTTTGCCATTGAAGTAATTACAGTAGGTGTTTTAGAGTATGAAGCACTTTTGCCGGCTTTTGTTGGGGCATATGTGGCAAGCACTACATCTCATTTGTTGGGTTTGGAAAAATTCTTTGTAAATATTAATGACACTATTTCAATAGATGAAAAGGCTGTTGTAAAGATTGTAATATTGGGTATTGCCTTTGGTTTGGCAGGTAAGGTATTCTCATATTCCTTGTCTAAATTAAAGGCTTTTATGGGAAACAAGTTTAAAAATCCCTATGTTAGAATAGGTGTTGTGTCAATTCCTTTGGCTGTATTGCTTTTCATCGTTTTAGGTGGCAGATACTGTGGACTTGGTACAAATATTATAAATAACTGTTTTAATGACGGTACTGTATATTCCTATGATTTTATACTAAAAATTGCCTTTACAGTTATAACGCTTTCTATTGGTTTTCAAGGTGGAGAAGTTACGCCACTGTTTGCCATTGGTGCATCTTTAGGCTATGTTTTAGGTGGTGCAATGGGGCTTAATCCTGTTGTGACAGCATCTTTAGGCTATGCAGCTGTATTTGGTAGTGCCACAAATACACTTATAGCTCCTATGCTTATAGGTCTTGAGGTCTTTGGGTCACAAAATATGACTATGTCTGTCGTAGTTTGTATTATAGCCTATGTTTTAAACGGCAATAAATCAATATATTCTGCTCAGGAGATATTAAAAGGAAAGTTAGTGTAGATTTTATTTTAGGTTTGTGATACCATTTACTGTAGAAAGGGTGGTATTGTGAGGGAAATTTTGAAAAAATCAATAGGTCTGATAAAGAAAGATTGGAAAAGACTATTTTGGTTTGAACTTTTGTATAAACTAGCTTTTGTTGTCATTATATGGCCTGTTTGCTCCTTACTTTGGAGAACAGGTTTAAAGATTTCAGGTATAGGCTATGTTTCTTTAGATAGAATGACAAGGGCTATGTTTAACCCTGTTATATTGATAACTATGCTTATAATAGGCTGTATATTGGTTTTTACATTAATATATGAAATAAGTGTACTATTAACATCATATAAATACTCTCATTTTAATAAAAAACTGTCTTTTACGCAAATGCTTATTTTGGGAGGAGAAAAGACAGCAAATATTTTTAAACCCTATAATTTAATAATAATATTTATAAGTCTATGTCTTTTGTGCTTGATGAATTTTACAATGGACTCAAGTATTGCCAAAGTTGTTAAAATTCCAGAATATATACAAATGTATATTGACTCAAAACAGGTTCTTAACATACTTTTGAAGATAATTTTTATAGTAGTATTTTTAGCAAATATCTCGTTGATATTTATATATAACTATTTCTTTTACGAAAACAGAAGGGCTTTAGGAGCTATTAAGGAAAGTATAGGACTTACAAAGAAAAGATATTTTAAAATATTAAAAAACTTTTTGGGAATTAAGATTTTACTTAGTTTAACTATAGGCTTACTTATATGTATGACGGTTATAATTTATGTCCTAATTATGTATTTGTATTTACATAACAATGCTGTTGTGGCTATTTTATGGACCTTATATACAATATCTGTGCCAATATTCAGTGGCATATTTACTAGCCTTACAGTAGTTGTAGACTTTGCTGTAATTTCTTCTATGTATTATAAGTATAGTAACAACAATGACGATACTTTTTCTAAGAAAGAAAAGAGAAAAGAATATCGTTTGCTGGCATTTGTGGCTAAGGGTAAAGGCATTTTTAAGTTTTTGATTGTTATTGGTAGCTTGCTTACTGTACTGGTTATTTTTTTAGTAAGTTATGTGATTTTTGATTCAAATATTTATGATGAATTGTACTCTAAAATAGAGGTTACGGCTCACAGAGGTAATTCTACAGTGACTATGCCTAACACTATACCGGCTTTTAAAGAGGCTATAAAAGAGGGGGCAGACTACGGAGAACTGGACGTAAGACAGACAAAGGATAATGTAATTGTAGTTACCCACGATGCCAGTTTAAAGGAAATGACAGGGCAGGATATAAATGTCAGAGATTTAACTTATGAGGAACTTCAAAAAATACCTTGTATAGAGGTAAATGGGAATAAATGTACAGTTCCTAAACTGGAAGATGTTATAAATGTTTGCAAGGGGAAAATAAAGCTAAACATTGAAATAAAAACAGGAAATAATGATTCAGAGGATTTTGTCTCTGATGTTGTAAAGATAATAGAAAATACCGACTTTGTAGACAAATGTGTTGTTACATCTTTGGATTATAGGGCTTTAAGAAAAGTAAAAGAGTGTAATCCAAAAATAAAAACCGGATATATTATGGCTGTTGCTATGGGCGATTTTTATGATTTGCCTTGTGTGGACTTTTTCAGGATGGAAACTACTTTCGTAAATGGTCGAGTTGTAGAAAGAGCCCATAAACTAAATAAAGAAATACACGTTTGGACAGTCAATGATGATGATTCTTTAAAGAAATGTGTTGAATTAGAAGTAGATAATATTATTACTGATAACGTGGCAGGAGCGAAATCTGCTATAGCAACTCATGGAGATGATGTATTTTCAATAGTGCTTAATCAATTAAAAGAAAGTGACAATTCAAAGGAAAATATCAAGAAAACTAACAGAATATTAGAAGATGTTACAGGTATTGAGGGAGCATAACAAGAATAATAGTGGGAGCTTAAAAAGCTCCCTTTTTTCATACATATAAAAGAAGGGTTCAGCAAAAGCTGAACCCTTATATAGTATTGTATTTAATTTATATTTTATACAAGACCCTGGCTTAACATAGCGTCTGCAACCTTCTTGAAACCAGCAATGTTAGCACCAGCTACGAAGTTATCCTTCATACCGTAAGCTTCAGCCTGTTCAGTCATGTTCTTGCAGATGTTAACCATAATACCGTGAAGCTTAGCATCTACTTCGTCAAATGTCCAGCTTAATCTTTCGCTGTTCTGGCTCATTTCAAGAGCTGAAGTAGCAACACCACCGGCATTAGCAGCCTTAGCAGGAGCAAAGAGAACGCCACCCTTTAAGAATGCGTCAATAGCACCTAATGTAGAAGGCATGTTAGCACCTTCACCAACAGCGATACAGCCGTTAGCAATAAGAGCCTTAGCATCGTTTTCGTCAAGTTCGTTCTGAGTAGCACATGGAAGAGCGATGTCACACTTAACATTCCATACACCCTTACCTTCGTGGTATTCAGCGTTCTTGTGAGTTTCAGTGTATTCAGCAAGTCTACCACGTCTGTTGAACTTAAGGTCCTTAACGTATTCAATATCTACGCCGTCCTTGTCATATACCCAACCGTTAGAGTCAGAGAATGTAACAACCTTAGCACCAAGCTGAGTAGCCTTTTCAGCTGCGTATACAGCAACGTTACCAGCACCAGATACAACAACTGTCTTACCCTTGAAGCTGTTGTTCTTGTCGTTAAGCATCTGTTCTACAAGGTATACAAGACCGTAACCAGTAGCTTCAGTTCTAACTAAAGAACCACCGAAAGTAAGACCCTTACCAGTAAGAACACCTTCGTAAAGACCAGTGATTCTCTTGTACTGACCGTACATATAACCTACTTCTCTACCACCTACACCGATGTCACCAGCAGGAACGTCTGTGTCAGCACCAATGTGTCTGTAAAGTTCTGTCATGAAGCTCTGGCAGAAACGCATAACTTCGTTGTCTGACTTACCCTTAGGGTCGAAGTCAGAACCACCCTTACCACCACCGATAGGAAGACCTGTAAGAGAGTTTTTGAAAATCTGTTCGAAACCAAGGAACTTGATGATACCTAAGTTTACAGATGGATGGAATCTTAAACCACCCTTGTATGGTCCAATAGCAGAGTTAAACTGTACTCTGAAACCTCTGTTTACTCTAACAACGCCGTTGTCATCAATCCAAGGAACTCTGAACATAATCTGACGTTCAGGTTCAACTAATCTTTCAAGTAAAGCAGCGTCTTCGTACTTCTTGTCAGCTTCGATAACTGGCTTAATAGTGTTAAGAACTTCTGTAGCAGCCTGATGGAATTCTGGCTGAGCTGGGTTCTTTGCAATAAGTTCAGCTAATACCTTATCAACGTAATTCATATTAAATAAATCCTCCGTTCTATGCTTTTATTAATATGTTGTGGGGAATAAAGTAGTTTATTATGTAAAATTGGTGGTTTTACAAAAAAATACAGTCGTACAATGACGGCTGTATAAAACGCTTCATTGCATCCCTTAATTAGAATTATAAGCCTTATAATGTTATTTGTCAATAAAATTAAATTAGTGAAATATAACAACTTTTATAATTGTATTTTATGCAAAAAGCTGTATTTTATTAATAAAAGGGGATATTTTAGTAAATTTTTTAAAGAAATTATTGAAAAAACTTTATTAAAAATAGTATGCTTAAAAATAAAAAAGGTAATCAAAAGTAGCAAAAATACCACTTTTAATCACCTTTTGTGAGTTTATAATATCGACTTTTAGAATGGTTTATTTTTTGTATTTTGGTGGTTCAGTTTCGTAAAGGTTGTTTCCTTCGCTGTCAATAATAACAATACCGGGAAAATCTACAACTTCAAGACGGTGTATTGCTTCAGAACCTAAATCGGCATAATCCACAACTTCGCATTTCTTGACACACTGGCTTATTAAAGCACCGGCACCACCAACAGCACCAATATAAACAGCACCATATTTCTTCATTGCGTCTACAACTTCTTTGCTTCTTGCTCCCTTGCCTATCATACAAGTAAGACCAAGTTCAATGGTTTCAGGAGAATAAGCGTCCATTCTGTAGCTAGTAGTCGGACCAACTGAACCAATAGGCTCATTAGGCTTTGCAGGAGCAGGACCGGCAAAGTATATAGTCTGGTCTTTTAAGTCTACAGGAAGGGCAATACCCTTGTGGAGATTTTCCAACATTCTCTTGTGGGCTGCATCTCTTGCTGTATAAATAACACCAGTTATTTTAACCATATCTCCGGCTTTAAGGCTTTTTGCCTTTTCACGAGATATAGGAGTTGTAATATTGATTTCCATTTTAAAACCTCCTTTAGTCATTTAATGGTTTAGCATCTTTTTTAGCATATATTGTCACAAAATCTGTTTCGTCTAAAACTTTGTAACCCTCAGATAAAATATCTTCTTCCACATCATCAAAGTTATCTATATAACTAGGCTGTAAGATATAGTAATCCGGCATATTGCCGTCATCATAAGGATATACATACATATCCTTTACCTGAGGTAGGTGAGCTGTAAGAAAATCACTAGCAATAACTGTTACATCACTAGGAACTTTTTCAAGCATTAATTCAGTTTCGTCAAATACTTCTTTATTAGATAAGTAATATTCTGTAAAGTAGTTTAACTTGCCTTTGTATGTGTAAGTAGCAAAGCAAGAGCCTATGAGAGCTGTTATGGCAAAGCCATAGGCTATTTTCTTAGGGTATCTGTATATATTAAGTATAAACAGGAAGAATACAAGGGCACAAGGTCCAAAAGCATACTGATAACCTACTTCGTGCTGATACTGGTAATTAGTTGCAAGGTGCATAAATAAAAACGGTAAAAGCAAGAAAAGGTTTGAAAACTTTTTACCCATAAGAGGAATGAAAAGAAGTACACCTAAAGTGTAAAGTACAAATGTCAACATATCCTCGTGGAACATAGTCTGGAGCAAGAAACCAGGGTCTCTTATAATATTTTTAAACATAGGCATTGTGCCTTCTTCTCCAGGTAGACAATATATTCCATATCTTGCTGCTACAACATCGTGTCCAGAGCTGTTTACTAATGAATAAGCCAAAGCAAAGTAAACAACAGCTATGAAACAAAGTACAATACCTCTCTTGTATTCTTTTTTAGCTGTAATTAAGTACAATGCTATTGGTACTATGTAAAGGGCTGAGTCCTCTTTTACAAGTAATACAAGTAAAGTAAACAAAAATGCCATACGCCATTTCTTTGTTTCAATAAAGTACATTAGGAACAAAATGAGAAATGGTAAAAAGCAAGTTTCGTGTACATCATAGTACATAGGGCATACCATAGCCGGAGTTATCAAGTAGATAATACAAATAATAAGGGCAATAGGTATATTGTCGCTTTTATGCCTGCATAACAGGTAAACAGGATAAACACCAAGACCTACAAGTACAACCTGACAAACCAACAAGGTTTCAGGAGTAGGGAAAATAAAGTAAAATGGCAACATCAAGTACCATATAGGGGAACAGTGTACAGCAAAGTGAGAAAGCAACTCATTTCTTTCTACAGTAGTGTACTGTATTCCCGTTTTTATCATACTTCCAAACATCTGTGAGAATATACCAAAGTCAAATGTTGGAGAACAGAAACCTCGGTATTTTGCTATAGTTATAGTACCAAAATATCCACAGAAGAAAAGGAAAAGTGCTGTAATAAAAATAAATGCAAATGTATCATTTAATTTTGTGTCTGTTATGGTTAAGTGGTTATGTTTGCAAAGATAGTAAGTTATATAACCTATTATTGCAACGACACCCATAGTAAAGTAAATATTTCTTTCAGTAATATGAGTTATAAGCTCAAAGCCTAAAAATACTGCTGAAACCTCTGTTAAAACGTATGTAAATTTCTTTGAGAAGAAAAGTATACGCATAAATATAAGAACATTAAAGATAATAAGTATTTCCAATATAAGATTAGGAAAGTCTACATTACCGGCAAAATTAATATTGCTAAATGACTCAGAATTAAGAAGTATTATAAGTCCACTTGTAAACAAGTAACTGCTTAAAAGTGTGCAGACAATTTCTACAGGCTTTTCTATAGTCTTTATGCCGTAGGAAACTATATTCAGTCTGAAATTTACGGCAAATGTCATAACAGTTGCCACTAAAAATGTAAGACCTATGGATACAAGACCCTTACTCATTATAGGATACAGCACAATATAATGGAAAGCTACATAGCCAATAGCAAGTCCTCTTAATTTTTTGCCACTTCTGAAAACAAAGAAACACAAAAGTGAGGAAAGCACAAAACAGAGAATATACAACAATGGAATGAAAGACTTTTCCAAAGGTTCTAACTGAACGCCTTTTAAGTAAAAATCACCTTTTCCGTTGTAATAAGTTCTTATTTCTACTGATTTGTCAGAAATGTCTTCCGGCACATTAAACTTGAATGTTTTTGAGTTTTCACCTGCCGGCAACACATTGTCGTAAATGTAAAGACCACCGTTACCGTAGGTAATTTCAAATTTTTGGTCATTTGTACTTGAATAATCAAGTGTAATATTGTATTGACCCTTATTTAGGTTAATATAAGGACCATATGTAAAAATGCCATTTACATCGGCTCTGTTGGAAATTTTCTTCTCTGGAGTTTGCACCACAGATGAAACAAAGTCCTTAGATTTATAGGTTTTAGGCATCAGGCTTGTGTGTACAAACAGACCACCTAGCAATATAGTAATAATGGTTATACAAGTAATTAGAAAAAGGCTGTTGTGATTTTCATACAATCCTTTTGTTTTCGACTTAAAAGAACAGAAGTTAAAAAATCCTTTATTCACAACTATTCCCCCTAGATTGTAACCTGACCATGTCTAGTAACGTGGCAACTAATATTTACGGCTAAAGGAAGACCGGCAATATGAGTTGCAAAGGTTTCTATATTTATGCCAAGTACAGTAGTGTTTCCACCTAAGCCCTGAGGTCCGATACCTAAGTTATTGGCTCTTTCCAAAAGTTCTTTTTCCATTTCCTTTACATATTCTTTGTCAGAATGACTGCCTACAGGACGGAGAAGTGCCTTTTTCGCAAGCTCTGTACATTTCTCAAAGTTACCACCAATACCTACACCAACAACCATAGGAGGGCAAGGATTAGGACCGGCCTTTTCTATACAGTCAATAATGGCATTTTTAACACCTTCAATACCGTCAGAAGGCTTGAGCATATAAACTTTACTCATATTTTCGCTACCAAATCCCTTTGGAGCAACATCAATTTTAACCTTATCTCCCTCAACTATGTTGTAATGAATAATAGCAGGGGTATTATCCTTTGTATTGACTCTTAAAATAGGGTCGCTTACAACAGATTTTCTTAAATAGCCCTCAATGTAACCCTGACGAACACCTTCATTTATTGCATCAGTAATGTTTCCACCGGTAAAGTGTACTTCTTGACCTACTTCCATAAATATAACTGCCATACCTGTATCTTGACAAATAGGTTTGCAATTTTCTTTTGCAAGGTCAGCATTTTCCAAAAGCTGAGAAAGAATGTTTTTGCCTATTGGGGATTGTTCATTATCCCTTGAATTCTCAATAGCAGAATATACATCTGAATTAAGGTTGTAATTTGCTGAAATACAAAGTTTTTTAACTGCCTCTGTAATTTCTGAAACAGGAATTTCACGCATTTTTATTACCTCCAGTTTATACATATTTTCCAATAATTATATCACATTAAAGGGCATAAGACAATTAAATGAAAAACAAAAAAACCATAACTCTACAATAATAAATCGTAGAATTATGGTTTAAAAAGACAGAAACTGTCCATTAATATTATTTTATGTATTCAAGCTCCGGTTCGTCTTCTGAAGTAACGGCATTGTTTTCCTTCTGTTCTTTTGCTTCATAGGCTTTATAAAAGCTGGTAGAAAAATCAAGGGCATATACCAAAAGAATAATAATAGCTACAGGCTTACCAAAGTTGAAATAATATGTATTTACTATTCTTTCTACAAGAGGTTGAAAGAGTACAAAAAGCAACATTGTCATTACGCCCCAGCAAATTGTACTTTCAAGGCAAATAACACCTTTGTAATTAAAAGGTTTGTTGTTATAATCCCACCAAAACTCGCCAAAAAGTCTTACCATAAGTTTAGCAACTAAAAATTCAAATGTTGTTGCAAGTATTGCCCCTAAGAAGAAAAGCAACATTTTGTTGTGGGAAATTGGTAAAAACAGAAAATATGTACCTAAAGCCCCTACACCGTATATTGTGCAGAAAGGACCTCTTATAAAACCTCTGTTTACCGGTGTTTTTTCTTCGTAAGAAATAACGATACATTCGAAAATCCAACCTAAAAAGCTGTAAACAAAGAAACAATTTATAAAATAAAAAATATCCATACCGACCTTATGGAAGAACCAAGCCGATATTCCAGACATTATTGTACACATAGGTTTAATATACCTCCTCAGATATATGTCAAAATATTTAATGGCATAACATCACAATTTATATGGTACTATATTTAATACAAAAAGGCAATAGATTTTACTTTACATCTATGTTACAAATAATATTTCATAAAAATTACCACTTAATCATACCCTTAAAATAAGGAGTGATGAAATGATAATTTATACTGTAAAACAAGGAGATACCTTAGAAAATATAGCAAATGAAAAGGGTGTTACAGTAGAGCAGATTTTAAATACAAATTTTCCACCTAACCCTGACAATTTGGTAGTAGGTCAGAAATTGGTTATTTTAGTACCGGAGGTGGAGTACATAGTAGAGGAGGGGGATACCCTTAATTCTGTAGCACAGAAATTTAACACTACAGCTGTGGATATACTACAGAAAAATCCGTCTATTGAAAATGCTCAGATATACACAGGGCAGAATTTAGTTATTGAATATGAAAACGGTGAAGACAAAAAATTTATTGCTACAAACGGCTATACATATCCCGATATAGACAGGCAACTTTTGCTTAGAACTTTGCCCTATCTTACTTTTCTGACTATTTTCACATATGGTTTTACAGATGAGGGAGTGTTAATAGAACCGGACGATACTGAACTTATAAGTATAGCAAGAGATTACGGTGTTGCACCGGTTATGCTTGTTTCCACTTTAACAGAACAGGGAACTTTTTCAAATGTTTTGGCTAAAACTCTATTAGAGGATAATGTTCTACAGCAGGTTTTAATTGAAAACATTATTACTATAATGGAGCAAAAAGGCTATATGGCTTTGGATATTGATTTTGAGTATCTTCCTATAGAGGACAGGGACAATTATATTGAGTTTGTATCCAATTTGACAAGACAGTTAAATGACAGAGGTTTTTTATCTTTAGTGGCACTTGCTCCAAAAACTTCAGTAAATCAGCCGGGCTTGCTCTATGAATCTCACGATTACAGGGGATTAGGTGAAACTGCTAATTTGGTGCTTTTAATGACCTATGAATGGGGATATACCTATGGACCGCCAATGGCAGTTTCTCCTATAGATAAAGTGGAGGAGGTTATAAGATTTGGGGTAAGCCAGATAAACTCTCAAAAAATATTAATGGGTATACCCCTTTATGGTTACGATTGGACATTACCTTATGTAAGAGGAAATACCGGAGCAAAATCTCTTTCACCACAGCAGGCTTTGGAAATAGCGTCAGAAAATAATGTTACTATAGAGTATGATGAAGTAGCACAAGCACCTTACTTTTACTATACTAAAGACGAAAGTTCTCACGTTGTTTGGTTTGAAGATGCAGATAGTGCAGTGGCAAAGTTGAATTTAATAGATAAGTATAACCTTGTAGGTGCAAGCTATTGGAATATTACAAAGGATTTTCCTCAAAATTGGCTTGTGTTAATTTCGCTATATAAGGTAGTAAAACTTTTATGATAAGGCTGGCAGCTCTTTTTGTATGTACAGTTTTAGGTGCAGGCTTTGCTACAGGACAGGAAATTATGAGGTATTTTACAGACTACGGAATAGTAGGTCTTTTAGGAGTGCTTGTAAGCAGTGCAGTTTTTGGACTATGCTTATACAAAACAAAATACTATAACAACTTTAGTGAAATACTTGACGATATGCCTTTTTGTGCCGAAGTGGTAATATTTCTGTCCTTTATTATATTTTATTCTGCTATGATTTCGGCTATGGGAGAAATAGTATGGGAGCTTTTCGGTGTAAATAAAGTTTTAACCGGTGTTTTAATGGCTTTTTTGGTGTGTACACTTACCATTATGGGGGCAGAAAATATTATAGCTTTTAGTGAAATAATATGTCTGCCTATGATAGTGATTACAGTAATTGTTGGCATAAAATTAATGCTTATGCCTATGGAATTCAGACCTCCGGCAAGTAGTGTAAAGGGTGCATTTTCTCCACTTATATATGTTTCTTATAATTTGGCATCTTCTTTGGCTGTTGTAACTGAGCATAAATATAAAAAAGGTATGGCAACTTTTTCGGCAATTTTAATTGGAATTACGGCTTTAGCTATAGCGATACCATTGTATAAGTATTACGGGTTTGTAAAAAGCTGTCCTTTGCCTGTACTAAGTTTATTGCCACAGGGGGAATTGCTGACTTATTTATATATTTTTACAATAGGTGGAGCAGTGTTTACAACGGCTGTCAGCAACAGCTATAGTGCATCACAGTATTTGGAAAATAAGACAGGAAAAAATAGAGCTGTTGTCTGTGTTACAGTGGCACTTTTGTCTTTGCTATTGTCTTTTATAGGCTTTGAAAATATAGTGGCAAGGGGATATTTTGTATTTGGTTTAACAGGGCTGTTGCTGATGTTTAAGGTACTGTTTAAGAAAAGGACTAATTGATAAAATCTTCTCAATAAAGTAGTTGACTTATAGAAAAAGTTAGCTTATACTAACCTTGTAAAGGTAGTAAGTTTGCTTATAAGAGAGGTGCTTTATATGGTAGTTTTAAATGTACTTTTAGATGTATTGACATTTGGTTCTATTATTTGTGCTATGCTCTTTTTAACTTGGCTAAAAAATAGAATTATGAAAAAATACGGACATTAAAATTAGGAGATGATTGACTGTGTCAACAGTTATTATATGTATAGTATTAGCTTTAATTATAATTTTCGCTATTGTCAATTCGGCAAAACACTTCAGAGGTGAAGGTGGTTGCTGTGGTGGTGGCTCTGACATTAAAGTAAAAAAGAAAAAACTTGCAAATGTTAAAGAAACATTGGTAATTTCTATAGATGGTATGACTTGTAAAAACTGCTCTATGAGAATACAGAACAAACTTAATGAAATGGACAATGTTTCTGCTGATGTAAGTCTTCATAAGAAACAGGCTGTTGTGGAAATAGAAGACGGCGTGTCACAGGAAGATATAAATTCAGCTATAGAAAGACTAGGCTATACAGTAACTAACATTGAGAAGAAATAGTTTTATAAGACTCTTTTGTAATGATATATACGAAAGAGTCTTCTTTTATGTAAACCACAATTAGTTTATATAAATTTACATATATTTTATTTGTAAAAAATGCTTGACAATTATTTAACAATATGCTATAATAAGCACATAAGTTAAATAAATAAGCCTTTAAACATATTTTTATAAACGGAAGTCCTGTAGTGTGTATGGGTCTTCTTTTTTTGTGCCTATACTTTAAAAGTAGGGGCTTTTTTAAGTATTAAGTCAATTTGTTTTAAAGTATGTCACGATATGTCATTAATCTTGGTGTATGTTAAAAGAAAAAAACTATATCAGGAGGTAATGATAATGACAGAAAATTTTAAAAAAGTAGTAGATAAATATATTGAATGTGGAGATAAAAAAGAGGCTTTAGCTTTTGGAGGATACCAAAAGAGAAGTATTTATCTATTTGATAAACCAGATGTCAAAGCTTATATTGAAAGTAAAAGTCCTAAAATTGCAACATCAGATGAAATATTGGAATATTGCTCCAAAATTATGAGGGGCGAGGAGGAAGAACTTGTACCAATAAAGGAGAAAGACGATGAAGGAAACACAGTAATAACAGTTCTTAGCCAGCCTGTGCCTTTAGCTACCAGAATTAAAGTTGCTGAGCTTTTGGGAAAAAGAAATGGTACTTTTTCGGAAAGTAAAAAAACGGAAAATGTTTTGCCTGTTGTAATAAAGGATGATTTATATGAATAATGAGGTAATATCTCTAAAGGAGATAGTTGGAGAAGGTTATAGCGATTTTTGGCACTTCAAGGGCAGATACAGAGTGTGCAAAGGCTCTCGAGCCAGTAAGAAATCCAAAACAACGGCACTTAACTTAATTGTTCGTATGATTGAATATCCGTTAGCAAATATTTTAGTTGTAAGAAAGGTGTATTCTACATTAAAGGACAGTTGCTACACAGAATTATGCTGGGCAATACATCGACTAAAAATGGACAATTTTTTTGAATGTAAGACAAGCCCCCTTGAAATTATGTATATTCCTACAGGTCAAAAAATATACTTTAGAGGTTTAGATGACCCTTTAAAAATAACGTCAATTACAGTAAAAACAGGCTCTCTCTGTTGGCTTTGGATAGAGGAGGCCTACGAAATTACAAATGAAGACGATTTCAATATGCTTGACGAAAGTATACGAGGTAGTGTGGATAAAAGTATTTTTAAGCAAATAACAATTACCCTAAACCCTTGGAACGAAAGACATTGGATAAAGGCTAGATTTTTTGACAGGGAAGATAGTAATATAATGGCAAAGTCCACAAACTATATGTGTAACGAATGGCTTGATGAAAGTGATTTAAAGGTTTTTGAAGATATGAAAAAGAACAATCCTCGCCGATACAGAGTTGCCGGCTTGGGTGAGTGGGGCATATCTGAGGGCTTAGTTTTTGAAAACTGGGAAGAAAAAGACTTTAGCATAGATGAATTAAAGGGTGAAAAGTGTTTTGAAACTGTTTTCGGCTTGGATTTTGGGTATACTAATGACCCAACGGCTCTGTTCTGTGGCTTTATAAATACAGAAAAAAAGGAAATATATGTTTTTGATGAACTTTACAAAAAAGGTATGAGTAATGAGGCTATTTATGAGGCTGTTGTGGAAATGGGTTATAAAAAAGAGAAAATCAGAGCTGATAGTGCAGAACCTAAGTCTATTGACAGATTGAGAACACTGGGGCTAAAGGGTATACGACCGGCCCGAAAAGGGAAAGACAGCATAAACAACGGCATTGATTTTCTTCAAGATTATAAAATATACGTATCACCTAAATGCCAAAATTTTATTACGGAAATAAGCAATTATACTTGGGATAAAGACCTGAATGGTAAAATGCTTAATAAACCGGTGGATAGCTTCAATCATCTTATGGATGCAATGAGATATGCTGTGGAAGAAATATCAAACGGTGAAATGTTCAGTTTTGAATAATAATGTAAAACACAATAAGAATTAAAAGAAGAAAATATAGCTAAAATTTGGTTTACATAAATATGATAAATATGTGAGATTTTAAGGGCGTTGTGACCAAATTCAACCAAAAGTGTGAACAAAATATGAATTTGTTTCAATTATATAAAAAATGTTGAAAAAGATTGCAATTAAAATGGCAGTAGAGTATAATTAACCTTAAAGTATTAGGAATATATTTCCTTTGCTTTACACCCCCTTTTAAAGAACTCTTATTGATAAATTTTTGTTGTTGGTTTATGAATGGGATAATTCTTTAATAACCGTTAATAAACGGATTGCTTTTAGGGATAAAGCATAATTAATAAAATTAAAAAGGAGTAAATATGGGGGAATTTTACTCCAAGAGATATTTTTATAAGGGAGGAATAGGAATGACACAATCTTTAAAAAGATTTGCAAGTGCAGTTTTAGCTCTCGTTATGGCTATGACTTGCCTTGTGTTTACTAATGTGGCAAGTGTATATGCTGCTGAGGGCGATACTCTCGTTGATGTAAGCAGTGAAGTAACATTTACACTTAACAAGAACTTAAATAACGTTGGTACATCAGCAGTAACTGGTAATTACAACGGTCTTTACTATGATTTATCTAAGACTGACAGTAATTCTTGGTATATTACTACAGGTTATATTAGATTTACACCTAGTGCTGACTGTACATTAACAATGACAACAGCCAACAATAAATTTGATTTTTCAGGTGGAGAATATAGCTTAACAAATCAGTCTGCTGTAACAAATAAAGACTATAGTCTTAAAGCTAATACAGAATATACAATATCTGCTAATGATAAGTCAAAGCAGGTAGGTGTTAAGGTATTAAAATTTACACCTGCAACAGGTGATTCAACAACAACTACAAAAGCAACAACTACAACAGAAACAACAACTGAAACTACAACAACAACTACAACTGAGGCTACTACAGAAGCTACAACTGTTGCAAACCAGACATTATATAAGTATTATGTAAATGCAGCAGATGCTACAGCAAATGGTGACAGTATTGACAATAATGCCAAAGATGTATTTACAAATGCAAATACTTCTACTAATAAACTTAGCGGAGAAAGTACTGTTGCTGTAGGTGGCAAGGACTATACATTAAACTACAGAAGTAGCAATGCAACAACTCTTAGTATAGTTGTTCCAGAGGGTGTTGAAAATGCTACATTATATGTAGTAGCAAGGTCAAGTGGTAGTTCAGCAAGAGCTTTAACATTAACAAAAGGTGAAACAACAGCTGATAGTAAACAAAGTACAGGTACTACAACTCCAGTAGTTGCAACATATACAGGTTTAAGCACAGGTACTTATACATTAACAAGTGATGGTAACATGCAGTATTCTTTACTTGTATTATCTGTACCAACTACAGTAGGAACAACTACTACAACAACTGAAACTACAACTGAAACAACTACAACAGCTAGTGTTCAGATTTGGACACCAGATAATAAGACTGATATTTTAGGTTCAGCTGTTAGCGGTTTATCAACTTCTACAGCTAGTGGTCGTACATCAGCTTTCGTAGATAGTATTTTTGGTGACAGTGAAACAGCAACAGGTGCTATTAATGGACAGAAATGTGTTTTATTAAGTGGTAGTACAAATATTATTCCAACAGCAACAGGTAAGTTAAAGCTTTATATCGTTGCAAATGGTAATGATGCTGTTACAAATGGTACTATCAAAACAGGTGACACAGCTGTTTATAGTGGTACATTTGCCGGAAGAAATGGTAATACAGCAGTTGAAGCAATAACTATTAATGTTGAAGCAGGTAAAACATACAAGGTTTCTAATCAGGTAATGCTCTTTAGAGCTGAATTAACACCAACCGGCTCAACAGAAACAAGTACTGAAACAACAACTACTACAACTACAGAAACAACTACAGAAGAAACTACTATGGGTGTATTAAAGGTTAAGGTAAATAATCCAGCATCAAGTAGTGACGCAACTGTAAAGGTAACTGTAAAGAAGAATGGTACAACAATTAGTAATGTAACAACTCTTAACATTGGTTCTGAAACTGAAATCGCAGGTGTAAATGAAGACGATGTTATTACATTTACATTTGCAAAAGAACAGGCTAAGCAGATTACAAATTGGAATAGCAATTTAAAGTCTGTATTTAGAGATAAGACTTATACTCTTACATACACAGTAGGCAAGACTATAGCAATTCCTGAAATGGATTATTATAGTTCAATGCCGGCTGCAGTAACATTAGGTCAGACAGAAACAAAAGCTGCTGGTTATGGTACATACGGCTTTGGTCAGTACAAGGTTAAGACTAATGGTAACGATTTAGCTGAGTATGCTATTATCAAGGGTCATCAGTATTCACTTTTCGATGTAGGTTCTGGTGATTACGATAAGGACGGTACAGAATTTGGTATTCCAGATGAAAGAATTCTTCTTTTAGGTGGAACAGATGATGAAATTGAACTTACAAATTCTATTAATAGTAAAGAAAAGGTTCTTGTTCTTCTTGACTGCTCTGGTGATAATGCTATAGTTACTGCTACAGGTGGTAATCTTTACTCATCTTACAATGGTAGCACAGGTACAACTGCAGCTCAGATTACAGGTATATCTAAGAACGGCGTAAAGGTTCAGTTCTATGTAGACGGTGGTACAACTATTACAATCAAGGGTACTGGTACAAGTGCTAATGCTTACACAGTAGTAAAGAGTATCAGATTATTCAACCTTAACAATATCGTTGACGGCGATAAGATGATAGATAACGGGGCTGTATCAACAATGACAGAAGATAGTCCTTTCTATAATGTTGTTACATCAAATAGCTTAGCTACTACTGATAAGTTATTTACATTAATTGGTAATGTTACTGGTAACCATAGAGAAAGCGAATTCCTTAACCAGATTGGAAAGGTAGGTTTCGTAATTCTTGATGCTGATACAGTTGATACTTACGATAAGGATGGTACATTAACACCTATGCAGTTAAAGTACAATAACCCTGATGTAAACTTTGGTGGTGTTTACGTAGAAACAACTGATATTTACAAGAATGTATACGATGCAACAAATTATAATTCTTCTTTAGATAGTTCTGAAGGATATACTGGTGATGTAGATTCAACTCTTGAAACAAACAACAATGTTGCTTACTTTGCTGAACTTGTTTCAGTAAGTGCAGGCCATAGATATTATGCTTATCCATTTACATTGTACACTGGTGCTACTCAGAGAGCATACGATACTAATCCAAAGGGAACAAGAATTGAAATTTCAAACAATTAATAGGAGGTATAGATTATGAAAAAAGTTTATAGTAAACCGGTTGTAGTAGTCGATACTTTCTTAAATGACGATGCTACAAATGCACTTAACTTCATTTCAACAACAATCGCACCTAAGAGTGCTAATTTAAGTAATAAATTTACTAAGTTGAATAGTTAATTTAGAGAAAGAGCTGTTACGATTGTGACAGCTCTTTTTTTGTGGATATGTTAAAAGAACCTATACACAAGAATGTGGTATAGGTTCTTTTGAATTGTAAAATCAATTAATATATGATATAATCTCCAACGAAAGTTAGTTAAATAGAGTGGTTTCCACTTCTTTTATTCTAGGAATAAAGGAGGTGGGGCGTATGAGTACATATGAAGCAATATCATTAATGATAGCCTTCGGGACTCTTGTAGCTATTATTTTAGGTACAAAAAAATAACCACTCAGCCGACCAAAACCTAGTGGTTATTTTTTAATAATAAACATTGAGTGGAAATCACTCTGGCTGACTTCCTTGTACCATTATATTAACACTATTATAAAAAAATGTCAATGGCAAAAGACTTATACACAATGGAGAATAAAATTTCTCGTATATGTGTATAAGTCTTTTTTTATGGCATAAAAATGCTTGTTTAGTGGAAGAAAGTTGAAGTTTCTAGTGAGGATTGATATAATTGTTGTAGAGAGATGTTGAAAAAGAAAGGGGAGGTACATAATGAAAAAATTAATTGCTTTAATTCTTGGGGTGTCATTGTTTAGTGTGAATACTTGGGCAGATATTCAGATGAACTATGTAAAAGACGGTATGAAAACCTCTGCATCTAGTTACAGTTTAGCCGGTTCAGCAGACCCTAACTATCCACTATATATTAATGGCAAAAAAGTAGAAACTACAAGTGAAGGCTACTTTAGCTATTACGTGTCTTTGGCACAAGGGGTAAATGTATTTAAGTTTGAAAATACTACAGCCAGTAAGACCTATAGGATTACAAGAACTAATGGGTCATCGACTAATAGTGGAAATGCTAATTTTAAGACTGTAAATCTAGTAGGCGAGATTAATAAAAACCACCCTACAGTTCGTTCAAGACCTGATGAGGCAAATGATGACCTTATTTTGCCTTACGTAAAGGGTACATTGTTGCATATTGTGGCTCAAAATTATGAATACTACAAGACAACAAATGGCAGTTACGTATACAAGGACACAGTTAATTTGGTAAACAAAAAATATGGTGAAAATTCAGTAAATAGTATAGAAACAGCAAAAGACACTATATCTTTTAATATGAACAGGTCCACAGAATACGATGTAGAATTTGCAAAGGATTACATTGAAGTCAAACTATATGATACGCAAAACAAAGCAGTAATTCCAGACAGCAGTGACTTTGATGAAATAAGTGTTGAGAATAACACACCGGCTACATACACATTTTACTTTAATAAGGGCGACAACTATGTAGGGTTTATGGCAGGTTATGAGGGTAACAAATTTACAATAAAGCTAAATGACAGAACCGTAAGCCCTGAAAAGTCATTAAAGGGTATGAAAATAGTACTTGATGCCGGTCATGGTGGTACTGACAATGGTACATTGGGATTGGGCAAGGTCTACGAAAAGACAGTTAATTTGGCTATAGTTAAATATTTGTACGACTACCTTACTGAAAGAGGTGCTATAGTTACTCTTACAAGAAAAGACGATACATTTATTTCTCTCGGAGATAGAACAAATATTATTAACACAGTTATGCCTGATATTTCTGTGTCTGTACACTGTAATTCCAGAAATGAGTGGGAGGACTTTGGAGAAAAACAGGGTACACTTAATCTCTACAGCTACGATACTCCTGACCGGTTTGTTCAGAAATTGACAGAATATATGGACAATACAGGCTATCAAAAGCAAAATTTGGCATTAACAAGAACCACTGTTTGCCCAGCCGTACTTGTGGAAACAGGATATATGAGTAATCCAAAGGAATACCAGTATCTTATTAAGGCTGAAAATCAGAAGGCAATGGCAGAAAAAATAGGTAATGGAATAGAAAAGTATTTTGAAAATATACTTAATCAGGCAGAAAATACACTGCCATTTATAGATGTCAGTGTCGATGATTGGTATTATAATGCAGTTAAGAAAGTTTATGAAAATGAATTATTTAGTGGCACAACAAAGAGGAAGTTTGCTCCTAAAAGCTATATTACAAGGGGTATGCTTATGGAAGTGTTGTATCGCAAAGAGGGTATGCCTTCTGTAGAAGGAAAGAGTAAGTTTGAAGATGTTGACCCAAGTGCATACTTTAGCAATGCTGTTGCGTGGGCAGAAGAAAATGATATAGTAAATGGTGTTACAGATGGCTTATTTGCTCCTTATGAGCCAATGACAAGAGAACAGGTGGCAACAGTGCTTTATAAGTACGCAAAGTACAAAAATGATGATGTAACTGCTCAAGGTGATTTATCATCTTTTGCTGATATAAATTATATTTCAAGCTGGGCAGAAGAAAGTTTGAAGTGGGCAGTTGGGAGTAAAATATTTGTAGGCAATGACGGAAAATTGTCACCAAAAGCATACATTACAAGAGCTGAAATGGCAACAGTAATATGTAGTTTCTATAATATTTAAAATAATTTAGAATAAATTAAAAAAGCCTCTAAAACTGTGGTGTTTTAGGGGCTTAAAAAATAAATACTTTATTTAATATACAAGCCAAGCGATAAGCCGAGTTCTGTCGTTGGACGGTCATCTATCTCGTACCTGTGTCGCCACAAGTCTCATGCGATTTCTACCTAAGACAGGGCGAGCAACCCTTAATGTCTTATCCAATCTTGCTTCAAGTGGGGTTTACAGAGCCACCTTTGTTACCAAAGGTGCGGTAGTCTCTTACGCTACCTTTCCACCCTTACCTACGAAAGTAGGCGGTTTATTTCTGTTGCACTATCCTTAGAGTCGCCTCCACCAGACGTTATCTGGCACTCTGCTCTGTGAAGCTCGGACTTTCCTCACACCTAAAAGGTGCGCGACCGTCTGCCTGACTTGTATACTAAATAAAGTATTTATTATGATGTGGGAAAGAACAAAGCCTTTCCCACTATTTTGTTGTCTTTTAAATTTAGTTGTTTGGAAGTTTTAATACTGTTACTTGAGCAATACGATTGTCTTCCACTTTGTCAACGTAAAATCTATAGCCTTTGTATTCGATTTTCAGACCCTTTTCATTTGGCTCAGGTATTCTGTCTAAAACACCAATTATAAAGCCACCTAAAGTGTCATACTCGTCAACAGGCATTTCTATTTCTAATTCGTCGGCTACGTCCTCAAGGTCCGTAGAGCCTTCGATTTTAATTACATTTTCTGAAACCGTCTTTATTTCTGGTTCTTCCTCATCGTCATATTCGTCTTGAATATCACCCATAACTTCTTCAATAAGGTCTTCCATAGTAACAATACCGGCTGTGCCACCGTATTCATCGGCTACAACTGCCATATGTATTTTTTTACTTTGCAATTCCTTGAAAAGGTCATTTGTCTTTTTGGTAAAAGGTACGAAATAAGGCTCTCTTAAAAGTTTTTTAAGGTTAAATTTCTCCTTACCGTAGAGGATAATATAACGCATAAAATCTTTAATATGGAGAATACCAATAATGTTGTCTATATCTTCTTCATAAACAGGAATACGAGAATACTTAAGGTCCCTTACGAGACTGATAATATCGTCAAATTCTGCGTCAATAGGCAATGCAACAATGTCTTTTCTGTGAGTAGCAATATCTACCACATTTTTGTCATCAAAATCAAAGATATTGTTTATCATTTCCTTTTCCTGTTCGTCAATGCTACCCTGTTCGCCACTGGCATCAACCATCATAAGAATTTCTTCTTCACTAATGCCTTCTTCAGCAGATTTCTTAGTAAATATTTTAGAGCATAACTCAGATGAAATATCCACAAGCCATACAATAGGGCTACATATAACACTGAAAAATGCTAACAAACCTTTAAGTTTCAAAACTATTTTAACAGGATACTTATTAGCAAATGTCTTAGGAAGTAAAAGACTGAACATTGCGAAAAAATATGTTGTTACCAATATTATAATAATAGCAGCAATAATTTCGTTGATTACCACAGGAATGTTAGGAAGATGGCTTAAAAGCACTTGAAGAACTTTGCCAAAAGTTCTGAAAGCGAGAATAAAACCAATTATAATACCAAAAAGGGCATTAATTACACTAGCTGTATTCGTATACTGGCGAGATTTAGGAAGAATCTTGCTCAGTTTCTCCATATCCGGATTTTTGTCAGAAGAATATTTGTTCTTCTTTAAATCCAAGACTGTAAGACTGGTAGAAGCAGCAGTTACAAGGCCCTTAACAATAATAAGGCACAGTATAATGACTATGTCATCTATCAAAAATCATTCCTCCATAAGAAAAAACATTCAAACTCTTACAAAACTAGATTATAAAACAAAATCTTGTTATAGTCAAGTTACAACTATATTACCAATTTAAATATATAGAAAAATTTAAAATCTATTTTTTTGTGAAAATATATGATATACTGATTTCGGGAGTGATTGAAGTGAAAAATATAGGTCGAAAAAACACACAATTGATTCTTTCGGGAAATATTCCAAAGGCTCTTCTATCTTTGGCTATTCCCATAGTTATAAACAATTTTATACAAACTATGTATAATCTTACGGATACATTTTGGCTTGGAAAATTAGGTACAAGTGAAATGGCGGCAATTTCCCTTGTAAGTCCTTTACAAAATATTATTGTGAATTTTGGGCAGGGTATAACGATTGCTGGCTCCATTCTTATAAGTCAGCATATAGGAGCTGATGACAAGAAAAATGCAAAAAGTATGGCTAATCAGATTTTTGTATGTGCTATGCTTTTTTCAATTGTAGCGTCAATACTTTGTATACTCTTTTCTCCATTTATCGTTGAATGGCTGGGAGCAGAGGGTACAGTAAAAGACAACAGTATTACATACTTGAAAATTGTACTTGCAGATTTGCCGTTTTTGTTTTTGATTAATTTATTTTCGGCTGTTCATCAATCTCAAGGGGATACCGTCAATCCTATGAAATTGAATATGTTGGGAATTATAATAAATATGTTTTTGGACCCACTCTTGATTATGGTATTTCATTGGGGAATAGGGGGAGCGGCTTTGGCAACGATGTTTGCAAAAGTTCCTTGTGGAATAATTGCTGTGCTTTCTCTTTTTAATAAGAATAATGAAATACACATAGTGTTGAAAAATTTTAAATTTGATGCCGATAAAATAAAGAAAATAGTTTCTGTCGGGTTACCCACTGCCATAGGTGGTTCGACAATGCAATTTGGTTTTTTGCTTATGACTAAAAATGTTTTGGTATACGGTGACGGAGCTATGGCTGCCTATGGAATAGGAAATAAATTAAACGGAATTATCACAATGCCGGCAAATGCCATAGGTTCAGCTGTTGCAACAATAGTGGGGCAAAATGTCGGGGCAAGACAGATAAAAAGAGCAGAGAAAAGCTATCAAATTGCAAGAAATATGGCTATCGTATTTTTATTTGTTACCGGTATGATAATGTCAAGGCATTTTATGTCGGAGGGAATAGTAAAAATCTTCTCTCATGATGAAAATGTAATTTCTATGGCAACCGATTTTTTATCAATAATGGCTTTTTGGTGCTTCACAAACGGAGTTTATAATTCTACCATAGGGTTGTTTAATGGGGCAGGAAATACCCTTGTTACAATGCTGGTGGAGGCAGCGAGATTGTGGGTGTTCAGATTTGCAACTTTGTTTACTTTTAGTCATTTTTTTGGTATGGCAGAGGAGAGTGTGTGGTACTCTGTTGTTGTAAGTAATGGTATTTGTGCTGTAATACTGTGGGTATTGTATAAATTAGGTCTATGGAAAATAAAAATAAAAGAAATAGTAGGCAATTGACAATTTAATTTTTTCAATTTATAATCTAAATAATTGTGGAGGTGTTGATATGAAACAATGTATGGACTCTGATAATTTACATAGACGTTTGAAAAAAATAATCGGTCAGGTACAGGCAATAGATAGAATGATAGATGAAGATGTGCCTTGTGAGGATATTCTTTCTCAGATTAATGCGGCAAAATCTGCTTTGCACAAGGTAGGACAGGTTGTTCTTGAAGGTCATATAAAGCATTGCGTTAGAGACGGTATAGAACACGGCGATGCTGACAAGACAATTGAGAATTTCACTAAGGCTGTTGAAAGATTTGCAAATATGAACTAGAGGTGCTTTAAGAGTGAGCAATATTGTGATAAGAGAATATAAAGAGTCTGATATTAAGGCAATGGTTGAAATTTGGAATGAAGTTGTTGAGGAGGGTGTTGCTTTTCCTCAAATTGACGGATTGACAGAGGAAAGTGGCAAGGAATTTTTTGCTCAACAAAGCTATTGTGGTGTAGCAGAGGACGAGGAAACAAACACAGTATTGGGTATGTATATTCTTCACCCTAACAATATTGGCAGATGTGGTCATATTTCCAATGCCAGCTATGCAGTATCTTCAAAGTGTAGAGGATTACATATTGGCGAGAAATTGGTAAAAGATTGTATATCAAATGCCGGAAGATTGGGCTTTAATATATTACAGTTTAATGCAGTTGTGGCAAGCAATGTTCACGCAAGACATTTATACGAAAGAATAGGTTTCAATCTTTTAGGTACAATTCCAAAGGGATTTTTGTTAAAAGACGGCAGTTACGAAGATATTTGCGTTTATTATATAGAAGTATAAAATATAAAATTAGGCGAGCTTGCATTTGTGAGTTCGTCTTTTTTTATTTTTACTCTTGACAACCTATACCCCTATAGGTATAATGCAACTGTAATAAACCTATACCCCCATAGGTATGAAAGGGAGTTTTTTATGAAAACAATAGAAAAAATATTAGAGTGGGGTGGAACTAAAAGGGATATAGCTTTTTTGATTATTTCCGGAGTAGCTTTATTTTTGGACATATTCAAAATTATTCCTTTGCCATTTAATTCTGCTTGGGTAGCTATTATACTTTGTGGCTTGCCTATTATTTTAGAGGCAATAGTTGGGCTTGTGACGGAATTTGATATAAAAGCTGACGTCCTTGTTTCTTTGGCTCTTATTGCATCTGTAATTATAGGAGAATATTTTGCAGCCGGCGAAGTTGCTTTCATTATGCAGTTAGTCTGATGTAGGGACCAGCAGAACATTTAGCAAGCTAAATGTAAATTGCTATGCAATTTATCGGACTCCTTTCCGATTCGTGCCGTGAAAAATATGGCACTAAAAACCAGTACCATATTTTTGTCCCTGTCTAGGTTGCATAGGCGAGCAATAAATTACAAAGTAATTTATGACCAGCCCTACGGTCGGGTAAAGCTCTGGTCAGAACTTTCAACTTCGTTGAAAGCCACACTTCGTGTGTCCGATTTATCTTTCGGTTCACACCTGTGGAATTAGTTTAAGAAAACCAAGGTTTTCTTAACAACTTTCCTTTGATATTCTTAAAAAATATTTTGATACAGGTATTGCGTAGAATATTTTTCAAAAACAAATTTTTAATGATATGATTAAAATTACCCCTTTACAAACTGTTAAATTAAGTTTATAATAAAGTGGTTAATACTACAGAAACTAAACACTATAGTAAGGACAGTAACTTAACACTAATTCAAAAGAGAGTTGGGGACGGTGGAAGCCCAATGATGTGTGTTGTGTGAAAATCACCTTACTGTGGCAATTCCGAAATTTATAGTAGGTTTTGACGTTGCCTGCGTTAAAGGTTTTGAGAGGGAGTATATATACTCCAATTCAGGTGGTACCACGCTATGGCGTCCTGTTGGGCGACATAGCTTTTTTTATATTTATTTTGTAATTCCTAAATTTAAGGAGGGTTTATTGTGTACGATAAGGTAAGCACTAATCTTAACTTCGTGGACAGAGAAAAAGAAATTTTAGGCTTCTGGAAACAAAACGATATTTTTGGCGAGTCAATTAAAGCAAGAGAAAACTGCCCAGTTTTCACTTTCTATGATGGACCTCCTACAGCAAACGGTAAGCCACATATTGGTCATATTTTAACAAGAGTAATCAAGGACCTTATTCCTCGTTACAAGACTATGAAGGGCTACAAGGTTCTCAGAAAAGCCGGTTGGGATACTCACGGTCTTCCAGTAGAACTTGAAGTAGAAAAACAGCTTGGTATCAGTGGTAAGCCACAGATTGAAGACTATGGTGTAGAACCATTTATTAAGAAGTGTAAGGACTCTGTATTCACATACGAAAGTCTTTGGCGTAAAATGAGTGATAGAGTAGGTTATTGGGCTGATATGGATAACCCATATGTTACTTATCACAATGATTATATTGAATCTGTATGGTGGGCATTAAAGCAGATTTGGGACAAGGGCCTTTTATACAAGGGACATAAGATTGTACCTTACTGCCCACGTTGTGGTACAGCTCTTTCTTCTCACGAAGTTGCTCAGGGCTACAAGGACGTTAAGGAAACTTCTTGTATTTGTAGATTTAAGGTTGTAGGTAAGGATAACGAATACTTCCTTGCTTGGACAACTACTCCTTGGACACTTCCTTCTAACGTTGCACTTTGTGTAAATGCTGCTGAAGAATATTCAAAGGTTAAGAGCAATGACGGTAAGGTTTATATCCTTGCAACAGCTCTTTTAGACACAGTTTTAGGCGAAGGCAACTACGAAGTTGTAGAAACTTACAGAGGTCAGGACCTTGTAAATACTGAATATGAACCACTTTTCGACTATGCTAATCCTGACAAAAAGGCTTACTACGTTGTAGAAGACCCATACGTAACACTTACAGACGGTACTGGTATTGTTCATATCGCTCCTGCATTTGGTGAAGACGATGCCAACGTTGGTAGAAGATTTGACCTTCCTTTTGTTCAGCTCGTTAATGACCAGGGTAAGTTCACTAAGGAAGTAGAAGGACTTGAAGGCGTATTCGTAAAAGACGGCGACAAGGAAATTTTAAAGAGACTTGAAGAAAGTGGCAAGTTATTTGCTGCAATTCCATTTGAACATAGCTATCCATTCTGCTGGAGATGTGATACTCCACTTCTTTACTATGCTAGAGATACTTGGTTCATTTCTATGACTAAGGTTAGAGACCAGCTTTTAAAGAACAATGCTACAGTAAACTGGATGCCTGATAATATTAAGAACGGTCGTTTCGGTAACTTCCTTGAAAACGTTATTGACTGGGGTCTTTCAAGAGAAAGATACTGGGGTACTCCACTTCCTATTTGGGAATGTGAATGTGGTCACAGAGAGGCTGTTGGTTCTATTGAACAGTTAAAGTCTATGAGTGATAACTGCCCAGACGATATTGAACTTCATAAGCCATACATCGACAGAGTTGAACTTAACTGTCCTAAGTGTGGTGGCAAGATGCACAGAGTATCAGAAGTTATTGACTGTTGGTTCGATTCAGGTTCAATGCCTTTTGCACAGTGGCACTATCCATTTGAAAACAAGGAAATTTTTGAACAGAACTACCCAGCTGACTTCATTTCTGAAGCTATTGACCAGACAAGAGGTTGGTTCTATACATTAATGGCTATTTCTACACTTATTTTTGATAAGAGTCCATATAAGAATGTAATCGTTTTAGGTCATGTTCAGGATAAAGACGGTAGAAAGATGTCAAAGCATTTAGGTAATGTTGTTGACCCTTGGTCAGTTCTTGACAATCAGGGTGCTGACGCAGTTAGATGGTATTTCTATGCTAACTCTGCTCCTTGGTTACCAAATAGATTTGATGACAAGAATGTAAACGAATATCAGAGAAAGTTTATGGGTACTCTTTGGAATACTTACGCATTCTACGTACTCTATGCTAATATTGACAACTTTAACCCAATGGATTATAAGTTAGACTATTCACAGCTTCCTCCAATGGATAAGTGGATTCTTTCAAAACTTAATTCTCTTGTTAAGTATGTTGATAACTCTCTTGAAAACTACAAGATTACAGAATCTGCAAGAGCTATGGCTGATTTTGTAGACGAACTTTCTAACTGGTATGTAAGACGTTCAAGAGAAAGATTCTGGGGCGAAGGTATGCCACAGGATAAGATTAATGCTTATATGACTTTATATACAGTCCTTAAGACTATGTCTTTACTTTCTGCTCCATTTACTCCATTTATGGCTGAAAGTATTTACCAGAACTTAGTTGTAGGTATTGATAAGACTGCTCCAAAGTCAGTTCACTTATGCGACTTCCCTGTAGCTGACGAATCAATGATTGATGCTAAGTTAGAAGCTAATATGGAATTAGTTCTTTCTGTTGTAGTTGCCGGTAGAGCTGCTAGAAATACTGCTAACATCAAGAACAGACAGCCTATTGGTCAGATGTATGTTCAGGCACAGTCTAAACTTGATGCAGAATATAATGACATTATTCTTGATGAATTAAATGTTAAGAATGTTGAATTTGTTGACGATGCTGCTAAGTTCACAAGCTACAGCTTTAAGCCACAGCTTAGAACACTTGGTAAGAAGTATGGTAAGCTCGTTCCACAGATTGGCGAATATTTAAAGAATGGCGACGGCAATGCCCTTATGAATGAGTTAAAGACAAACGGTGCTATTAAGTTCACTATTGACGGCACTGATGTTGAACTTGCAGAAGAAGATGTTCTTGTTGCAACTGCTCAGACAGACGGTTTTGTCGCTGAAAGCTATAAGAATACAACAGTAGTTCTTGATACAACTCTTTCTCCAGAACTTATTGAAGAAGGTTTTGCAAGAGAACTTGTATCTAAGCTCCAGACAATGCGTAAGGAAGCTGGTTTTGAAGTCCTTGATAGAATTAATGTATACTATGAAGGTAACGACAAGATTGCTGAAATCTTCGCTAAGAATGGCGAAAGCATTGGTAAGGACGTTCTTGCTGAAAGTGTACAGGCTGGTAAGGCTGGCTATAGCAAGGAATGGAATATCAACGGCGAAAAGGTAACACTTTCTGTTGAAAAGAGATAATTTAATTATTTAACAAAAACCGTAGAATGAGAAATCGTTCTACGGTTTAGGCTGTCGATAAAGTCGACAGCCTTGCAATAAATGCTTGCATTTCTTGCAGTTGGTCTAAGGTAGGGACCAGCCGTGTATTTCGCGTCCTTGCTACGCAAGAACACAAAACAGTCCCTGTCCTCACTCGGGCAAAGCTCGAGTTGCGGAATTAATTTAAGAAAACCAAGGTTTTCTTAACAACTTTCCTTTGATAATCTGAAAAAATATGCAAATGTATTTTTTGAAAACTGCAAATTATTCTCTAAAATTAGCTTTTTAGATACTCTGAACCGTAGAATGAGAAATCGTTCTACGGTTTTTTGTGTTGTATTGTATTTTTACACAACAGCCATTTTTATCCAAAATTATTACAGAAAATGCTATAAAACCTTACAAAATCATTAAAAATAAACCTAAATAGCTTATTGATAAAAAATTCCATTTGTTAAGATTGACAATAGAATAACAATATTATGTAAATCAATGAACGTTTTTATGCGATTTTGCTTAAAATAAATATTAAATTTGTGCAACTTGTCAGGTAAATCGGCTGAAATTTGTTTATTGTGTTGAAAAAAGTACAAAAAAGTAATAAAATAGGCTAAAAATAGGTATAATTCACTAAATATAGATAGACTTTTTACTAAAATAAGTGTATAATGAAGCGTACAATAAATTTTAAAATAAGGGTATAAATTAAATGTTGATAACAACAAAAAATATTTTTTTATGCTAAAAAACTATGTTATTTTCTTTTTTACATTGATATTGAACAAATAAAAGTGTAAATTAGTTATGTGTAGGAGGCTTTTTATGAGAGAAATAGGGAAGGCTTTAGCCTTAGTAACACAAATCGGAGTTTCAATGATTGTGCCTATTTTCCTTTGCCTTGTTTTAGGTTCTTTTTTGGATAAAATATTTCACACAGGCAATATACTAATGATTGTATTTATAATATTGGGAGTATGTGCCGGCTTCAGAAGTGTGTACATTATGACTAAAGATTTTTACAAAGATAAAGATACCTACATTCCTATAAAAGGAATAGAAAACAAAAATAATAACAATGATAATGATGATGAAAGTGGTGACTTTTAATGGAATTCAAAATGTCTGATACTTGCAAAAAATTATCTACTGTAATAGCTGTACTAGGGCTTATAGCCTTAGTAGTTGGGTTATTTTTTGCCGGTAACAAAATATATTGGATAGTGGGCATTATCCTTGGAACAGTAGCCTCACTTGTTAAGGTCTATATGCTTGAAAGAACTTTGGATAAGGCTGTGGATATGGACTCTAAAAATGCAAATAATTACACAAGAGCAAATTATACTATGCGACTTGTAGTAAGTGTTGTTATTGTAGTTCTTGCTTGTTTAGTTGAGCAAATCAACGTAGTTGGAGTGTTAATAGGTCTTTTGTTGGTTCAGCCGGCAGCCTATATCACTAATTTTATTACTGCCAATAAAGAAAAATAATTTTTTTCTTATTGATAAATTATGAAATAATTAACTATGAAAGGAGGAATATGATTGGGACTTCAATTATTGGAGGTCAAAAGTCTTGTAGGACATTTCATTGGATGGGAAAACACATCTTCTGGAGAGTTAGACGTAGAATCTAAAATTCTAGGTCGATTGAACATAGGTGGAACAGAAGTTTGGCTTACTCAAACTGTTGTCACTACATGGGTAATTATGGCGGCACTTATAATAATTGCTCTTATACTTAGAGCCAAAATGAAAAATTATAAGTACAAACCGGAGGGATTACAGAATGTAGTTGAAATGGCTATTGAGTCTATGCACAGTTTTGTTGTTGGTTCAATGACTGAAAAATATGCTTATTTTGGAAACTGGTTCTTTGGTGTATTTGTTTTCATACTGGTTTCAAATTTAAGTGGTCTGTTAGGACTTAGAGCTCCTACGGCAGATTTTTGTACTACTGCTGCAATAACTCTTGCTACCTTTGTTATGATTCACTTTATGGGTATCAAAACAGGTAAAGGTGGTTACTTTAAGGGTTATTTAGAGCCAGTACCTGTACTCTTGCCTATAAATATTATAAGTGAATTGGCAACACCTATTTCACTTAGTTTCCGTCTATTCGGTAATATTTTAGGTGGTATGATTATTATGGCAATGGTTTACTCTTTGCCACGATGGTTGAACTTTGGTATTCCGGCAGTTCTGCATATTTATTTTGATGTTTTCGCCGGTTGTATTCAGACAGTTATTTTCGTAATGTTAAGTATGACTTTTATTAAAGACAAAATTACAGATTAATTTTAAGGAGGATTTTAATTATGGAAGGAATGGACCCAAAAGCATTTGTATTAGGTTGTTCAGCAATAGGAGCAGGTCTTGCAATGATAGCAGGTGTAGGCCCTGGTATTGGTCAGGGTTTCGCAGCAGGTAAAGGTGCAGAGGCTGTAGGTCGTCAGCCGGAAGCAAGAGGTACAGTTACTTCAACTATGCTTCTTGGTTGTGCCGTTGCAGAATCAACAGGTATTTACGGTTTGGTTATTGCACTTATTCTTTTATTTGCTAACCCACTTATTGGTAAGTTATAAGAGGAATATTGCACGTTTATTTATGACTATTGTGGAAAAAACCACATTGAAAGGAGGCAATATTCTTGGACTCAGGCTATGTAATTATACTGAATCAGCAGACTGTCATTCAGGTTATAATTCAGCTTATAAATACAGCTATCCTTTGTTTTATATTGAGTAAACTTTTATACCAACCTGTTCTCAAGTTCTTAAATGCGAGAAAGGAAAAAATATCTTCTCAAATTGATAAAACAGAGGCTGATATGGCACAAGCACAGGCTCTTAAAAAGGAGTACGAAGAAAAGCTTAAAAATATCGAAAGCGAAAGAACTGCTATATTACAGGAAGCTCGTACAACTGCCCTCAAGAATAGTCAGATTATTATTTCTGATGCTAAGACAGAGGCGACAGCTATTAAGGATAGAGCTAATCTTGAAATTGAAAGAGCAGAAGAAAAGGCTAAGGACGATATTAAAAAGCAGATTGTTCAGGTATCTACTCTTATGTCAGAAAAATTTGTTGCTGCCAAGATGACTGAAGATGAACAGAATAAGCTGGTTGATGAAACAATATCTGATTTGGAGGAGATTGAATGGATAGGATAATTTCAGACAGATATGCAGAAGCACTTTTCAGTTTAGCAGTAGAAAATAATGCTATTGACAGATACGAAGAACAGGTAAAGCTGGTTCTTGATGTTATTTCCGGCGATAAGGAAATAATGAAAATTCTTACTCACCCTGATATTAACGGTGAGGATAAAATGAATGTTTTGACACAGGCTTTTAAGGACAGTGTAGATGACGATATTATGGGACTTTTTTCTGTAATAATGCGTAAAAACAGAGAAAACCAAATTACTGGTATTTTGGAAATTTTCCTTGAAAAGGTGAAAAGCTACAAGGGCATTAGCGATGCTGTTGTAGAAAGTGCTGTGCCTTTAAGCCCAGAAAAGCTGAAAGTAATTGAAACTAAATTAGCAAATAAATTAAATAAGCAGGTGGTTGCTAAAAGCGTAGTTGTGCCGGAATTGTTAGGTGGACTTCGCATAAGCATTGACGGACATATTTTGGACAAGACTGTTAAAAGACAGCTTGAAGATATGAAGAAACAAATGCTTGCAACATCACTTGCCCAGTAAAGGAGTGTAACCTAAGAATGAATATCAGACCTGAAGAAATTAGTTCTGTTATAAAAGAACAGATAAAGGGCTATTCAGCAAAGCTTGACGTGTCTGAGGTTGGTACGGTTATACAAGTAGGTGACGGTATTGCCAGAGTATATGGCTTAGATAACGCTATGAGTGGAGAACTTTTAGAGTTTGAAAATGGCGTATACGGTATGGCACAAAATCTTGAAGAAGATAACGTAGGTGTCGTTATTTTAGGTAGCGATGAAGGTATTAAGGAAGGCTCATCTGTAAAACTTACAGGTAGAGTTGCAGAAGTACCTGTTGGTGATGCTCTTATAGGTAGAGTTGTAAATGCTTTAGGTCAGCCTATTGATGAGAAAGGACCTATTAATACAACTAAAGCAAGACCTATTGAAAGAGTTGCCCCTGGTGTTATTACAAGAAAATCCGTTGATGTACCTTTACAGACAGGTATTAAGGCTATTGATGCCATGGTGCCTATTGGTAGAGGTCAGAGAGAACTTGTTATCGGCGACAGACAGACAGGTAAAACAGCTATTTGTATAGATACAATTATTAATCAGAAAGGCAAAAACTGTATTTGTATTTACGTTGCTATTGGACAGAAGGCATCTACAGTTGCCAGAATTGTAAACACATTGGAAAAGACAGGTGCTATGGACTATAGTATTGTAGTTTCATCTACAGCATCTGACTCAGCTACACTTCAGTACATTGCACCATATAGTGGCGTAGCAATGGCAGAAGAATATATGGAAAACGGAAAAGACGTTCTCATTGTTTATGATGATTTATCTAAGCACGCAGTAGCTTATAGAGCAATGAGCTTACTTTTAAAACGTCCACCAGGACGAGAAGCATATCCAGGTGATGTATTCTACCTACATTCAAGACTTTTAGAGCGTTCAGCTAGACTTGATGAAAAATACGGTGGTGGTTCAATAACAGCATTGCCTATTATTGAAACACAGGCTGGTGACGTTTCAGCATATATTCCAACAAATGTAATTTCTATTACAGACGGTCAGATTTATCTTGAAAGTGAATTATTTAACTCAGGTATGCGTCCAGCAGTAAATGCCGGTCTTTCTGTATCCAGAGTAGGTGGTTCAGCACAGATAAAGGCTATGAAAAAGGTAGCAGGTCCTATTCGTATGGAACTTGCACAGTATAGAGAATTACAGAGTTTCTCTCAGTTTGGTTCAGATTTGGATAAGGATACTCTTGACAGACTTAACCACGGTAAGAGAGTTATGGAAATTCTTAAACAGCCACAGTATAAGACTCTTGAAGTTGAAAAGGAAGTCGTTATACTCTATGCTGTTACAAATAAATACCTTGATGATGTTCCGGTTGAAAAGATTGCCGATTTTGAAAGAGGTTTCTTTGAATTTATGGAACAGAATCATAACAACATTTTAATTGAAATAAAGGAAACTGGTGTTATGTCAGACAAGGCAACAGAGGAACTTAAATCAGCCATTGAGTCTTTCAAGGCAAAGTTTGAATAGTGAGGTGATATTATGGCATCAATGCGTAACATAAAACGCAGAATTAAAAGTGTCAATAGCACCCAGCAGATAACAAAGGCCATGAATTTGGTTGCCAGTTCAAAGCTGACAAAGGCAAAGCAGAATTTTGATGATACAAAGCCTTTCTTTAACGCCATTAGACGTGTTATTGCCAACGTAGTTAAAGGTGCAGGCAATACAGACAATGTATTTTTGAAGTCAAGAGAAGTAAAAAATACAGGCGTAGTTATTCTTACAGGCGACAGAGGACTTTGTGGAGGATATAACACAAATGCTTGTAAAACAGCTTTAGGTATTACAGAGGGAAAAAGTGCTTCTTACATTACCGTAGGTTCAAAAGGTTTTGAATTTTTAAAGAATAAGGGTTGTGACTTTGCACAGAACTATACTGGAATTTCAGAAAAACCTACTTACGAAGATGCAAGGGCAATAGGCGAAAAAATAACACAGATGTATCAGAATGGGGATGTTGACGAAGTATATCTTGTCTATACAGAATATATTTCTACAATAGCCAGCGAACCTAAGGTTATGCGTCTTTTACCTTTGGATACAGAAAGTTTGGGAGAAAGTGAAAAGGATAATCTTACACTTACTATTTACGAGCCAGATGACGAAACAGTATTAGCATATGTTATTCCAAAATACATTAATACAGTTATTTACGGTGCTTTAGTAGAGTCCTCCGTATGCGAATTAACTTCCCGTATGACTGCTATGGATTCAGCCACAGATAATGCTACCCAGATGCTTGATACTCTTAATCTTCATTACAATAGAGCAAGACAGGGTGCAATTACTCAGGAATTAACTGAAATCGTAAGTGGTAGTAACGCATTAGAATAAAATTCTATATATATCTACTTAGCTGTATAGGGTAAGTTAAAATTTTTTAAGGAGTGAAAATATGGCAGAACAAAATGTCGGCAAGATAGTTCAGGTTATCGGTGCCGTATTGGATATAAAATTTTCCGGAGGGCATATGCCTGCCCTTAATAATGCCATTGAAATACACGATGGCGATAGAAAGATTGTTGCTGAGGTATCAAAGCACCTTGGTGACGATGTTGTAAAGTGTATTGCTATGAGTTCTACAGACGGTTTAAAGCGTGGTATGGACGCTATTGACACAGGTAAGCCTATTTCAGTTCCTGTAGGTCGTGAAACCTTAGGTAGAATGTTTAACGTAGTAGGCGAACCTATTGACGATAAGCCAATGCCAACAACAGAAGAAATGTGGCCTATTCATAGAAAAGCACCTAGCTTTGCACAGCAGGCTACAAGTGCTGAAATGCTTGAAACCGGTATAAAGGCTGTTGACTTACTTTGCCCATATTCAAAGGGTGGTAAGATTGGTCTTTTCGGTGGTGCCGGTGTAGGTAAAACCGTTCTTATTATGGAGCTTATTACAAATATTGCTACTGAACACGGTGGTTACTCTGTATTCAGTGGTGTAGGCGAAAGAACAAGAGAAGGTAATGACCTTTATTATGAAATGCAGGAATCAGGGGTTATTGATAAGACAGCCCTTGTTTTCGGTCAGATGAATGAGCCACCTGGAGCAAGAATGAGAATTGCTCTTACAGGTCTTACAATGGCTGAATACTTTAGAGATAAAGAAAATCAGGACGTGCTTTTATTCATTGATAACATTTTCAGATTTGTACAGGCAGGTTCAGAAGTTTCTGCACTTTTAGGTCGTATGCCATCAGCCGTAGGTTATCAGCCAACACTTGCTAATGAATTAGGTGCGTTGGAAGAAAGAATTACATCTACAAAGAATGGTTCTATTACTTCTGTTCAGGCTGTATATGTTCCAGCTGATGACCTTACTGACCCGGCTCCGGCTACTACATTTGCCCACCTTGATGCAACTACAGTTCTTTCAAGAGCTATTGTAGAGCTTGGTATTTATCCGGCTGTTGACCCATTAGAGTCTACATCAAGAATACTTGACCCAGCCGTTGTAGGTCAGGAGCACTATGAAGTTGCCAGAGGTGTTCAGGCTACATTACAGAAGTACAATGAATTACAGGATATTATATCTATCCTTGGTATGGATGAATTATCAGAAGAAGATAAGGTAACTGTAGCAAGAGCTAGAAAGATACAGAGATTCTTGTCACAGCCTTTCCACGTTGCAGAAGTATTCTCAGGTATTCCTGGTGTTTACGTTCCTGTAGAAGAAACTGTAAGAGGTTTCAAGGAAATATTAGAGGGTAAGCACGATGATATTCCTGAAAGCTGTTTCCTTAACGCAGGTACTATTGATGAGGTAGTTGCCAGAGCTAAAAAGTAAGGGGGTAGATTATGAATAAGTTATCCCTTAAAATCGTTACTCCTTCCCGTATTATGTATGACGGAGAGGCAGAAATGGTTATTATGCGTACTAAGGTCGGCGATATTGGTATTATGGCAGGACATCAACCCCTTGTTACTGTATTAGATTACGGTGTTTTGAAATTGAAAATTTCAGAAAATGAGGAAAAAAGAGCTGCTGTCTTAGGTGGTTTTGTAGAAGTTGATGGCGAGGGTGTAAACATTCTTACTGATATTGCTGAATGGTCTGACGAAATAGATAAAGTCAGAGCAGAAAAGGCAAAAGAAAGAGCAGAAAGAAGACTTTCTGAAAGAAATGTGGGCTTAGACGTAGTTCGTGCTGAAAATGCACTTAAAAGAGCTATGGTTAGACTTCATGTAAATGATTAATTTTAAAGACTGTTGTTGATTAAATTCAATAACAGTCTTTTTTTTATAAAATATTTTTCTTTGAAAAACGTTAAATATGTTTGCAAAATATAGATACTAGTGTTAAAATATTAACATAAGATAAAAAAAGAAATTTGTCGAAAAATGTCATATTTCTATAAAGATAAGGTGCTTTTAAGGGGGCGTAAAAAATGAAAAAGAGAATTTTAGGCGTTGCATTGTCAGCAATAATGACAGCTACAAGTTTAAGTGGAGTTTATGCAGAAGAACCTGTACAGGAAACTGCAGAAGAAGTGGTTCAGGAGGAAGTGTCACAAGAAATTGTGCCACAGGAAGAAGCTGTTTCAGAAGAAACAGTTGAAGAAAGCTCAGAAGAACTAACAGAAGAAGTTACACAAAGTGAGGCTGTTCAGGAAGAAGTAACAGAGGAACAGACTACAGTTGCACAGGAAGAACAGGCTGTAGAGGGAGTATCAGCAAAGGAAAGTCCAGCTGTTGAAAATATTGATGAGGCTGTAACTGTTCAGGCTGACGGTATTGTTGAAAGTGGTAAATGTGGTGATAATGTTACATATACTTTCGATAGCGATGGTGTGCTTACTATAAGTGGCAGTGGAGATATGTATGATTATGATTATGGTTATAATTATAATGACTCTGTTTTTTTACCTATAAGTGGAAATGTTAAAACTGTTATTATTAATGATGGAGTAACATCTATAGGGGATTATGAATTTTTATACTTTGAAAATATGACAAGTATTACAATTCCAAATAGTGTAACAAGAATAGGAAAAAATGCCTTTTCAAAGTGTTTAAACTTAACAAATGTAACAATTCCAGAAAATGTAACAAGTATAGGAGAATATGCTTTTTCAGGGTGTTCAAATATAGCAGATATAGTAATTCCTAATGGTATAACTGAAATAGAAGAATATACATTTTATGGTTGTTCAAAATTAGAGAACGTTAAAATTCCAAGCAGTGTAGAAAGAATAGGGAAGTCTACGTTTTTAAATTGTAGAAGTCTTAAAAGTATAACAATTCCAGATGGTGTAACAGAACTGGGAGATTATGCGTTTAGTGATTGTTACAACTTGATAAACATAACAATTCCTGATAGTTTAGCAAGTATTGGAAAAGGAGCTTTTTATCGTTGTGAGAGTTTAACTGGAATAGTGCTTCCGGAAAAAATAACTAGCATTCAAGAAAGTACATTTGAACATTGTAGAAGTATAGTTTCTTTGAAGTTACCTGAAAAATTAACAAGTATAGGGTATAATGCGTTTTCTCGTTGCGTCAGTTTAAAAAGTATAGAAATTCCTGACGGAGTAACATTGATAGAAGTTTATGCCTTTGAAGGCTGCTATGATTTAGATTATATAATAATTCCAGAAAGTGTAACAAGTATAGGAGAGGATGCGTTTTTTGCTTGTAAGTCTTTTACTGTGTATTGCGTAAAAGACAGTGTGGCTGATAAGTATGAAAAGTATCCTGAAGGTTCAAAGAAAATATACATCACAATACCTATTAAGGGTGATGCTGATAATAGTGGTGTTATAGATGCTACAGATGCTGCATTAGTTTTACAGAAAGTGCTTACTGGTGATAAGATGGCTATAGAAGATGTAGTAGAAAATTATATGAAATATGTTGATGTAGACAATGATGGACAGTTGACATCAAAAGATGCCTCTTATATTTTACAAAAGGCTTTGGATTCAACATTTTTAATGCCAAATTAAAAATAAATAATGATTATTTTGAGAAGATTGCTGTTGCGTAAAGTGACAGCAGTCTTTTTTGTTTTGTGTTTTTTACAATTATTTTAAAATGTCTGTATTTAATTGAAATTGCTATGTAATAGGGTTATAATTGATGACGGATTTATTATAGAATAGGAGATTTTAATATGAAGCATAAAAATAAAAGGCTACATAGGATAATAGGTGTTGTGCTGGCTACAGTTATGACAATAGGTGCTATGCCAATGAATGCCTTTGCCTTAGGCGATGGTGTATATTACGAAAAAAAGGATATACAGACTATTGCAGAAGGTGTAACCTATGAAAAAAGCAGTCGACTTTACAAGGCTGGTTGGATGGACGTTTATGTACTTACAATGGACGCAAATTCAAGTGATACAGCTTTAAAGGTTATACAGTCTGTAGGCAGTGTAGGTATCAAAACTACTGTACCTAAGTTGGCTACAGACAACAATGTTATTGCAGCAGTAAATGGTGATTTCTTTGGCTCTGGCAATCCTATGTCTAGTATGGGTCAGGTTGCTAAAGACGGTGAAATGGTATCTGCTCAGAATTACTACAACGGTAGTGAGAACAAATATGCAGGTATTTATATTGATAATGAGGGTGTGCCTTTTATTGACTATGTAAAGTCTACAATAGGCTTTTATGGAGCAGGTGGCGTTTCTCTTGCTATGGGTGCTAAAAACAAAATGACAGATTTTTCAAAGCCTGTATATTTTGACAGAACTACAATGACAAGCAGTAAACAGCTTGATGCAACATATTCAACACTTTCTAAAATAGTTGTATCAAACAAGGTTATTACAAAGATTGCTGGACCTAAGGAAGTTGTAGATATTCCGGAAGACGGCTTTATTATTGTTATGAACAAGGCTACAGCGGCAGCCAATTTAAGCAAGTTTTCAGTTGGTATGAGTGCTGATTTTAGCGAAAATGAAACCTTTGTATTCAGACCAACAAAGACAATAGACAATATTGACTTTGGTATAAGTGGTGGTGGCGAGCTTTTAAGAAATGGCGAATATGTTTCACAGGGTCTTATTATTGGTCAGAATGCTCGTAACCCAAGAACAATGGTTGGTGTAAGTAAGGACAAGTCAAAGATTTATATTGTTTGTATTGACGGTCGTAAAAACGGTATTGGTGCTACTCATGCAGAGGCTGCCAAGATTATGAAAGAATACGGTGCTTATGATGCTATTCACTTTGACGGTGGTGGCTCTACAACAATGGTTGTACAGAAAGAGGGTACAACTTCTCCTTCAGTTGTAAATGTACCAAGTGAGGGTTCATTGAGAGCTGTTGCCAATGGTATAGGTATTGAAGCTACTGGTCAAAGTGGTGTTCCAAGTAGAGTAAAGCCATATGTTCAGGATAGTGAGAAGAACTATCTTTTCCAAGGCTTAGGAAACACAATAAATGTGGAAGTTTATGACGGCAAGTTACAGGCTATGAATGTAGATAAGTCGAAATTATCTTTCTCATCAACTATTGACGGTAAATGGACAGATAATGTCTTTACACCTAGTACAACAGGTAAGGGTACAATTACTGTTAAATATGGAGATATAAGTGGAACTATTGATGTTACAGTTCTTGAGGGTGTATCAGGTTTAAGACTTTCAGCAGATAAATATGCCCTTAGCACAGGAGAAACAGCAAATCTTTCTGTTAAGTTTGTAAATAAAGACGGTTATGACGTAAATGCCGATACTAGCGATATGGACTGGGAAGTTGATGATACATCAGTTGGTACAGTTTCAAATGGTGTGTTTACAGCAAAAAGCGAAGGTGTAGCCAAAGTTACAGCTACAGCAAAGGGTGTATCTTCTTCAATCACTATTGGTGTTGGTAAGAGATATATTGCCATAAACAGTTTTGAGTCAGCAAGAAATATGACAATGTATTACTATCCAGAGGATTTAGGTCTTACCGGTAGTTCAAATGTAATTTCCGGTGTAGGTTCTGACGGTAATAGCTCACTTAAAATAAGTGCTACATTTAAGGCAAACTCTACAACAACTCAGTCTGTTTATGCAAGTTTTGAACAAAAGCCTATTGTATTCCCTGACAATACAACAGACTTCCTTTATAGCTACAAGGGTGACGGCTCAGGCAGACTTTTGAGAGCTTTAGTAAAGGATAACACAGGCAAGAGTTACAATATTGACCTTACTACATCAATGGACGACAGCGAATGGCACGAAGGTCAGGTTGCTATACCAAGTGATTTGACATCACCAGTAACTCTTGATAAAATATATGTATCAGCACTTAATACAACAACCGACAATTTAACAAGTACAGTTTATGTAGATAATTTAAGAGTTATGGCTCCTACAAATGTAGGTTCAGGCATAACAAGTGGTGGCAGTGTAAAGGATTACTGGAATTGCGATTTAGACAGTGTTACTGGTTCTGACTATGAAGTGGTTTCTGCTTTTGGTCGTTCAAGTGGTGGCAATTCAACTACATTAAGTAAAGTTCTTACACAGATGTCTAACGGTGCTAAGGCTATTGCCTTTGCAGGTGCTACAAATGTAAGCAATACTACAGGTGTTCCGGCAGTAATTTGGAAAAATGCCTATGCTACAAATGGCACAAACAAGTTCTCATTTGTAAATGTTGCTACCGGTAATGGTAGTCCGGCATCAGCAAATCCAGAACAGTACAAGTATTTACAGGACTTTATGGACAATTTAAGCAAAAAGAATGTTGTAGTATTAATGGATAGATACCTTTGGGGTTCAGGTTCTTACAACACAAAGGAAAGAGATGCACTTCACGATATTTTTGAAACAGCAGCTCATCAGTACAACAAGAATGTAATTGTTATTTCATCAGTTGGGGAAAGCAATTACACAGAAATAAAGGACGGTGTAAGATACATTAACCTTGCAGGTATAGGAAATACAAGTAATTTACAGTATCTCAAATTAAAGGGTAATGATAAAGATTTGTATTACGAATTTGTAAACGTAAAATAATTAGGAAAAAGGAAAAAATATGGGAACAAGTAAAAAAGGTGCAATGGCAAAAGATACGGTTATTTATATGTTAGCAAAGGGTATAGAGGGCGTTGTAGGCGTAGTTACAATGTCTGTAATGACCTATCTTTTTGCGACTTTCCAAATGGGTCTTTACTCAACAGTAAACATTGCCATTACTACAATAGGTATGGTAGCCATACAGTGGCTTGTACAGTCTGTTTTGAGATACGTAAACAAATACGATATTTTAAATCAGCAAAAGGAATTTTACTCTACAGTATTTTCAGCTTGGAAAAGTGTAAATGTAGGTGTTGCCTTAATAGCACTTATTATTATATTAGTTGTTAAAACTTTCTTTGGTAATATACCGGTTGTTGCTAAGTTTACAGAAAACTATAGCTATGCACTTATGATTTTAGGTGTTTTATGGTTTATAACTTACAACACTTCACAGCTTATGATTGCTATGCTTGCAGCTGTAAGAGAGGCTAAACTTAATTTGCTTTTAAGCCTTATTACTGTTTGTGGTAAGTTAGGTCTTATGTGGCTTTTCTGTAAGCTCTTTGGAAGTAGAGTTGAATGGATATTCTTAAGTTACTTTATTACTGACGGTGTTACATCACTTATTGGTATGACAAGACTTAAAATATTCAAGTATTTAAAGGGTGGAAAGGGTTCAAAAGAAATTTTAAAGGAACTCAAGGACTATGGCACTCCTTTAATGGGTAATATGATAACTACTTCAGTTCTCAACAAGTCTGATATTTATATTATTACTGCTGTACTTGGTGCATCAGCTGCCGGTATTTATCAGACAAACTATTCTCTTATTGCTACAGCCTTTACTCTTTTAAGTGCATCTGTAATGAGAGGAAGTTATCCTACAATACTTCGTACTTGGGCAGAAGGAGATAAGGACGCTACAGCCAGACTTATAAGCGAGGCTGTTAGAATGTATCTTCTTTTGGCAGTACCGGCTACAGTAGGTGTGGCTGCTGTTTCTGATGTTATGGCAACAGCACTTTTCGAACAGGCATACGTAGAGGGTCACTCTATTATGTTCTGGGTAGCTTTCGGTATGATGTTCTTAGGTCTTACTGAATATTCAATTAAGCCATGGGAACTTACAGCAAATACAAAGGCTATTTTTAAACGCTCACTTATAGGTGGTGCTGTAAATGTAGGTTTAAATCTTATTTTAATAAAATTGTTGGGAAGCTATTATATTGCATCTGTTACAACATTTATTGGCTTCTTTGTTTATTTCTTGCTTGCAAGATATGGCACAAGAAGTCAGTTAAGATGGAAATTAAAGGGCAAAAGTCTTTTCAGAATATTGCTTTCTGCCGGAATAATGTATTTGGCAATATATATTTTGAAAATTTTTATGCCGTTTAACAAAATTAATTTGGTTTTATTTGTATTTTGTGGTATGATAGTATACGGATTAGTATTATATATTTCTGGTGAGGTTAAAAATGAAGCTAACCTCGTTTTGAATAAGATAATAAAAAAGTAATTTCAAAGAAAGGAAGATAAATCAAATGAAAAGTATTTGTGTAATCGGTATCGGTTATGTTGGTTTGCCAACGGCTGCTATGTTTGCATCAAAGGGTCATAAGGTTATTGGCTATGATTTAAACAAAAAGGCTGTTGACGCACTTAACAGAGGCGAAATTATTATTGAGGAGCCAGGTCTTGGAGATTTAGTAAAGAAGGTTGTTGCTGACGGCAATTTAACTGCTACTACTGAATGTCCTGACGATTGCGATGTTTACATTATCGCAGTTCCTACACCTATCAACGAAGATAAGACAGCTGATATGAGATATGTAGAGTCAGCTACAAGAGCATTAGTGCCACACGTAAGAAAGGGCTGTATTGTTGTTCTTGAGTCTACTTCTCCTCCAAGAACTGTTGAAGATTTAATGCTTCCTATTTTAAAGGAAACTGGTCTTGAATTAGGCGAAGAACTTTTAGTTGCCCACTCTCCAGAAAGAATTCTTCCAGGTAGAGTTCTTGAAGAATTGAGAACTAACAGCCGTATTGTAGGTGGTATTAACCAGAAGTCAAGTGAAGAAGTTAAGAAAGTTTACGAAAGTATTGTTGAAGGTGAAATCTTCATTACAACTTCAACTACTGCTGAAATGTGCAAACTTATGGAAAACACTTTCAGAGATGTAAACATTGCTCTTGCTAACGAACTTGCAAAGATGAGTGAAGAACTCGGTGTAAACTGTTGGGAAGTTATTAAGCTTGCTAACCAGCACCCAAGAGTTAATATTTTAAGCCCAGGTCCTGGTGTTGGTGGTCATTGTATCGCTCTTGACCCTTGGTTCTTAGTTGAAAAGTCTAAGAATGCTAAGCTTATTCATCAGGCAAGACTTAACAACGATTCTATGCCAGAATTCGTTATGAACAAGATTGACACTATTTTAGGTGGTCTTGAAGGTAAGACTGTTGCACTTTACGGTGTTACATACAAGCCAAACATTGATGATGTAAGAGAAAGTCCAATTATGCACCTTTGGTCTATGCTTGAAGAAAAGGGTGCTACTGTTAAGGTTTGTGACCCTCACGCTAAAGAAAAGCTTGAAAAGTCTTATGATATTTATGAAGCTCCTAAGGGTGCAGATATTGTAGTTTTAGGTGTAAACCACAACCAGTTTGCAGATGTTGATTTTGCTAAGCTTACAGCTGAAATGAACGTAAAGAATATCCTTGATACTAGAAACTTCTGGGATAAGGAAAAGGTTACAGCAGCTGGTGCAAACTACTATTTATTAGGTGACGGACAATGAGAAAAGTTTTGATAATTGCCAACCAGTTTCCACCAATGGGTGGTTCAGGTGTACAGAGAAGTGTTAAGTTTGTAAAACATCTTCGCTGTTTTGGCTATGAACCAGTAGTATTTACCAGAGAAGTTGGAAATATGCCTTTAAAAGATGAAACTCTTTTAAAGGATATTCCTGACGGAGTTAAAATATACAGAACTAAGCCTTACGAATGTGTTGAGGCAAAGGGTATATTCCGTATACCTGGTAAGGTTCTTGGTAAGTTTATGATTCCTGATACAGCTAGACTTTGGGAACATTTTTCAAAAAAGGCTGTTATGGATGTAATTGATAAAGAGGGTATTGACCTTATTTATACTACTTCTGCACCTTACAGCGACCATCTTCTCGGTCTTTATATTAAGAAAAAACGCCCTGACATAAAGTGGGTTGTGGATTTCAGAGATGAATGGACAAACAATCCTTATACTTTAGATAATCCTCACGGTGCCTACAGAACTAAGAGGGAAAAGGAAATGGAACACGAGGTTGTAACTACAGCTGATATGTGCGTTACAAACACTCCTGTAATGAGAGCTAATTTTATTAGAAATAATAAATTAACCGGAGATAATTTCTTTACTATCCCTAATGGTTATGATGTAGAGGACTTTGAGGGTATGCCTAAGGAAAAACCAAACAACAGCAAGTTGACAATGGTTTATACAGGTGCTTTATACGGAAGAAGAAAGCCGGACAATTTCTTTAAGGCTTTAAGTGAGTTAAAGTCAGAAGGCAAAATTGATGGCAATAAACTTCTTGTTAAGCTTATTGGCAATTATCACAAAGATAAATTACAGGCTCAAATTGACTCTTTTGGCTTAAAAGAACAGTTTGAAATTGTGGGTTATGTGCCTCACAATGTTTGTATAGAACATCAGGTAGCTAGTGATGTCCTTGTCCTTATTGAGGGTGGTGGCAGAGGCTCTGATGCTTTCTATACAGGCAAGATTTTTGAATATATGAATACAAACAGACCGGTATTGGCTATATTGCCAAAGGGTTGTGCTGCTGACCTTGTAAGAGAAAGTGGCATAGGTATTGTTGCTGATACAGATGATGTAAAGGCAATAAAGGAATGTATTCTCAATTACTATAACGCTTGGGTAGAGGGCAAACTTGAATTTAATCCAAACAGAAGCGTTATAGAGGGCTTTGAAAGAAAAAAGCTAACAGAAAAGTTAGCTGAGGTTTTTGATAAAATGTACTAGGATGTGACTCTAATGAAGATACTCCACTTTATCAGCGGGGGAGATTCCGGTGGGGCAAAGACCCACGTTCTCACCTTGTTGGATAATCTGAGAAAACTGAATATTGAGGTAGAGCTACTGTGTATTATGGAGGGCGTTTTTACTGAGGAAGCTAGGGAAATGGGTATTCCCGTTACTATAATCCCACAGGAAAAAAGATGGGATTTATCTGTACTCAGTAAAGTTAAGAAATTTATAAATAACTGTGGTTGTGATTTGGTTCATTGTCATGGTGCTAGAGCAAATTATATTTCTCTTTTCATAAGAGGTGGCGTAAAAGTACCTATGATTACAACTCTCCACAGTGATTATAAGCTGGATTTTAAGGATAATCCGAGAAAACAGTTGATTTATACGCCTATAAATGCCTTTGCTTTAAGACGTTATAAGCATATTTTGGCTGTAACAAAGGCTTTTAAATATATGCTTATGCTTAGAGGTTTTAAGGAAGAACGTATTGACGTTATATACAATGGTATAGATTTTTCTCAAGAACTTCAGACTTATGATATGTATACATTTTTCAAAAATATAAATGTTCCTCATGATTTGAATAAAAAATATGTTGGCATTGCAGCTAGACTTTTTGCTGTAAAGGGTGTAAATGTATTTTTAGATATGGCAAAGATTATTGCTGATAAACGTGAGGATATAGACTTTATTATTTTGGGTAATGGAGAAATGTGGCAACAGTGTCAGGGCTTTATTAAGGAAAATAAACTTGAAAATAGAGTTTATATGGCAGGTCAGGTTACTGACCCTGTAATGATGAACAGTTATTACAAGTATATTGACGTAAATACTCTGACATCTTATTCTGAAAGTTTCCCTTATGCTCTTTTGGAAGGTGCAAGGTGCAAGTGTGCTACAGTAGCTACTGCTGTAGGTGGTATTCCTGAAATGATTATTGATGGAGAAAGTGGTTGCCTTGTTCAGTCCGGAGATAGTAAGGCTCTGGCAGAATGTGTTGAAATGCTCTGTGATAAAGATGATATTCGTATAAGATACGGTGTCAACTTCTATGAAAGAGCTAAGGAAAACTTTTCTTCACAGGCTATGGCAAATACCCATAAGAAAATTTATGAAAAGATTATAAAGGAGAATGTAAAGTGAAATTAGTTGATGAAAACGGCAAGATTTTTGGTAAGGTAAACATTGTAGACCTTATTGTTTTAGTCTTAATCGTTGCTATTGCAGCTGCTGGTATTATCAGAGTAAGCTCTAAGAAGTTAAATGCTGATAATAGCGAAGCTGGTGCTGACGGTGACCAGTATTGCTATGTTACTCTTTTATCTTCTCTTGTTGTACCGGAAGTTGCTGAAGGCTTAAATATAGGCGACAAGCTTGTTGCTAACAATGCCTTTACAGATGCAGAAGTTGTTTCTGTTGATGTTGCTCCAGCTGCTTATGTTGGTACTAATTCAGAAGGTAAGGCTGTTTACAGCGAACATCCTTTATGGAAAGATGTTACAGTTGTTGTTAAGGAAAAAGTTAATCCTAAGTCAGTTATACTTAAAGTAGGCAATCAGGAAGTAAGAGTTGGTTACAGCTATATTCTTAAAACACAGACTGTAGAAACAAACTGTAAAATCAGAGGTATTGAGTTTAAGGACGAATAGTGAGGTGTGCTTATGCTCGGTGTTTTAAAAGGCAGTATTCTTGTAAGGGCTATATTGTGTGTTGTTCACACTTTTGGAAATGCCTATAGATGCAGTCTGCTTGAAAAATTTGTTAGTGCAGTTTATAGAAGTTGGAGAGGTAGTTTTGTCCACCATATTTGCAGTAAATATGTGAATAAAAAGCCTTTTTACCAGAGTAGTCTTATTTACAGATTTGTAATGGCTATAGGCAGAATTGTGGACAAGCCTTTTGGTGCTATATACAGAGCCTTTAAGCCGGCTGTTGACAATAGCAAGATTTGTAATTTTGCTAAGGTTGCAGTAGGTAAGGATTGTAAAAGCCGTGCCTATGGTGCAGGTCTTTTGCTTATGGCAATACCTATTGGTTCTCTTGTAGCATTGATTATGAAAGGTGATTGCACACCTATTACTATAGGAATGTGTGTAGCTGTTTTTATTTTTGGTATAGCCCTCAGCTTCGGTGTGGTTTTTAACGAGGTTATTCAGAACAGCTTGGTAGTAAAGTTTGTGAAATGGGTTGTTTCTTCCCTTGAATAGCCGGAATGGTTGGTGAAATTGTGAACAATATAAGAGCAGTTTTAATACTTATATTAGGTCTTTTGATTGGTCTTGCCTTTGGTTTCTTAGGACCGGTTGTTGGTCTTGGCTTAGTAGCCGGTATTACAGCTTATATAATGATTGTATCCTCTCCGGATGTGGCTATATGCGTCTTGACAGGCTATGCAGTTATTGACTGGGCTTTGAGATTGGTAGCAGAGGCTTTGGCAGGAGCTTGGGATGAGCTTTATCTTGTAGTTCTTATTTTGATTTGGATATACAAGTGGATAAGTGCCAGAAATGGTGAAACAATTAAGGTTACATCAATGGATTTACCTATAATTATCTTTATAGGTGTAATGCTTTTTGCACTTATAATTAATTCCACTGATTACTCTATTTCTCTTGAAGGCTTTAGAGCTATTGTACAGTATATACTTTGGTATTTTGTAGTTCTTCAGCTTGTAAATGGAGAAAAGAGTGCAAGGAAGGTAACCATGGCATTTGTTATTGTCACAGGTATTATGGCAATGCATGGTGTGTTCCAGTATATTATTGGTGTAGAAATGCCGGCAGGTTGGGTTGACCAAAACGAAGCAGGTGTTAGAACAAGAGTATTCTCTATTCTTACAAGTCCTAATGTTTTTGGTTCATTACTTACTTTGGCAACTCCTATGTCAATTTCTATGTGCCTTTCTTCAAAGAAAAAAGGTGGCAAGTTTATCTTTGGCTTTTTAGCCCTTATGATGGCAGCCAGCCTTGTGTTTACTTTCTCAAGAGGTGCTTGGATAGGTTTTGTACTTGCTATCGGTATTTATATTTTACTTAAAGACAAAAGACTTATTATTCCAGGGATTGTGTTGGCAGTTCTTGTAGTAGCACTTGTACCAAGTGTTGGCAACAGAATTGGCTATATGCTTAGTCCTGAATATATTGAATCCTCTTTAAGAGGTGGCCGACTTGTACGTTGGCTTACAGGTTTAAGAATTTTGGAATTTTATCCATGGCTTGGTGTTGGACTTGGTCAGTTTGGTGGTGCTGTTGCTATGAACCATGAAACAAGTTTCTTAGTAGACCTAAGTGTTGTAAAGACATTCTATATGGATAACTATTATTTAAAGACAGCTGTTGAAAGTGGTATTGTAGGCTTTAGTTCCTTTGTAATGCTTATGTATAGTGTTATTATCAACAGCTTTAGAACACTCCGTTCCCCATTAACAAAAGAGGGAAAGGAACTTGCTACAGGTATTATGGCAGGTCTTTGTGGTGTTATTACCCACAACTGGGTAGAAAATGTATTTGAAACACCTTTAATGGCCAGTGTATTCTGGATATTTGTAGGTGTTATAATGGCTATGTGGTACAGCAGTAATAAGGCTGAGAATAAATAATATATTGTGGGGTAGTCCTATGATTAGAGTATTAATAGCAGGCTATCATGGATTTGGCAATTGTGGTGATGAAGCTATTCTTCAAGCTATGACAGCCAATATTCGTGCTATGGCGAAAGATGTGGAGATTACAGCTTTAAGCTATAATCCGGAATTTACAAAAACTGAATATGGTATCAACTCTGTACAGAGGTTTAATATGCTTCAGGTTCTGTCTGCTATTAAGCACAGCGATATTGTTTTAAGTGGTGGTGGAACTCTTTTGCAGAATGGCACAAGTACACGCTCACTTATGTACTATCTTACTATTATTAAAATAGCTAAGTTTTTCAGAAAGAGAGTTATGCTTTACGCCAACGGTATTGGACCGGTAAGTGGTAAACTTAATCGCAGACTTGTGAAAATGGTTGTAAATACTGTTGACGTAATAACTCTCCGAGAAAAATTGTCTGAGGCAGATTTAAAGAGTATAGGTGTTACAAAACCTAATATTATGGTTACTGCTGACCCAGCTTTTAATTTGGAATCTATTTCAGATGACGAGGCTTGGAAGTTACTTGACGAGGAGAAAATTCCTCATAATGAACAGATGATTGCAGTTTCCGTTAGAAACTGGTCTAAGGCTTTTGGCGGAGATGATTATGTAAAGAAAGTGGCAAAAGTATGTGATAATGCTATTGCAGAGGGTAAGACAGTTGTATTTCTTCCTATGGAATATCCTAGAGATTTGGAATTATCTAAAAAGGTTATGTCCTATATGAAAGAAAAGGCATACATTATGCAGAAACGTTATACTCCATCACAGATTTTGGGTATAGTAGGCTGTTTTGATATTATGCTTAGTATGCGACTTCACACTTTGATTTTTGCTGCTGTCAAAAATGTACCAATGCTTGGTATTATTTATGACCCTAAAGTTGAATATTACATTAAAGAGCTTGATATGGTTGAGGCAGGAGATGTAAGACATTCTCCTATTAACGTAAAGGCTGTTAATGAACAAATAAATGATGTTTTTGAAAATATGGAAGTCTATAAGGCTAGATTGAAGTTTAAAGCTGATTTGATGAAGCAAAGAGCAGGACAAAATGATGTTATGCTTGCTCAACAGTTTGATATAATTAGAAAAAACAAGAAATAGTATTGTGTATGATAAATTGGTAGAAAGGAAAAGGTAACTGACCATGAAAAGAAAGTTGATTATTGGTTTACAGGCTATTGCCGTTACAGTTGTTGCTGTTGTTGGTACTGCTTTTGCAGCTGATGCAGGTTCTGCTAGTGACCCAGTTGCATCAAAGAGTTATGTTGATGACAAAATAAGTCAGGTTATAAATATGATAAATACCGGTAGTGCTACTACTGAGGCATCAGGTTCATCTTATGTGCCTGTTTCAGTTCCTGTTGGCAAGGTTCTCTACGGTGCAGAGGGTAGTGAAATTATACTCCGTTCCGGTAAGGGTACTATTTACACAGCTGGTGTAGATGGCGTTGTTGATGCTACAACCGGTGCAAACTTAAAAACCGGTGCAACAGCAGTAGCTAATCATATTCTTATTGTTCCAAGAGCTGACGGCAGAGGTGTTAATGTTTCAGAGGCTGCTTGGTTCTTAGTTAAGGGCGGTTACAGCATTAAGTAATTAGTCGAGAGGTGTATTATGAGTATTTGCAAAATTTTAGGTGTTCCGTTTCAGAATATAACACCAGGAGATGCTGAGGAAAGAATTGTAAAGTTTCTTCATCAAAGTGGAAAAGCTATGGTGTTTACACCTAATCCGGAAATGGTAATGGCGGCTCAAAAAGACGAAGAATTTATGAAGATTTTAAATGAGTCAGCTATGAATATTCCTGATGGTATAGGTATTATATACGGTTCAAAATTTACAAATAACCCAATAAAATCAAGAGTAGCCGGTTATGACTGTGTTCAGGGTGTTTTTGAACTTATTAAGGACACAAACAAGACAGTTTACTTCTTTGGTGGTGCTCCGGAAATTGCCGAAAGAGCAAAGGAAGCAATGGAGAAAAAGCACTATGGTCTTAAAATTGTAGGCGTGGCTGACGGCTATTTCGATGCTGAAAAAGAACAGATGATTATAGCTGATATAAACGAGAAAAAGCCGGATTTACTTTTAGTTGGTATAGGATTTCCAAAGCAGGAAAAATGGATATATAATAACATCAAAAACCTTAATGTAAAGGTTGCTATTGGTGTAGGTGGTAGCTTTGATGTTATGAGTGGTAACGTAAAGAGAGCACCTAAGATATTCATTAAATTAGGTCTTGAATGGTTCTACAGACTTATAACACAGCCAACAAGAATAGGCAGAATGATGGTTTTACCTTTATTTATGTTGGTTGTTATTAAAAATAAAATATTGGGTAAATAGTAAATAGCCTCCTTTGGTTTCAAGGGAGGCTATTGTTTTGTTTGCTTAATGTTTTATAATCTTGATTAATATGAAATTAGTTCTATCTTGGTTGGAAGTGAGGCATTGGACTAATACTAGGGTCCATCACAAAATTATAATAATCTTCAAATGTAGGAAAATCTTCAGAATGATTTAAAATATAGTCTTTATACATAGGGTTATCATTCATTTTTGTTATATCTTCTTTTGAAAATTTAGTAACAGTAATATCTTTTTTGTTTGGAACTGTATATTCCAAAGGGGAAATGGCTTCATTATCACTTGAGATACTTAATTTTACATTCTCATTTTCTGTTGCTGAAACCGGTAATGGTACAACATATTCTGCAATATTTGATGTAGCTTTACCATTCTGAGTGAAAGTATTTTCTCCACTAATAGGATAAAGAGAAAGCTTAAGAGTTGTTTCGTCAACGTATTCCAATTTATAAGGTAATTTGTATTCACCTTCGCCTTTTACATACTGTGCTAATATTTTGTCATAGCCTTTAGATGATACTAAATTATCCCCCATAAGATAATCATATCCATAGTGTGTTTTGCTAGTAGAGTATACAAAAGGTTCAGAATTTAAAGAGTCAGCTGAAAATTTAGAATTATCAATTTTTATAGTAACTTCTGTTTTTTCAATAGTAGTTGTAGGAAGGATAGTTAAAGTAAGAGGGGTGTCATTTATATATTGAATACCATCTATGTCTTTAACACCGGTGTTACTTGTGCCATAAACTATGCTGTTAATTGATGTCTTAGAAATACCTTTAGTAACTGTTTTTGGAATAGAGCTTACAACGCTGTTGTAAGTAGTAGCATTGTTTTCAGTTGCACCATAAGTAAATGCAAATGAGCTAAAAATAAGAGATGTTGCTAAAAATAGTGAAATTCTTTTTTTCATTGTGATTGCCCCCTTAATAATAATAAAATATGTTTAATACCTACTATGAGTATATAATATTAAAAACATTGTGTCAATATACATTATTAAAAAATTATTACAAAAATAATCGACAAAAAATTGTAAAAAATGACGAATAGAATTGGGTTGACTTTATAATGTATTATTTTGTAAAATGATTATTAAGGAGGTTTATAATTATATATATTTTTTTTTAAAACTAAAATTTATTTTTTAAAGGAGATGGATATTTATGAAAAAAAGTTAAAGTATTAGCATATTTAACTTTATGTTGTTTATTTTTTAACTCGGTAATGGCTGATGAGATGGAACCAGGATATGTTAATGATAGCTATATTTCTACTGATATTGTAGAAAATGATAACAATGATTTGTATATTGATGATGATGAAGAACAAGAAAAATTAATAGAGGAAACATCAATATTGGATGAATCAATTTTAGAAGATACAACGGAAGTTGTTGAAGAAAGTGATGAACAAATCAAAGATTTTGATGGGGATAATAATTATGAGGAAACATCCGAATTTACAACTATAGATGAGATTAATATGCCAACTATAAGTGATGATGTTGACTATGAAAAAAATGAAGATGATGAGGATATATCAGAAATAACAACAACTGATGTTATTGAAGTGCCAGATAAGGTAGAATCAGGGTTTTGTTGCGATGGAATAGCACGTACACCTAAGGAGATTATTGATAAAATACCTGTTGCAAAACTAGATAAACAAAGAGAAAGATTGCCAGAAGTTCTCGATTTAAGTGAATATTTCCCACAGCCAGGGGCACAGCATGAACAGGGTTCTTGCGTTGGGTGGGCTTTAGGTTATTATATGAAGACAGCACAAGAGGCTATGGAAAGAGGCTGGAAACCAGATGACCAACATAGAATTTTTAGTCCATCTTATATTTACAACCAAATTAACGGAGGGATTGATGGTGGTTCTTATATTACCGATGGCTTAGAATTACTTAAAAATCAAGGTGTTTGTAGTGTTTATGATATGCCATATGATTTTGATGACTGCTTTAAACAACCAGATCAAAAACAAATGGAATTAGCCCAAAGATATAAAATTAAATCTTATGAATATATAGATGTTAATCAAAATAAAGAATATATTCAAATAATAAAACAAAATTTAGCAAAACATAATTTAGTAGTAATATGTGTAGACGAATATAATGATTTAAAAGATTTGAACGAAGGTACAGGAAATATAATATATGACACTAAAGATGATGAATTTAGCGGGCTAAGACATGCATTATGTTTAGTGGGTTATGATGATGATAAAAATGCTTTTAAATTTATAAATTCATGGAGGAAACCTAATGACACAGGCTGTTGGGGATATGTGGATTATGATTTTATGTTGGAGTTAAATACAGAAGCATATGTGGTGTATGATGAAATTGAGCCACTAGAAGGTATAAGTGGATTTACATATGACGGCGTAGAAAGAGATGAAAAAATATATGGTGATACATATTCTATTACGTTAAAAAATTTACAAACTACAAATGGTGCACCTATCGGATCTGTAAAATTTCCTACATGGTCAGAAAAAAATGGGCAAGACGATTTAATATGGTATGAGGGGACTCAAATAACAGGGACAAACGACTGGAAAGTGACAATTAATACGTCTAAACATGGAAATGATGGTGGGAATTATTATACCCATATATATGGAAAGCTTGGAAATCAGGATGATGTTTTGTTATCAAGAGAAGATATTAATTTGTCAGATAGATTAAATGATAAATTTTTATATGGATGTGGAATAATTGTTTGTAATATCGAAGATGATGAAATTACTGCAGTTCCAGATACTTATGGACGTATGACATTAACAGCTAAAAATGTAAGATTTGAAGATGGAACTTATCCTGAATATTATAAGTTTTGCGTTTGGACAGAAAATGATGGACAGGATGATTTGAAATGGTATAATGCTAAAAAAATATTTGGAACAAATGATTGGACATGCACTGTTGATTTTTATTACCATAACAGAGAAATAGGTAAATATAACATACATTGTTATGCAGGAAATTTAGAAAATGAGTGTAGATGCTATAAAACTACCAGTACAAATATAGAAGAAACAATATATTATAGCAAGTTCTATTTTGACCCAGGGGTTCAGGATAACAAGATTTATAATGATAGATATAAGGTTTATATTGGAGAAGTGAGATCTATTACAGGAACACCTGTTACAAATGTACAATTTCCTACATGGACAGAAAACAATGGACAAGATGATTTAAGTTGGGGAACATCAAATAATTTCGATACAAATTATTGGTATACAGAGATAAAGTTATCTGACCATAATAATGAAAATGGAAAGTATACTACGCATATTTATGCAACTACTAAGTATGGAACTTTTCTCATTAAAGGGGTTGATTGTGAAGCTATTGGTTCAACATATGATAAAATAGATGTTGTTAATAATGGTGATGATTCATATACATTGACTGTTGTAAACTTAAAGTACAAAGATGGAAATACTCCAACATTTGTTAAATTACCTGTTTGGACTGATAAAGGTGGACAAGATGATTTAGTATGGTATGATGCAACAAAGATAAATAATACAAATAATTGGGAAATTAATATAAAAAAATCGGAACATAATAATGAAATAGGAACTTATATTGTCGATGTTTATACTGCAATGAATAACTTTGAGCATAGGTTTATAAACAGAAATAATATAATAATTAGTTAATAATAGTGATGTAAAAAATATCCTCTGACTTAGGGGATATTTTTTATTATCAAATATTTAATTGTTTAAAAGTAATAAATATGTTAAAATAAAAGAAAAGATAATTCAAGTAAAGGAGAATGGATATGAAGAAGTTTATTGTTGCTTTAACAACTCTCGGGCTTATTTCTGCTATGAGTGTTGCTACTTTTGCTGATAACTTTACTAATTTTAATGATGCACAACCAATGCAGAATTTTACATCAGATATTAACAAGCTCTATATTTCAAATTTTAATAAAGTTTCATCTAATGGTGTAAGTGATTTAGATATTAAAAATGGTTATTTTTCTTGCTATAACGGATATGTATACTATTTAGATAGTTCAAAAACCGGATATACAGACCTTAGAAGAATGAAAGCTGATAAAACAGGAGATATTCTTATACACAGAATTGTAACAGGGGAGAGCTATACTCTTAATTCTTATATTTTAGGGGACAGCAATCTTTATTATACAATTTATAACATCAAAACACAGCAATACAGCTTTAGAAAAGTGGATTTAGTTACTAAAAAGGATAGCTTGGTTTATTCTTCTGATACTGCTATGTTAGATGTATTAGCATCTCAGAATGGTTATGCTTATGTGTGCGAAACTTCTTTTGATGAAAACAATGACATTCACAGACTAATTTACAAAGTAAATGTAAATAAGGATACAGATAAGTACGTTATTGTAACAACTAAGACAAATGTAAATTATTTATGTGCCAGAATATCTGGAGATACTCTCTATATTAAGAAGGTGGATTTTTCAAAGGCTGATGTAGAAGATTATCCAAATTCTATATTACTTGTTGATTTGAAAAAGAATAAAGTTGTGAAGGAAGTAAATCTTGGTTCTCACAATATTGTGGATATTAAAAATGGTAAAGCCATAGCTCAAGACGGTGGAACAATAACTTCTATAGATATTTCTTCAGGGGAAGAAAAACAGCTTTTAAACTTAGATGCTAACAAAGTTCAGATGCAATATTTAGGCTTTTACAACGGTAAAGTGTACTATACAACTTACAATTTGAATACTTATGAAAATAAGGTGTCATACAAGAATATAGGCACAGGAGAAATGAAAGACCTTACAAGTTGGGTAGAACAGAGAGTAGAATAATATGATATGATATAAACACCTTCTAAAACAAGGAGGTGTTTGTTTTATGTTATAATACCGTAAATAGCTTAAATTTCAATAAAAGCAATTTCATAGATAAATGGTAGGGTAATTACGTAAATAGGAGATATAGTGGCATAAAAGGCGTATATACGGGAAATAAAAAAAGTGATAGCAAATTTATGCTATCACTTTTTAAGTAAATCGTTAATCTATATAATATTATTTAATTAACCAATGATATAAACCTTAACATTCTTGTGGCCAAAACCGGATGCTAAAGCAGCTGAATGTGTACCGTAGCAAAGGTCAATTCTGTTACCCTTGATTGCTCCACCTGTATCGGCAGCAATACAGTAACCGTAACCTTCAACGTAGAGCTTAGTACCTAAAGGAATAACTCTTGTATCTACAGCAGCTACGCCGTAACCAGCCTTCATACCAGAAGCTGTATAACCATTTGCATATGAACCACAGCACTTAGAACATGGGCAGTAAGCTGTAGCATTAAGTGTCATAGAACTCTTATACTTAACAGAAAGACCTGGAATAGTATTTGTAGTAGTCGCAGCAGGCTTAACAACAGGAGCTGGCTTAGCCTTAGTACCTACATTGATAACTTCTGTAACAGGTTCTTTAGTAACCTTTGTAACAGAGTCAGTTGATGTAACCTGGTCACCAACGTACTTAGTAGTAGTTGTTGTTGTCTTAACGCCGTCAACACCAGCAGTAACTACTTTCTTTTCACCAACATAAAGGCTGTCTGTTTTAACTTCCTTTGTTTCGTGAGGAATAGCCTCGTAAGTATCAACTGAAACTTCTCTTATAGTTGAAAGCTGAATGTACATACCTTCTGAAAGAGGTGTAGAAGCTGTCTGGCTTGCAAGAGTGTACTGTTCAGTTGTGTTTGCCTTCTGATATTCTGCAAGGAAAGCACCTAAGTTTGATGCTGAAGTAGTTGAAGACTGAGCCTTACCACCATCAACAGAAACAATAACAGTTTTAGGCTGAGCTACAACGATTTCCTTTGCATTTTCTACAGAATTAGTAAGGTCAACGCTTACATCTGTTGAATCAGTTACTACAATATTGTTACTAGCAAGAAGGTCACCAACTGTTGAGCTCTTGTCAGCATTAAAATATTGAACATTACCATCTACAATAACCTTAACTGTATCTGAACCAGTGTTAGAAACTTCAGCAGCTGATACAATAACATTTGATGAAATCATTGTTGCAAAAACAACGGCCATTGCCGATACGGTCTTAGTAAATTTCTTTGTCATAATAATCCTCCTTAGGGGCTTAATAATTTTGTAATATTTAGACTTAAATGTTACAAAGTTTGACTTTAAAAATCTATTGAAATTAAAAGTCGACAAGCCTCATACATAAGTTTTTGACAGTTTTTAGTCGTTCAAGGTCGAATTTTACGAAAAATAGGCATAAAAAATTAGGTTAACCGACAAATCGGCAAACTAACCCTGAACATTTACAAGGACTATCTTAACACATCTGTAACAATTATGCAACAACTTTTTTTCAACAAAAAACTTTGAGGGCATTTTCCTTCGTTTTTTGGGCTACTATTTGTGGAGAAAGTTGTTTAATTTGTGCAATTTTCTCTACGATATACTTTAGATTTTGTGAATTGTTTCTAGTTCCCCTTAAAGGTGTCGGAGATAAATATGGTGAATCTGTTTCTACTAAAATTTTGTCAATTGGGATGTTTTCAACCACATCGACCAGCTTTTTTGCATTCTTAAATGTAACAACTCCACCTACAGAAATATAAAATCCCATTTTTATATATTCCTGTGCAAGTTCCTTACTTCCGGAAAATGCGTGTATAAGTCCTTTGCGAACTCTACTGGCTTTTATTATGTCAAAAGTGTCCTGTGCAGCATCTCTTGAATGAACAACTACGGGCATATCTAAGTCAGCTGTTAAATCTAACTGTCTTTTAAACCAATACTGCTGTTTTTCCTTTGATGGACCGTCATCATAGTGATAGTCAAGACCAATTTCTCCTATAGCTACAACCTTTGGATTTTCTGCATATTTTGCAAGAGTTTTTAAGTCTTCCTCTGTCATATCTTCTACTTCTGAAGGGTGAACACCTACATTTGCATATATAAAATCGTATTTTTCAGCTAATGCCATAGCTTTTTTAGCACTTTCCATAGAATCACAGGAATTTATAATAAAATCAACTCCGTTTTGGTGCATTTCTTCTATTAATTGATGTCTGTCATCATCGTATTGTACATCATCAAAATGGGCATGAGAATCAAAGTACATTTGTGTATTTCCTTTCTTATTTTTAAACAAAATAAATGAGTTTCTACTATATTAATATAAAAATAAATAGGTAAAATAACAGGTGTCCTGAAAAGAACACCTGTTAATGAAAATTATCTAAATTTTATTAGTTTACTTCAGCACCGTCGCCAATGTTTCCGTCAACTGTAAGTACACCTAAATTGCCGTTTTCATCTTCGGCAGCAAGTATCATACCTTCACTTACAATTTTACCCTTCATCATTTTTCTAGGTGGAAGATTTGTTACTACAACAACCTTTTTGCCTACCATATCTTCTGGAGAGTACCATTTAGCAATACCAGAGGCAATAGTTCTTGTTTCAGAGCCAATCTGAACTGTAGATTTAAGGAGCTTAGAAGAACCCTCAACCTTTTCACAAGCAAGGATTTTACCAATCTTCATATTAACCTTACAGAAGTCATCAATATCAATATATTCTGGTTCTTCTGCTGGCTTTTCTTCTTCCTTAGGCTGTTCAAGTTTAGCTTCGATTTTTTCAAGAGTTTCCTTTGCATCAAGTCTAGCAAAGAGAATTTCTGGCTTTTCAACAACCTTTGTACCAGACTTATACATACCGAAAATATCAAGGCTATCCATTGGACGCTTCTGAGCATTAAGCTGTGCAAGAACCTTTGCTGAAGTTTCAGGCATAAATGGTTCAAGAAGGTTTGCACCAATAGAAATACCTTCAACTAAGTTGTAAAGAACAGTAGCAAGTCTTTCCTTCTTAGTTTCGTCCTTAGCAAGTACCCAAGGCTCTGTTTCGTCAACATATTTGTTGCATCTCTTGAAAATGGCGAATATTTCAGTAATAGCATCAGCTACTCTTAATTTATCCATCTTTTCAATAACTCTGTTACGAGTAGTTGTAACAACATTGATTAAGTCTTCATCAACTGGGTATGCACAACCTGGGTTAGTTACAACACCGTTGAAGTACTTGTTGCTCATTGATACAGTTCTGTTTACGAGGTTACCGAGAACGTTTGCAAGGTCAGAATTCATTCTTTCAATCATTAATTCCCAAGTAATAACACCATCGTTTTCAAATGGCATTTCGTGGAGAACGAAGTATCTAACAGCATCTACACCGAAGAAATCTACTAAATCATCAGCATAAATTACATTACCCTTAGACTTACTCATCTTGCCATCGCCTCTTAAAAGCCATGGGTGACCAAATACCTGCTTAGGTAATGGAAGGTCAAGTGCCATAAGGATAATAGGCCAGTAAATAGTATGGAAACGAATAATATCCTTACCGATAAGGTGAAGGTCTGCTGGCCACATTTTATTAAATAAGTCTGAGTTGTTGCCGTCACAATCATAACCAATACCAGTGATATAGTTTGTAAGGGCATCAAGCCATACATATACAACGTGCTTATCATCAAAATCAACTGGAATACCCCACTTGAAAGATGTTCTTGATACACATAAATCCTGAAGACCCGGAAGAAGGAAGTTATTCATCATTTCGTTCTTTCTTGAAACAGGCTGTATAAATTCAGGGTGAGTATTGATATGTTCAATAAGTCTGTCAGCATATTTGCTTAATTTAAGGAAGTATGCTTCTTCCTTAGCAGGCTTAACTTCTCTACCACAATCAGGACATTTACCGTCTACAAGCTGAGATTCTGTCCAGAAAGATTCACAAGGTGTACAGTAAAGACCTTCGTATTCGCCTTTGTAAATATCGCCTTTTTCGTAAAGCTTCTTAAATATTTTCTGAACCTGCTTTTCGTGGTCTACATCAGTTGTTCTAATGAATTTATCATAAGATGTATTCATTAAATCCCAAATTCTCTTTATTTCAGTAGAAACATTGTCAACGAACTGCTTAGGTGTAATGCCGGCATCTTTTGCCTTTTCTTCAATCTTCATACCGTGTTCATCAGTACCAGTTTGAAAGAAAACATCGTAACCCATTTGTCTTTTAAATCTTGCAATACTATCAGCAAGAACGATTTCATATGTGTTACCGATATGAGGTTTACCAGAAGTGTAGGCAATAGCCGTAGTCATATAAAATTTTTCTTTACTCAATTAAACTACCTCCAAAAAAATCATTAATTTGATTATATAACAAATAAAGTAAAATTGCAATTTTTATTGTAATAGTTTAGCAAATTTACTTTATTATTCCCGATAATTGTGCTAGAATATACCTACTTTAGATTTTGGAGGGTTTGGTATGTATAAGTTAGTTGCTACTGATTGCGATGGTACATTTATAGATTCAAAAGGTTGGTTGCCAGAGGAAAATAAAATTGCTTTCCAGAGATTACACCAAAGAGGTATTCCTGTTGTACTTGTAACAGGAAGAAACGACTTTCTTACAAAGGATTATGTAGACGAACTTGGTTTCCAGTGCCCTGTAATTGGTGGTAATGGGGCTACTCTTGGTAACATATATACAGGAGAGAGAAAGTATGTAAATGCTATGACAAGGGAAGAAATGAATGGTGTATTTGATATATGCGACAAGTTTAAAGTGCCTTGCAAGGTGTTTACTACTGAAAAATGCTATACAAACGATATAGACCTAAAAAATGGTGGTATAAAACTTATAACAGTTAAATATACAAAGCCTATAAAGACTACTATTGAGAATATATTGGAAACAGATATAAGAAAAACTGTTGATTTCAAAAATGTAATAAAGGTTGTTGTAATAGAGGATAATATCGAATTTCTTACAGAAATAAAAGATGCTATAAATGAAAAAGTGAAAACTGTTACAGCTATACAGTCTAACTGGAATTGTATTGATATAGTAAAAAAAGGCGTTTCAAAAGGTGCAGCACTTTTGAAATACGGTGAAATGTTAGGTATAAAGCCGGAAGATATTATTGCTTTTGGAGATAGTGAAAACGATGTATCAATGATAAAGGCTGTAGGTGGTGGATATGCCATAGGCAATGCTGACCAATGTGTAAAAGATGTTGCAAAGTATATTGCTGATACAAATGATAACTGTGGTGTAGCCAAAGTTTTGGACAAGGAATTTAATTTAGGAATATATTAATTATTAAAGGGCGATTACCGGCAGCCTCAAAGGGACAGCTAAGCTGTCCCTTTATTAATTTTAATACCTTTTACTGCTGTTCAGTAGTGGTTTCTGTTGTTTCAGTAGTTTCTTCTGTTGCGTTATTATCAATGTAATTTTTAAGGGTAATAACATCAAGCATATCAATGTTACCATCACCATTAAAATCAGCATTTTCAAAAGAAATATCACTTGATATATTTACTCCCATAACATACTTTAAAAGAAGAGCAACATCTTTGTTATCAACAGCATTATCCTTGTTTATATCATAATTGTCTGAATTTAACTTTTCGTAAAATTCAATCATAGCAGCAGAACCAAAGTTAGCACCGGCCTCATCACCGACAACCTTTACATACTTTGTATAAACAGGTGTATCGAGATTTACTGTCTTTTTAGTTCTGTCACTTGCCCAAGTTGCAGTACCGGCTTTAGTCCAGTTTGTACCGTCTTTACTTGTGTACACAGAACACTTTGTAAACACACCGTTAAAATTACCTGTTTGTCTAGGTGTATAATCTATAGAAGTAAGAAGGACTGGTTTGTTAAACTCATAAGCTATAAATCTGTTAAGGTCGCTGTTTGTAGTATAAGTTGTGTGCCAAATTGTGTTTATATTACCGTCTATAGATTTACTAGCACTTTCGTTGTCGCTTTGGGCAGAAGAATATGAAAGTACCTTTACATTAGATATAGAAATATAAGAACGGTCGTCAGTATCTGTGTCAGTAGTAAATGAATACTGTGAGCTAGAACCGGCAAGGGAAGTTCCGTTTGCACCAATTCTTACAGAAATTGTTCTGTCGCCTTCAAAAACTGTATCGTCTGTAAAGTTTGTCCAAGTTTTTCCGTCTTCTGACCATTGATATTTAGATGTAGCACCAATAACCTTGTTTTCGTTATCGTTGTTGTAAAGTCCAGAAGGGGCAGAGCTTGCTTTAATATCAATAGTATAGTAGCTAGATGCACCTTGAAGTTTTACAAGCAAATCATTATCAGCTGTAATTTTAGAAATTTCTTCATCGGTTAATTTATGAGAGTTATTATTACCGGCATTTACCCAGTTTTCGCCACCGTCAATACTGTACAAAAATTCTGTGCCACCAGTTGTAAACTGGTCAGAAAGAACTATAGTATTAGCATTTTCTCCGTCAAAAGAGAATGTGGCAATAGCCAAGTTTTCATTTCCTAAAATGTAATTAGCCATTGTTTTACAAATGTCAGGCTGTAAAGACTCTGTACTTGTAGCAACAGATGCAGATTTAAGAGCAGTAAGCGTCATAATATTGAAGTCTGCAATATCTGCCTCACTTGAAATTTCAGGCTTTATGGCATTTTGGAGCATATCATTCATTGGCTGAGGGAAATATGTCAATGCAGATATTATTTCCTTTGCAAGTTCTATATAATCAGCACTTGTTTTTTCAGCTGATTTATAGGCTGTTATTAAACCGTCCCAAGCATCTAAGTTGAAATTTTGTATTTCAAGAGCCTGTCTGTAAAGTTCAATAGCCTTGTCTGAGTCTGCCATTTGAGCAATCTTTACTAAGTCTTCAGCTTTTTGGAAGTTGTCGTAATCGTTTAAGGCTGCCTGTGCTAAAGGTACATAGCTTACTCTGTAACCCTTTGCCCAGCTTTGAGCACCCCAACCTAAAAGGAGTGTATCGCCTCTTTCAGATTTTGTCCAACCATAGACATCGTTCCAAATAGACCACTTAGCTAAAGCATTTTCGCCCTTTGATGGGTCATCAAGGTCATATCTTAAATAAGCTGCGTGACCAGGCTGACCAATAACTACACTAGGAATACCAAAGGCTGTAAGAAGGTTTACACCTACTTTTGAAATACCACCACATACAGCACCTTCCTCAAATACTATCCAAAGTTTAGGGTGACCACTTTCAAATGGTATGTTTATATCGTAAATGTCATCATTAGTGTCGTCATCTGTGTTTACAAGGTGATATTTTTCTGTCCATGATGCCTTGTTTTCATCAGTATAGTATTTATCCAAGTAGTAATTATAGCCTGTAATATAACCCATATAACTATAGGAATTTAATATAAGCTGATTATCTTCTAATTCATCAAAAGCCACACCTGCTTTAGCAGCAGATTTCTTTCTAACATAGTAATTAAGCCATTCAATCTGGTTATCATCACTAATAGAGTTCATTACCCATCTCATTTCAGGAACAGTAAGGTTTTCAAAAACACTATTTACAAGGCAACCATTTTCATAAAGTTTTTTGTAGATAGCATATCTTCTGACTGGATTAGAAGTTTTTGTAGAGTCTGCCCAGAAGTAAATTGAACCTGCATGAGAAAACATTAATGATACAAACATTCGCTTGTAAAGGCTGTTTGACATATCCAATGAATAGTTCTTGTAAAGCTGTGTAAGTACCATGGCAGCCTTTTCATAAGAGCCTAAAATGGTATTACCTGCGTTAGCATAGTAGTCAAGAGCTTCAAAGTCATCTAAAAACCATTCTAAGGCTTCTCTGTTGTTTTCATTTTCAGCTGCAAGAGTAATAAGGAAATCATAGCCGGTTCTTTCTACAAAGTTCTTTTGGTAAAGTATCTTTCTGTAGGTTTCACTTTCGTAATCACTTAAACCGGCAAGCTCGCTTTCGTATTGAGATACCGTCTTTATAAATTTAAAATCACTAGCTGATGGTTCTTTATAGTCTGATGAAATAAACTTTCCGTTTGCGATTACAGAATGGTCATAACCTTTATCGCCATTTGAACTTACTTCAAATTTAAGGTATTTTGCATTTTTTAAATCAATGGTTACATACTGACACTCACTGTCGCCTTTTAACACACCGGTGTTTTTAACCTGTGTCCAAGTGCTATTGTCTTGAGATGTATATATATTGAATATTACACCATTACCGTTGCTACCCTTAGAGTAGTCAACACCTAAATAGCCAGTAAATGTGTCATAGCCATAATCATTTACAAGGTATGAAACATCGTACACTAATGTAGCAGGGGCGTGAGCACCAAGACCCTTTAAAAATTGCTTTTTCTGACCATTTACTTTAAGGGCAATAATGCCGTCTTCTACATTTGTATCGTACTTTAATGTAGAATAGCCTACACTGCTGGATATTAATGCACTAGAAGGTACATCGGAAATATACATATATTCTCCTGTACGGTCAGGATATGTACCGGAATCAGATACAAGTCGTGGCTGTGAATAGAGAAGTTCTCCGGTTTCTGTAACAGTAAGAAGAACTCTGATATATTTGTTGAGCTGACTTTCCGTAGGTGTATACTTAGCAGAAGTAGCAGAACTTATGTCAGTAAATTCTCCGTCAGCTGTGTCACCTATTTGCCACTGGTAAGTATATTCAGTATTTTCTGCACCTTTTATCTGTGCTAAAATTTCAGAATTTACCTGACAAGGTCCTGAAAGAACAGCAGATACAGATATAAAAGCATTGTCTGAATATATGTAGTCCTTGTTGTTTCCACTAATACCAAATCTTATATACTTATTACTCATACTAGCAGGAACAGTGTACTTAAGTGAAGTGGCTGAAGGAATATCTGTAAAAGTAGTGCCGTCAGCACTATACTGCCATTTGTAGTAAAGAGTATCCTCCGGATTTACGTATTCTGTTTCAGCTGTTACAACACAGCCAACTTTAAGACTGCCTGTAATTTTAGCAACTATACTTCCATTATAAGAATCAGAATACAAATTACCGTAGTATTCATTTGTTTTGTCATAGATTTTTACTCTATAGTAAGATTTCTGTTGGGTTATTGTATAGTTTTTGTCTGTGGCATTTTCAATGTCTGTCCATACAGTGCCGTCATCGCTATACTGCCATTGATAGCCTAAGTTTTTACTGTTTCCTACTGTAAGGGTGTCATTGGCTGTAAGAGTTTTGCCTATAGCAGATGTACCGGATATAGTTACATTTCCGTCAAGTACAGTTTCGTCTGGACGAAGAAATACAAATTCAGATGCACTTGCCCAACCATTGTTGGCAACTGTAAATTCAAATCTAAGTTTTTCAAAATCTGTTGCCTGTGGCAATGTCATAAGAACATAACTATTGGAAACAGAAGATGAACCTACAGCTACTTTATCCCAAGTTTCAGTTTCGGAATTATAACTATATATTGTAGCTGTTGTTGGATAACCTTTGCCTTTTGCACCGTCTTGTCTTGTGGCATAAAGTATTCTGTCTATTTTTGTGGTCTTGTTAAAGGTAACATCAACATAATTTGTTACAGTACCATAGCCATTACCAGTTTCCCAATGAGTAGACCAATTCCCGTCAAAGGCATATTTAAGATAAGATGTGCTATATTGACCTGCGTTATTAGAATAACCTGAAATATATGTGTAATCATCAGAATTTGTACTTACTCTGTGATTTTGCCAGTAGTCTGATGACATTTTAGGGTCACTTGCTGATATTGATGAAACTGTAAGTTCCTGAGAAGTTTCATCAGCAAAAATATTAAGTGGCGTTATTTGTAAAGTCATTAATGTAGATAATCCCAAAGCTATTGTTTTCTTTAAATTCATTAAATACCTCCATTTTAATTTTCCATTTATTAGATTAAAGTTTATTAAAAATAATAATAATTGTCAATAGACATTATATATAAAAAAATCTATGCCAATTTGGCATAGATTTTAGTGTGATTTTAAAGGTTTTTGATTACCTTTTTATATAAATATCTCATTGATAAAAGTGAAAGTGAAACAGAAATAACTTCTGCAATAAGGAAAGAGAACCAAACCTTATTTATATCACCTGTTAATGAGAGAAGATAAGCAGATGGTAAAAGGAAAATAAGCTGTCGCATAAATGAAACCATCATACTTAATACACCATGTCCAAGTGCCTGAAATACTGAAAGTGAAACAATAGAAATACCAGCAAAAAGGAAGCTGACAGATATAATTCTAAGGGCAGGAACACCAATAGAAAGCATTGTTTCAGAAGCATTGAACATTAAAAGTAACTTGTCTGGGAATATCTGCATTATAGCAAAACCAATAATCATTATACATACAGCATAGGCAATACTGAGTTTAATTGTCTTAACCATTCTGTCACGCTTTCTAGCACCGTAACTGAAGGCAATAATAGGAACCATACCGTTGTTAAGACCGAATACAGGCATAAATATAAAGCTCTGTAGTTTGAAGTAACTACCAAATACAGCAATAGCTGTAGCACTGAATGTCATAAGTATTTTGTTCATACCAAATGTCATTACAGAACCCATAGATGCCATAAGTATAGACGGAATACCAACAGAAAGGATTTTACCTATTGTACGAGAACTAGGACGGAAACCCTTAAAATGTAAGTGAATATCGTGGTTTTTCTTAATGTTAAATGTAAGAGCCATAAGGGCTGCAATAGTCTGACCAATAACTGTTGCAATAGCAGCACCAGCAACGCCTAACTTTGGCATACCAAAAAGACCAAAGATAAGTATAGGGTCAAGAATAATGTTTATAACAGCACCGGTAGTCTGTGTACACATTGTGTAAAGTGTACGACCTGTTGCCTGAAGAAGTCTTTCAAATGCCATCTGTGAGAAGAAAGCAATAGAACAAATAGAAACTATTTTAGTATATGTAATACCCTGTTCAGCAATAGATTCTATTGGAGTTTGGGCATACATAAATGTAGGAATAAGGAAAAGACCTACAAAAAGGAATATTAAATAGCCTATGAAAATTAATAACAAACCATTTAAGGCTGATTTATTAACACCTTCGGAATCCTTTGCACCTAAGTAACGAGATAAAAGGGCATTCATACCTACACAAAGACCGGTACAAACACTAATCATAAGTGACTGGAGAGGGAAAGCAAGGGAAACTGCTGTAAGGGCTTCTTCACTAAGTTTTGCAACGAAGATACTATCTACAATGTTGTACATAGCTTGTACTAACATAGAAATCATCATTGGAACTGCCATTGACAACAAAAGTTTGTTTACAGGCATTACCCCCATTTTATTTTCTTTTACTTCACCTGACATTTTACTTATCACCTCCAAATTTGGACTGAGCAAGAGTATAGAGCATATCAACTGTAGTATCAATACCTACGGCACTGTTTATTAATACATCATAGTTATCTCTGGCACCCCATTGATTTGGTGTGTAGTAGTTGTAGTAAGATGCTCTTGTCTTGTCCATTCTTCTAACGAACATTTCAGGATTGTCGTTTTTGTCCTTGTATTCTTCTACACTTCTTTTTACCTTAGTTTCCATATCAGCATAGATAAAAGCGTTAATAACGTCACCACAATCAGAACAGTTGCTTAAAACATAGTCAGCACAACGACCTACAATAACACAGCTTTCCTTTGATACTAAATCTCTGATAATGTCTGTCTGAGCTTTAAAAAGTGTGTCAGAAAGAGTTACAGGCTGTGTTGACATAAAAAGACTGTATAAGAAACTAGAAGTCTTTTTGCCGTCTAATGCCTCAACAGCTTCCTTTGTAAAACCACTTTCTTCAGCAATTTTATCAATCATATTTTTATCGTAGAAATTTACGCCAAGTCTTTTAGCAAGCTTTTCGCCAATAATTCTACCACCTGAACCGTACTCACGACCAATAGTAATAACAAATTTTTTCATAGAAAATCCTCCTATTCCTCTGTGTAATCATACAGTTTGTCGAGAACATTAAAAAAGACCTTTATCTCATCTTCAGAGAAAAGGGACTTTATTTTATTTTCAAACATTATAACTTTTGCGTGGACATCGTTATATTTTTTAGTGCCTTCTGTAGTCAATATAATTTTCCTAAGGCGAGCATCATTTTTGACGGATACTCTTTTTATTAACTTTTTTTCTTCCATAAGGGATAGAATACTTGATACTGAAGAAGGCCTAATGTCAAAAGAGGCTTCCAGATTTTTCTGAAAAACATCTTTTTCATCTTTTGTATAACGCGTAATAAAAGAAAGTATAGCAAACTGCATATGGGTTATTCCTTGTGTAGAAAGAAGATTATCCAACTGTCTGCTTAACTTGTTTGAAACACAGTGCATATCACGAATAATACGTCTGTTTTCCATATTCTCAACTCCTGATATTTAGATACCTAAATATTACAGCAAATAAAAATTTTTGTCAATAATAATAGATTATAGAAATAAATAATTACTAGTCAATTTTTTGTATAATTTTTACAGAGTGTATATTTTTGAAAATGCTGGCAATGATTTAAGGGAGAAGTAAAATTCTGACTGGAGGAATTTTTATGGCTTTAAAAAAAGTTGAAATCTGTGGCGTAAACACAAGTAAATTGCCGGTATTGTCTGAAAAAGAAAAGGAAGAACTTTTCGAAAAATTGCAAAAAGGCGATATGGTGGCAAGAGCCAAATATATTTATGGCAATTTAAGACTTGTGTTAAGTGTTATTCAAAGATTTTCAAACAGAGGAGAAAGCCCAGATGACATTTTTCAAGTAGGATGTATTGGGTTAATAAAAGCTATTGATAATTTCGACACATCACACAATGTAAAATTTTCTACTTATGCTGTACCAATGATAATAGGAGAAATAAGGCGATATTTAAGGGACTATAACCCTATAAGAGTAAGCCGTTCTATGAGAGATACTGCCTACAAGGCTTTACAGGCAAGAGAAATGCTCACTAACAAAAACAATAAAGAACCTACATTAGAAGAAATAGCAAAAGAAATAGATATGCCAAAGGAAAGCGTAGTTTTTGCTTTGGAGGCAATACAGGACCCTATATCACTTTTTGAACCAGTTTATCATGACGGTACTGATGTTCTCTATGTTATGGACCAAGTGAAAGACGATAAAAATACTGATACAGGGTGGATAGACAATATATCATTAAAGGAGGCTATAAGCAAGCTAAATGACAGAGAAAAAAATATTATAAATTTGAGATTTTTTAAGGGAAAGACGCAAATGGAAGTTTCAGAAGAAATAGGAATAAGTCAGGCACAGGTCAGTCGACTTGAGAAAAATGCACTTAAAACTATGAGAAAATATGTATAGGCAGAGTAAAAAGATAGGGGTGTATTATGAATATTTGTGACAATGTAAATCTTTCTGTTTTTAAAACGGACAAGTTTAATTCTATTTCTATGTCTATTTCCTTTGTGTTGCCAGCCTTAGAGTACACAACTACAGGAAACAATTTACTTGCCGGTATGTTTTTTGAAGGCTGTGAAGAATATAAAACACCTAAGAAAATATATACCCGTCTTGAGGAAATAGGGGCAGAAGCATATAGTTCTGTTGTGAAAAAAGGGGACTACAGTATATTGGTATTGTATTGTAAATTCAGAGCTGAATATACAAAAGATGCTTTTGAATTTATGAAAAACATAATATTTGAGCCTATGTTTTATGATGAGGCTGTTAAAAATCAGGTAAAGGCTACAAAAGATAGAATAGATGCCGAAAAGAATGATAAAAGAACATATGCAAGAGAAAAGTTGATTTCCTACGCCTTTAAAAACAGACCTTTTGGCGTAGACGGAAATGGCTGTGAAAGATTTTTAAATATGGATATAAAGGAATATTACTACTATCTTATGGAGAACAGTAAAATTGAAATTATGGTAGTAGGCAATATTAATGAAAAACAGACAGAGGATTTATGCAGAAAATACCTTAATTTTGGTCCGAGAGGGTTTGAATATCCAGAAGATGAAAAGGAAGAAACACCATACCAAAGCTACAGTGAGAAGGCTGATGTTGACCAAAGTAAATTGTGCATAGGCATAAATGCAGAATTTGACAGTTGGGAAAAGGCTGTTATAGCAAATTGTATTTTAGGTGGTGGTGCTGGGTCTGTACTTTTCAGTGACGTAAGAGAAAAACAGGGACTTTGCTACTATATTGTAAGCAGTCTATACAGATATAAGGAATATATAGTTGTTGAGTCAGCTATAAATTATGAAGAAAAAGACAATGTAATAAACAGTGTGAAGGAGGCTTTGGAAAAGTTTTCTCCAACCTCAGAAGAAATAGCAAGAGCCAAAAGATATATTGTAAGTTCGTTAAAAACCACTGGAGATAGTCAGACAAGAATTATGGATTTTAAAATTGGTCAGATTTTAGCAGAGGATAACAGAAGTTTAGATGAAATTTTAAAAAGTATAAATGAAATAGACAGTTTGGAAAATACATTTAAAAGATTAGAAATAAATACAGTTTTCAGTTTGGAGAGTGAAAAATATGCTTAATTATATTACTAAGAAACTTGAAAACGGAGTAAAATGCTACATTGTACCTAAAAAAGGCTATGCAGAAAAAAAGGCTATGATTGCCTTTAACTATGGGTCTTGCAATACAGAGTTTATTTACAATGGCAAAACTATAAAACAGACAAAGGGAATAGCTCATTTTTTGGAGCATAAAATGTTTGATGGTTCAGCTGACATATTTTCTGAATTTGAAAAATTAGGGGCAAGTGCCAATGCCTTTACTAATTTTACTACTACAGCATATCACTTTAACTGTACGGAAAATTTTGAAAAGGCTTTTGAACTGCTTATGAAAATGGTAGGTTCTTTAGATACAACAGAAGAAAGTGTAGAAAGGGAAAAGAAGATAATAGGTCAGGAAATTAAAATGTACAATGACGATATTGGGTGGCAGGTTTATTTTAATGGCTTAAAGTGTGCCTATAGTGATAATAATGTAAGATATTCTGTTGCCGGAACATTGGAGTCAATTGAGGATATAAACTGTGAAGATTTGTATAATGCCTACAAGGCTTTTTATACTGCTGATAATTGTTGCATTATTGTGGTTGGCGATGTAGACGAAAATAACGTGTTAAAATTGGCAAATGAGAACTTACATTTGGGAGAAAAGTGTGCAGAAAAAATTACAAAACAGGAAGATGAAATAAATAACGATATAGAAAAAATAGAAAAGAATATTCCAAAGAATGTGTTTAACATTGACTTTAGGGAAGACATAGAAACTAATGATATAGCATACAGGATTGCCCTTAATGAAGTTATGCTTGAAATACTTTGTGGGAAAAGCTCTCATTTGTATAACAAGCTAAATTACAAGGGATTAATTTCAAGTGAATTAACAGCTGATTATTTATGTGGCAATGACTATGGTTTGAGAATTATAGGTGGAGAAAGCAACAATATAGAAGAAATACTGTCTGAAATATCACAGGAGGTAGAAAGATACGTAACTTTTGGTATAAGTGATGAAAATTTAAAAAGAGTTGTAAAGGCTGTTAAAAATAGAAATTTATTTGGAAACGAAAGCCTTGAAAATATATGTTCAGCCTTTGCCGACTGCTTTACAAAGGGTATTGAGGTACTGGACATTTATGCCAAATATGATATAATTAAAAGCAACGATATTAGAGAAGAACTTAAAACCTTTTCAAGAAATAATAGGGTGTTGAGTGTAGTTGGAGGTTAAGTAATGGATATTTTATTTCCACATCTTAATATAGGTATAGATAAATTAAGCAGAGTTGCCTTTTCAATAGGTAGCTTTCAGGTGTATTGGTACGGAGTTCTTATTTGCTTGGGTGCTGTCTTAGGTCTTGTGTTGGTTACAAAAATAGCCAAGGCTGAGGGGCAGAACCCCGATACATATACAGACTTCGCTATTTGGGCTTTGATTTGTGGTATTGTAGGGGCAAGAACTTACTACCTTGTGTTTTATGAACACTCTTTAAGAGATTTTTTAGGCATAAGAAATGGTGGACTTGCTATTTACGGTGGCATTATTGGTGGCACTCTTGCAGCTATTGTATACACAAGAATAAAGAAGTTAAATTTATTTAAATTTACGGATACTCTTGTTTTTGGCTTGTTATGTGGTCAGATTTTTGGTCGTTGGGGTAACTTTGTAAACAGGGAGGCTTTTGGGTCTTTTACAGATAGTCTTTTTGCTTTAGCTTATAAGGCTAGTACAGTTGCAGGATTGAAGATTAATGGCTCTGAGGGAGCATATAATGGAACACTTTATCCAATAACTGAAATTGGTGGAGAAAGCTATATACAGGTACACCCTACATTTTTGTATGAAAGTGTATGGAATTTGTGTGTCCTTATATTTTTACTTTTCTATAGAAAGAAGAAAAATTACAACGGAGAATTAACAGTTATCTACTGCTTTGCCTATGGTTTAGGTAGATTTTGGATTGAATCTTTGAGAACTGACCAGCTTAAAATAGGTATTTTCCCTGTAAGTATGCTATTATCAGGTATTCTTGTGTTAGTAGCTGTTATAGTTGAAATAGTAATGGTTGTGAAGAGTAAAAAGAGCAAAAATATAGAGGAAAATAAAACAGAAGAATAGTGTGGGTTTTAAGGAGTTTCCAAATTGGAAATTCCTTTTTTTGCATAAAATACTGTCAAGTAGGCAATACTACAAAAGATTACTATATGAAATTATGGAATATAGCTAATAAAAATTGAAAAATGAGGGTGAGTTGTGCAACATAGTTAAAAAAATTTTTTTTATTTGTGAAAGTGTAACATTGAAAAGTATAAATTGATATGCTAGTATACAAGTATACAAGACGAAAGACGCAAAAGGAGGTCACAAAATGTTAAAAGGTATTAAAAGGGTAATAACATTGGGGATATGTTCAGTCTTACTGTTTTCTGTAACAGGTTGCAAAACAGTCGGAGGCGGAAAAAGAATTGTCAGAATTGCACACTCCCAGTCAGAAACTCATCCAGACCATATGGGGCTTTTGGCGTTTGAGGAATATGTAGAAAGTCATAGTGATAAATATGATGTTCAGATTTATCCTAATGAACTTTTAGGGGCATCAGTAAAAGCTATTGAGTTAGTACAGACAGGGGCAGTTGATTTTGCTGTCTGTAGTACAGGTAACTTAGAAACCTTCGATGACATTTATCAGGTTTTCAGTATTCCATATCTTTTTGATAGCACAGATGTTTACCACAGTGTTATGGAAGATGATGAATTAATGGATAGCATTTACAAGTCAACAGAGGCTGCCGGTTTTGAAACAGTAACTTGGCTTGATGCCGGCGTAAGAAACTTTTATGCTACAACTCCTATTAAAACTCCAGAGGATTTAAAGGGTAAGAAAATAAGAGTTCAGCAAAGTCCAACAAATGTAAAAATGATGAAGGCTTTTGGTGCATCAGCTACTCCAATGTCTTTTGGTGAAGTTTACACAGCTATTCAGCAGCACGTTATTGACGGTGCAGAAAACAATGAATTTGCTTTAACAAATAATAAGCACGGCGAAGTTGCGAAGTATTACTCATATAATCAGCATCAGATGGTACCGGATATGCTTATTGGTAATTACAAATTCTTAAACAACCTTGACCCAGAGGATAAGAAGCTTTTTGAAGAAGCTGCTAAGGAATGTAATAAGATTGAAAGAGAAGAATGGGATAAACAGGTTGTAGAGGCAAAGGAAATAGCAAAGGATATGGGTGTTCAGTTTATTGATGTAGATGTAAATGCTTTTAAGGAAAAGGTATTACCACTTCATGAACAGATTTTAGAAGAAAATCCAAAGTTAAAGCCTATTTACGATAAAATTCAGGAAGCAAATAATAAGGCTAAAGGGGGTCAACAGTAATGAGTAATTTAAAAAATATAATGAACAAGGTACTGGAAACAATTTGTGTTTTTATATTCGCTTTTATTACTATTGTAGGTACGTACCAGATTGTTGTTAGATATGTATTTAACTCTCCTAGTACAGTTTCAGAAGAACTTTTGACATATTCATTTACTTGGCTTGCACTTTTAGCAGCTGCCTTGGTTTTTGGTATGAAAGAGCATATGGCTATGACATATTTTGCTGATAAGATTAAGGGAAAGAAAAGAATTATACTTAATTTAATAATAGAAGTTATTGTAATGCTTTTTGCTATCTCTGTTTTAATCTTCGGTGGCGTATCAATTACAAGACTTACAATGACACAGGTTACAGCATCTCTTGGAATACCAATGGGTTATGTATATGCTGTAGTTCCTATTAGTGGTGTTATTACAGTTATTTACAATATTTTAAATATTTCAGAATTATTCAAACAGATAAAAAATGCGTAAAGGAGGCGTAGGTAATGAATACAGTTTTGGTATGTGGCTTAATAATAGCCGTAGTTTTAATAGCATTATTGTTAATGGGTGCACCTATTTCTATAGCCATTGGAGCAGCTTCAGTTTTAGCAGTTCTTCCTGTACTTGACACAAGTGCAGTATTCTTAACAGGTGCTCAGAGAACATTTTCAGGTATTTCAGTATTTACACTTATTGCAATTCCATTTTTCATATTAGCCGGTAATATTATGAACCGTGGTGGCATTGCAATGCGACTTATAAATTTGGCTCAGGTTCTTACAGGTAGAGTTCCGGGGTCATTAGCTCATACAAATTCTATTGCAAATATGCTTTTTGGTGCTATCTCTGGTTCAGGTGTTGCATCAGCATCAGCTATGGGTACAATTATTGGACCTATTGAAGAAAAAGAAGGCTATGACAAAAACTATTCAGCAGCAGTAAATATTGCAACAGCTCCTACAGGACTTCTTATTCCACCTAGTAATGTACTTATTACATTCTCTCTTGTAAGTGGTGGTACATCAGTTGCAGCACTTTTTATGGCCGGTTATATTCCCGGTATTCTTTGGGGTTTATTCTGTATGATAGTTGCTTTCTTTATTGCAAGAAAATATAACTACAGAAGTACACAGCACGTTACAGTTAAAGAGGGACTTCAGATTGTATGGCAGGCTGTTCCTAGTTTACTTCTTATTATCATTGTTATTGGTGGTATTATTAAGGGTATATTTACGGCTACAGAAGGTTCAGTAGTTGCAGTTGTATATTCACTTATTCTTTCACTTATTTATAAAACAATAAAGGTTAAGGATTTATATGGAATAATTAAAGATAGTGCTGTTACAACAGGTATTATTGTTTTCCTTATTGGTGTATCTAGCTTTATGGCTTGGGTAATGACATTTACAGGTATTCCGGAAGCTATTTCAACACTTCTTTTAGGAATTAGCTCAAACAAGATTATATTATTGCTTATTATAAATGTAGTTCTCCTTTTCATAGGTACATTTATGGATATTACACCGGCAATTCTTATTTTTACACCAATATTTATGCCGGTATGTCAGGAACTTGGTATGACAGCTGTTCAGTTTGGTATTATGCTTGTATTTAACCTTTGTATTGGTACAATTACTCCTCCTGTAGGTAACATTCTTTTCGTAGGAGTAAGAGTAGCAAACACAAAGATAGAAGATGTAATAAAGCCATTACTTAAATACTATGTTGCAATTTTCTTAGTTCTCTTGCTTGTAACATTTGTTCCGGCAATTTCAACTTGGTTGCCAACAGTAATGGGCTTAATGGGATAAAAATTTTGATTTTAGATAAACTTTAGTAAAAATAATTGATGATTAGTAGATTTTAGGAGGTACTATACTATGAAAATGACGTTAAGATGGTTCGGTAAAGATTTTGATTCGGTAACACTTCAACAGATTAGACAAATTCCGGGGGTAACAGGTGTAATTACTACCTTATATGATATTCCGGCCGGAGATGTATGGCCTATTGAAAGAATTAAGGCTATGCAGGCAGAAGTTGAGGCTGAGGGCTTAAAAGTAGAGGGTATTGAAAGTGTAAATATTCACGACTCTATTAAAATTGGCTCTCCGGACAGAGAAAAGTATATTGATAACTATATTGAAACTCTCGAAAACCTTGGCAAGTGTGGTATTGATATGGTTTGCTACAACTTTATGCCTGTATTTGACTGGACACGTTCTGAACTTGCTCATGTCAGAGAAGACGGTTCAACAGTCCTCTATTACGACCAGGAAGAGGTTGACAAAATTGACCCAGAAAAAATGTTTAATTCTATTGACAGTAATTCAAATGGTTTTGTAATGCCCGGTTGGGAGCCTGAAAGACTTGCTCACGTTAAGGAACTTTTTGAGGCTTACAAAGATGTAGATTCTGAAAAACTTTTTGAAAATCTTGTATACTTCTTAAAGAGAATACAGTCGGTTTGCGAAAAGTACGATATTAAAATGGCTATTCATCCAGATGACCCAGCTTGGCCGGTATTTAATCTTCCTAGAATTATAACTTGCAAGGAAAATGTAGAAAGACTTTTAAAGGCTGTTGATGCTAAATTTAATGGTCTTACACTTTGTACTGGTTCTTATGGCTCAAACCCAAAGAATGACATTTGCGAAATTATAAATGTAGCAAAGGGCAGAATACATTTTGCTCACGTCAGAAACTTAAAGCACTATAAGCCGGGAGTATTTGCAGAAGCTGCTCACTTGTCAAGAGATGGTTCAATGGATATGTACAAGATTGTAAAGACACTTATTGATACAGGTTTTGACGGACCGGTTAGACCTGACCACGGTCGTGCAATTTGGGGCGAAGTATCTATGCCGGGCTACGGTCTTTACGACAGAGCTTTAGGTGCTTGTTACTTAAATGGTCTTATTGAAGCTATTGAAAAGCAGGAGGGTATTTATAAGCAATGAGAATGAATTTAAAATCTTTACAAGATAGACAAAAGTGGGAAGAAATGGGCTTTAAATTGCCTGATTATAGTGTTGAAAAAATGATTGAAAATACTGCCAATAACCCAGAGTGGATACACTTTGGGGCAGGCAATATTTTTAGAGCTTTTCCGGCTGTAGTTTGCCAGCATTTATTAAACAGTGGTATTATGACTACCGGTATAATAGTTGCAGAAGGCTATGACTATGAAATTATTGAAAAGAGTTTCAAAAATTATGACAGTCTTACTGCTGCTGTTACATTAAAAGCTGACGGTACTATAGAAAAGGAAATTGTGGCATCTATTGCAGAAGCCCTTTGTGTAGACAGTAACAATGAAAAGGATTGGAAAAGATTAAATGAAATTTTTAAGGCAGAAAGCCTTAAAATGGTATCATTTACAATTACAGAAAAGGGATATTCTCTTGTAAGAGGAAATGGCGAAATGCTCCCTGATGTAAAAGAGGATATGGAAAACGGTCCGGAAAATGTTCACAGCTATATTGGTAAGTTAGTATCTCTCTTATACACAAGATATAAAAGTGGTGAAAAGCCTATAACATTAGTAAGTATGGACAACTGTTCTCATAATGGAACTAAGTTACAGAATTCAGTTTTAGCCTTTGTTAAGACTTGGACAGAAAATGGCAAGGCACAGGAAGGATTTTTGGACTATGCCAAAAATAAAGTATCTTATCCTTGGTCAATGATTGACAAAATTACTCCTAGACCGGCTGATGCTGTAATTGATATGTTAAAGGAAGTAGGTTTTGAAGATACTGAAGCCGTTGTAACATCAAAGAATACCTTTGTTGCACCTTTTGTAAATGCAGAGGAAACACAGTATCTTGTTATTGAAGACGATTTCAAAAACGGTAAATTGCCTTTAGATAAAGGTGGCATAATTTATACTTCAAGAAATACTGTAGACAAAGTGGAAAAAATGAAAGTATGCACTTGCCTTAATCCACTTCACACAGCCTTAGCTGTTTATGGTTGTATTTTAGGATATACTAAAATTTGTGATGAGATGAAAGACGAAAACCTTGTAACACTTATTAAAAATGCAGGTTACAAAGAAGGTCTTCCAGTAGTTACTAACCCGGGCATTTTATCTCCAAAGGAATTTATTGACACAGTAGTGGAAGTAAGACTTCCAAACCCATTTATGCCTGATGCACCACAGAGAATTGCTTGTGACACTTCACAGAAAGTGGGCATACGTTTTGGTGAAACTATAAAGGCGTATATGAAAGAGGGTACTTCTGACAAGTTGGAATATATTCCTCTTGTGTTAGCCGGTTGGCTCAGATACCTTATGGCAAAGGACGACAATGGAAATGATTTTGAATTAAGTCCAGACCCATTAATTCCAGAATTGACAGCAATTATGTCAGAAGTAAAGTTTGGTGACAATAGTAATGCTGATGAGGCTGTTGCTGAAATTTTAGAGAGAAAAGATATTTTTGGAGTGGATTTAAAGGAGGCTGGGCTTGATAACAAGATTTTGGCTTACTTTAAAGAGCTTAACGGAGGAAAAGGTGCTGTTAGGACTACACTCAAGAAATATTGTTAAAAATGCTTATTGAATTTTAGGTGTATAAATAGTATAATTATTTTAATAGATAATTAAAAAGTATGGGAATGGTGTTGAACATATTAGGGGAATATGTTCAATGCCATAATCTCTGCGAGGAACAGGGGTTGAGATTATGTTGGTTACAGCTCAAAGACAAGGGGAAACAGTTAGGGATTATGCTTGTCGTGTAATTAAAGAAAATATTGTAACAATGGAATTAAAACCAGGTAGCCTTGTAAGTGAAACTGAACTTGCAAAGGAACTTGGCGTAAGCCGTACACCTGTAAGAGAGGCATTAATACAACTGGGCAAAAATGGTATGGTAGAAACTTTTCCACAGAGAGGAACTAAAGTATCATTAATAGACACAGATAGTGTTAATGAATCCAGATTTTATAGACTTGTTATTGAAAGGGCTCTTGTACAGGAAATATGCAATAACTGTAATGAAGATGATTTATTTCCATTAAACGAAAACTTACATAAGCAGTTGTTCTGCCTTGAAACTAAAAATTGTCACAAAATTGTTGAAGCAGATAATGAATTTCATAAATTGCTTTTTGTAATAGCAAATAAAAACAGAAGTTATGATGCCTTAAATGATATATTTACTCAGTTTGATAGAGTCAGATATTTGTCAGCAGAAAACTTCAATATGGAGGCTACAGTTTCAGAACATGAGGCTCTATATGATGCTATGAAAAATAAAGAAAATGAAAAGGCAGATAAAATTATAGTTGAGCATTTATCCAGATACAAAGAGGATATGCAAGAACTTAAAAACAAATATCCAAAATATTTTAAATAAAAGTGATTTTTCAATCCACCAAAGTTAATTGGACTTTGGTGGATTTTTTTAATGAATCGGAAAGATAAATCCGATGGCTTGCTTTTCAAGCCAAAAATAACCCAGTTATTTGTTTTGAACTGAAGATTTTTGAAAATTACTTGTGAATAAAGTATTAATATTGTATAATAATTTTAAACAAAATTAAAACGGATTTTTTAGGTTATAGTTTTGTTTACGCAACAAAAATGCTTATTAAAAAAAGGAGGAATTTTATGAAAAAATTCAAAAAAAGCATAAGCAGTTTACTTGCCTTTGTTATGGCTGTAGGACTTATGCTTTGTAATGTAGTTGTTGCAAGTGCTTCAACAGCAACTACATGGAATTTTGGCTCAGGCTCTAGTTATAGAAATAACAGTAGCTATACTCAGACACTGGAGAGAGATGGGTCAGCAGAATATGACGGATTAAAAGTTACTACTACAAGCTCTGCCGGTAAGTTTTCTCTGTCTAATTCTAGTTGGGCACAAGTAAATACAGGAACACAATTTGATATTCCTGTAGAAGGAAATTCTACTATTACAGTTGCAACATATGCTTCAAGTATGGCATTTACTTATGGTGGTGATACAGTATCAGCAGAAAACAATGTTCTTACTGTGGATTACAAAGGTGATAGTGGCTATGCAACTTTAGTGGCTGTAGACAGTAGCTACATAAGCTCTATTACAGTAACTCCTGTAGCTGATGAAGATGCTCCAACAGCTTTTGCTGATGAATGGAACTTTAGAAGTGGTTCATCATTAATAAATAACGGAGTAACATTACAGAAAACTACAGGTACAGTTACTCAAGGTGATGCTGTTTTAAAGATTGATGCCACAAGTGGTAAATGGAGTACAGCCAGAAGTGATTGGGCACAGGTAAATGCCGGTGTTAAAATTGAAGTGCCGGTAAATACAGGTGTTTATACAATATCTGCAACAACTTATTACGAAAATGGGAATATGACAATTAACGGAGTAAGCACAAGCTCAGGTACAGCTAAATGTGCCTACGGTATTGTAAACAATACAAGTGCAAAGTATATTCCAATAGTTATTAACAGCACTAACTACTTAGGTGTTATTAAAGTAACAAAGGAAACAGAGCTTACTATTCCTGTTACAATAAGTGGTTCATTAGGAAGTTCAAAGGTAATATTTACAGATTCTTTAACTGGTACTGAATACACTTCTGTTTCAGAAAGTGGAAATGTTACTTTATTAAAAGGACATACTTACACTGTAAGTACAGATAATTCAAATATTAGTGCTAAAATTGACGGAAGCAATACATTTACACCAGCTGATACTACAGCAAAAACTATTACTGTTGAAGGTTCAGCAGATATAACTGTTTCCGGTAAGATTACAAGTAAGGACAATGCTTTACAGGCAAGCAATATTACAAGCCTTACATTTGTAAATATGAATGATTCAAGTGTTACAGGTACAGCTACAGTAAACGATGACCTTACATACAGTGTTGAACTTAAAGCAGGTGATTACGACACAGTTGCTGTTACAAACAATGGTTACTATACAAGTAACAGAGTAAAGGTTGGAGAAACAGCAATTACAGATGAAGAAGTTTACTTTACAAAGAGCACATATGAAACTTATTGTTTGCCAATAGATTTAAAGAGCAGTTCACCGGCTTTAACATACAGCAGTGGTATTTCATATAACAATGACACTTCTGTAAAGGCAAACAGTGGCACCACAATTACAGTTCCAGTAAGTGGAAAGCAGAAGGTTACTGTTGCCGGTTGGTATTCAGGTACTTGGAATATAAATGGTTCAAATTCTGTTTCAGCAAGTAAGGACTATAATGCAAGTAATCCAGCTACAAATTCATATATAACAGATGGTAGTGAAACAACAGTTACTGTAAACATTACAGCAAACAACACATATCTTTACTGGATAAATGTTGAAGACTATAGTGCTGTTTCGTACACAAACATTATTAATGTTCCTGGTGATTACGATACACTTACAGAGGCTGTTTCTGCAATTCACAATATGACAGACAGACCTGACGGTGAAGCCGGTAGAGTTGTAATTAACCTTAAAGACGATATTCAGGAACAGGTACTTGTAGATACACCTTATGTTAGTATCAGAGGTAATGGACACACTATTTCTTGGTACTATGGTACAACAGGCAAATACTATTCTGTTGACCAAAATGGCTACTACAACGAAGAACTTTTCCACGACAAGTATGAATTGACAAGTGCAAGTGGAAGCCTTTGGGGTGGTGTAGTAATCGTAAAGGGTGACTACTTCTATGCTGAAAATGTTACATTTAAAAATACTTACAACTATGAAGTAACAGACAAGGAAGTTGAAGACGGTGCTGTTCAGACTTTAAGCACAGGAGATGTTACAAGAACAAAGGGAACTGACGTAACAGCTTATGCTTACAAGGAAAGAGCTAATGCCCTTATAACAGACGCAAATTATATTGAATGTTACAAGTGTAATATTTTAAGTAGTCAGGATACTTTAGGCGTAAATGGTCAGAGAAGTAACACTTATGCTTATTTCAAGGAATGTAAAATTGGTGGTAATGTAGATTATATTTGTGGTGGTGGAAATATGGTATTTGATGACTGTACACTTGAACTCTACGGATATAGTGACAAGGGAAATGCCGGCTATATTACAGCAGCACAAAATACAAAGTATTTATTTAGAAATTGTACTGTAACAGGCAATGACAATGGAAATTCTACACAGGCTACAGCATACTATGGCAGACCTTGGGCATCAGGTGCTGATGTTAAGTTTATAAATACTCAGACAAATGGTCGTGTAGTTGCAAGTGGTTGGGCAGATTGGTCTAATGGTACAACAGCAGAAGATGCTACAGGTTTTGGCGAATACTGTAACTTAAATAGTGACGGTACTGAATTTAAGTCAAGTATTACATCTAAACAGCTTACAGCAACACAGTACAACAGTATTATTGAAACAGTTGAAAGCGACTACTTAGGAAGTTGGACACCAGCTCATTATGCACCAATTATGGCTGTAAATAATAGTGGTTCTGTTGGAACAGATGCTATTAACAGTGTTAAAATAAATAGTGGCAATGATTTATTGCTCTATAGCTTTATAAATGACGACAGTCTTGAAAATGCCAGTGAAATTGGTTATGTGCTTTCTACATTGAATAGCCTTTTCAACAAAGACACAGTTTATACAGATGAAAATGCTTATAAGAAAATAGTATACACAGACGAAAATGGTGCAGAGGGTACAATAACAGCTCCTGAAAATAAGAGTATATTTGCCTATGTTGTCAATGATGTTAGTGGTAGTACAGATACATTATATGCAAGAACTATTCAAAAAATTGATGGCATCAGTACATATGGTATATGTGCTGAAATATCACTTGGTTAATTGAATTGTGGATAGGAGGCAAAATATATGAAAAAAACATATTATAATCCAGAGGTTAGTATTGTAGAATTTAAAGCAAATGACAAAACAAATTTAAATGCTTTATCAGTAGGTGGAACAAATGCAGCTTCTACAAATCAATTGAAGAACGTAAGTTTAAATGGCTTAAATAAATAATAAAAATTCGAGGTGGTTAAGGCTACCTCGAATTTTTGTCTTAAGGGAGTATATTCAAGAAAAAACAGGGCAAAAATTTAGTATATAGATTTAAAATTAACTTATTTAACTGAAATGTAAATTTGTCGAATTATAGCAAGTAAATGCACTTGGAAACAACTGGTTAAATGTAAATTGTGGTATAGACAAGTGTATAAAAAAATGTTATAATAAAAATCACGGATAGTTTAATTTGGGTTAGAATACCGTATTTTTGCAATCGGTTTTTTTAGAAAGAGAAATTTACATTTCAAAGAATGAGGTAATTAAATGAAAAAATTAGTAATCGGTGATTTAGTAGCCAAGGTACCCATTATACAGGGTGGTATGGGCGTAGGCGTCAGCCTTGGTGGACTTGCCGGAGCAGTTGCCAAAGAGGGCGGCATAGGGGTTATTTCTGCAGCTCAGCCTGGTTTCAGAGAAGATGATTTTTATACTAATACATTTGAAGCCAATATGAGAGCCTTAGAAAGAGAAATTAAAAAAGCTAAGGAAATTTCAAATGGTGGTATTGTTGGTGTAAATATTATGGTTGCTGTTACACATTACAGCGATTTTGTAAAGTGCTGTATTGATAGTGGTGCTGACATTATTATTTCTGGTGCAGGTCTTCCTATGGACCTTCCTAAATTTGCTGAAGGCAGTGATATTAAATTAGCTCCTATTGTATCTTCAGCTAAAGCCTGTAAGCTTATACTTGGCAGATGGATTAAGAAATTCAATAAGGTTGCTGACCTTGTTGTTATTGAAGGTCCAAAGGCCGGTGGTCATTTAGGCTTTAAGGTAGACGAAATATCTGAAAAGCAGGATAATTATGACAACGATATAAAGGAAATAATTGCCTGTGTTAAGGATTTTGAAGAAAGTACAGGAAAGAAAATCCCAGTAGTTTTTGCTGGTGGTGTTTTTGATAGAAAAGATATTGACCATTGTTTTGAATTAGGTCTTGACGGTGTTCAGATGGCTACTCGTTTTGTAGCAACAGAAGAATGTGATGCTGATGTAGCATTTAAGCAGGCTTATGTTGATGCAAAGCCAGGAGATGCTGTTATCGTTAAAAGTCCTGTAGGTATGCCGGGTAGAGCATTAAACAACAACTTTATTGCCGATATTGTACCACAGGGTTGTAAAATAAAGAGATGCTTCAACTGTCTTACTCATTGTGACCCTAAGACAATACCATACTGTATTTCACAGGCACTTTTCAATGGTGCAAATGGTGATATTGACCATGGTCTTATTTTCTGTGGTGCAAATGTTGCAAAGGTAGATAAAATAACTACTGTCCACGAAATTTTTGAAGAACTTACAAAATAATTTTTAGAGGTATAGATTTATGAATGATTTAAACGTAGATAACAAAAAATTGATTGACGCAATGAAGATGATGCGTGAAAATCCAACTGAAATTGTAAAAAATGAATTTCTTGAACAGGTTTTTGCAGCTAACTTTATTGTTCCGGCAACTATTACTCCAGAACCAGTAGACGGTAAAATTCTTGAAGATTCTAAGATTTCTTTCTTCTTCTTACAGAATAAAGAAAAGAAGAACTATATTTTAACTTTCTCTGCTCCAGAACAGTACCTTTTCTGGAAGGAACACAGAAGAGATACTAGCAAGAAGGTTACTGTTTTAAACTATGGTTATGACCAGCTTGCAAAGATTGTTATGGATTATCCTACACTTTTCGGTGGTTTCCTTATTGACCCTAACGGCTACAACTTTGCTATTGAAAGTGACCTTATTCGTGATATTGATAAGGCTAAAAATCCAGAAGTTGCAGTTGAGCCTGTAAGAATTCTTCCTAAGGAAGGTATGGGTCTTGAACCAGCTGACCCTAAGGGTCTTGAACCTTTATTAGAAGCAATTTCTAAGTATTTAGATACTGAAAATAGTGTTAGAGCTGCTTACCTTATGAAAACTGTAAGAAGAGGCGATACTCTCCCTACACTTATTGTTGTAGTTGATTTCGTAGGTGGTAGAATGAAGTACCTCTTTGATGGTATTGCTACAGTTGCAAGAGGTACTGTTGATAATTGTGAATCACTTGGTCTTATGCCAGCAAGTGACAAGATTGCAGGACATGCAATCGAAAATGTAGAACCGTTCTACAAGAAAAAGAAATAATTATTGATAAATAAATATTTGTTTATATATAAGCTGTCATATAATTGATTTTTATGACAGCTTATTGTTTTGTGTACAAAAGTAGTAAATAAGCTATATTAAAGTAAGAGTATTCTTTATTTTTTAATGAAAATAGTGTATAATATTTTCAGAATTTGCACAGAGAAAAAGGAGGATTATTGATGCAGAAATTTGTAGGTAATGTAAAGCTGAATTTGGATTATTATTCTGGTGAAGATTTATACAGCGATGGAGATATTGAAAATGAGATTTTGGACATTGTAAAAAACTACAAGCCAGAAGAATATAATTCAGTTATTAACTCAAGAGCAAATTGGCCTGTACTATATCATTTATCTCCTATAAGAACAAATTGTGTAGAGTGGATAGATATTGAAAAGACAGATAGTGTGTTGGAGATAGGTGCTGGCTGTGGAGCAATTACAGGTGCTTTGGCTAAAAAGGCTAATAGTGTTACTTGCGTAGAGCTTTCTAAGAGAAGAAGTACAATAAATGCTACAAGAAATAAGGAATTTGATAATATAGAAATTTTCGTGGGAAATTTTCAGACTGTAGAAAAGGATTTAGGTCAATTTGATGTTATTACACTTATAGGGGTTTTAGAGTATGCCCAATACTATATTTCATCAAAGAAACCATATGAGGAATTTTTAAAAATAGTTCTTAAGCATCTTAAACCAAATGGAAAACTTATATTGGCAATAGAAAATAAGTTGGGAATGAAATATTGGGCAGGATGCAAAGAGGACCACAATGGTGGATATTTTGAATCTATTGAAAATTATCCAAATAATAAAGGTGTTAGAACTTTTTCAAGAGGTGAGCTTGAAAAAATGTTTATAGACACAGGATATTCAAATCACGAATTTTATTATCCTTATCCGGATTATAAATTACCTATGGTTATTTACAGCGACAAGTTTTTGCCTAGTATAGGTGATTTGAGGAACAATATGAGAAATTTTGACGGTGACAGATTTATTCTGTTTGACGAGGGAAAAGCTTTTGATAATGTTATTGAGAATGGATTGTTCCCTGAATTTTCTAATTCATTTTTGGTTATTGCATATAAATAGGAGGAAATAAGGTGAAAGAGGTATTATTTACTAAATATTCAAATGAGCGAGACCCTCGCTTTGCTATAAGAACATCCATTATAGAAGATAGTAAGAAAAATAAAAGATATGTTGAAAAGACTGCTGTTACAAAAGAGGCAGAAGGACATGTGCAAAATATGCTTGTGGCATATGAAAAATTATCTGAATATTACAAAGGTACAGATGTACAGTTTAGCAAGTGTAAGATAAAAAATGGTGTAGCTGTATTTGATTATATAGACGGAAATTCTTTAGGAGATAAATTTGAAAAACTTGTAGAAAATGAAGATTATAAGGGGATTTTGGAGCTTTATAAGTCTTTTGAAGATATAGTAAAAAAAGGGTCAGGATTGAAACCATTTGTTATGACCGAAAAATTTAAAGAGGTTTTCGGAGATGTTACTTTGCCTGACGGACTTATGGCAAGAGAATACTCAAATATTGATTTAATTTTTGAAAATGTAATTTTAGGTGATAAATATACAATTATTGATTATGAGTGGAGCTTTGGTTTTCCTGTGCCTGTTGAATATATAATGTTCCGTTCGGTATTTACATTTATGTATGCAAAAAATCACAATAATCTTATACAAAAAGATTTATTTTCGTTTTTGGGCTTTTCTGAAAGAGATAAAGAAATTTATAGTGAAATGGAGAAAAATTTCCAAAAATATGTTACCCCAAATGCATATCCTTTATCATATATATATGATAAAATCAGAGGTACTAATTATTATTTAAACAATGCTATTGAACAAATAAATAATGATAACAGAAATTTATGTCTTACGCAAGTATATTATGATTTGGGTAAGGGTTATAACGAGGAAAACAGTTATAGACAGTTGTATGAATATAATCAGGATATAAAGCTGGATATTTCTGTTGACAGGGACGTGAAAAATTACAGATTTGACCCGGCTTGTGTATTTAGTCTTGTGAATATAAAGAAGTGTATAGGTATTAAAAACGGGGGCGTTTATGACTTAAATTACAAGACTAACGGATATAGGAATAATAATACTATTGTTTTTGATACCATAGACCCACAAGTAAATTTTGAAAGTCTTGAGGAAAATACTGAAAAAATAGAAGTGGTGTTCAATGTTATGCCATTGACGGAGAATACAGTTGTTGACTATGCCAGAGCTATATGTGATAAAATTTCTGCTGAAGATAAGTATAGTGAACAAATTTCTTATGTCAATAAACTTGAAAGTGAAAAAAATCATCTTACTGGCTTAAACAAGGATTTGAAGGATAAAAATGTTATTCTTGAGGTTAGTAAGGCTGAATTAGAAAAGTATAACAAAGAAATGCAAAATGAAAATGAAAATCTTAACAGAAAGATTAATTTGCTTGAAAGTTCTTATGATGCTTTAAAGAGAAATGCTGATGCTATGAACAATAACATCAATGGGTTAAATGGTGAAATTGAAAGCCTTAGAATACAGCTGAATAATGTAAATAATGATTATAATGCAGTTTTAAATTCAAGAATATGGAAAACTACAGCTGGATACAGAAGAAGTGTTGGCAAATTAAAGCAGTATATTGGAACTCATAAATGGACACTTCAAATGTATTTAGTATACAGAAGTCTTAAGGTTGATGGAATAAAAACAACTTTGCACAGAGTTATTAATAGGTTAAAGGGTGTTCAAAATAGCGTAAGTATGCCAGTAGCTACAAACTATGGTGAATTAAGAGAAAACACTCTTGATTTAAATGCTATTAAACCTTTAGAAACTTTGGATAAGACTATAGCCATACATCTCCATTTATACTATGTTGATTTATTAGAAGAATTTTTTGAATATTTTACAAATATGCCTTATAAATTTGACCTTTATGTTTCTTGTAAAGAGGGTAGTGACATTAAGGCAATAACACATAAATTTAAAAAATTGAAGAATGTAGGCAAGGTAGATATAAGATACACTATAAACAGAGGTAGAGATATAGCACCTTTGTATGTTCAGTTTGGTGCTGAAATTGAAAAATATGATTATTTCTTGCATATACATTCAAAAAAATCACTTTATTCCGGTTCTGAAAAATTGGATTGGAGAAAAAACAGTATGAATTGCCTTTTAGGCTCTCCTGAAAGAGTAAAAAAAATATTTACTATGTTTGAGGGAGATACAAAGGCAGGTATTGTTTGTCCGGAAACAAGTAATGTTATGGGAGTAATAGCATCTCACTGGTTAAGAAATGCGGCAAATGGCAGAAAATTATTGAACAAAATGGGAATACCTTACAGCGGTGGATTTTTCAGCTATCCGATAGGCAGTTTCTTTTGGGCTAAAACAGAGGCACTCCGTCCTGTGTTTGATATGAAATTGAAGTATGAAGATTTTCCTAAGGAGGCAGGGCAAATAGACGGTACATTAGCTCATGCTCTTGAAAGAGCCGTTGCTTTTGTATGCAAGCATAGAGGATACAATTTGGCTATAGTTGATGATGAAGATAATGTTGTCAGAATTAACAGAACAAATAAGGTTTTTTATCCTCACTTTGCTAATGTAGTAAAAAATGTATTTACTTATTTGAACAGAAAAGAAGTTGTTTCGTTTGATATTTTTGATACGCTGATTACAAGGCTTATTTATAATCCGGATGATATTTTTATGCTTATGGAGAGAAAAATATACAACGAGTATAATTTAAAGTTGGATTATCTGAAAGTCAGAAAAGAAGCAGAGGCGAAAGCTACGGCGAAAAAGGGTGCTTTTTGTAATATTCACGATATATATGCTAATATGCCTGATAAAAAACTTGGAATTACAGAAAAAATGGCTCAGGAATTTAAAGAAATGGAAATTTCTCTTGAATTGGATTTATGTGTTCCAAGACGTGATATTCAGAAGATTTTTAATATGCTTAAAAAAGCTGGAAAGAAAATATTGCTTTTAAGCGATATGTATTTAACAAGTGACATTATTGCTAAAATGCTTGAAAAATGTGGATATAGTGGTTGGGATGAAATATGGATTTCCTGTGAAAAGGGTAAACGTAAAGACAATGACGAAATGTGGAAACTCTTTGCAGAAAAATATGGTACTCGTCCGGCTATTCACATTGGAGATAATGCACAATCAGATGTTCAGGCTCCAGGAGATTTAAGTTTAAAGATGAATGCATTGTTTGAAGGCTTTTTAGTCCTGAATCCGAGAGATGCGTTTAAATTCAGTAAGTATTATAATGTATTTGCGAAGTATGAAAATACAACGGTTGAAAATTCCATTATTCTGGGAACAATGGTAAATGGATACTTATGCAACAATGCCTTTAGTTCAGACAATTTGGGAGAACCTAAATTTGACAATGCAAAGGATTTGGGAGCCGGTGCTTTTGGTGCTTTATTTGCGACTTTTGCTGATAATATATATAAATGGGCAGGCAAAAATGACCTTTGGTTCTTGGCTAGAGAAGGTTATGTTTTAAAAGAAGTTTATGATATTTTTGCTAAAAATATCATTAAAGAAAATGGAAACAGCGAATACTTCCTTACCTCAAGAAGAAGTATTTCTGTACCTGCGATAGAAAATATTAATGATATAAGAGGTATTTTGGAACAGAACTATGACGGAACTTTTTCTAACTTGTTAAAAGCAAGATTGGGCTTAGATGTGAATGATGATTTTAAGAACATTCATATTATTATGCCAAGAGATATTGAAAAGGTTATGAAAATGGTAGAGCCTCATTTAAATGATATTTTTGAAAAGGCAAATGCCGAAAAGAAAGAGTATATGGTGTACATTAATTCACTCAGATATAATGAAAATCCTTGCGTTGTAGATGTGGGATATGCCGGTACGATACAGTATTATTTAAGTAAAATGCTAAATAAGAAAGTAAAAGGTGTATATTTATCCACAACGCCTGAAAAGAAACCTGAAAAATTAGGTTGTGTTTGTCATTCTCTTTACCCTTTATTGGATTGGGGACAATCAAAGGAAAATACTGTGTTTAAAAATCAATTATTCTTAGAGGCTGTTTTAAAAGCTCCTTTTGGGCAGCTTATGTGCTTTGAAAACGGAGAACCGATATATGGCAAAGACAGAATTATAGGCGATGACATTGCAAGTATGCAAAATGGTATATTAGAGTATGTTTCAAGAGTGTCTTCTGTTCTTGGTGAAGTAGGAGAAGTGAATATTGATAAAAACCTTGCAAGTGATATTTTTGATATAAGTATTATGGGTTGTTGGTGGAAAAAAGGTGTGGCAGATATTTTCAAAGTGGCAGATGATTACTGTTCTAACGGTGAACTTTGTTATGATGAACAGAAAAAGGAATGGACAGTAAAGAAAAGCGAAAATTAGAAATAAAAGACGGATTAATTTCCGTCTTTTATTTATGTTCAAAATTTATTAATCCCAATTAACTTTGTTAATCCGATTAATTATTAAAAGGCATAGCTAATGAAAGCTATGCCTTTTGTAAATATATAAATATATGTATATGTCTAATTACTGTAATTTGCTCTTAACGTATTCCTTAATAGCATCTCTTTCAATAACGTCCTTATGAAGAACTTCTCTAGTGCCAATGCCCTTAATTGGAGCAGGAATAGCAACACCACTTACCTTTTCGAGTTCGTTAAGTGCATCGAAAGGATTTACGTCAGCATACTTGTCGCCGTCAATAGCTCTTAAAACGTCCTTAGCAAACTTGTATGGACTAGCTGTTGAAACAACAACGTTAGGAGTCTTGTCACCAGTCTGTGCAAGGTATGTAAGGTAACCACTATATGCAACTGCTGTATGAGTATCCATTACATAGTGAGTTTCTTCGAATAAGTCCTTAATAGCCTTGAAAGTTTCTTCAACTGTAGCATATTCGCCTGTGAAGTTAGCTTCAACCTTAAAGCTGTACTTACCGTCCTTAGAAAGAGAATCCATCATAGACTTAGTATCTACAGTAGAGTTACTTAAGTGATAGAGTAATCTTTCAAGGTTAGAAGAAATAAGAATATCCATTGATGGAGAAACTGTTACAATGAAGTCTCTGTTAATATCGTAAACGCCTGTGCTAAAGAAATCGAAAAGAACCTTGTTATCGTTAGAAGCACAAATAAGCTGTTTAACAGGAAGACCCATATTCTTTGCATAGAAACCGGCGAGAATGTTACCAAAGTTACCAGTAGGAACAGTGAAGTTAATTTCATCACCCGTATTAATCTTACCAGCCTTAACCATCTGTGCATAAGCATAGAAGTAGTAAACAATCTGTGGAGCAAGTCTACCAATGTTAATAGAGTTAGCAGATGAGAATACATAACCATTCTTCTTTAATTCTGCCTTTAATTCATTATCAGTGAAAATTCTCTTAACAGCACTCTGAGCGTCATCAAAGTTACCCTTAATAGCAGCAACACAAGTGTTAGCACCCTTCTGAGTAACCATCTGCATTTTCTGAACATCAGAAACACCGTCTTCAGGATAGAAAACAATAATCTTTGTACCTTCTACATCAGCAAAACCTTCAAGAGCAGCCTTACCAGTGTCACCACTTGTAGCAGTAAGAATAACAATCTTTTCTTCAACGCCATTCTTCTTTGCTGCTGTCTTTAAAAGATAAGGAAGAATAGAAAGTGCCATATCCTTGAAAGCAATAGTCTTACCGTGGAAAAGTTCAAGGAAGTTACCATTACCAGCACTTACTAATGGAGCAATAAGCTTAGTATCGAATTTTTCATCGTATGCAGAGTTAATGCAGTACTTTAATTCTTCTTCTGTATAATCAGTAAGAATAAGCTTTAATACTTCGTAAGCAAGTTCCTGATAAGACATTTCAGTAATCTTTTCTAAAGGAAAGTCGATTGTAGGGATTGTTTCTGGTACGAAAAGACCACCATCATTGGCAATACCCTGAACAATAGCCTGACTAGCTGTAACATAGTTTTTGTCGCCTCTTGTGCTTTTAAACATAATATCCATATTCACATACCTCTTTAAAAATATTCTTGTTCAACGTTCTATTTCCAATTTTATAATATTTTTATAGGTTTGTCAATTAATAGTTGTTTTTTGGCTGTATATTTAATAATTTTTCTTGTATAAAATTCTTTTATCATTTATAATGAAGAAAAGGGAAAGTTTTTGGCAATTTGTTATACAAGGAGGAGAATAAGTATATGAAATGTCCTTTCTGTGGAGCTTCTGACACAAAGGTTGTGGATACCCGTACAATGGAAGATAATTCTGTTATTAGACGCAGACGTTTTTGTCCAGAATGTAGCGAAAGATTTACTACATATGAAAGAGTGGATACAATACCTCTTACTGTTGTAAAAAGTGACGAAACAAGAGAGTCTTTTGACAGAGGTAAAATATTGAAAGGTATGCTTATGAGCTGTAACAAGCGACCGGTTTCTGTTGAAGAATTGGAAAAGGTAGTTACATCTATTGAAAATTCATTTATTAATTCAATGAGAAAAGAAATAAGCAGTAAAGAAATAGGCGAAATGGTTATGGATAAATTAAAAGACATTGACCAGGTTGCCTATGTAAGATTTGCATCAGTTTACAGACAGTTTAAGGATATTGACAGCTTTAGCGAGGAACTTAAGAAGTTGGTAAAAGAGAATAAAAAATAAGTAATAATAAATAAAAGGTAATATTTTCTGTAAAAAACACATATTTATTGTAAAATATTATACTTTTATTGACAATTTTTTTTCTATTTATTATAATCAAAATTTGGAGGCGATAGAATGAATGTATATGTATGTGTAGGAAGTTCATGTCACTTAAAAAATTCAAAAGGAATTATTGACAAACTTACTAAATTAATTGAAGAAAACAACATTAAAGCTAATGTTGAATTAAAAGGCTCTTTCTGTATGGGTCAGTGTGGAAAAGACGGCGTTTCTGTAAAGATTGACGATGAAGTTTACTCTGTAACAGAAGAAGATGTTGAAATGTTCTTTGAAAAGAAGATTTTACCATTAGCATAGGAGAGTTTTAGCTCAGGTCTGTTTTGGGAGAGATGTCAATGGGTTACATTAAAGTAAGAAAAGCCAACTGTAAAAATTGTTACAAATGCCTTAAAAATTGTATTTCTAAGGCCATAATGTACAAGAATGAAAAAGTTGAAATAATAGAAGATAGATGTATACTCTGTGGAAAGTGTATCACAGCCTGTCCACAGGGAGCAAAGAAAATAGACAATGATGTTTCTATAATAAAGGAATATATTGAAGACCCTAATATAAAGGTTGCTATTTCCGTTGCTCCCAGTTTTGTTTCAGTTTTTAAAGAAAGTAGAAAAAATCTTGTATGGGCTTTAAAGCAGTTAGGCTTTGATTATGTTGAGGAAACTGCTGTTGGAGCAAAGTATGTTACAAGAGAGTATTTACGATTGTTGGAAAGTGGTGAAATGGAAAATATAATTTCATCAGCCTGTCCAAGTGTGAATATGTATATTGAAAAATATTATCCAAGTTTGACAAAGTACATAGCACCGGTTATGTCACCGGCTCTAGTACATGGCAAAATGCTTAAAGAAAAGTATGGAAAAGATACGAAAGTAGTTTTTTTAGGCTCTTGTCTTTCAATGCTTAAGGAAGTAAATGAGTCAGAATATGTGGATAATATGATTACATTTAACCAGCTTACACAATGGTTTATACAGGAGAGGATTACTCCGGCAGAGGGAGAGGAAATGCCTTTTGATGCACCAAGTTCCTATTCCAGAATATATCCTATTGTAGATGGTATAGTTTATGACATTAGACATATAAGTGGTAAAACTCAAGGTACTGATAAGATTGGTGGCTATGATTTAGTTTCTGCCAGTGGTTTGCAAAATGTTCAAAGACTTTTAGATGAAGTTCAAAAGGGAAATATTAAAAAAGCCTTTTTGGAAGTATTTTCTTGTTACGGTGGCTGTGTTCATGGACCTTTTAAGGTAAGCCATGGCTCTACTAGCTATAGAGCTAGAATAGAAGTTAAGGACTATGCCGACAGGGCAAATGATACAGCAGATGAATATGTTGGAGATATTTCGGCAACATTTACTCCTAAGCCGGTAATAGAAGATATGCCTACAGAGGAACAGATAAGAGATATTCTTTCTCAGATAGGTAAAAACTCTAAAGCACAGGAATTGAACTGTGGTTCTTGTGGTTATGCTACTTGTAGAGATAAGGCTATAGCTGTTTATCAGGGAAAAGCTGATTTGTATATTTGTATGCCTTATATGACAGACATTAATCAGGCTTTATCCAGTGTAACACTTGATTTGACACCTAATTACATTGTTGCCGTTGACAACAATATGGTGATAAAAGAATTTAACAGAGCTGCACAAAAACTCTTTGGAGTAACTAGATTACAGGCACTTAATAAGCCTTTATCTCATTTTATAAACCCAGTTGATTTCCAGCAGGTTATTGCTAACCAAAGTAATATATACAACAAAAAGGTTAGTTATACAGAATACGGAATTATAACAGAACAGACTATTGTTTATTCAGAAGAAAAAAATATGGCTATTGCCATTATAAACGACATTACAAGAGAAGAAGAAATGAAAAAGGCTGTTCATCGCAGAAAACTTGATTCTGTGGAAATGGCACAAAAAGTTATTGATAAGCAAATGGTAGTTGCTCAGCAGATAGCTAGCCTTTTAGGTGAAACAACTGCTGAAACAAAAGTTACACTGAACAAGTTAAAAGACCTCATTGATTCGGAGGTAGATTAATCTATGGATAAAGTGTATGTAGAGGCTACTTACAAAAGTTTAAACAAGCTAAATGAAGAACTTTGTGGCGACAGAGTTGAAATAGTAAAAAATGATGACAGCTACTTTGTAGTTTTGTCTGACGGATTGGGAAGTGGTGTTAAAGCCAATATACTTTCCACATTAACGTCAAAAATTATTTCTACTATGATGTTTCAGGGTGCAAGTATTGAAGATACTGTTGAAACAATAGTACATACGTTACCGGTGTGTAGCGTAAGAAAAGTTGCTTATTCCACTTTTATGATTTTGCAAATAAGCTATGACGGAAACGCTTATCTTGTAGAGTTTGACAGCCCCGGTTGTATTTTTGTGAGAGATGGTCGACTTATGAACATTGAGTACAATTACAGAAGTATAGCCGGAAAAGAGATAAAAGAGGCTCATTTTAAAGTAAAGCCTAATGATTTTATGATGCTTCTAAGTGACGGTGTTGTATATGCCGGTATTGGAGAGCTTATGAATTTGGGTTGGACTTGGAAAAACGTAAGCGAGTATGTTGTGAACAGTGTTACACCTGATATGACGGCTGCAAGACTTACAAATATGTTAAGTGAAACCTGTAAGCAGTTGTATATGAATAAACCGGGTGACGACACTACAATAGCTACAGTAAAAATTGTTCCTAGAAAAAATGTGTGTCTTTACAGTGGACCACCAATGGACAAAAGCTGTGATGAAAGATTGGTTACAGAATTCATGATACCGGAGGGCAAGAAGATTGTATGTGGAGGTAGTTCTGCCAACATTGTCAGCAGAGTGTTGAAACAACCACTTATGCCCAGTATTGAATATTCTGACCCGGAAATACCACCTACTGCAACAATAGCAGGTATTGACCTGGTAACAGAAGGCGTAATAACATTAAAGAGAACTGTTGATATTTTAAAAAAATATGTGGAAAATCCTACGGGCAGAGAGGTTTTGGCAAGTCTTGACCTTAAAAACGGAGCATCTCAAATTGCTAAAATGCTTATTGAGGATTGCACACATTTGTATTTATACATTGGACAAAGTATTAATCCGGCACACCAAAATCCGGATTTACCCTTTGATTTAAGTATTAAAATGATTATCCTAGATGAGTTATATTCACTTATGATAAAGCTAGGAAAGGTAGTTAAGCGATATTATTATTAATTAAGGAGAAAATTATGGAAAATATTACTGACATTAACCAGATTAAGATGGCTGTACTTATTAAAACAGCTCAGTATGCTTTCGAGGGCACTCTTGATGACAAGCAGGAAAACATACCTTATGAGCTTACAGACCCAATTAAGCCTAATTTCAGATGTTGTGTATACAGAGAAAGAGAAATTATTCGTCAGAGAGTAAGACTTGCTATGGGTCGTATTCCTTCAGACCTTCACTATGAAAAGTCAGATAATACTCAGATTGTTCACGTTATGCAGGCTGCTTGCGAAGGTTGTCCTATTGATAGATTTACAGTAACAAGTAACTGCCATAACTGTCTTGCACAGAAGTGTATTAAGGCCTGTAAATTTGGTGCTATTACAAAAACTCCTCATGGTGCATATATTGACAAGTCTAAGTGTAAAAAGTGTGGTCAGTGTCTTAAAGCCTGTCCATACCACGCTATTGTGGATATTGAAAGACCTTGTAAAGTTACTTGTCCAGTAGATGCAGTTCAGATTGATGAAAACGATTTAGCTATGATTGATGAAGCAAAGTGCATTAACTGTGGTCAGTGTGTTGTTGCCTGTCCATTCGGTGCTATTGGTGATGCGTCAATGATGACTAATGTTATTAACTCTATTAGAACAAGTGACAACGTATATGCTATGATTGCACCAGCCATAGAAGGTCAGTTCGGTGATGTAACAGTACCTCAGTTAAAGGAAGCTATTAAGGCCCTCGGCTTTAAGGATTGTCTTGAAGTTGCTCTTGGTGCTGACGTTGTAGCTTGGAGAGAAGCTGAAGAAGTTGTTTCTAACATTAAGGAAGGTAAGAAGACAACTACATCTTGTTGTCCAGCTTTCGTAAACCTTATTGAAAAGCATTTCCCACAGTTAAAGGAAAATATTTCAACAACTGTTTCTCCTATGGTTGCTACTGCCAGACTTATTAAAGCAAGTAATCCTGATGCTGAAATCGTATTTATTGGACCATGTATTGCAAAGAAAAATGAAGTTGTTAGCCATTACTTAGGCGAAATCAGTGGTGCTATCACTTTCGAAGAACTTTCAGCAATGTTTACTGTTAAGGAAATTGACCCAGCAACATTTACTGGCGAAAATGAAGAAGCTACTTGCTATGGTAAGGGCTTTGCTAAGAGTGGTGGTGTTACAACAGCTGTTCTCAAGGTTGTTGAAGAAGAAAATATTGACCTTGATATTAAGGCTTGCAAGTGTAGTGGTGCTGCTGAATGTAAGAAGGCATTACAGATGCTCAAGGTTGGCAGACTTCCAGAAGACATTATTGAAGGTATGGCTTGTGAAGGTGGTTGTATCAACGGACCTGGTAAGGTTACAGACGGTATTATGCAGAGCAAGAAGATTTTCGATAAGTATGTAAAGGTACCTAATACAGAAATTATTGCAAACAGTGAAAAGGCTGGTTTTGCAGACATTAACATACATAAGCATTAATATAGAGTTTGCTATATTTTAAATATTGCAAATGTTTAAGGGCTATCACCAAGGGTGGTAGCTCTTTTTGTTGGGGTAAAGAGAAAATATTGACAACATAATTTAATATAAAAATATAGAAATGTTTATACAATTATGATATAATTTGAAAGCGTGTGCAAAAATCAGTATTTTTGCGTAGAATAGAAAAGAATGGAGTTTTATAAATATGAATCCGGCGATTTTTATTGGAACGTGGTGGTCCTTAGTTCCACCGTTGTTGGCAATATGTTTAGCACTTATAACCAAAGAGGTTTACAGTTCACTTATATTGGGAATTGTAGCTGGGGTGTTAATGTATACAGGGTTTAACCCTTGGCAGGCTTTCTTAGCTTTTTACGATATTATGAAAAACAGTATGAATTTAAATATTTTGATATTTGATATTATGCTGGGGGTCGTAATTGTGCTTATGGTAGAGTCCGGTGGCTCAAGAGCCTATGGAGAGTGGGCTGCTAAAAAAGTGAAAACTAAGAAAAAAGCACTTTTGGCTACAATGGGTTTAGGTATACTTATTTTCGTAGACGATTACTTTAATTGCTTGACAGTAGGCTCTGTAATGCGACCTGTAACAAGCAGATATAAGGTGTCTAAGACTAAACTTGCCTACATTATTGATGCTACGGCAGCACCAATTTGTATTATTGCTCCTATGTCCAGCTGGGCAGCAGCCGTTAATTCATATGTTCCGGAAGATGTGAATATTACAGGCTTTCAGTTGTTTTTAAGAACTATACCTTACAATCTATATGCCTTACTTACTTTGGTTATGGTTTTATACATTATTTTGACAGGCTTTGATTTTGGTAAAATGAAGAAGTTTGAGGATAGGACACAGCAGGCAGATTGTGAAATTGATGAAATAGACAAGATTGAGCAGGAAGAAGGAAGTAATTCAAAGGGCAAAATAATGGACTTAATTCTTCCTGTAGTTGTTTTGATTGCTTTAACCGTTGGAACAATGATTTATACTGGATTTTTAGGTGGAGCTAAAAATGTAATTTCAGCTTTTGCCAATTGCGATGCAGAAGTTAGTTTAGTTTTTGCCAGTACAGTTACTTTAATATTTATGTTAATTTTATATATTCCTCGCAGAATTATGACTTTCCCAAAATTTATGGAAAGTTTGGCTGAGGGCTTTAAGTTAATGATTCCGTCTATATTGATTTTGGTATTTGCTTGGTCATTAAAGGGCGTAGGCGATGCCTTACAAATATCAGCTTTTGTTGAAAATACTTTAGGTGGCAGTGTAACAAACGGCGTAATTATTCCAATGGTTATGTTTATGATTGCTATATTCTTGGCTTTTTCAACAGGTTCAAGCTGGGGTACATTTGCTATTTTAATACCTATTGTAACTGCTATATTCTCAGGTGGTGGCAATATGGAAATGATGGTTATTTCTATATCTGCTGTATTGGCCGGAGCAGTGTGTGGTGACCACGTTTCTCCTATTTCAGATACGACTATTATGTCATCTGCCGGTGCACAATGTCACCATATTGACCACGTTTCTACACAGATGCAATATGCTATTGTGGTTGCTGTGGTTTGTGTGTTTGGATATTTAATTGCCGGTTTCGTACAGGTATGGTGGATAGTGTTGTTGATAAGTGTTGCAGTATTGTTGACAACTCTCACTATTATGAGAAAATATGTTAATAAAAAACATTTGAAGAAATAGAACAAGGCTTTGCATCGCAAAGCCTTTTTTGTTTACTTTTGCTATTTTTCAGGAGCATCAGGAATGCTAGGAGCAATAGGAGCAGTAGTGGTAGGAACTGTAGAAACAACAGTAGTAGTAGAAACTGTAGGTTCTTCAATGGTAGCACTTGTTGATTCTGTAGTTGTTTCAAGACCAGTTAAAGTTATATACACAGTTTTATTTTTTTCTCCCCAAGAAACATTGGCATCTATTGCTTCTGCCAACATTCTGATAGGAACAAGTGTAGTACCATTTGCATTTATAGAACTGGTGTCAAACTTTTTCATCTCTCCGTTTACGTAAACAGTATTAGACGGTACTTGATGCTCAATTACTGTATAACCACGTTTGAAAGTAAGCCACTTTGTAGTAGGACTCCATTCCATAGAAATACCCATAGATTCGCATATTTTTCTAAGTGGGACGTAGGTTCTGCCCATAAAAAGCTGAGGTTTAACGGATTCGCTTGAAAAATCAATGGCTTTTCCGTTTAAATAGACAGGGATTGTCCTTGTACTAGCTGAATATACAAAGGGACTAGAAATGCACATTGCACAAGCTAGAAAAATACCTAAAAATTTTTTCATATGAAACACCCCCTAAATTTATTTCCGATTAATTATGATATTATTATAGCATATACAAAAAGTATTTACAATGTAAATAGAATACAAATAAAAGGACGAAAATTTAGGTAATATTACTTTATAGGAAGATAATTAAATTAAAATCATTATTATTTTGTATCTAAATATTTACAATTATGTGAATATATTGTAAAATTAAAGGAGTTAAAAAAAAGGAGGAGAACTATGAAAAGACTCAAAAAAAGCGTTGCTACTGTTTTAGCCTTCGTTATGGTTTGGTCATTAATGAGTTTACAGAGTTTTGGTGCTACAATTACAAAAAGCACAACTTGGGATTTTACAAAGTGGACAGCTCAAACTCTTACAAATGACTATTCATACGACAATTTAACAGTTACAGCAACAAGTACAAAAAAAGTTAGTATTAATAGTGGCATTAACCTTGGTGGTGGTGGTGCAGTGGACTACAGAAGTATTGTATTTACTGCTACAGGTCCTTGTACAATAAGCGTAAATGCCAAAGGTGGCAGTACAACTAGATACCTTGTATTGGCTAATAGCAACGGTGCTGAATATGGCAGAATTGCTACAGGTTCAAGCTATGGAACTGGTACTTTCAACTATACAGGTGTAGGTGAAAATCTTTACATTTATTCTGCCGGTAGTGGTATCACTCTTTCATCTATGTCATTGACTTACAGCACAACTGCTCACAAAAAGGGCGATGTAAACAATGACGGAAAAGTTGATAAGGCAGATGCTGCTATTGTTTTAAAGCATATTAGTGGGGTAAGCACAATTACTGATGCTGACCAGCTTGCAGCAGCTAACTATAACAATGACGGTGTTGTAAATGCCTTAGATGCAGTTGCAATACTTAACAACCAGTATGTGCCAGGAGAAACAACTGAAACAACAACTGAGGGTGTTGCTCTTGACACAGTTGCAGGTTATGAACCTAGTGGCATTACTCCAGACGGTGTGGCAGAGGTTGTATATCAGTCTGACACAGACGATTATTTATTAAAGGATACATCAACAAATTGTTCAGCTACATGGAAGAACAGTTTTGAAACTATTTCTTCAGGCAAGGTTACAATTGCCGGATATGCAACACCTTCTAAGGCGTCAAGTAAGTGGGCATTTACAAGAATTTTAGGTACTGATTCAGAGGGAAATAGTGTTTATTTTGCTCTTGGTACAGATGCTGACAAGAACATTTCACTTTGTTTAAGTGACGGTACATATGTTTCAACTGATTTAGCTATTACAGCAAATCAGAAATATACTTATGAATTTGTAGTTGACTTAGATATGGGAGCAGTACAGCTTACTGTAAACGGTAAGACAGTTACAAGCCCAATTACAGCAAAGTCTATTAATGCTGTTTACAATGTAACTGCTGTAAGTGATAATGCTAGAAACCTTACAGTTTCTAAGCCTGTTGTTAAGTTAGGTAGTGATGTAGTAATAACAACTACAACTGAAACTACTACAGAAACAACAACTACTACAACAACTGAAACTACTACTGTAAACACAGCTGACGGTGTAGAAGTTAAGGACTACAGCAGTCTTGCAACAGCTCTTAATACTGCCAATGCTAAAATTTATGTTATGAATGACATTGATTGTGGTGACCAGATTAAGTTATCAAAGGGTGAACAGTCTATTATAGGTGTTCCTGATGAAAATGGTGTTTTACCAGTACTTAATTTTGAAAATATGGTAGGTAAGGGTACTGACATCATAAATGCTTCTTCATCTGACGGTGATGTAGGTTTGAGAATTACAAGTAAGAATAATGTTGTCAGAAATCTTGTAATTGAATATGCCCATGACAATGGTATTCAGATAAAGGGTTCAGAAGTAACAGGAAATGAAGTTAAAAACTGTATTTTAAGATACAACAACGATAGTGGTATGCAGATTACAGGTGGTGCATACAACAATGCTGTTGAAAATATTTACAGCTACAGAAACTGTGATGTATATACTTTAGGTAGTAATGCTGACGGTTTTGCCGTTAAGTTAAGTGCTGGTCCAGAGGAAGTTACATCAGCTTCTGAATTCCAGAATTCAAAGAATACTTTTGTAAACTGCTATTCTTGGGAAAATAGTGATGACGGTTGGGACAGTTTTGACTATCCATCAAGCAAACAGAACTTTAATCCTAACAGATGGACATACAAAAATGTGTATGAAAATTGTATTTGCTGGGGTAATGGTTCAGCACCTTTACAATTAGGTTATACAGACTATGTAAATGGCAAAACTCTTGATGAAAACCTTCCGGTAATAAGAAGAATTAAGGCTCTTGTGTCTTCTGATGTTTATGATAGTTTCGTAAGTGACTATAACAATGGTAATTTAGGTTCAAGAACAATGAGTTCAAGCACTTATTTATCTACTTTAGACAGCAAGTTAAGTGTTTCTATTCCTAGTTCAAAGGGTACTTTAAGCATTACAGGTTATTGCAGTAGCTCAAACTGGGGTGGAAATCCTAATGGCTTTAAGTTGGGTAGTGCCTATACTCAGTCAATTTCTGAAAGAACTTTAGTAAATTGTATTTCTTTTGACCACGCATCTGCAGGTTTCGACAAGAACAATGCAAAGTGTAATGTAGAACTTAAGAACTGCTTGTCTTTTGACAATGGTTACAACTATCATTTAAGTGGTACAACAGCTAAAGCTTTCAGTAATGTACTTGGTTGGAATTATAGTAAGTCAGATGATTTACCAACTGCCGGAAGTGGTGTGACTGTAAAGGTTTCAAAGCCTTCTAATTACAGTACTATTGAAACAAATGTAAGAAATGCTGCTGATGAGCTTGTAAGCTGGGCAAAGAATAACACAGTTAATCCATCAGGAATTTTTAGTCAGATATTTTAATAGATGATTATGTAGGGAACGCTTTCGGGCGTTCCTTTTTAGTGAACCGAAAGATAAATCGGACACACAAAGTGTGGCTTTCAACGAAGTTGAAAGTTCTGACCGGTGAATCGGAAAGATAAATCCGATGACTTGACTTGTCAAGTCACAAATAACGAAGTTATTTGTTCTGATTTAATTACTCAAAAATATCATTCATAGCCTTGCGAAGTTTTGACAATGCTTTTTTCTCTATTCGAGATACATAACTTCGGCTAATGCCAATAGATGAGGCTATTTCCCTTTGAGTTTTTTCTTGCTTGTTGTTAAGACCGTATCTTAGATTTATTATAAATTTTTCACGTTTTGTAAGAACTTTATCTATAAGAGATTGAAGAACTTTTTGCTCGGCGTTACTGGAAAGGGTTTCTTCAACAGAGGGTGTTGGGTCAGCAAGTTTTTCTTCAAGGGTTACTTCGTTTCCCTCTTTGTCTATGCCTACGGCACTTTGCAAGCTAATATTGTTTTGGAGCTTTTTTGCTGAACGCAAATACATTAAAATTTCATTGTCTATACATCGGGCTGTATAGGTGGCAAGGCGACTGCCTTTAGTATTTTTATATGTTGAAATACCTTTTATAAGTCCTACAGTACCTATGGAAATAAGTTCGTCACTATCTTTTTGATAATTAGTGTATTTTTTTGCAACGTGGGCAACTAGCCTTAAGTTATGCTCAATAAGAATATTTCTTGCATTTGTATCTCCTTCTAGCATAAGGTTGATGTATTTTTCTTCTTCCTCTGGGGAAAGTGGTTCCGGAAAGGCTGTTGAGGTATAATATACCTTATGATTAAATTGCAAAAAACTCAGGAGCATAAAGCACCTCCTGTACTTACAATTAATTATATGCTTAAGAAGTGTAAATTTTGTTATTAAAATAAAAAAATTCCCTCTTTACGGATTTTACAATAAAGAGGGAAAATATTAAAACGATGTTATTGAATTCCAAACATCTTCATTTTTCTTAACAGAAGTGTTACCGGACCATTGTTTTATCTGTGCCTGATATATCTGCTGTTTTTTGCTTTCTGTATACTGATTTTCCAGTTCCTTTATTTTATCAGCATTATCTGTTGGGGCAATATCATTTACTTTAAAAATATAGTAGCCGTCAGTAGCAGAAATAAATGTTACATTGCCTTTGGCTGTCTTATAAATAGCTTGAAGAACATCTTCGCCGTAAAGGTTTATATCTAATGTTTTAGAGCTTGGGGCTAAGTCAGGAGAAACTTCCTTAGCTACAGTTGAAAAATCAGCACCGTTTTTAATTTTGTTATATGCTTCTTGAGCTTTAGTGTAGTTTTGTGTACTGCCTTCAGCATCTCCCTGTACAAAAAGCTCCTGTACAGTGTAGGTATTAAATTCACCGGCATTTTTTTTCTTGTATTCTTCAATGTATTTACTCATTTCGTCTGAATTTACAACGTAATTGGAAGTAACATAATTATAAACTTTGCCCTGTAAAGCACTTTCTTCTAATATAGAGTGAATTTTATCATAGTCTAAAGACAATTCATTTAATTCTTCTGATGAAAACTCGCTCATAAGATTTTTAGTTTGATTATCTACATCAGATATATCTTTTTCATCAAGTTTAATGCCTAGAGAGTCAGTTTGCTTTACGGCACTTTTTACCATAGTAATGGAATCAAGGGCATTTTGCTTTGCCACTTCTATAGCACTTACTCCGTCAAAATCAGCTCCCCATATATCTGAACCACCTTGTTCTTCAAAGTTTTTCTTCTGCTCGATTAGGTAAACCATAAATTCTCCACGACTTATTTTAGTGCCACCAATTTCAGCAACATAGTCGCCACCGTTACCTAAACAACCAGATAGAGAAATTAAAGCAATAATTGATACAAGTATTGCAGAAATAAATCTTTTCATAATCTATCACCTTGAAATAGTTTTGTACTGTTGTTAAATTTCAATATGAGATTATTATACAAAAAATAAGGCAGGTTATCAATAAAGTTGAGGGGATGTAATGAAAGTGTAACATTAGAAAGTGGGCAAAAATAAATAAAATATATTAAACCTTTATATTTAATAAGTAAAAATAAAGCAAATTTTATATTAATAAATTGACAATGTAAAAAAATATTGTATAATATATAGTACAGGTTTATATTTTATGATATAATGTTTGAATAAATTGTATAGAGTGTAAGGTGTTTTTACATAGAAATATATAGTGATTTTCTACATATCAGTAGTAAAGTATTAATATATATATTTCTTACCTAAGTATATAGATTACAATAATGTATTGAGAGAGTACATTGTTAAAATATGTGAGGAAGGGGAAGATTATAGAATTGGGTTTAGTCTGTTTTTGAATAATATTAGCTGTTAAGTGGTTATGATTTAATTTGATACAGATTATTCTTACAATTAAATAATTAAAATATATCAACATGGTTTTAAGGTAAGGGATAGGAAACATGTAGATGAGACAAATAGGAGGGGTTTTATGAAATTAAAAAGAATATTATCAGGTACGTTGGCTTTTATACTAGGATTATCTGTAATAAACTTTTCTGCTTTTGCAGAAGATAGATTACCAGCATTTCCGGGAGCAGAAGGTGGTGGCATGTATGCCTCAGGAGCAAGAGGCGGAAATTCTATTGTAGTTTACCATGTTACTAATTTGAATGACAGTGGAGAAGGCTCTTTTAGAGATGCAGTTTCTGAAGGAAATAGAATAATTGTATTTGATGTTGCAGGTACAGTAATGTTAAAGACACCAGTTAAAATTCAAAAAAGTAATATTACAGTTTTAGGACAAACTGCACCGGGTGAAGGTATTTGCATAGGTGGAGATTCGGTTATGCTTTCCAATGCTGACAACATCATCATGCGTTATTTACGATTTAGAATGGGTGATGACCACAATACACAGGAAGACTCATTAGGTGTAAGACGTGGACAAAACATTATAATTGACCATTGTTCAATAAGTTGGTGTCAAGATGAATGTTTAAGTGCTTATCAAAATAAAAATTTTACTGCTCAATGGTGTATAATAAGTGAGAGTTTAAGAGAGTCATATCATGAAAAAGGAAATCATGGGTATGGTGGTATTTGGGGTGGTATAAATGCAAGTTTTCATCACAATCTTATTGCCACTCACGATAGTAGAGTACCTAGAATAGGAACAAGTCAAACTGTACATACATATGATGATTCTTTAGATACAGATAATTTAATAGATGTAAGAAATAATGTAATATATAATTGGGGATTAAATAGTTCTTACGGTGGAGAAAACGGAACAAGAGTTAATTTAATAAACAATTATTATAAGCCAACTGAAATGGCTAAAAGAATAGGATTTTTTGAAATTTATAGAGGCACAAAAGGAATAGGGGGAGGAACAACTCTTTATGCCAATGGTAATATTATGGAGAATAACTCTGCATTGACTGCTGATAACTGGCAAGGTGTTACCAAGGAAATAGATGACATTCAGTGGAATAAATGTGAAAATATTACTGATGGAGTGGTTGTAGATGGTGTTTTAAAATCTAATAATGAGTTTATAGAAGACTATCCTATAAGCACTGATACAGCACAAGAGGCTTATGATAAGGTTTTGCAAGAGGCAGGAGCAAGCTATAACAGAGATAATACTGACAAGAGAGTTGTAGATGATGTAAAGAATGGTACTGTACCTACAGGGAATAAAAGTGGAGTAGGTTTTGTTGATTCACCAAGTGATGTAGGTGGATATGATTATCTTTATGGTAATAGCAAAGTAGATTCTGATAATGATGGTATTCCAGATGATTGGGAAAATGAACATGGTTTAAATCCTAATGATAGTAATGATGCTACTCAGTTGAAAAATGGTTATACAAATATTGAGGTATATGCCAATAGTTTAGTTGAAAATAAAATTAATTTATCTACAAAGGATGTAAAGGAAAAAATAAAATATGTAGATACGTTAAATTCAAGGGAATATACAACTAGTAGTTGGAAAGCTCTTATGGCTACTGTTAATGAGGCGAAAACTGTACTTGGAAACAATAGAAGTACACAAAGCGATGTAGATAATAGTCTCAATAATATAAATACAGCAATTAGTGAATTAGTTAAGAGTGAAGAACCAAAAAGTTACACAGGTGACATAGACCTTGATGGAGAGGTAACTGCTTCTGATTCGGCGTTGCTTTTTCAATATATACTAAATAAATCATATATTCCTATAGAAAGTGTTGATTTAAAATATGCTGATATAGACCATAACAATGTAATAGATTCTATTGATGTGGCACACATACTACAAAAATCTCTTGACAGTAACTATGATATAGAAAATATTACAAACCCAATAACTACTGAGGCAACTACAGAGACTAGCACAGAAAATATGGAAACCTTTACAGAAGAATCTACCTCACAGGCTCTTGAAAAAATAGGTTCATTAAATATAGGAGATTTATCAGGGGATAAATTAACAGAGGAATATTACAAAGATGGATTTACAATAAGAGGAGATATGGATAATATTATTAATATAGGAAATTCTCCTAAAGTTATATATAATGGTTCTGTTTATAGTAAAAATATACCATTTTTAAATAATCATTTTTGGAATATAAACTTTAAGTGTGATGATAAATGTACATTAGGTTTATTGATTGGCAATGTAACAGATGATGGCAATACTTATATTCGAGTAGTTGATAATAGTAATAATGAACTTATTAAAACAAAATATGACAATAAAAATGGATATATTTATATTGACTTGCCTTATGGTGGAGACTTTAGAATTGCATCTAATCAGCAAGGAACTATATGTTATAGAATGGATTTATATAAGCATAATTAGGGGGTGTTTTTATGAGAAAAAGAATTGCTATGGTGTTGGCCTTGGTTATGTCGATATGCTCAATATCGACTGTAAATGCAAGTACCTATTATATGATTTATTGTAACGGACAGTACTGGGAAGATTTAAAAGATGTACGCGATGAGATTATTATACCAGAGGATAACGTAGTATCAAGAACGGTTATTGAAGTACAGTACACAGAAAATCATTTTGGCGGCGGTGGAATAACAGGATATTCCGATTCTAAAAAAAGAGGTGTTCCTGAACCTCCTAATAAATACACAATGATTGAACCGGAATATATTTATGACTATCCATTGTCTGAAGTTAAAAGACTTCTTAATGAGTGGGCTGATAGAAACGGTATAGAAAAAAAGACTTTTGAATACGACGATAGTGACATACAGGACCATGTTTGGAAGGAAAGATATGTTGCCAGTATGGGTGGACTTGTGAGTACAACAAAAAAGAATGAACAGACTGGAGAAATAGAAGAAATTCCTGCTGGTAGTTTAAATAAGATTGTAAGTGGAAGTTCGGTAAATGTTACTTTAACTATCGGAAGTAAAATTATTAAAGTAAATGGTTCTGAAATACCTATGGATGTGGCACCTTATATTCAGGAAGGTAGCGATACAACTTTAGTTCCTTTACGTTTTGTTATTACAGCTTTATCTAGTATGGATGAAAATACCTCTCTTGAGTGGGATGGAGAAAATAAGGCTGTTACCATAAGAGTAGACGGAAAAATAATTAAGTTTTATGCCGGTAGTGGATGGGTAAATATTGACGGAAAGTATAATCCTCTTTTGAATGGTTCTGTGGCTGAGATTAAAGATGGTAGAATGTATATTCCTTTTGTTTCTTTAGGTGAAAGTTTAGATATTAATGTAACATGGAATGCAGAAAATAAATCGGTTACATTTGTAAAAGAAGGAAAACAAAAAAACACTAAGACTAAAGCTACAATAGAATCTACAACAGAAACTACTACGAGAACAGAAAATGGTTTTACTGTAAAATTTAAAAACAAGGTTTCTGAAGATATGGGAAAAGCGATAAATGGTTATAAAATTGGCGACGTTGAAAGTAATACTTTTTTAAGTGAGGACTACATTGATAAGGCTAAAGAAAGTTGGAGAGCATTGGCTGAAAGTGATATGGATAAGTCTTATTTAGAAGTAGCTGAAAATGGTTTTAATGCCATAAGAGATACAGCAAAAGTATTAGATGAGTATTATAATTTATACGGCGAAGATGATTCATTTATTACAGCAAAGACAAAGGAATATAACAATAGGTTTATGAAATTATCAGAAGGAATAGCATATGGAAAGACTGTGGATTTAGCAGTTAGTAGCTATAATGGTTTATTAGAATTAAGAAATGAAATTTTGAAATCATATAATAATTAAAATGAAAAAACGCATTGGATTTTGTTCCAATGCGTTTTTGAGTATTTATAACTTTTAGGCTTCTTCTGCTACTACTTTGCCTTCACGTTCTCTGAAGATAAGACCGAAAACAAATCTTACAATAGGACCGGCAAAGAATATCTGCCATAAGAGGGCAGGGGCAAAGTTGAAGAACCATTTTTGTAACCAGTTTGTGAAAAGTGATTGTGTACCACTGTGCATTAATGTAGCAATAAAGCTCATTACTGGGCACATACAACAAACAGTCATAGCTGAAATGGCTAAAATAATTGCCATTGGTTTATCAGTAGCTGGATTCACAATTCTAAAGGCTAAAATCTTAGCAAGTTTTCCCAAAGCGACAGATTCCAATACAAAAGCAATAGCTGCCATAATTGGAAGTTCTCCAAGGGCTAAAATGAATACCGATGGAGTAAGACCACCCATATCCATAGCAATGTTATAGCAAATCATAAAATAAACCATTACTACAACCATAAGTACACCGAAAACGACACTTTGAACTAAATTTTTTGGCATTGTTTTTTCTCCTTCTTAAATAAAATAATATATTATTAAAAAGAATTCTGTGTTGTTCATAACCACAGCAATGCTGTGTACCGTTTCCAATAAAACCATAGCTCTTTTTACCGAGCGATTATTATAGCACAAACCTAAAATATTGTCAATTACAATTTTCAAATAAAACAGCATTAATATCTACAAAGTGTTTATCAAAGTCAGGTTTCTTGTTAGTTGTCATCATATTAAAGGCTGTAAGTACAGCCATTTTTCCTTGTTCGACAGGGTTTTGAGATATTGTAGCAGTAACTATGCCTTCTTTTATAAGGCTTTCTATTACTGGATTTCTGCCACTGGCTATAACAGTAATTTTGCCGACTTTATTGGCTTCTTTAATAGCCTTACAAATACCTGAAATACCACCGGAAGAAATGAAAAGGGCATTAACATCAGGGTAGTCTTTTAACAATTTTTTAGTTGTAGTATAGCCGTCTTCATCATTATCTGAATTTTTAACTGTTGTAACAATATTTATATCAGGCCTATGCTGGTTTACATAATCCTTGAAGCCGTCAAGTCTTTCTTTATGGCATAAAACATTATCAGAACCGTAAAGCATAGCTACTTTTGTATTTTCCTTAACTATAAGTCCCATAAGATTACCGGCTAGACGACCAACCTTAATGTAATCCACACCGATATGACATAATCTTTTACTATTTTCTACATCAAAGTTTAATGTAATGATTTTTTTGCCCTTGTCAGTTAATTCATTTATTTTATTTATAATGTCAGGGTGATTAATTGGGGTAATAATAATAACTTCGGCTTTTTCACTAAGCTGGTCAAGAAGGTTAATTTGACGCTCTATATCATAGCCTTTCATAGTTTCCAATATTACATTGTAATTAAAGCTAGAGATTTTCTCTGCTGATGATTTAATGCTGTCAATAAGGCTGTTGTAATAAATATTGCCATCGCTGGTCAATATTACTCCAATAGTAGATTTAGTACGATTGATTTCGTAACCTATTTCTTTTGCAGCATTGAAAATCTTTTCCATAGTTTCTGGTTTTACATTTGTACTGCCTTTAAGTACCCTCATAACAGTAGACTGGGAAAGGCCAGTTTTTAATACAATTTCTTTAATACTACTCAAAAATACCACCTCGTTGCACTTGTTACATATCTATCACAATACATATTAACATACTATGATATAAATTTCTATAGTTTTATTAATAAAAATGTAGAAATATTAAAAACTTCGGTATTTTGTATAATATTAAATGAAAAATTTTATTTAAAAATTACAGCAAGTATTTTTGACATACAAATATAAATATGATAATATTACTTTGTTTGAACGGAGGTTAAAATATGAATAAAACTAGAAAAATGACTATGATGGCCATGCTTTGTGCCATAGCATTGGTAGCTGTTGCTGTGTGCAGAATACCAATAATTCCGGCTGTAGATTTTATAACCTATGACCCAAAGGATATTGTGCTTACAATAGGAGGTTACCTTTTTGGCCCAGTTTCTGCTTTAGTTATGTGTTTTGCTGTATCTTTTGTGGAAATGTTCACTTTAAGTACAACAGGTTACATAGGTTTTATAATGAACTTTTTATCTAGTGCTGCTTTTGCTTGCACAGCTACATATTTTTATAAGAGAAAGCACAGTATAAGACACGCTGTTTTTGGACTTATTTTAGGTAGTGTTATCATGACAGCTATTATGCTTTTATGGAACTATATTATTACACCAATATATATGGGTATACCTAGAGAACAGGTAGTTCCACTTCTTATACCAGCAATATTGCCGGTTAATTTATTAAAAGGTGGTATAAATACTGCCCTTACTTTATTACTTTACAAGCCTATTGTAACTGCTCTTAGAAAGGCTAATCTTATTCCACAGTCTGAAAATCACAGTAAAGGTGGTTTCAATGCTTGGGGTATGGCTATAGGTGCGTTTATACTTCTTAGTTGTATTGTAGCTGTTGTATTATTTAATAAGTGATATTTGAATTTTATAGTGAAATGAAAAAAAGCAATCGTTTTGTCGATTGCTTTTTTTGTTAGATAATTGATGAAACTAATGATACAATTTTTTTAGCAGCAGTATTGCTCCACTGATAACCAATTTCCAAAGTGGCAGCATACTTGTCAGCAAGTGTAACTGCGTAAGATTCTTTATACTTTGGAATACCTCTATAGAGTGGCCACATATGCTTTAAAATAGCATCTTCTTCCCTTGAAGAAAGTTCTGTAATCTTACTTGCGTTTTTGAGAGCAAGTCTTGGGTGAAGAAAGGCGTGCATCTGTGGAGTTTTTTTACTCTTCCAATCATACCAGAAAAGGTCGTGTAAAAGACCGGCTCTGGCAGCAGCACGACAGTCGCAACCAATGACTTTAGCTATACGATAGCTATAATAGGACACATTAAGACTGTGTTGTAATCTTGAAGTATGAAAATGCTGAGTAAAGCGGTCAAGTTTTTGAACTGTATCGTTGTCAAACAAATCTTCTATATAAGTACGGAACTCAACTGCATATTTATTGTTATCATCATTTAGGTCAACTCTTGAACCGATAACCTTATTCATTAAAAATCTCCTTAAACACTTTACTACTACACTACGTTTACGGGTATATTATAGCACAGCATTATTTTATTTACAATGGAAAAATGTGTATTTATTATGAAAAATAAATGATAAAATACGACAAATAATCAGAGTGTCAAAAAGCTAATTTAAAAATATAATTTGAATTTTTTGACGAATGTATTTGCATATTTTTCAGATTATCAAAGGAAAGTTGTTAAGAAAACCTTGGTTTTCTTAAATTAATTCCGCAACTCGAGCTTTGCCCGAGAGAGGACGGGGACTATTTTGTGTTCTTGCATAGCAAGGACGCGAAATACACGGCTGGTCCCTACTTTAGACTAACTGCAAGAAATGCAAGCATTTCTTGCAAGGCTGTCGATTTTATCGACAGCCTGAACAAATAATTACTAAAATTTTGTAAATGTTTAATGATTGTGCTAAAAAATTTCCTCAGGGTCTTTATCCATATCAGGTACATATTTTCTGAAAAGTTTCATAAACATAAGGCTTGATACAAATATATACAATCCCATACAAAAAAGAACTACAAAAAATATTGGAAAAGTGTAGCTTATGGAAAGTACACCTAAAGACCTTGTAATCAATGTAAAACCCGCACCTAAAAGAACAAGGCAGGAAATAGTTGTTAAAAGATGCTTATTTGCCATTAAAAAGGCTGTTTTAAGAAGTTTAAAAAACTTAAAATTAAATCTTGAGAGCAATGGAAAAGTGTAAATCACAGTTATTGTAAGCTCGTATAAAAGTACAAACTGAACAGGGAAAAATATTGAGCTTTTCTCTAAAAATTCAATATTGATATATATTACAGCACCTATTAAAGCAAATATAATTGTTGAAAGTGTTGACTGTATGAAATTTGATTTAAAACTCTTTAAAAAATCTTTCCAAATGTAACCCTCTCTTGATGAAAGCTGTCGAGTGGCAACGTAGTAGGCTGCTGTTGTAGATGCTCCTATAGTGATTACAGGAAGTGAAAAAATAGCCCAAAGCACCATTAATATTATAAAATCTCCAACGTATGAGCAAAATCTATAAAATTTGGAATCAATGTTAAACCAACCACCCATAAAATACCTCCTTAAAGTAGTTAAAATGCACTAATTAAGCATATGATAACATTAAAAACAGGGGTTGTCAACGAGGGTAATATTATGGGAGATTATAAAAAATAGAACGGTATTAAATTTACTGAATAAAATATATATATAATTTTTTGAGGTGGTATTTTGGCTCAGGGAACTTTAGCTGTTCAGCTGACTATAGGCGGAGCAGAGCCTATAACAAGTGGTAAAGTTGTTATATCTGACGATACAGGTCAGGAGTTATATACATTATATACTAATGAGTCAGGCAAAACTATTCCTGTTACTTTGGAAGCACCTCCGGCAGAGTATTCTCTTGGAGTTGGAGAACCTCAGCCTTATTCTTCATACAATATTAGAATAACAGCTGACGGATTTAAAGATGTGGTTATAAATGGAGTTCAGATTTTTGCCGGCACAGAGGCATTACAAAACGTGATTATGACAGCAGGAGAGGGAGAAGTTGTGATAAATATTCCTCCTCCAGTGCTTTGGGGAGATTATCCAGAGAAAGAACCGGAGGAAGAAGTTAAAGAAATACCTCCAGAGACTGGGTTTGTAGTTTTAGACAGGGTTGTAATCCCTGAATATGTTGTTGTAAAAGAGGGAACTCCTAGTGAAGGTGGCGATGTTTACTATGTGCCATACAAGGATTATATTAAAAATGTGGCATCAAGTGAAATTTATTCTACTTGGGATGAAGCTGCTATTAGAGCAAATGTCCTTGCTATACAGTCCTTTGTTTTAAACAGGGTTTTTACAGAATGGTACAGAAACAAGGGCTATAACTTTACAATTACAAATTCTACAAGGTATGACCAGGCATTTAACTATGGCAGAACTATATATGAGGATATAAGCATAATTGTAGATGAAATGTTTACTAACTACATTAAGAGAGAGGGAGAAATACAGCCTCTTTTTGCACAATACTGTGACGGAAGAAATGTGGTTTGCCCTAACTGGTTAAGTCAATGGGGTAGTGCTGCTTTGGCTGAACAGGGCTATTCGGCTATGGATATATTGAGGTATTACTACGGTGATGATATTTACCTTGAACAGGCTGAAAGTGTAAGTGGTGTTCCTGTAAGTTTCCCTGGAGAAAATCTTACTATTGGTTCAAGGGGCAATGATGTAAGAACTATACAATCTCAGCTTAATACAATATCAAGAACTTATTCGGCTATTCCTAGACTTGCTGTAGACGGAATATATGGGGAGGCTACTGTGGAAAGCGTGAAGGCTTTTCAGAATATTTTTAATATGCCCCAGACAGGAATTGTTGACCTAGCAACGTGGTATCAGATTTCCCAAATTTATGTGGCTTTGGAAAAGTTGGCGGAATAAAATTTGTATATATTTAATATTGTTTTTTGAGTGTTAGATATAGTATAATAATTATGAAATAAAAGGAGATTGTTTTGTTAAGATTGGGAATACTTCTTATATAAATGTATATGGAGGATTCATATGGAAAACAATCAAAAAAATGAAATGGAGGAGGATACTATGGCAACAGTAACAAAACCTTTAAATCACGCATTTGTTTTAAAGAGTGATAAGGCAGAGGCTTTTTTAAATCAGGATAATAGTAATTTTAAGAAAGTTATGGAAAAATTTGAAAGATTTACAAATAAGAAATGTCATAGTAAATCTGAAAATTAACAAATGTGTGAATATAAATATGGTGAGGAAATAGATTATTCTATTTCCTTGCTTAATGTTACAGACAGTATAAAACTGAAAGAGTTTGATTGTGATAATTTTAAACTAAATTATTATATACATAATGAAATAATTGTAAATGGACAAGTTAAAAATGAAGATGGATTGATTTTTAAATTTGTTGATGACAAAAAAGATAAAATAATAGCTGTTGTATCTTTAGCTGCATCAGCTATTATTCATACTGAAACAAATTATATGGAACTTTTGCCATCGGCTAAAATAGATGTTTTTGCTATCGATAAGAGTTACCAAAAATTGCATTATGACAATGAGTCTGAAACGGCTATGGATAGGGAGAACCATTACTATTTTAGTGATTGTATATTGGCTGAAGTTATAAGACATTGTGTTGAGATTTCTGAGAAAAGTATTTTAGTGAATTTTATACTTTTATATGCAAATAGAGAAAAAATCCGATTTTACGAAAGAAATGGTTTTTTAGAGTTTGAGGAATATATGGAAAAAGAAAATAAGGCAGAGACTAATGCAAATTTGCCTATGTATATGAAATTATGTTAAGTTATGTAGCTACTTTTTATAGTAGCTATTTTTTTATATAGTTTTGACAAAAGGGAATAATTGATGTAGAATGGGGAAAGATTATGATAAACGGAGGTAAAAATATGAGTGATTGCAGTTCATGTCCATCACACGGCAAGTGTGGAAACGACAGTGGCACTTGTGGTGTAAAGAACAATCCACTTAACAAAGTTAAGCATGTTATTGGTGTTATGAGTGGTAAAGGTGGTGTAGGTAAGTCTACAGTTTCTGCCATGTTAGCAAAGGAATTAAAGAAAAAGGGCTACAGTGTTGGTCTTTTAGATGCTGACGTTACAGGTCCTAGTGCCGGTCGTCTTATGGGTCTTGCCGGAGAAAGAGCCTATGCTCAGAACAATATGATTATTCCAGTTGAAAACAAGGATGGAATTAAGGTTATAAGTCTTAATTTTATGATTGAAGATGAAAATCAGCCTGTTGTATGGAGGGGTGCTATGCTTTCTAGCTGTGTTACACAGTTCTGGAATGAAACTCTTTGGGGCGATATTGATTTTCTTATTGTAGATATGCCTCCAGGAACTGGTGATGTTTCGCTTACTGTAATGCAGAGTATTCCTTTAACAGGTGTTGTAATGGTAAGTATCCCTCAGGATATGGTATCTATGATTGTAAACAAGTCAATAAATATGACTAAGATGCTTAAAGTTCCTGTATTAGGTGTTGTTGAAAATATGAGCTATATTCTCTGTCCTCATTGTGGAGAAAAGATTTCACTCCACGAAAAGAGTTCTGTTGATGATTTCCTTCATATTAACAACATTGAATTACTTGGAGAACTTCCTACAGATATATCAGTAGCTAATATGGCTAACAATGGTGGCGACCAGATTAAGGAAGAAATTGCAAAAGAGTTTACTTCAATAACTGATAAAGTTTTAGCTAAAATAAAATAAAAAGTATTAAATAACCTTTCCGAACATAAGTTGTATTGTACTATAGTTTCGGGGAGGTTATTTTTTATGGAAATAAAGACAACTGCTATTTCAGCTAACAGATTGACAGCTAGAGAAAATGTGCAGTTTTTACAAGAAGGAGATATTATTGTACCTGACAACAAGCCTGACATTGAAAAGATATTGAGGACTTCAGGAAATGTTGTAATAGACAGTACAAATATTGCTGACGGCAGATTAAATTACAGGGGGCATATTGCCTTAGATTGCCTATATTTATCAAAGGGCGAAAATAAAAAATTACATACAATGTCTAAGGATATTGAAATTAATGATTTTATAGCTATAAGTGGCATTGAGGAAAATATGTCGCCTAAATTAAAGTGTACTATTGAAAATATTGATACAGGAATTTTAAATGAAAGAAAAATTAATTACAAAATATCAGGAAATGCCTTTGCTGATGTAAATGAAGTTGTTGAAATTAATGCTGTTTCCAGTATTGATGATTTATCTGAAAATCAGCAGAAAATGACAACAATAAAGACTACAAAAAATATTTGTTCAAAAATTGAAAAAATAAATATAAAAGAAGATGTGGTAATACCTCCGACTAAATTGCCTATTGATGAAATAATAAGTATTGAACCGACATTACTAAATACTGAAGCTGTTCCGTCACAGGATAGTGTGAAAATTTCAGGGGATATTACAGCATCAATGTTATACACAAGCAACGAAAGTTCTGTGCCGGAGGTATTTGATATTGATATTCCCTTTGACGGTATGATTGAAACAGAAGATGTAGAGCCTAATATGGAAATAAATACGGATTTGACAATAACTGATTTTTACTATGATGTGTCAGAAGATGAAAACGGAGAAAACAGGATTGTTAATTTGGAATTTGTTATTAATGCTTGTATAGAAGCCTATGCAACACAGGAAAGTGAGATTTTAGAAGACGCCTATTCTGTAAACAATAACATTACTATGGAAAACGAAACCCTATGCTATGACAGAGAGGTTTGCAGAAATAAAAGTCAATGTCCTGTAAAAGATATTGTGTCAATAGACAGTGACTGTCCGGCTATGCTACAGATTATAAAGGCTGTAGGTACTCCATACATTGATGTCATCAGTATTTTTGACAACAAAGTTGTTATTGACGGTGTTATAAATGTGAGCATATTATATGTTACAGGTGATGATACAATGCCTGTTTACTGTGCTAATGGTGCTGTTCCTTTTTCTCAGACTGTAGAGGCAAGAGGGGCAGAAGAAGGTATGAAGGCTGATGTGGATTGTGTGTTATCTCACATTGGTTTTAATATGATTTCTGACAGGGAAGTTGAAGTAAGATGTGCATTAAACACGAATACAGTAGTTACTGAAAAGATTTGTGCTGTATTAGCTACAGATGTAAATATTGAACCTATGGATAAGGCTGTTATAGACGGTATTGCATCTTTTATAATTTACACAGTTCAAAAGGGTGACACTCTTTGGAAATTGGCAAAGAGATTTAACACTACTGTAGATGATATTTTAGCAGTAAATGATATTGAAAATCCTGACTTGATTTATCCGGGTCAAAGACTTATTATTGTAAAACACATTGATTGACAAAGAATATCTGATGTTGTAAAATTACTAGGTATGCAAAGGAGAAAGCAATGAAGGTAAATTATCAGCTTATTTTAGATAAAAAAATAGAAGAATTAAAAGGCACAGTTCCAACGCTTTTACTCCACAGCTGTTGTGGTCCTTGCAGTACCTATGTGTTGGAATATTTGTCTAAATATTTTAAAATAACAGTAGTTTATTACAATCCAAATATTTTCCCTCAAGAAGAATATGAACACAGATTGAGAGAACAGAAAAAGGTTATAGAAAATATGCCTTTTGAAAATCCTGTAGATTTGATTTTTGAGGACTATGAACACAGTGATTTCATTAAAAATATAAAAGGATTGGAAAACGAGCCGGAGGGTGGAGCAAGATGCACTGAATGTTTCAGATTTCGCTTGGAAAAAACTGCTGAATTGGCAAAAGAGAGAAAGTATGACTATTTTACAACTACACTTTCTGTATCGCCACATAAAAATTCTCAGCTTTTAAATGAGCTTGGAAAAGAAATTGGCGAAAAGTACGGCGTAGAGTACCTTTTTGGAGATTTTAAAAAACGTGAGGGTTACAAACGTTCTATTATACTTTCAAAGGAGTATGATTTATACAGACAGGAATACTGTGGTTGTGAATTTTCACTTAGAAAGGAAGATTAACAATGGGATTAAGAGTAGGTTTAGGTTACGATGTTCATAAATTAGCAGAAAACAGAAAGCTCATTATGGGTGGTGTTGAAATACCTTATGAATTAGGTCTTTTAGGTCATTCTGATGCTGATGTTCTTGTTCACGCTATTATGGACGCCTTAGTTGGTGCTGTAAAATTAGGTGATATAGGTAAATTATTCCCAGATACAGACCCACAGTACAAGGATATAAGCAGTCTTAAGCTTTTAGGCTTTGTAAAGGATAAGGTTTATGAAATGGGCTATAGTATAGTAAACATTGACTCTATTATTGTAGCTCAAGCTCCTAAAATGCGTCCTTATGTAGACCAAATGGAAAAGAACATTGCTGATGTATTAGGCATTAGTGTAGATGATATAAACGTAAAGGCAACTACAGAAGAAGAACTTGGCTTTACAGGTAGAAAAGAGGGTATTTCATCAAAGGCTGTTTGTCTTTTGAGCAAGTAAAATCTTACTTTATACCTTAATGTAGGAAGTCTTTCTTTCTTTTTTTATCGTAAAAAGAAAGAAACAAAGAAAAATACTCCTCTAAAGCAAATGTTTCGTTTACTTTGTAAACGATTTAAGGCTCTGCCTTAAAAAACCGCAATTTTTTGGAAAAAATTGAGTAAAACTTTTACTATTAAATTTAGGGTCTTTAAATGGAGGATTTTATATAGTAAATGTTAATATAAATACTTATTGACAATATCCTATTTTATGTTAAAATGATTGTATATGTAAAGGCTGAGAAGAAAAAAGTAGTATTTACGGAACGCACAGAGAGGTCGGCAATTTGGTGTGAGCAGACTGCGGGAAAGAAATACGAAGTGCGTTTCGGAGCTGGTTAAGTGAAACAAAGTAGCTTAACACGTTGACCACGTTACGGTTTTTGAGTGAGGGTATATCCCTAACTAGAGTGGAACCACGAAACTTCGTCTCTAATGCAGGCGAAGTTTTATTTTTTTGAAAGGAGAAATATTTGTGATAGGCAGATTATTTTTAATTCTAGTCATTCTCTTTGTTATTTATGTGGCACTTACAACAGGGGAAGATGTTAAAAATATTAAAAGGAAAGATGCAGCTATAAGAAGCTCCATAGAGGTTATTCTTTATTCGTCTTTCTGGGCTATGGTATTTCACAGAATTGCCCACAGGTTATACAACCACCGTCTTTTCTTTCTTGCCAGAATTATTTCACAGTTTTCAAGACTTTTAACTGGTATAGAAATTCATCCCGGTGCTAAAATAGGGAAAGATGTTTTTATTGACCACGGTATGGGAGTTGTAATTGGGGAAACTGCTGAAGTAGGAAACAATGTTACAATATATCAGGGGGTAACTCTTGGTGGTACCGGTAAAGATGTAGGTAAAAGACATCCTACCATTGGTAACAATGTTATGATTGGTTCTGGGGCAAAGGTTCTTGGTCCTATTAATGTAGGGGATAATTCTAAAATTGGTGCAGGCTCTGTTGTTGTAAAGGACGTACCTCCATTTACAACAGTTACTGGTGTTCCCGGTAAGGTTGTAGCTAAAAATGCACCAGAAAAAGAATGTCCGGCTGACTCTTTAGACCAAAAGATTGACGACCCAGTAGGTAGCGAAATTGACGCATTAACTGCGAGAATAAATGAACTGGAAACCGAACTTAAAAAATGCGAGGAGGAAAGAAACAATTATGAAGCTTTATAATACACTTACTAGAAAAAAAGAAGAATTTGTACCACTTGAAGAAGGCAAGGTAAAAATGTATGTTTGTGGTCCTACAGTTTATGACTACATTCACATTGGTAATGCAAGACCTTACGTTATCTTCGATACTATCAGAAGATATATGGAATATAAGGGCTATGAAGTAAAGTATGTTCAGAACTTTACTGATGTAGACGACAAGATTATCAACAAGGCTATTAAAGAAGGCGTTGAGTCAACTGTAATTTCTGAAAGATATATTGCAGAGGCTAAGAAAGATGCTGAAGGTCTTAACGTAGAACCAGCAACTTACAACCCTAAGGTAACAGAAGAAATGCCTGAAATTATTGAAATGATAAAGACACTTATTGAAAAGGGTCACGCATATGAAGTAAATGGTAGTGTTTTCTATGACACAAAGTCTTTCGCTGACTATGGCAAACTTTCCGGCAAAAATATTGATGACCTTGAAGCTGGTGCAAGAATTGAAGTTGACACAACAAAGAAAAGCCCAATGGACTTTGTACTTTGGAAGCCTAAAAAGCCGGGCGAACCAGCATGGCAGTCTCCTTGGGGCGAAGGTAGACCGGGTTGGCATATTGAATGTTCAGTAATGGCTAAGAAATACCTTGGTGATACTATTGACATTCACGCAGGTGGCGAAGATTTAATTTTCCCACATCACGAAAACGAAATTGCACAGAGTGAAGCTGCTAACGGTGTTCAGTTTGCTAAATACTGGTTACACAACGGTTTCATCAATGTAGATAACAAGAAGATGAGTAAATCTCTTGGTAACTTCTTTACATTAAGAGATATTGTAGAAACTATTCCTTATGATGTTGTAAGATTCTTTATTTTAAACGGTCATTACAGAAGCCCAATTAACTTCTCAAGAGAGCTTATGGAGGCTGCCGGTAACGGTCTTGACAGAATTAAAAATTCTTACAAGAGTCTTTTATTCCTTGAAAAGAATGCTCAAGGCGAAATGACAGAAGAAGAAAAGAAGTTAAGAGATGAGTCAGATAAGTTCAGAGTACAGTTTGAAAAGGCTATGGACGATGACTTCAACACAGCTGATGCTGTAACTGCTATTTATGAAATAGTTAAGTTTGCAAATGTAAACTGCAACGAAAATTCTTCAAAGGAATTTATAAAAGCTATTAGAGAAGAAATGCTTTCACTTTGCACTATTCTTGGTATCATTCCAGAGGAAAAGGTAGAAGAAGGCAAGATTACAGAAGAAGAAATTCAGAAACTTATTGACGAAAGAACTGCTGCTAAAAAGAGCAAGGACTTTGCAAGAGCTGATGAAATCAGAAACGAACTGTTAGAAAAGGGCGTTGTTATTGAAGATACAAGAGCCGGCGTACGTTGGTCATACAAATAGGAGAAGTTATGGATATTTTAAATGAAATAAATTCAGACCCTAAATCACTTTCTCCTTTGGTATTAGCTTATATTGGAGATGCCGTTTTTGAGCTTATGGTCAGAGGCTATGTGCTTAAAGACGGTAATGCTCCTGTAAACAAGTTAAACAAGAAATCAAGAAATATTGTAAATGCAGGTTCACAGTCTGAAATGTACGAAAAGTTAAAAGATGTTTTGACAGAAACTGAAATGGCTGTAATGAAAAGAGGTAGAAATGCCAAAAGTTTTACAACAGCTAAAAATCAAAGTGTTTCAGATTACAGACGTGCAACAGGTGTAGAGGCCATTTTCGGATATGTTTATTTATCTGGAAATGTAGAAAGATTAAAGGAACTATTTAAAATTTGTGTAGAAAACGAGGTGCTGTAATGAAAAGAGACGATAGAAGAAAAGCAAGTGGCAGAAAGAATGACTCAAGAGGTCAGAGAGGTTACAAGGGCGATACTAGACGTGCTGAAAGACGTGCTATGCCTAGCAGAGATAGACGTGAAAACCCTAACAACAAGTATGAAGACAACTCAGCTTTTGATGACGGTTTACAGTTAGAAGGTAGAAATCCTGTACTTGAAGCCCTTAACCACGACAAGCCTATTGACAAGCTTTTTGTAAAGAAGGGCGAAATTGAAGGTACATTAAAGGTTATAGTTGCAAAGGCAAGAGAAAAGGGTATACTTGTTCAGGAAGTGGACAGAGAAAAAATGGCAGCTATGTCAAGAAGTAATAACAATCAGGGCGTTATTGCATTCTGTCCTGCTCATGAATACTGTGAAGTATCTGATATTCTTGAAATTGCAAGAAAGAAGGGTGAAGACCCATTCATCATTATTTGCGATGAAATTACTGACCCACACAATTTAGGTGCTATTATCAGAACTGCTGATGCCTGTGGTGCTCACGGTGTTATTATTCCTAAAAGACGTGCTGTAGGTCTTTCTGCGATTGTAAGCAAGACTTCTGCCGGTGCAGTTGAATTTGTTCCTGTTGCAAGAGTAACTAACCTTGCAAGAACAGTTGATGAACTTAAAAAGGCTAATATTTGGATTGCTTGTGCTGATATGAGCGGTAGAGAATACTTTAAGGCTGACCTTACAGGCGGTATCGGTATTATCGTAGGTAATGAAGGTAATGGTGTAAGTGAACTTTTAAGAAAGAAGTGCGACCTTACAGTAGGTATTCCTATGTATGGTAAGATTTCTTCTCTTAATGCCTCTGTTTCAGCCGGTCTTATTATGTATGAAGTAGTAAGACAGAGAAAATTTAAGTAATATATGAACAAAGATTATTTATTGGTTGACGGATACAATATTATTTTTGCGTGGAAGAAGTTAAACAAATTGGCAGAAGATAATATTGAGGCTGCCAAAGATGCCCTTATTAATATGCTTTGTAATTATCAAGGTGTAAAGAAAATGAACTTGATTCTTGTATTTGATGCTTACAAAGTTGCCGGAGGGCAAGGAAGTGTTGAAAAACAGGGTGGTATATATATAGTGTATACTAAGGAAGCAGAAACTGCTGACAGCTACATTGAGTATACTACCCACGTGCTTTCAAGAGATTACAATGTAACCGTTGCAACATCTGACGGTTTGGAACAGATGATAATTACAGGTCGAGGTGCTGTGAGAATGAGTGCCAGAGATTTATATGAAGAAGTTAAAGCAACAAAAAAGCACATTACAACATATATAGCTCAAAATAAACCAGTCAAAAATAATATGCTTATGGACAATTTAGATAAAGCCTCTGCTCAATGGCTAGAAGATTTAAGGAGAGGAAAGAATAAATGAATTCAGAAGAATATAAGGCTAAAACCGATGAAGAAATTATTGAATTAATACATAAGGGCGAGGATAAATATGCTCAGGAATATATGCTTGTAAAGTACAAGCCTTTAGTAATGGCTTGTTCTAAAAGCTGTTTTATATCAGGGGCAGAAAAAGACGATGTTATACAAGAGGGTATGATAGGTCTTTACAAGGCTATAAGGGATTTTGTGGCTGAAAGAAACGTTGGCTTTTATCCCTTTGCCAAAATGTGTATTGAAAGACAGATTGCTACAGCATTGAAAACTGCTAACAGACAGAAGCACAAGCCTCTTAATGAGTCTTATTCTTTAGATAAGAACATATTTGAAGATGATGAGGAGGCTACTTATATAGAAATGCTGAAAAGCAGAACTAATGAAAGCCCAGAAAACAAGTACATTGACGATGAAAGCAAGAGAATGCTTGAAGAAAATGTTATGGCTAATTTGTCTGCTATGGAAAAGAAAGTTCTTTCACTCTATCTTAAAGGCAAAAAGTATACTGAAATTGCTATTATAGTGGAAAAAGACGAAAAAAGCATTGATAATGCTTTGCAAAGAATAAAAAAGAAAATAAGCAAAATAGTTGCTGAAAGACAGTAGTTAGTTCGTTAAAGTATATAAATTTGTGTATGCTATTTTTTGCATATTGACTATGGAACTACTACTTGCAATATTCCAATATGTGTGATATAATTCAGACAGTTATTTATGCGAAGGAGGATATAGAAATGAAGCATGTTAAGACATTAAACACTAAGTTACTTCAGAACACTGTAGTTACAGGTGGTTGTGGTGAATGTCAGACTTCTTGCCAGTCTGCTTGCAAGACTTCTTGTACAGTTGCTAACCAGGCTTGTGAAAACAGATAATTTTATTTTTTATTTTAAGTTTAAGCTAAGTTTGGGTAAGTCCTAAACTTAGCTTAATTTGTGTTATTCTGCCCTTGTGGCACGAAAAGGAGATTTTTTATGATACACAAGTATAGTATGAACGGCTTACACATAGTGCTTGATGTTAATAGTGGTGCTGTTCATATTGTAGACAAAGTAGTTTATGATGTGCTTGATTTTTACAAAGATTGTTCTTTTGAAGAAATTTGTGAAAAATTAGGTGATTCATATTCTGAACAGGAATTAAAGGAAGCCTGTATCGAAATTGAACAGCTTGAAAAAGACAAAATGCTCTTTTCAGAAGATGTTTATGCACAGGTTATTCCTAAGATTGAAAGACGAGACCCTGTTGTAAAGGCTCTTTGCTTACATATTGCTCACGATTGTAATCTCAAGTGCAGATATTGCTTTGCCGAGGAGGGTGAATACCACGGCAAGAGAGAACTTATGAGCTTGGAAGTTGGTAAAAAGGCTATTGACTTTTTAATTAAGGCTTCCGGCAAGAGAAAAAACCTTGAAGTTGACTTTTTCGGTGGAGAACCTCTTATGAACTTTGGGGTTGTAAAGGGTATCGTTGAATATGCTCGTTCTATTGAAAAAGAACACAACAAAAATTTCAGATTTACAATTACTACTAATGGTATATTGCTTAATGATGAAATTATGGATTACATTAATAAGAATATGCACAATGTTGTTCTCAGTCTTGATGGTCGTAAGGAAGTTAACGACAGAATGCGTCCTAGAGCAGGTGGACAAGGTTCATATGACAACATTGTTCCTAAATTCCAAAAACTTGCAGATTCCAGAAATCAGACAGATTACTATGTAAGAGGTACATTTACTCATTACAATCTTGATTTTGCTAAAGATGTAATGCATATGGCTGATTTAGGCTTTAAGCAGATTTCTGTTGAGCCAGTAGTTGCTGACCCAGCTGAACCTTATGCAATTAGCGAAGAAGATTTACCTGTGATTTTCAAGGAATATGAAGATTTGGCAGTAGATATTATAAAGAGAAGAAAAGAAGGTCAATGGTTTAATTTCTTCCACTTTATGATTGACCTTACTGGTGGTCCTTGCGTTACTAAGAGACTTGTAGGTTGTGGCTCAGGTACTGAATACCTTGCTGTTACACCAACAGGTGACTTATATCCTTGTCATCAGTTTGTAGGTAAAACAGAGTTCAAGATGGGTACAGTAGATACAGGGGTTGTAAATACTGATATTCGCCATAATTTTGAACAATGTAATGTTTACAATAAACCTGAGTGCCAGAAGTGTTGGGCTAAGTTTTATTGTAGTGGTGGCTGTGTTGCAAATTCATTTAACAGTCACGGCGACCTTATCACTCCTTATGAAATTGGCTGTGAAATGCAGAAAAAACGTATTGAGTGTGCCATTATGATTAAGGCTGTTGAAGCTCAGGAATAATCCTGAAAACATATATAAAAGGGAGGAAAAATCACAAATGAAATCTAAGAGTTTATTAATTCTGCTGATTACTATTATTGTTATTGCTGGTCTTGCAGCTGTGTCTGTTTTAGGCGTAGGTAGCAAGAAGGCTACAGCATCTTCTAGTTCAGCAGAAGCAACAACATCTGCTCCAATGCAGGCAGAACCAGAAACAAATGAAAATGGTGAACCTGTTACTACAGAAGATGGTAAAGTAAAATACCACCTTGTTTCAGCAGAAGCAACAACTGAAGCTGGTAGCGAAACTGGTACTGATGCAGCAACTGAAACTACAACTGCTCAGAAAAATCCAGGTTATGGTAGCTACAAGAACATCAAACTTGGTCTTGACTTAAAGGGTGGTGTATACATTGTATACCAGGCAGACAAGGCTAATCCAACTGAAGAAGAAATGAATGCAGCTGTTTCTATGTTACAGGAAAGAGTAGCATACAAGGGTTGGTATGATGCAGAAGTTTCAAAGGAAAATACAAACCGTATTAGAGTTGAAATTCCTGGTGTTGAAGATGCAGCAGCAACTGCTAACGAAATTGGTACAGCAGCTCATCTTACATTTAAAGATGAAAACGGTAATGTACTTGTAGATGGCGAAAATGTTAAGAATGCAGGTAAGGCTTTCCAGAACAATCAGGTTGTAGTTACACTTGATTTTGATTCAGAAGGTACTAAGAAGTTTGCTGATGCAACTCAGGCTAACCTTAACAAGAGAATTAGCATTTATATGGATGATATGCTTCTTTCTTCTCCTACTGTTAATTCTGCAATTACAGATGGTAAGGCTATTATTTCTGGTGACTTTGATAACGAAAGTGCAGAAACTCTTGCTGCTCAGATTAGAGCTGGTTCTTTACCATTTAGCTTAAATATTGTTGACTACAATGAAGTTGGTGCTAGACTTGGTGCTGAAGCATTACAGACAAGTGTATTTGGTGGTGCTATTGGTATCCTTCTTGTATTCTTATTTATGCTTATTGTTTACAGAGTTTGCGGTCTTGCAGCTGATTTAGCTCTTGCAATTTATATTGGTCTTATAATGGTTATTATGAGTCTTTTTGGTGTTACTCTTACACTTCCTGGTGTTGCCGGTATCGTACTTTCAGTAGGTATGGCGGTTGATGCCAATGTAATTATTTTCGAGAGAATTAAGGAAGAAATTAACCTTGGTAAGTCTATTAAGACTTCTATCAAGAATGGTTTCTCAAAGGCACTTTCTGCTATCCTTGATGGTAACATCACTACACTTATTACTTGTGCAGTATTGTTATGGTTAGGTACTGGTCCTATTAAGGGCTTTGCTCAGACTCTTATGCTTGGTATTGTTTTATCTATGTTTACAGCTCTCGTTATTACAAGAATTATTCTTAATGCGTTGTTGGAAATTGGATTAAAGAACCCTAAGATGTATGGCGGAAAGTAGGAGGTAATAGTATGCAAATAGTAGAAAAAAGAGTTATTTATATTGCCATTTCCGTTGTTTTAATTTTAGCTGGTATCGTTGGAATGATTGTTAATGCGGGCATGGGCAATGGTGCTTTCAGCACAGATGTTGAATTTAGTGGTGGTACTTCTATAGAAGTATCTATTGGTAAAGAATTTGAAAACAATGACATTACAAACATTGTTAAGGAAACTACAGGCGAAAACAATCCTCAGGTACAGAAAGTTGGCGATGGTCATAGCGTAACAATTAAGACTAAGTCACTTTCAACAGAAGTAAGAAGCAAGCTCCAGACTGCTCTTTCTGAAAAGTATGACTTAAAGCCAGAAAACTTCTCTATTCAGGATGTTAGTGCAACAATCAGTAGTGAAATGGTTAGAACTTCTATTTTATCTGTTGTTGTAGCTTGTGTATTTATGCTTATTTATGTAAGTATTAGATTCAAGGATTTCAGTATGGGTGCTAGTGCAATTCTTGCACTTTGCCACGATGCTTTAATTGTAGTAGGTAGTTATGCAGTATTAAGAATTCCTTTAAGTAATTCATTTATTGCTGCTATCCTTACAGTTTTAGGTTACTCTATTAATGCTACAATCGTTATTTTCGATAGAATTAGAGAAAACAGAACTAAGCTTGGTAGAAATAATTATAGTGCATTAGTTGATACAAGTGTTAAGCAGACAATGACTCGTTCATTATTTACTTCATTAACAACTTTCTTCACTGTATTATGCCTTTACATTTTTGGTGTACAGTCAGTTAGAGAATTCGTATTACCTATTGCTATTGGTATCATTTGTGGTACTTATTCTTCTATCTTTATTTCAGGTAATATCTGGTACATTATTTCTAATGCTACAAGCAAGAAAAAGGCTGCAGCTAATGCTAAGCCAGCAAAGGCTAAGAAGTAATTTACAATTTTAATAACAAAAGGCTGTCTGATGACAGCCTTTATTTTTATAATATTTTACAACAGTATTAATCTTTATTAGTAAGGTAGTAAAGTGTTATAAATTTTTAGATAATGGAGGTTTATTATGTCTAAGTGGTTTATAAGACCTTGCAAGGTGGATATAGGCAATATGTGCAGGAAAATGGGTATAAATGTACCTTTGGCTCTGGCTTTGCAGTCTAAGGGGTTAAATACACCTAAAAAGGTTAAAGACTATTTTAATACAGAAAATTATAATTTCGGAGATATTACAAAGCTTATTGGCGTTAAAAGGTCTTTCGAAATTATAGAAAAAGCTATTAACGAAAGAAAGAAAATATTTATATATGGCGATTATGATGTTGACGGTGTTACAAGTACGGTAATATTATATAAATCGTTGAAGGCTATAGGAGCTGATGTATTTTATTACATTCCCAACAGAGTTAAGGATGGCTATGGATTAAATGTAAATGCCATAGAAAGACTTATAGAAAAGGGAATGGAACTATTAATAACTTGTGACAATGGTATTGCAGCTATTGAAGAAATAAAGTATGCCAAAGAAAAGGGCATAGATGTTGTAATATATGACCATCATGAACCGGTAATAAAGGATGGTAAAGAAGTATTACCGGAGGCTGATTCTGTTACAGATGCTAAGATTGAAAATTGTGGTTATGATTTTACAGTAATGTGTGCCGGTGGGTTGTGCTACAGGGTTATGAAGGCTTTTTATGAATATTTGGGAGAGAAATATACTTTAGAAGAAGAAATGGTCATTTTTGCAGGTATTGCTACAGTATGTGATGTTGTGGACTTAATAGGCGAAAATAGGGCAATAGCAAAGAGAAGTCTTGAACTTATAAATGCAAATATTGAAAATACAGGATTAAAACACCTTGTAGATATAAACAGTTTGGAAAGTGTAAATGAATTTCATTATGGGTTTGTATTAGGACCTTGTATAAATGCCTGTGGTAGATTGGAAGATGCGTCTATTGCAGTAGAGCTATTTATAGAAGAAAATGAGGCTAAGGCAGGTGAGCTGGCTTTAAAATTGTTTGAGTTAAATGCAGAAAGAAAAGCCATTACTTTAGATAGTACAGAAAAAATTATAGATGAAGTGGAAAATTCTACTTTAATAGAAGATAAGGTTTTAGTAGTCTATGATAAAGAGTTACACGAAAGTATAGCTGGTATAGTAGCAGGCAGGCTTAAAGAAAGATATAATAAGCCGGCTATCGTATTGACAAGAGCTGAGAATGGAGTAAAGGGGTCTTGTCGTTCTATAGATAAGTATAATATTTTTGAAGCTTTAAATAAGGAAAAAGAATACTTAGGCAAGTTTGGTGGACATAAGTTGGCGGCTGGTCTTTCGTTGCCTGAGGAAAATGTAGAAAAGTTTAGATGTAGTATAAATCAACATTGCTCATTAAAGGAAGAAGATTTTGAACAGGTATATTATATAGATGGTCAGTTGCCTTTTGATTTTATATCTATAGATGGTGTAGAGGAATTGGATATAATGCACCCTTTTGGTACAAGTAACACTAAGCCTATTTTTGGTACAAAGAATTTAAGTTGCAGGAATATAAGATTTTTAGGCGAAAATAAAACTATAGTGTCTATGGAATTGGTTGATAAATCAGGAAACAGTAACAGAGCTATAATGTTTAATGGTGGAGATAGAATAGAAGAAATACTGCTAAGGAAAAATTATAGCAAGGAAAATTGTAGAGATGCTGAAATTAATATAGATGCTTTATATACTTTGGAGATAAATGAATATAAAGAATATAGAAATGTTCAGCTTAATATAAAAGATTTTAGAGAAATATAGAGGTTAATAGGGGGATAAATAGGGCTGATTAGCCCTATTTTTTATTTTTTTGAAATTTTTTTCAAAAAAATAAAAAAAGTTGTTGACAAGAGGGTAAGTGTATGGTATTATATCACTTGTCGCTGACGAAGACGACAAAAACTTAAAAAAAGTTTTTAAGA
>ERZ856578.76-NODE-76-length-167249-cov-7.925753_pt1 | contig 167249 bp, 157 predicted proteins | sample MGYA00514384_ERZ856578 | MGnify/ENA primary metagenome ERZ856578 (study PRJEB29103, sample SAMN06111958) | human gut metagenome | biome: human gut; feature: ankylosing spondylitis patient; material: healthy_person | host: Homo sapiens | place: China:Hangzhou... | reverse complement strand
CGGGAGTCAGTCTGCGTGAGATAAGTCGCGTGGACAAAAGGGAAAGAGCCCAGACCGACAGCTAAGGTCCCAAAGTACGTGTTAAGTGGAAAAGGATGTGGGATTTCATAGACAACTAGGATGTTGGCTTAGAAGCAGCCATACATTTAAAGAGTGCGTAATAGCTCACTAGTCGAGAAAACCTGCGCCGAAAATGTAACGGGGCTAAAACACGACACCGAAGCTACGGATTCCTTACTAAGTAAGGAGTGGTAGAGGAGCATCCTGCAAGGACGAAGCCAAAGTGAGAGCGATGGTGGACGAAACAGGAGAGAGAATGCCGGAATGAGTAGCGAGATACATGTGAGAAACATGTAGGCCGAATATCTAAGGATTCCTGGGTAAAGCTAATCTTCCCAGGGTTAGTCGGGGCCTAAGGCGAGGACGAGAGTCGTAGTCGATGGATAACAGGTTGATATTCCTGTACTACACATAATCAGAACTGTGGGGACGCAGGAGGATAGGGAAACCGGGGAATGGAAAGACCCGGTCAAGCGCAAAGCTGTGGGAGATAGGCAAATCCGTCTCTTGTAAGTGAAGCGTGATGAGGACTGAAAAAAAGTAAGGAAGTTTCCGAATCCACACTGCCGAGAAAAGCCGCTATTGCGTTATGTGTACCCGTACCGTAAACCGACACAGGTAGATGAGGAGAAAATCCACAGGCCGACGGGAGAAGTGTTGTTAAGGAACTCGGCAAAATGACCCCGTAACTTCGGGATAAGGGGAGCCTCGCAAGAGGCCGCAGAAAAGAGGCACAAGCAACTGTTTAGCAAAAACATAGGTCTATGCGAAACCGTAAGGTGAAGTATATGGGCTGACGCCTGCCCGGTGCTGGAAGGTTAAAAGGAGAGGTCAGCGCAAGCGAAGCTTTGAATTCAAGCCCCAGTAAACGGCGGCCGTAACTATAACGGTCCTAAGGTAGCGAAATTCCTTGTCAGGTAAGTTCTGACCCGCACGAAAGGCGTAATGATTTGTGCACTGTCTCGACAACACGCCCGGTGAAATTGAAGAACCAGTGAAGATACTGGTTACCCGCAACAGGACGGAAAGACCCCATGGAGCTTTACTGCAGCCTGATACTGGGATTCGATGATATATGTACAGGATAGGTGGGAGGCTAAGAAGCGAGAACGCTAGTTTTCGTGGAGCCGCCGGTGGGATACCACTCTTATGTCATTGGATTTCTAACCTGCATCCGTAATCCGGGTGAGGGACAATGTCAGGCGGGCAGTTTGACTGGGGCGGTCGCCTCCTAAAAGGTAACGGAGGCGCTCGAAGGTCACCTCAGAATGATTGGAAACCATTCAAAGAGTGTAAAGGCAAAAGGTGGCTTGACTGCGAGAGCGACGGCTCGAGCAGGTACGAAAGTAGGACTTAGTGATCCGGTGGTAATAAGTGGGAATGCCATCGCTCAACGGATAAAAGCTACCCTGGGGATAACAGGCTTATCTCCCCCAAGAGTTCACATCGACGGGGAGGTTTGGCACCTCGATGTCGGCTCATCGCATCCTGGGGCTGAAGTAGGTCCCAAGGGTTGGGCTGTTCGCCCATTAAAGCGGTACGCGAGCTGGGTTCAGAACGTCGTGAGACAGTTCGGTCCCTATCCGTTGTGGGCGCAGGAAATTTGAGAGGAGCTGTCCTTAGTACGAGAGGACCGGGATGGACGTACCTCTGGTGTACCGGTTGCAGACCAACTGCACAGCCGGGTAGCTATGTATGGAACGGATAAACGCTGAAGGCATCTAAGCGTGAAGCCGCCCTCAAGATAAGATTTCCCATTCTTCGGAAGTAAGATCCCTTAAAGATAATGAGGTTGATAGGTTGGAGGTGTAAGCATGGTAACATGTTCAGCTGACCAATACTAATAGATCGAGGGCTTGACCAAAAAAAGAAGGTTGACAAAGAAGACGATTGATGATAAACTAAAAAAGCTTTCACTGGTATTCAGTTTTGAAGGTGTAAGGAAGAGAATAAAGGGAAGTATAATAATCCTCGATAGCTCAATGGCAGAGCATCCGGCTGTTAACCGGAGGGTTGCAGGTTCGAGTCCCGCTCGGGGAGTTTTTATGGTCCGTTGGTCAAGGGGTTAAGACACCGCCCTTTCACGGCGGTAACGCGGGTTCGAATCCCGCACGGATCATCTGGCGCCATAGCCAAGTGGTAAGGCAAAGGTCTGCAACACCTCTATCCCCGGTTCAAATCCGGGTGGCGCCTCGCAAGCCTCGGTTGAAAGCCGAGGCTTTTTCTTTGCACAAAAGCAGATTGTTGGGAAAAGAAAAAAGGATTGACGAAACCCAAAAAGGAGAGTATACTTATAAACAACAGTTGAATATGGTGCCATAGCCAAGTGGTAAGGCAAAGGTCTGCAACACCTCTACCCCCGGTTCAAATCCGGGTGGCACCTCTTGAGTCCTGATTTTCCAATCAGGACATTTTTTATGTAAGAGAATAACAAAAGAACGACAGAATGTTTATAATTACCGTATTCTGTATACAAAAAGACCGGCGAAGTAGGCAAGTTCACGAAAATCAGGTTTTTGCTTTCCTTCTGCTGTTTTATAGGATATACTAAACTTGGTTAAATATTGGAAATTCCAATATGAAGAGTAGAAATTTTTAGGGAGGAATAAAAATGTTAAAGGAAAAGAAGGTATTTGTCATTGGGCATAAAAATCCGGATACAGATTCCATCTGCTCTGCGATTGCCTATGCAGCATTGAAAAATAAAACGGATGATGGTGTATTTGTACCGAAAAGAGCAGGCGAGGTTAATAACGAAACAAAGTATGTGCTGGATTTTTTTGATGTGGAAACGCCTGAATTCATCGGTCATGTCGGCACACAGGTGAAGGATGTGGAGATTAAGCCCACCCCCTCCTTGGATGAGGGTATTTCCCTGAAAAATGCGTGGAATAAAATGAGAGACCTGCGTGAATCCACCATGCCCATTGTAAACGATGGCGTGCTGGAGGGCATTATTTCCGTTAAGGATATCGCAACAGCGAATATGGACATCTACGAAACACGGATTCTGGCAATATCCCACACAAAATATACGAATGTTCTGGATGCGATTGATGGTACAATGATTGTCGGCGATTCCGAGGAAGAAATTACAAAGGGGAAAATACTGATTGGTGCGGCAAATCCGGATCTGCTGGAAAACTATGTAGAAGACGGCGATATGCTTCTGACCGGAAACCGTTTTGAAAATCAGCTTTGCGGTATCGAGATGAATGCAGGCTGCATCGTGGTTTGTACCGGCGCACCTATTTCTAAGACAATTCAGAAGCTGGCAAAGGAAAATAACTGCAAAATCATCAGCACACCGCATGATACCCTGATGGTAGCAAGACTGATTTCCCAGTCTGCACCCGTGCGTTATTTTATGAAAAAGGATCATCTGATCACCTTCAGCAGAGAGGATTTCATCAGCGACATCCGTGATACATTGGCAAAAATCCGCCACAGAGATTTCCCCGTTCTGGGTAGAGATGGGAAGTATTGCGGTATGCTTTCCAGACGCTCCCTGCTGAATATGGATAATAAGAAAATTATACTGGTTGACCATAATGAGAAGGGACAGGCGGTTGATGGCATTGATGAGGCAGAAGTTTTGGAAATTATCGACCATCACAGACTGGGCAGCATGGAAACGGCGTTGCCCGTATTTTTCCGCAATCAGCCTGTAGGCTGCACAGGTACGATTATTTATGAACTGTATCAGGAAAATAACGTGGAAGTGGATAAGAAAATCGCAGGGCTGCTTTGCTCCGCAATCATTTCCGATACGCTGATGTTCCGTTCCCCTACCTGCACCCCGAAGGATAAAAAGGCGGCGGAGGAGCTGGCGAAAATCGCAGGTGTTGAAATTCAGGAGCATGCAGAAAAAATGTTCCGCGCCGGCAGCAGCCTTGCAGATAAAACACCCGAAGAAATTTTCTATCAGGACTTCAAAAAATTCAGCGGTAACGATAAAAACTTTGGCGCGGGGCAGATTTCTTCCATGGATAAGACAGAGCTGGAGCAGCTGCGTCCTAAAATTGCGGCTTATATGGAAGGCGCAGTCAAGGAAGGTGAAATGCTGTTCTTCCTGCTGACAAATATCCTGACAGAATCCTCCGATCTGGTATTTGCAGGCGAAGGCGCGAAGGAACTGGTGGAAACCGCATTTGGCGAGCCTGAGGAGAACTGGGTACACGTGCCCGGTCTGGTTTCCAGAAAGAAACAGTTTGTTCCCAGTGTTCTGCATGTGCTGCAGCAGTAAGGGACAGCTATGAAGAATTATAAAATGGTTCTGGCGTATGATGGCACACGCTATAACGGCTGGCAGAAGCAGGGCAATACGGAAAACACCATACAGGAAAAGCTGGAACGCATCCTACAGGAAATCAGCGGCACGGAAACAGAGGTTTTCGGCTCCGGCAGAACGGACGCAGGCACGCACGCCACAGGGCAGGTCATGAATTTCCGCATTAACTGGAACGGCACAGCCGAACAGCTTTTGGATGCCTTCAATGCGAAGCTGCCCGAGGATATCGCGGCGGTTTCCATCGCGGAAATGCCCCCTCGTTTCCACAGCAGACTCAGCGCAAAGGCGAAGCATTATTCCTATTCCATCTGGATTGGCAAGCATTCGCCTGTGTTTGAGCGAAAATATACCTTCCGTTGTACGGAAACGCTTGATGTTCAGGCAATGCGGCAGGCGGCGGCAGCCTTCATCGGCACGCATGATTTCAAAAGCTTCTGCGCCAATAAAAGAATGAAAAAATCAACCGTCCGCACGATTTATGATATCGTGTTCGAGGAAACAGAGGATAAGCTGACCCTGCATTTTTACGGCAACGGCTTTCTCTACCAGATGGTGCGCATCCTTGCGGGAACGCTCATCGAGGTTGGCGAGGGGAAGAAAAACGCAGGCGAAGCAGAGCGGATTTTACTGGCAAAAAGCCGAGAGCAGGCAGGCTTTACGGCACCGAGCCGCGGACTTTTTTTGCGCGAAGTATTTTATGAGGATTGGAAAGGCGGCAGCGAAGCATGATTCGTGTATCTGAATTGAAACTGCCTGTGACAGGCAATCAAAAGGCTTTGGAAAAGAAGCTGGCAAAGGCGCTGCGCGTGCCTGTGGAGGAAATCAAGGCGTATCGCATTTTCAAGCGTTCTCTGGATGCCAGAAAAAAGGATAACATCCATTATGCTTATGTGGTGGATGCAGAGGTGAAGAACGAGAATAAAATTCTGGAAAAAAATAAGGAGAAACACATTTCCAAAACACCCGATTTGGCGTATCATCTGCCAAAGGGGGAAAATCGCCCGTCAAAGCGTCCCGTTGTGGTTGGCTTCGGGCCTGCGGGCATGTTTGCTGCCTTGCTTCTAGCGGAAATGGGCTTGCAGCCCATTGTACTGGAGCGTGGCGGCGATGTGGACAGCCGCAAGCAGGCGGTCGATACCTTTTGGCAAACAGGCAAGCTGGATGTGGAAAGCAACGTGCAGTTTGGCGAGGGCGGCGCAGGTACCTTTTCCGATGGCAAGCTGACTACGCGCATCAAAGACCCCCGTTGCCGCAAGGTTCTGGAGGAAATGGTGGACGCAGGCGCGCCCGAGGAAATTCTTTATGATGCCAAGCCGCATATCGGGACAGATTTGCTGCGCGGCGTGGTAAAGCAGCTTCGGGAAAAAATCATTTCTCTGGGCGGTGAGGTGCGCTTCTTCGCCAAGGTGACAGGCTTTCAGTGGGAGAATGACCGCGTGCAGGCGGTTTTCCTGCAAAATGGAGAGAAAATCGAAGCAGAGGACGTTGTGCTTGCCTTGGGGCATAGCGCAAGGGATACCTTTACCTTATTATATGAAGAAAAATTTGCACTGGAGCAGAAGCCATTTGCCATGGGCGTGCGGATTGAGCATCCTCAGGCTATGATTGATGCCGTGCAGTATGGTGATGCAGCAGCGATTCTGCCTGCGGCAGATTATCGTCTGACCTATACTACGCAGAAAAACCGCGGTGTCTATACCTTCTGTATGTGTCCCGGTGGCTATGTGGTGGCGGCGGCATCCGAAGAAGGTAGGCTTGCCGTCAATGGCATGAGTGAGCATGCCAGAGATGGGAAGAATGCAAATTCTGCATTACTGGTGCAGATTTTCCCTGAGGATTTCGGGAGCGATCACCCTCTGGCAGGGATGCTTTTCCAACGGGAATTGGAGGAAAGGGCATTTCTGGCAGGCGGCGGCAGCTATACCGCACCTGTGCAGACGGTCGGTAGCTTTCTGGGCAAGGGAAAAGGCGAAGCCGCAGAGGTCACAGCAACCTATCGCCCTGCCGTAAGGGAAAGCAGTCTGGATGAGATTTTTCCTGCCTTCATGACAGAAGCCCTACGAGAAGCCCTGCCTGCCATGGGCAGAAAGCTCAAGGGCTTTGATCGCGCGGATGCGGTTCTGACGGCGGTGGAAAGCCGCAGCTCCTCCCCGATTCGTATTCTGCGTGATAAAACAGGCATGAGCCTCCGCAAGCAGGGTATTTACCCTGCCGGTGAGGGCGCAGGCTATGCAGGCGGCATTGTCTCCGCGGCAGTGGATGGCATTTTTGTCGCAGAAAAAATTGCAGAAAAATATGGCTGGATGAAATAAAAAAATACCACATTCACGTTTGTGAATGTGGTATTTTCTGTTTCGGGTCGAAAGCACCGCTTTCGACGTAAATTCCTTATTCCGCGCTTACAATCACATAAGAGCCGTTGCGCTTATCCACGATATAGCCGAAGGTTACAACGTCGCCCTCATTCAGACCGCTGATGATTTTGCCTGCGGCAGATTCCGCATCAAACTGAAATGCACGAATATCGCCTTCGGAAAGCGTCATTTCCGCAGTATGTGCATCGGAAAGCCCGTTGAAGGTTGCCGTGATGGTTTCGTCGGGAATCAGTGTTGCTGTGCCGCTTTCAGAAACATCCGCGCCCTTTTTCTGTGTCATCTTCATGGAAGAAACGCTGCACAGATACAGGGGATTTTCGATTTCATCCGCAAAGGTGTTGCGAATCAGTGTAACATCAAAGGATGCAATCAATTCCTCCTCTTCATCCGTGCCGGTCAGCTCTGCAACCAGTGTGTAGCCGTCCTTGGTTTCCTTGATATCGCCAAGTCTTGTTTCGGAAAGACCGATATCCCCTTCGGAAAGCAGATACGCATCTGCATTTTCATCGTAGGAAACGTTGCCCTGCATGATTTCGGGCAGCTCCGGCAGTCCCTTGTAGTCGCTGAACAGCGCAATCGCATATTCCTCCATTACAGTAGAAGGAACCTTTAGCTGATATGTATCCGTCAATTCCTCTACGCCCTCATGCTTCAGACCATAGCCCCCTGCAAAATAATACAGTGCGGTCCAGAAGAAATCAGGATCTTCGGGGTTGTATTCCAGATTGTTTTCCACCATGCACCGTGCCAGTGCGTCAATGGGGTCCTGCATGGTTGCTACCGTTTCCTCTGCGGTAAGGGTATTTTTTTCGTCCTCATCCTGCTCCTTGCAGGATGCTAAGCCAAGCACCATTGTACAGGCAAGGAAAAGTGCCAGTAATTTTTTCATTTTTATATTCCTCCTTTTCGGCAATATCCTTTTTTCGGAATTCTTTGTATTTATAGTATAACGTATTTTTTTAAAATTTCCATAACAAAAGTCTTTCAAATTTATAAAGATTTTGTCTTTTTTCGTACACAGGGACGGGCGAACGCCGCATAAGATAAGAAAAGGGCTTTACCACAGAAGGAAAAAATGCTATAATATCATGTCGAACTATGTATACCACAAAATTCGGCAAGGGCTGCCAATCGGTCAGTATAAAGGAAAGGAAGGTTCAAAGAGTTTTTAAGCGCCAGAGCCGCAGATTGGGCGGCTGACGAGGCAGGAGTGCAGAGAGCATTTTAAGTATTTTTTTGCTTTCCATATCGAAAATTCGGCGGATGCTCCTCGCCCTTTCGTTCAGGGTCGCAGGCCTTTTTACAAAACAGAGCGGTCAACGCTCCCGACAAAAGAAAGGCAACGAACGAATAAAACGTTGGAGGTTGAAATTTATGTGCGGAATCGTAGGATATATTGGTGAAAATCAGGCTGTTCCCGTATTGCTGAACGGTCTGTCCAAATTGGAATATCGTGGGTATGACTCTGCCGGTATTTCCGTTTATCATGATGGGATTCATACCATCAAGGTAAAGGGGAAGCTGGCAGGTCTCAGAGAAAAGGTGGAGAAGGATGATAAAAAATCCTCTCATATCGGCATCGGGCATACCCGTTGGGCAACCCATGGCGTGCCCAATGAAATAAACAGCCATCCCCATAATAGCCAAAACGGCAAAATTTCCGTGGTACACAATGGTATCATTGAAAATTATCTGGAGCTGAAAAATATGCTCATCGAAAAGGGCTATACCTTCAAATCCGAAACGGATACGGAAGTGGTGGCACAGCTTTTTGAGGATTTATATGATGGGGATATGGTCTCCACCACAAGAAAGCTGCTGGAAAAAATCCGCGGCGCATACGCTCTGGGCATTATGTGTACAGATCATCCCGATACATTGGTTGCAGTCAGAAAGGACTGCCCTCTGCTGATTGGTCTGGGCAAGGGCGAAAATTATATCGCATCCGATATTCCCGCCCTGCTGGAATACACCAGAGATTATTATTTATTGGAAACAAACGAAATTGCCGTGCTGAAAAATGACGGCGTAAAGCTGTACGATATAGACGGCAAGGAAATCAAGAAAGAGGTTTATCATGTCACATGGGATATCGCGGCGGCAGAAAAGGGCGGCTATGATTACTTCATGATGAAGGAAATCATGGAGCAGCCCGAAGCGCTGAAAAAGACCATTCAGCCCAGAGTGACCGAAAGCGGCATCCATCTGGAGGATGTTTCTCTGACAGAGGAAGAAATCAAAAACTGCGGAAGGATTCATATTGTTGCCTGCGGCAGTGCCATGCACGCAGGGGTTGTCGGCAGATATGTCATTGAAGAAACCTGCCGTATTCCCGTTGAGGTGGATATCGCATCCGAATTCAGATACAGAAACCCTATCCTTGCGAAAAATGACCTTTGCATCATCATCAGCCAGAGCGGCGAAACCGCAGATACCCTCGCGGCACTGCGCGAAGCAAAGAAGCAGGGCGTAAAGGTGCTTGCGATTGTCAATGTGGTAGGCAGCTCCATTGCCAGAGAAAGCGATGATGTGATTTATACCTGGGCAGGTCCCGAAATCGCCGTTGCGACCACAAAGGGCTATACCACACAGGTGTCTGTGCTGTATCTGATTGCGCTGTATTTTGCAAGGGTGCGCGGCACAATGACGGAAGAAGCCTATACCGCGGCAGTGAAGGAGCTGCATGATTTGCCCGAAAAAACGGCAGAGGTGCTGAAGGCTGACGCAAGAATGGCGGAAATCGCAAAGAAATATGCAAAATGCGAAAATGCCTTCATCATCGGACGCGGTCTGGACTACGCAGTTGCAATGGAATCCTCTCTGAAGCTGAAGGAAATTTCCTATATCCATAGTGAAGCCTATGCCGCAGGGGAGCTCAAGCATGGCACCATTTCTCTGATTGAGGACGGTACACTGGTGGTTGCCATCGCAACACAGGAAAGCCTGCTGGAGAAAACCGTCAGCAACGTGAAGGAAGTCAAGGCGAGAGGCGCAAAGGTGCTGGCAATCGCCACGGAGGATTGCACCGCTATCGAGGATGTAGCCGATGAAGTGGTTTATCTGCCAAAGGTAAATCATCTCTTTACCGCATCCTATGACGTATTGCCCATGCAGCTGTTCGCATATTATATCGCAGTGGAACGCGGCTGCGATGTGGATAAACCCAGAAATCTGGCAAAATCCGTTACAGTTGAATAAAAAACAAAAATTACAGGGACTTGGAATTTCCAAGTCCTTTTTTCTGTACATCTTTAAATGAGATTGACGGTGCTTCCCTTTATTGGTATGCTGAAAAAAAGGAGGGCTGCTCGTATGAAAAGGAAACTGTTGCTTTGCCTGAGCCTGCTCCTGTTGACAGGCTGTGCAGGGAAAGCATCCATGACGCTAACGCCAAAAAAACTCAAAACGCAAACGGAAAATGTACTCCATATTCTGAATTGGAACGGAAAATTCTACGATTTTCAGGGGAGAGAGCCAATCAAGCAGGCAACCTTCCAAACGTGGAGCCTGACAAAGGATGGAGCATGGGAGCCAATCGGCACATCTGAGGAGCTGATGCACGAGAAAAGCAAGGCAAGCTTTGCGCTTTCCGTCGGGAATGATATCCGAGATGGATACAATGTTGCAGTAGCGGATGAGGCGTTTCAAAAGGCGGAAAGCGGCAATTTCGCACCTGTCGAAAGAAGCATTGCCACCATGCCCTGGGAACGGCGCATTTACTGGACAGATGGCGGCGCGGTTGTATACGGACAGCCGATACCGTTGGTGTATCAGATGGATGCTGTGTATTGCTATGAGGAATTTCATGGGGATTTGTGGAAAAATCCAAAGGAATTTATGGAAATGGGCTGGCAGGCATATACAGAAGAGGATTGGCACATTTCCTGTATTACGGTGACATTTGAACAGGAATAAATCAAAAGACTTGGAATTTCCAAGTCCTTTTTTCTGTGCAAAATTCTTACAATTTTCTGAAAACCATTGACGAATAAGTGTATTATAGCTATAATACAGTTAAGAAGTGTATGACTCAAGTAATACAGTTGAAAGGAGGAAAACCTGTGCTTGATTTCAGAAAGCTGGAATTGAATACCACAGAACCGGTCTATGTGCAGATTGTTTCCTTCGTAAAGCGGCAGATTTTCACAGGAGCGGCGGAAAAGGGCGAATCCCTTCCCTCGCGCAGAGAGCTTGCGGCAATCTTAAAAATCAATCCCAATACGGTACAGAAGGCGTTCCGGCTCATGGAGGAGGAAAAAATCATAGAAACACCGCCCCATGCCGTCAGCGTCATTCATTGGGATGATACTGTTTTCGCAAGACTGCGGCGCGAGCTGACGGCAGGCTTGGTGGCGGATTTTGTCGTGCAGGCAAAGGAAAACGGACTGACATTGCAGACAGTAACGGAGCTGTTGCAGGAAGAATGGGGGGACGAGGTATGAAAAATGTATGGAAGCTGAGTAATTATCTGTATGGCTGGCTGTGGCAGAAATGGACGAAGGCTGTCACCTTGGTCAGCATGATTTTGGCGGTGTGCTTTCTCATTGCCGCCGCAGTGCCGACAGGAGACCCAAAGGCGTATGATTATTATCCCAAGGTGTTTCGCTCTTACGATATGGTGATTGACCATAGCCTGTTGCCGATTTTGTTCGCGCTTGGTCTGGTTTTGATTCTGATTGGGATTTTCGTGCAGATCAAAGGCTTTTCCACAAACGGCAAGGGGATTTATACCATGCTTCTTCTGCCCATGAAGCGGCATGAGGTCTATTTTGCCTTTGTGCTTTCCGCGGCGGCGGCAGTCGCGCTGTATTATCTTTTGTGGCTGGTGCTTATGGTGGCGGCGTATTTTCCGCTGATGTCCTTCTATAAAATGCAGGCGGCAAAGGAAATTTTCGTTCTGACGAGGGACAATATCGTCACAGGCTTGGATGTTTCTCGGACGAATGGGCTGTTTCTCGCATTCCACAGAAGCGCCTTTCTGGATATGGTCTTTCCCTCCTCTGTCTGGAGGGTTGTGCCTGCATTGGGCGGCCTTGCCTTAATCTTTACAGGTATTTTCTTTGCAGGCTTTTGGACGGAAAACAAAGTGACCACTGTGCTTGGCAGTAGTGCGATGCTTCTGTGCGGCGGCTATCTGTATCTGCATGATGCGATCCAATATGTCACCTCTACATATTATGAGGCACCCGTTGGCAGACAGCTGATTCTCGGCATCATCGGCTTAGTGGCGGCAATCTGGTGGCAGGATTCCATCGCGCAGGTGTTCGGCAAGCGAACCGATTTATAAGGAGGAGGGGTGCAGTATGAAAAAACGAAATCGTGTATTGGAAGCCATTCTTTGCGCCGCTCTTGCGGTTGTGGTTTTCTGGGGCTATATGCTTGCGGCGAGGGATAACGGCGTATTCGCCCTTGAGGATATCGAAGGCGACAGAACCGCCCTCAATGCCTTTGCCTTTGAAGGGCTTGCAGGGGATGATAACGGACAGATTTACTATACATGGCAGAATGGCGAGCTGAAAACAAAATACTACGCCGCTACAGATGATGAAATGCGCTATATCATCCGACAGGAGCGAGACGGAAGCAAGGGTATCAGCAGATATTTCAAAAAAAGAAGTTTGGCGCGTTCTGATTATTTTTCGGATACCGAGTTTGCACCATCCAAGGATGCCAATGTCCGCAGGCTTTCCAATTTGGAGGATTTATCGGAGAGTACCAGAGAATATCTCGGAGAATATTTCGATGGGGATACCGTACAGGGCGTGACTGCCGATGCATTGGATGTTTACGGCAAAGTCAGAAATTATACCGGCGAAGAAACCCGTTTCTTTACAGGATTGCAATTAAAAGGTGGGGAATATCAGGCTGCGAAGGTAAAGCAGGGAGATACAACGCATCTATCCTCTTGGTTTGACGGCAGGAATGAGGTTGTTCTTTGTACCGTAAAGATGGACGATGCGAGGTATGCCATTCCCCGAACGGGTGCAGATGGGCAGGGCGAGGTTTCGATTTTCCGTATCCCGAAGGATGGTATGGCGGATTTTCCCTATAGCGGCGAGGATGCACTCTATTCCACAAAGCAGTATGGCAAGGCAGAGGCATTGCAGACCTTTTCCGTCAATGCCGAAAACCGCATTCTTTCGCTGGAAAAGGCAGGTGATAATCAGCTGCTTCTGGCAAGAACGGAGCAGGATGCACTGATTCTGGAATTGTATGACACCAAGGGCAAGCTGCTGGATCGTCTGGAAACGGGCGTGCAGAAGGTATCGGAATATAAGATTGACTTTGTCAATATGCTGCAGCGTGCGGATGGCTTGGTGCTTTGGCTGAATCTGAGCAAAACCTTCCAAGAGGATGAGGATGGGACAACACATCAACGGGTAGAAGGCACAAAATGCTTCGTTGTACAGGAGAAAGCCATTGCACAGATTGCGATAGACGGCGGTGCGGAATATGTAGATGTGCAGGATGGAAAGGTGCTGAAGCTGGATGGCACGAAGCCGGAGCATATTGCGGCGGATTATTTCGGATATATGATTGATGGGTATGAGATTACAGTGACGGATGCAAAAACAAATGAACTGCTCTATCGTGGCAAACTGAAAACAGATTTTGCTGAGGATTATAATGGAGCGCTTTATGCAATCAATATCGGGCAGAGAGAAAAGCCGCTGACCGAAAGAAGGGATGAAGAAAGCTGGGTAAGATATAGCAGTATTGGCGTAAAAGAGAGATACTTCAAAATGATTTTGCCTGTTGACGGCACTGCGAAGCAAACAAGCTGGGTAGTAGGTCAAGAGGTGTATAGCTTCGAGGTGGATTTTTAAGAAAGGGGGCGGAAATATGATTGAAGTAAAGCATATCTGGTTTTCTTATGAGCAGTGGGATAATTTTGTGCTGAAGGATATTTCCTTCTCCGTGGAGCAGGGCGAAATTGTCGGGGTTCTGGGCGCGAATGGTGTCGGCAAGACAACCCTACTGAAAATTCTGGCAGGGCTTTTGCCGCCCCGACCCAGAGAGAAGGAGCCGGAACGCGGTGTCTGGCTTGATGGCAAACCAATACGGGAATGTAATGCAGAAATTGCCTTTATCAGCGAAGCCGGCACCTATCTGAAGGATTTAACCCCAAGGGAATATGGTGCATTTCTGGCGGACTTCTACCCCTCCTTTGATATGGCGTATTATGAAAAGCTGCTGCACTTCTTCGGCTTAGAGGAAAAGCCCATCAAGAAGATGTCCAAGGGGCAGAAGGCAAAAGCCGAGGTTGCCGCAGGCATGGCGAAAAAGGCGCATATCCTTATCATGGATGAACCCTTTATCGGGAAGGATATGTTCACCAGACAGGATTTCATGCAGGCATTGGCAGGCAGCCTGACAGGCGAGGAAACCATCTTCATCACCACCCATGAGATTGATGAAATCGAAAATTTCATCGACCGCGCATTGATTTTGAAAAATGGCGAAATTGCGGCAGATGTGCGGATGGATGCTTTGCGGCAGGAGAACAAAAGCCTCCAAAGCCTGATGAAAGAGGTCACAGGCTATAAAGAAGGAAACCTTGAGGAGCTTTTATCATAAAATTTAATTACGAACAGCAAAAAACACCGAGGTCTGTTGATCTCGGTGCTTTTGCTTCATTGACACAGAAAGTTAGTCATGATATACTCAGTCTTAGAAAATTGAGAAAAATTATCATTAGATATGGAATCGAGGAATTTTATGACATTAAATGAGCTTCCTGTCGGGAAAGCAGCTGTTATTACGAAGGTAGGCGGAGCAGGTGCGCTGCGCTGCCGTCTGCTGGATATGGGGCTGATTCCCAAAACGAAAATTGTAATTACAAAGGTAGCGCCGATGGGAGATCCCATCGAGCTGCGTCTGCGTGGCTATACTCTGACCATCCGTATTGAGGATGCGAAGAATATTGAAGTGAAGGAGGGAGAATCCGCATGATTTTTGCATTGGCAGGCAATCAGAACTGCGGCAAAACGACCCTATTTAACCAGCTGACAGGCTCCAATCAGCATGTCGGCAATTTCCCCGGGGTAACGGTAGATCAGAAAATCGGTGAAATCCGCGGGCAGAAGGATTGCTCAGTGGTGGATTTGCCGGGAATCTATTCCATCCGTCCCTATACCAGTGAGGAAATCGTTACCAGAGATTTTATTCTGAATGAAAAGCCTGATGGCATTATCAATATCGTAGATGCAACGAATATCGAGAGAAATCTTTATCTGACCCTGCAGCTGATTGAGATGAACATCCCCATGGTTTTGGCGCTGAATATGATGGATGAAATGCGCAATAATGGCGGCACAGTGGATATCAGCCGCATGAGTGAGGAGCTGGGGATTCCCGTTGTGCCCATCAGTGCGATTAAAAATGAAGGGATTGAGGAGCTGCTGCAAACGGCACTTCATGTTGCAAGGGACAGGCAATATCCGCAGATTTATGATTTTTGCCCTTCCGGCCCTGTGCATCGCTGTATCCATTCTGTCTGCCATCAGATTGAGGACCATGCGGAAAAGGCAGGCATTTCTGTCCGCTTTGCTGCAACAAAGCTGATCGAAGGAGATGCCTCGATTGCCGAAAAGCTGAGCCTTGACCAAAATGAATTGGAGCTGATTGAGCACAGCATCATCCAGATGGAGGAGGAGCATGGCATGGATAGAAATGCCGCTCTGGCAGACATGCGGTATGATTTCATCGAGAAGGTCTGTGCCGCAACGGTGATTAAGCCGCAGGAGAGCAAGGAGCATCTGCGGAGTGTAAAAATCGACAGCGTGCTGACGAATAAATACCTTGCGATTCCGATTTTTATTGTTGTGATGTTTCTGGTGTTTTATCTGACCTTTAACGTATTCGGGGCGTTTTTGAGCGACCTTCTGGCGGCAGGCATTGATTGGGTAACGGCAGTGGTGGATAAGGCGCTGACGGCTTACGGCATTAACCCTGTAGTACATAGCCTGCTGATTGATGGTGTGTTTGCAGGTGTGGGCAGTGTGCTGAGCTTTCTGCCGATTATCGTGGTGCTGTTTTTCTTCCTTTCTATTCTGGAGGATACCGGCTATATGGCGCGGATTGCCTTTGTGATGGACAAGCTGCTGCGAAAAATCGGTCTTTCCGGCAGAAGCATTGTGCCGCTTCTGGTTGGCTTTGGCTGTACCGTTCCTGCCGTTATGGCAACCCGTACCCTTTCCTCGGACAGAGACAGACGCATGACGATTCTGCTTACGCCGTTTATGAGCTGCTCCGCAAAGATTCCCATTTATGCGGTCTTTGCAGCGGCATTTTTCCCGCAGCGTGCGGCACTGGTGATGATTGGCTTGTATGCCGCAGGGATGCTGGTGGGGATTGTGATGGCACTTTTGATTGGCAAAACCGTTTTCAGAGGGAATCCTGTTCCCTTCGTTATGGAGCTGCCGAATTATCGCTTCCCTTCCGCAAAAAGCGTGTTCCTTCTCATGTGGGATAAGGCGAAGGATTTCCTGCAAAGGGCCTTCACGATTATCTTTGTGGCAACCGTATTAATCTGGTTCCTGCAAAGCTTTGACAGCCGTCTGAATGTGGTGGCGGATAGTGCAGATAGTCTGCTTGCGATGATGGGGCATTGGCTGGCACCCGTTTTTGCGCCGCTTGGCTTTGATGATTGGCGGATTCCCACAGCACTCATCACAGGCTTTTCCGCAAAGGAGGCAGTGGTCAGCACCTTGGGCGTTCTGACAGGAACCTCCATGGAGTCCTTGGGAACGGCATTGACAGGATTGTTTACGCCGCTTTCTGCTATCAGCTTTCTGGTTTTTACCTTATTATATACTCCCTGCATGGCGGCGATTGCGGCAGTAAAGAGAGAGCTGGGCAGTGGTGTGTTGGCAGGCTGCGTCGTGGTGCTGCAGTGTGTGGTTGCGTGGGCAGCTGCCTTTTTGGTATATCAGGGCTTAAGCCTGTTGTTCTGAGGAGAAAGGCGCATGGGAATTTTGGATTACCTCATTCTTGCAGGAATTGCAGTCGGCATCCTTGCGGCAGTGCGGCATTTGAAAAAAAATCAGGGCTGTGGCGGCTGTGGTGGAGATTGTAGCCACTGTGAGAAGAAAAAATAGAAAAAATTTTGGTGAAATTTTCTGTTCAGAGGATTTCTATGGGATAAGTGCAAGAGGAAAAGAAGGGTATTTTTCTTTCCTCTGTGCACTTCTTTTTTTGTGGAAAAGCAGGCAGAAAAAAATTTGTAATTTTTTACAAATAAACATTTTTTCTCAATAAGAAGGGGTTGACAGAGAAATTTAGTCATGGTAAACTCTAATTAAATTAGTTATAACTAACAAAAGAAGGGGAGGATTCAATGAACCTGACACATGTGCAAGAAGGCGCAGAACATATCGTCAAGGCGATTGCGACAGATGATGAAGAAATGAATGCATTTCTTTTTTCTTTGGGCTGCTATGCAGGCGAACCCATTACAGTTGTAAGGCGTGTAAAGGGCGGCTGTGTGGTATCCATCAAGGATGGTCGCTATAATATCGACAATCATCTGGCAGAGGCCATTGAGGTAGAATGAAAGAAAAAGTAAGAAAAAGCAAGAAAAAGTAAGAAAAAGAATGAAGTATAAGTGGTGAATTTATTCACCACATATATTTTGTGCTGGGGTTAGATTCAGCTAACCGAAGCGGGAAAACTAAAGGAGTAGAAAGAAGATCAAAAGATCATAGGAGGAACAGAAAAATGAGAATTGCATTGGCGGGGAATCCCAACAGCGGTAAGACCACCATGTACAATGCGCTCACAGGCAGAAATGAACGTGTTGGTAACTGGGCAGGTGTTACGGTAGACAAAAAAGAATTTCACATCAAGAAGAATTTCTATGATGGCGCAGAGGAACTGATTGCAGTCGATCTGCCCGGTGCTTACTCCATGTCTCCCTTCACATCTGAGGAGAGCATCACAAGTACCTATGTTAAAAATGAACATCCCGATGTTATTATCAATATTGTGGATGCAACAAATCTGAGCCGTTCTCTGTTCTTTACAACACAGCTGCTGGAATTGGGTATTCCTGTTGTTGTTGCGCTGAACAAGAGCGATATCAACGAAAAGAAGGAAACAAAGATTGATGAAAAGCTGCTGTCCGAAAAGCTGGGCTGCCCCGTTATCAAAACGGTTTCCGTTACCGCATCCGATAAGGGGCTTCTGGAGGTTGTAAAGGCAGCCGTAGCGCAGAAGGGCAAGGAGCAGAAGGCACCCTACTGGGAAGGCAATGTAGATCTGACCGATAAGAACGCAGTTACAGAATCCGACAGAAAGCGTTTTGAATTTGTAAACGGCGTTGTAAAGCAGGTGGAAACAAGAAAGATTCTGACAAGAGAGAAAAACAGTCAGGATAAGCTGGATGCCATTCTGACAAACCCCATCGGCGGTCTCTTAATCTTCGTTGTGGTTATGTTCCTGGTATTCAATATCTCCCAGTCTCAGCTGGGGCCCTATCTGGCAGATATTCTGACAGGCTGGATTGAGTCCTTCCAGGGCTTCGTTGCAGATAAGCTTTCCGGCGCATCTCCCTTCATGCAGGCACTGGTAGCAGATGGTATCGTCGGCGGTGTTGGTGCCGTTGTCGGCTTCCTGCCTCTGGTAATGGTAATGTATTTCCTGATGGCTCTCTTGGAGGACTGCGGCTACATGGCGCGTGTATCCATGGTTCTGGACCCCATCTTCAAAAAGGTTGGTCTGTCCGGTAAATCCGTCATTTCCTTCGTCATCGGTACCGGCTGTGCAATCCCCGGCGTTATGGCTGCCCGTACCATCAGAAACGAAAGAGAACGTAGAGTAACAGCAATGCTGACATCCTTCATGCCCTGTGGTGCAAAGTTGCCCGTAATCGCGCTGTTCGCAGGTGCATTCTTCGCAGACGCATCCTGGGTTGGTACCCTGATGTACTTCGTAGGTATTATTCTGATTTTTGTCGGCGCACTGCTGATTAACAAAATCGCAGGTCATAAAGTAAGAAAATCCTTCTTCATTATGGAGCTGCCCGAATACAAAATCCCCAGCCTGAAAAGAGCATTCTATTCCATGTGCTCTCGTGGTAAGGCTTATATCGTAAAAGCCGGTACTGTAATTCTGGTATGTAACACAGTCGTACAGATTATGCAGTCCTTCACATGGCAGCTGCAGCTGGTAGAAGAGGGCATGGAGCATACCTCCATTCTGGCTTCCATCGCTTCTCCCTTCGCAGTTCTGCTGATTCCTCTGGGCTTCGGCGCATGGCAGCTGGCAGCAGCAGCAATCACAGGCTTTATCGCAAAGGAAAACGTAGTTGGTACGCTGGCAGTTTGCTATGGTGTCACAAACTTCATTGATACAGAGGAATTGGCACTGGTAGGCGGCGGCAATCAGGTTGCAACCATTATGGGTCTGACAAAGGTAGCAGCTCTGGCATATCTGATGTTCAACCTGTATACACCTCCCTGCTTCGCGGCAATGGGTGCAATGAACTCTGAAATCAAGAGCAAAAAATGGCTGTTCGGCGGCATTGGTCTGCAGTTCGCAACAGGCTTCACAATCGCATTCTTCGTATACCAGATTGGTACACTGATCACAACCGGCTCTTTGGGCAATGGCTTCATCCCCGGTCTGATTGTGGTTATCCTGATCGCTGCATTCATTGCACATCTGATTGTGAAAGCAAACAAGAGTATTGCAAAGGAATATGCGCTTGGCAATAACATGAGCAATAGCGCAAAGAGCGCATGAGTTCGCATAAAAAGGAGTCATAAGTATGATAGATATTATCGTTGGTTTATTAGTGGTAATTATTATTGGTGCAGCATTGTTTTACATCAGAAAAGAAAAAAAGAAAGGTGCATGCGTAGGTTGCCCCTATTCCACACGTTGCCAGAAGCATCACCCCGGTGATTCTGACCACAGCTGTGACTGTCATACGGAAAAATAAATATCGAATCCTCTCTCCGCCCCTTGCAGGAACTTCCTGTGAGGGGCATTTTATATGTCCGTTTTGCAGAAAAGGCTCGTCCTGTCCGCGCTGTAATTTCCTCCCTGACGGGCGTTTTCGGCACAATCCGGCTTCGCAGTCATCCAAATCCAAAAGCCTCTCTGACGGGCGCAGAGAGGACGATGCGCTTGTCTGGAAGAAAGTAAGGGGAGGAAGTAAGGAAAGAAAGTACGGAAAGCAGGAAATAAGCCGCCGCCGCTGCTGTAAAGCTGCCCGAAGGAGTTCCTTACGGAGGGGGCGGGGAAGAAAGCATAAGCAGGGGAAAAAGCAAAACAAAAACGAGTCCATGCGGACTCGTTTTCGTTTTTAGAGAGATAATAGAGTTTAAATTTAAGAGAGTTTATTTGAGGAGTTTTTTTATAGAAACATCTGAGTCAGATGCCATCTAACGAATTAGTATGCGCCGAAGCCTTCGCCGAATGCTGTGCACTGCACTTTTGCATCACCATCGGGGAAACCGTTTACTGTCAGACCATCGTCATACAGGTTTGCGCCTGCTTTTGTTGTTCTTTCTGCCCAGTCGCGCATCCACTGTCCATCACCCCAGCCGTAGGAACCAAACAGAGCAACCTTTTTGCCGCCCAGCTTGCCTTCGATAGAGGTGAAGAAGGGATCAAATTCGCCTTCTTCCAGAACTTCATCGCCCATTGCAGAGCAACCGAAAGCGATTTTGTCATAATCTGCAATATCACCTGTGAACTGATCTACGGAGTACAGCTCTGTGCCTTCGCCCATACCTGCGGCGATTGCACTGGCCATTGCTGCTGTGTTGCCTGTGCCGCTCCAATAGATAACTGCTTTTTTCATAATTCTTTGCCTCCTAAGATGTAATTTTTGAGATGTAATTGTGGTTTTTATATCGCTGCGCCGGTGCGTGCCGGTGTCAAAAGAGACACAATATCTGCACCTGCGGAAGCTTGCTCCATGAGTCTTTTTCTGCATCTGGCATAGCTGCGGAATGTATGCAGGGCGGCTTTGCCGTCACCGTAAACCTTCCAGTCGCCAACCAGCTTGTAGTTATGCCCTTTTTCGCGAATGAATGCGAAAACGTCCTCTGCGGGGTAGCCGAAGAAGAACCCGATCTCGTGCGGAAATTCTGCGCCCTGAATGATACGCTTGCGCAGGATGCACAGGGTTTCATAAAGGGAGGCTTCCTCATCCGGCGTTTCGGGGTAGCCCTGCTTGATGAGGAATTCCTTTACAGCGGGCTGCTTGAAATAATGCAGCATCATGTCCTTGCGGTAAACAAGAAGATATACCCGCTGTTTCTTGCAGTAAAGATATTCAACGGAAATGCCCAGAGGGGCAAGCTCTTTTTTATATCTGTCGATTTCCTTGCGATAGTCTGTCAGGCAGTTGATCGAAAAGGAGAACAGATTTGCCTGCTTTCTGCCCAAAAGGGCGGGGGAGGCAAAATATAACAGGTCTTTTTCAAAATCAGACATGAAATACCTCCTTATTAGTTAGCTATTGCTAACCCTTGGTGAAAAATATAACTCAGGCACAACAATATTGACCCAAAATACGCTTTAATGCAGAAGAAGAACTGCTGTGACTGCGCTCAATGGTAATATTGTTTTTTTCTGCCTCCTGTACTGCGCCGTTTACCATGATGTGGGAAACAGTGCTGGTGAAAAGGATAATCAAATCCGCCTGACCAATCTGTCCCTTGAAATTGCCGGGTAGCTGTGTAAATACTTTTCCTTTACAGTTGTATTTTTTACAGATATCCATGTATTGACGAACCATTCTGTCATGTCCGCCTACAATGACAACGCTCATGAGGATGACCTCCTTTCAAAGATTAGTTAGCTTTAACTAACTTATGCGCCTATCATAGCATGCGGAAAAAAGAATGTCAAGTAATTCCTAGAGAATTTATGTGAAAAAGATTCTCAAGAAGCTGCTTCCTTGAGAAGGACTCATATTTTTCGGGAAAGCAGAGAAACTAAGAAAAATGATTTTCGGGAGGGAAAAGAAATGATAGAACGAAAAGTGGTTTTAAAAAATCGGACGGGGCTGCATGCGCGTCCGGCATCGGAGCTGGTTGCCTTCGCGAAGGAATTGCCCTGCAAGGTTTATTTGGAGCATAACGGCAAAAAAGCCGCGGCAGACAGCATCCTGCAGCTTCTTGCGCTGGGGGCAAAGGAGGGCAGCGAGCTTGTGCTTTCTGCCGATGGCGAAGGGGACAAGCATTCTGTGGAAAAACTGGAAGCCTTTCTGGCAATTCTGGAGGGATAAGTCTGGAGGGATAAGCATGGAAGAAATCAGAACGGAGCAGAAGAGCGGCGGCATTGCCATCGGAAAGGCTGTTTTGCTGAAGCAGCTGGATTTGGCGGCGGAGCGGCGTGAAATCACTGCGGCGGAGACGGAGAAGGAGCAGGCGGCATTTCGGCGTGCGGCGGAGCAGGTGAGGGAGGCACTGCGCCCGCTTGCGCGAACAAACGCTATTTTTGCCGCCCATCTGGATATGGCGGAGGATGCAACGCTTTTGCAGGGCGTGGAAGAAAAAATTGCCGCAGGGAAAAATGCGGAATGGGCGTTGGAGGAGGAAACGGAGGAGCTTTCCGGGATGCTGGAAAGTCTGGAGGATGCCTATCTGCGCGAGCGTGCGGCAGATGTGCGTGATGTATGCCGGCGGATGATGGCGGCGCTCAAGGGAGTCTCGGAGACCTCCCTTCGGAATATCACCGAGAAGGTCATTCTTTTTGCAGAGGAGCTCCATCCCTCCGATACCGCTCAGATGGATTTTCGATACATCCGGGGGATGGTGACGGAAAGGGGCGGCACAACCAGCCACGTTGCCATTCTGGCACGCAGTCTGGAAATCCCTGCCCTTCTGGGGATGGAAGGGATTCTGAAAAGGGTACGGGAGGGCGAAGCCGTCATTCTGGATGGAAAGGAGGGGCGGCTGATTTTTTCTCCCGATGCCAAAACGCAGGCGGCGTATCAGGAAAAGCAGCAGGCGGAAAAGGAGGTGAAGCGGAAGCTGAAGGAGATGAACCGCCTGCCTGCGGCTACAACGGATGGGCGGCAGGTCGCGCTTTTTGCCAATGCAGGCAGTCTCAGGGATGTTGAGCTGGCGAAAAAGCATGGCGCGGAGGGCATCGGTCTGTTCCGCAGTGAGTTTTTATATATGGAAAGCAGCCGCTTCCCGACAGAGCAGGAGCAGTTTGAAATTTATAGGCAGGCGGCGGAAAGGCTGAAAAAACCGATTACCATTCGCACCTTGGATATCGGTGGGGATAAAAATCTGCCGTATTATCAGTTTGAAAAGGAAGAAAATCCGTTTCTGGGGTGGCGCGCCATTCGCTTCTGTCTGGATATGCGCGATGTGTTCAAAACACAGCTGAAGGCGATTCTGCGTGCCGCCGCCTTCGGGGATATCCGCATCATGTACCCCATGATTGTTTCCGTAGAGGAATTTCGTAAGGCAAATGCCATTCTGGAGGAATGTAAGGCGGAGCTGCGCGAGCGAAAGCTGCTGTTTCGGGAAAGCATCAGCACGGGCATCATGGTAGAAACGCCGGCGGCGGTCTTTATAGCGGAGGAATTGGCGAAGGAGGCTGATTTTTTCAGCATCGGCACGAATGATTTAACACAGTATATCCTTGCGGCAGATCGCGGCAACCGAAAGCTGACCAAGCTTTATAGCCCCTTTCATCCTGCGGTGCTGCGCGCGGTGGCGAAGGTAATTGCGGCAGGGCATAAGGAGGGCAAGGAGGTTGGGATGTGCGGCGAATTTGCGGCAGATGCAAGAGCGGTGCCGCTCCTTCTTGGCATGGGTCTGGATGAATTCAGCATGGCATCTAATGAAATTGCGGCGGTGCGCTATCAGGTGCGAGGGCTTGCCGCAAAGCAGACTGCGGAGCTTGCGCGAAGGGCTCTGGCGGCAGGAACGGAAAAAGAGGTCAGAGGGTTACTGGAACGCTGAAATAGAAATGCTGAAATAGAAATGCTGAAATCGGAGTGGAAAATCAGTGGAAAAACACAGTGGACACATCTGCAAAAACGGCTGAAAAGATGTGTCCACTCGGTGTCCACTCTGTCCATAAGTCCGCAAAAGTGGACACCCTGTGGACAGCTGCTGAATTTTGGCATATTTTCGCCTAGTTTCAAATAATCTCCCGTTGCATAGCCGCAGGATTTTGTAGTACAATAAAATAGAAGAGATATGGCAATTTAGTCGAAGGAGGAACCCCTTTGGAAATTATAAATTGGAAAGAATTACTTTATCCCTATGAGCAGGCGGTGGAGGAGCTGCTGCTGAAGTTCAAAAATCTGGATAAAGAATGTCGACATTTAGGCATTTATTCTCCTGTCGATTCTGTCACGGGCAGGCTGAAAACCCCTGCCAGTATTCTGGATAAGGCAGGCAGAAAGCATATCGCACCCGATCATATCGAGGAGGAAATCGAGGATATCGCAGGCATTCGTATTCTCTGCCAGTTCGTGGAGGATATCCAAAAGGTGGTTGATATGGTGCGTTCCCGCAGTGATATGACCATCGTGCAGGAGAAGGATTACATAACAAATACAAAGGCGAGCGGCTACCGCAGCTACCACATCATCATCCGCTACCCGCTCAGTACGGCGCTGGGGCCGAAGGAGGTTTTCGCGGAAATTCAGATTCGCACAAACGCAATGAATTTCTGGGCAACGGCGGAGCATTCCCTGCGGTATAAATACAGCGGCAACATTCCGCAGGAGCTGCAGGACAGACTGCATAACTGCGCGGAGGCGGCGTTCCACTTAGATCAGGAAATGTCTACGATTCGGGAGGAAATCACGAATGCACAGCGGCTGAATGAAATCCGCAGAAAGATGACCTCGAATATTCTGGATAACATCCAGAAGCTGCATTTTATGCTGAATCTGGAGGATATGAGCGCCATCAATAAGGAGTTTTCGGATGTATGGAACAGCAACGATATTGATAAACTGCGCGAATTCAACGAAAAGCTGAATGTGCTGGTGGAGGTTTATCGGATATAAGAAAGGAAGGGAGAAAATGGCACTTTTTGCCATTGCAGACCTGCATTTTGCCTTTTCCGTGGATAAACCCATGGATATTTTTGGGGAAAACTGGAAGAATCACAGTGAAAAAATCATCGCAAGCTGGAAGAAGTATATCACCGAAGAAGATACCGTTCTTCTGCCGGGAGACCTTTCTTGGGGGATGCGGATTGATGAAGCGGCGGCGGATTTGGATGTGATTTACAGCCTGCCGGGGAGAAAAATTCTGCTTGGCGGCAACCATGATTACTGGTGGAAATCCTCCTCAAAATTAGAGGCGAGATACCCCGGAATGCGGTTTCTGAAAAACAATTTTGATCGATATGCGGATTGGCATATCTGCGGCACAAGGGGCTGGCTTTGCCCGAATGATGTGCAGTTTACGGAGCAGGATAAAAGGATTTATGAAAGGGAGCAGGTGCGGCTCAGGCTGTCTCTGGATGCTGCCATGCGCGATGGTGCGGAAAAAATCATACTGATGATGCACTTTCCGCCGATGAATGATAAGCAGGAGGATTCTGCATTTACGGCGTTATTTCGGGAATATCCCGTCAAAAAGGTGATTTATGGGCATTTGCATGGCGCGGCAAGCCATAAAACGGCATTTGAAGGAAAACGGGAAGGCATTGATTATGCGCTGATTGCGGCGGATTATATTGCGTTTTGTCCGAGGCGGATTTTATAAGGAGGAAGGCCAGTGAATATCGACAGGAAAAAAATACGGATATTTCTTTGTGCCCTTTGGCCCGGCGGCGGCTATATGTACTTCGGCATGATGAAGAAGGGGACAATGGTGATGGCACTTTTTACGGCGGTTGCGGGGCTGACGCTGACAATTGGATGGAAATTCCTTGCATTTTTGCTGCCCGTTATCTGGTGCTACTGCTTTTTCGATACCTTCCATGTTGCAAAGCTGCCTGAGGAAATCCGCGAATTTGAGGATCAGGATTGCTGGGATACGGTGGCTGCGTTTGTGAAAAGCGACCCGCTGAAGCGCTTTGAGGAAAAGAAAACACTGGCAGGCGTGCTGATTCTGCTTGCGGCGCTTTATACGATGATTTATGGCGTATTTCTGCCGTTCTTCCGCTGGAGTGAGGAGCTGCGGCTGGTGCGGATGGCATTGACGGCAATTCCCCCTGCGGTGATTGCGGTGCTGCTATTTATGGTCGGCAGAAATATTTTGCAGAAGGAGCAGGACAGAAGGGATGCCGAGGCAGGCATTGCGGAGACGGATGCACCCGATGCGGAGGAGACTGCTCTGGAGGAAGGCAATGTAGAACAGCTGGTGGAGGCGGTTCTGGGGGCAGAAGCCGAAAAGGAAGCAGAAGAAACGGCGGAAGCGGAAGAAATTGAAGCAGAAAATGCCGATAAAGCAGAAGAAACAGAAAAAACAGAAATCAAGGAAACGGCATAAATAAAAGGTCTCTTGGACGAAATATCCGAGAGACCTTTTTGCTGTTATTTTTTCTTTGCTTTTTTCTTTACGGATGGTTTTTTCGTTTTGCCCTTTGCAGGCTTCCGTTCGGTTTTTCTGACGGGTTTGGTTTCCTCTTTTTTGCGGACGGAATAGCCGAAGGTACCGATTTTTCTGCCCAGGCCGTAATACGCGCCATGCGAGTAGCAGATAGGCTTTGCGCGGTCGAAATGGAACTTGCCTGTTTCATCTAAATATTCATCGCTGACCTGCACGGAAACAACCTCCGCGAGGAACATATCATGCGTGCCAAGGGGGATAATTTCCTTTACCTTACATTCAATATTTACAGGGCTTTCATAAATGATGGGTGCATTGACCTTTTCGCCCTTCTTTGCGGTGAGGTGCATGGCTTCAAATTTATCCAAATCTCTGCCGCTGCGCACGCCGCAGAAGTCGCAGGCATACGCCAGCCTTTCCGTAACCAGATTGATGACAAATTCGCCTGTTTCCTTGATGATATTGTAGGAATGGCGGCTCGGACGGATGGAAACGTAGGTCATGGCAGGGTCGCTGTTGACAGTGCCTGTCCATGCTACGGTGATGATATTTTTCTGCTCCATTGTGCCGCAGGAGACCATAACGGCAGGGACGGGATAAATGACAGTCCCCGGTTTCCAGATATCTTTTCCCATAGTGCTGTACTCCTTTCATGGGTTTCTTACTGCTTATCTTAGTATGAAGCGAGGCGGTTTGTAAAGAGAAAAAATGAATTTTACTTGTAAAACCGACATGGCTTCGGTATGATAAAATCAAACAAAAACGATAGGAGAAGAACGATGAAGCTACCTTTAAAATATACCGAAACAATGAAAGCACTTCTGGGGGAGGAATATGACGCATATCTCGCCTCTTTTGACGAGGAGCGGTTTTACGGACTGCGCGTGAACACGCTGAAGCTTTCCGCGGAGGAAATGGCGGCGAAGGGGGTATTTTCTCTCAGGTCTGTGCCGTGGTGCGAAACGGGATTTTATTATGACGGGGCAGAACGCCCTGCCAAGCATCCGTATTACCATGCAGGGCTATATTATTTGCAGGAGCCAAGCGCCATGAGCCCTGCGGCGACGCTGCCGATTGGGGAAGGAGACAGGGTGCTTGACCTTTGCGCCGCACCGGGAGGAAAAACCACACAGCTTGGCGCAAGACTGGGCGGAACGGGACTTCTGGTTGCGAATGACATCAGCGCAGGCAGAGCAAAGACGCTTCTGAAAAACGTGGAGCTTGCGGGGATACGCAATGCGATTGTGATGAGCGAAACACCGGAGCGGATTGCGGAGCGGCTGCCGCATTTTTTTGATAAGATTCTGGTGGATGCGCCTTGCAGCGGCGAGGGAATGTTCCGTAAGGAGCCGGATATGGTGAAAAGCTGGGATGCGGATATGCTTGCGTTTTGCCGCAGTGAGCAGGCGAAGATTCTGGAGGCTTGCGCACCGATGCTCAAGGCAGGCGGAATGCTCCTTTATTCCACCTGTACCTTTTCGCCGGAGGAAAACGAAAAAAGCATTGGTGATTTTCTGGAACGGCATCCCGAATTTGATTTGATGCCGATTGCAAAGAAAAACGGCTTTGCGGCAGGGCTTGCGCCGTATACGGACTGCGCCAGACTCTATCCGCACAGGCTGAAGGGTGAGGGACATTTTCTGGCACTGCTGCAAAAAAAGGAAACGGAGGAGGGCAAGGCTGTTCCCTTGGAAAGCGGCGGATGGACAAAGGAAATGGATGCCTTTGGGGACTTTGCAAAGGAGGTTTTGCAGGAGAAGCCGAAGGGAATTTATAAAATTTACGGCGAGGGGCTGTATCTTCTGCCGGAAGGGACACCGAAGCTGGAAAAGCTGCGCGTACTGCGGACGGGATGGATGCTTGGAACGCTGAAAAAGGGGCGGTTTGAGCCTTCGCAGGCATTTGCAATGGGACTGCGTAAGGAAGAAGTAAAGCATACGGCGGATTTTTCTCTGGAGGATGAACGGGTGATTCGATATCTGAAGGGGGAAACGGTTGAGGCGGAAGGCAAGGATGGCTGGACACTGGTTTGTGTGGACGGGTTTCCGCTTGGCTGGGCAAAACGGCAGAAGGGACGCTTGAAGAATAAATACGCTGTCAGCTGGAAATGGGAATAAAAATGTGTACAATAGACAGACATTTGTTTGATTTCTGTTGACAAATGCGGAATCGCCTGTAAAATAGAACTATCATAGGCAGACATAAAAGAAAAGAAGGAGTGGAACAAATGGCATTGACATATATCGGTACAAGAGACAGAAGCATCAAGGCAACAGCATCCGAGGCGATTCTGCGGGGGATTTGTCCCGATGGGGGGCTGTATATTCCGGAGGAGATTCCCAAAATGGAGAAATCTCTGGAGGAGCTGGGCAAGCTGAACTATCAGGAGCTGGCGTATGAGGTACTCAGCAAGTTTTTGGACTTTACGGAGGAGGAGCTGAAGGCGTGCATCAGGGGGGCGTATGATGAGAAATTCGATACACCTGAGATTGTGCCTGTTGTGAAAAAGGGCGATGCACTGTTTTTGGAATTATTCCACGGGAGAACACTGGCATTTAAGGATATGGCACTTTCCATACTGCCCTATCTGATGAAAACCGCGGCGAAAAAGAACGGTCTGGATAAGGAGATTGTGATTCTGACTGCGACAAGCGGCGATACAGGTAAGGCGGCACTGGAGGGCTTTGCAAACGTGGAGGGTACAAGAATTATGGTATTCTTCCCGGAGGATGGGGTCAGCCCCGTGCAGAAGCTGCAGATGAATACGCAGGAGGGTGCGAATACCTGCGTGGTCGGCATTAAGGGGAACTTTGATGATGCGCAGTCTGCGGTAAAGAGCATTTTTACAGATAAGGCGCTGGAGCAGGAGTTGGCGGCGAAGGGATTCCAATTTTCTTCGGCGAACTCCATCAACATCGGCAGACTGGTGCCGCAGATTGTATATTATTTCTGGGCATATTTGCAGGCGGTACGCATGGGCGAAATCAAAAACGGCGAGGCGCTGAATTTTACTGTACCGACAGGGAATTTCGGGGATATTCTTGCAGGCTGGTATGCCATGAAGATGGGACTGCCTGTGGGGCATTTCGTTTGTGCATCCAATGACAATAAGGTGCTGTACGATTTCTTCCGCACTGGGGAATACAACAAAAACAGAGCCTTCCATGTAACGGCTTCTCCCTCCATGGATATTCTGATTTCCAGCAATCTGGAACGTCTGCTGGCACACATGGGCGGACAGGCTGCGACAAAGGCGGAAATGGAAAGCCTGAACAGGGACGGCGTTTACCATGCGGAGATTACGGAAAGGAGCATCAGCGGCGAATATGCAACAGAGGCGGAAACCTTTGCGGCAATCAAGGATTTCTACGAAAAAACAGGCTATGTGATGGATACGCACACAGCAGTTGCTTATGCGGCATATCAGAAATATAAGGCGGAGAGCGGCGACAATACGCCGATGGTGATTGTTTCCACCGCAAGCCCGTATAAATTCACAAAGGACGTAATGACAGCACTGGATGCGAAATACAAGGATGGGGATGCCTTTGCATTGCAGGCGGATTTGGAGAGAATCAGCGGCGTGGCTGTGCCTGCACCCATTGTGGGCTTGGAGCATAGACCGATTCTGCATAAGAACGTCTGCGAGAAAAATGAAATCAAGGAAGTTGTGAAAAACTGGCTGAAATAAAAAAAGGAGGCACGTATGGAAGAAAAAAAGCTTGAACATCCGGAGGAAAGACAGGAAGAAAAGCAGGAGAAAAAGAAGCAGTATCCTGTGACACGCAGGGATTTTTACGGCTGTGTGATTATTCTGCTGATTGCGATTTTTTTGCAGGGGATGCAGACAAGAGCACTCATCCGCAGGGGGAATACACAGCTTGAAAACAGCATAGCAAACCGAATCTCAAGCGTGGAGAGCCGCATTGGCAACATCCCGAACAGCATTGAGACGGCATTGCGGGAGGCGGATAATCCCTTTCGGGAGAGCAGTGTGGAAATTGCAGCGGCAGATTTGAAGGCGAAGAAGGTAACCCTTCGCATGACGGTAATGCCGAAGGAATGGAAAACGGGGGATACCTCCTTGCAGTTCTATCTTTCCTGCGACGGCGGCGAAAAGATTGCCGTTGATGCGGCGGCAGGTGCAGACCATAGCTTTACGGCGGAAAAGGAAATTCCCTTTTGCGAAACAGCGGCGGTTACGGCAATCCTGCAAAGAGGAGATACGGAGTACCCCTTCGATTTGGGCGAAACGAGTGTAGCGGGTGCGGTATATCCTTATTTCAGCGGTGAGTTTTTGGGCAGCTATTCCTGGGTAGCTGTCGGCAAAGAGGCAACGGTCGGTGGAGACATCAATGTTGAGGTGCAGCCGAGCGACTGGATGATGCAGAAGGACAAGAGCCTGACGCTGAAAAATCCCGCGATTGAAATTTATGTGGACGGAAAACGGGTGCAGAAGCATAAGATGCAGGCAGAAATAGACGATACGGATTTTACACGCTACACCTACACGATTGAGAAGGCGTTTAAAGTGAAAGAAGGACAGTACATTGAGGTTTACTTCAAGGCGGAGGATGAAAACGGCTTGAAATATACCTATTTGGTAGACCGCTCTCATGTGACAAACGGCGATGTAGAGACGGCGGAGTCGGCGATTGAGGCGGCTGATTCGGTGCAGGAGGGCAGATTGAAGGTAGAATAAAATTAAGTTGAAAACGGGGTTTTCAACTTGCTGAGACAGAAGAATAAACCGTAGGTTCCGGCGGCGAATGCCTTGAAACCTACGGTTTTCTTTGGCGAAAGTAAACTTCACCTGCGGATTTCGGTCGGAAAAACGCTTCGTTTCTTTGGGAGAAAATTGGAAAAGCATTGATTTTATTGCGTGCATGACGTAAAATAAAATCAGCATATTATGTGCGTTCGGCAGGGTGCCGGATGAAATGGATACTGATAAAAAAGATAAGATAAAAAAGGAGACAAGCATCATGAAAATGTTCATTGACACAGCCAATGTTGACCACATCAGAGAGGCAAACGATCTGGGCGTAATCTGCGGCGTTACCACAAACCCTTCCCTGATTGCAAAGGAAGGCAGAGATTTCGTTGAGGTGGTAAAGGAAATCACAACCATCGTAGACGGCCCCATCAGCGCAGAGGTCATCAGCCTTGACCACGAGGGCATGGTAAAGGAAGCAAGAGAGCTGGTGAAAATTCATAAGAATATCGTTATCAAAATCCCTATGACACTGGAGGGCTTGAAGGCGGTTAAGATTCTGGCGGCAGAGGGCGTAAAGACAAACGTGACACTGATTTTCTCCGCTACACAGGCACTGATGGCGGCAAGAGCAGGCGCAACCTATGTTAGCCCCTTTCTGGGCAGAGTAGACGATATTGGCTCTGTCGGGATGACACTGATCGAAGAAATCGTTGATATTTTTGATATCCATGGCATTGAAACAGAAATTATCGCGGCATCCATCCGCAACCCCCTGCATGTAATTGATGCGGCAAGAGCAGGCTGCCATATCGCAACGATTCCCTACAATGTACTGATTCAGATGGCAAAGCACCCTCTGACAGATATCGGTATCGAAAGATTTTTGAAGGACTGGGAATCCGTACCCAAGAAATAAGATAGTTTTAAAACAGCAAAGAAGAAATTGAAACCTTTGGAGGAAAACCAAATGAATAACATGGACAACCTGACAATCAATACCCTGCGTTTTCTGGCGGCAGAGGCTATCCAGAAGGCAAAAAGCGGTCACCCCGGTCTGCCCCTTGGTGCGGCACCTGCGGCATATACCCTGTGGGCAAAGGAGCTGAAAGCAAACCCTGCAAACCCCGATTGGGACAACAGAGACAGATTTATTCTTTCCGCAGGACACGGCTCTGCACTGCTGTATTCCCTGCTGCATGTGTTCGGCTACGGGCTGACGATTGAGGATCTGAAAAACTTCCGTCAGAGAAATTCCCTGACACCCGGTCACCCTGAATATAAGCATACAACAGGGGTTGAGGTAACCACAGGCCCTCTGGGGCAGGGCATTGCCAATGCGGTTGGTATGGCGTTGGCAGAAAGCCATTTGGCTGCAAAATTCAACACACCCGAATTCAAGGTGGTAGACCATTACACATACGCACTTTGCGGTGATGGCTGCTTGCAGGAGGGCGTTGCCTCCGAGGCGGCTTCTCTGGCAGGGACAATGGGTCTGAATAAGATTATCGTACTGTATGACAGCAACCACATTACCATTGAAGGCGACACAGCAACCGCATTCTCCGAGGATGTGCTGAAGCGCTTTGAGGCTTACGGCTGGGACACACAGGAGGTTGCGGACGGCAATGATGTTGACACAATTCAGGCGGCGATTGCGGCAGCGAAGAAATCCGACAAGCCCTCCATCATCAAGATTGAAACAAAAATCGGCTACGGCGCACCCAATAAGCAGGGCAAGGCTTCTGCACACGGCGAGCCTTTGGGCGAGGAAGAAATTAAGCTGACAAAGGAAAATCTGGGCTGGCCTTATGCCGACAAGGAATTCTTTGTTCCCGAAGAGGTGAAGGCGCACGTTGCGGCAATCACGGCAGAGGGTGCAAAGGCGGAAGCAGAATGGAATGAAATGTTCCGTGCTTATGCGGAAAAATATCCCGAACTGGCGAAGGAATATGCACAGTGGCACAGTGATGAGTTGGCGGCTGATTTGCTCAATGACGAGGATTTCTGGAAGAACGAGGGTGACCTTGCAACCAGAGCGGCATCCGAGAAGGTGCTGCAGAAGGTGGCAAAGGTAGTGCCGAACCTGTTTGGCGGTTCTGCTGACCTTGCACCCTCCAATAAATCCCAGATGAAGGATAGAGAATATTACAGCAAGGAAAACCCCGCAGGCTCTAATGTGCATTTCGGTATCCGCGAATTTGCGATGACAGCAATCGCAAACGGGATGTCTGTGCATGGGGGTGTAAGACCTTATATTGCAGGCTTCTTTGTATTCGCGGACTATATGAAGGCAGGGCTGAGAATGGAAGCACTGATGGGTCTGCCCGTAATCAGTATTCTGACACATGACAGCATCGGCGTTGGCGAGGATGGCCCTACCCATCAGCCCATTGAGCATCTGGCAATGCTGCGTAGCCTGCCCAACTACAATGTATTCCGTCCCTGCGATACAAGAGAAACCGCAGCGGCTTGGTATACTGCACTGCACAGCAAAGCAACACCTACCGCACTGATTCTTTCCAGACAGAATCTGCCTGCACTGGAAGGCACAGGCAAGGATGCACTGAAGGGTGCGTATGTGCTGAAGGATTGCGCGGGTACGCCTGACGTTCTACTGATGGCATCCGGTTCCGAGGTGGAGCTGATTTACAAGGCGGCAGACGAACTGGCGGCAAAGGGTGTAAAGGCAAGAGTCATCTCCATGCCCTGCTGGGAGGTATTTGAAGCACAGGATGCGGCGTATAAGGAAAGCGTACTGCCCAAGAATGTGCGCGCAAGACTGGCTGTGGAAGCGGCGGCTGATTTCGGTTGGCAGAAATATATCGGCTTGGACGGCGACATGATTTGCATGAACGGCTTCGGCGCATCCGCACCCGCAGGCTTATTGTTCAAGGACTTTGGCTTTACGGTAGAAAACGTAGTAGAGAAGGCGTTGGCACTGGTAAAATAATAGCATTTTAATAATAGTATTTTAAGGAAGGAAAAGGCTCTGTGCAGTCCTGCGAGATAAGGCTGTGCAGAGCTTTTCTTGAGAAAAGGAGGTGGATACGCTTGCGTACATTTATTGCGATTGAACTGGAGGAGGAAACGAAAGCACAGCTGGCAGAGGTGCAGGCAGAAGCAGAGAAGCTTTGCCGCAGGGGGAATTATACACCGAAGGAGAACTTTCATCTGACGCTGCATTTTCTGGGAGAGGTGCAGGAGGAGGATCTGGATTATCTGCATGAGGCAATTTACGAAACGGCACGCCGCAATCGTCCCTTTACGATGACGATAGATAAAATCGGCTTTTTTCCGAGAGGGAACAAGGGGATTTTATGGGCAGGGATTGAAAGAAGCAATCATCTGCAAAGATTGTTCAGCACGCTGGAAAAATCTCTGGAGCAGCAGGGCTTTGCGAGGGAGAGAAAGGGACTCAGCCCGCATATCACCCTTGGTAGAGAGGTGGAGCCGCAACGGAATTTTACTGATGTGCAGAGAGGCGTTCGGGTGGAGCCGATGCGTGTTTCTGTGAGAAGCATTTCGCTGATGGAAAGTGTCAGAAGGGGTGCAAGGTTGATGTATGTGCCTGTTTTCAGACAGAATTTAATCGGAAAATGAGACGGAAAAGTCTCATTTTGCAGGATGTAATAAAAAAAATACCAGTCTTTTCGTGGGATTGGTATTTTTTATTTGTGCAAAGTGTGGGAGACAAAGGGGAATCCTTCGTATAGAAGTAATTTAAAAAAATTAAACATAAGGTTTGATTTTGTGAAATTAGCAACAAAAATGAACAAATTTTCAGCAAAAAAAGGAAGAAAAAGGCATATTTTCTTGTTCATTGTTCCAAAGATGATTTGTTGTTTGCGAAATTGATTGAAAAATAAAGGGTTTTTACATATACTTTATTTGTATAACAACGGAATGTATTTCCGCTGTGTACAAAGAGGAGCCTGCTTGACAGGTATGAAAAGTTTTTGTTCAAAATAATGAGGAAGTTTTTGAGAATTTAAATTTTTTAGGAGGAATGTAATTATGGCAAACAATACTGTATTTTTCCCCGGCTATTCCGCAGGTGAAAATGCTTACAAGGAAATCGACAAGGTATGCTCTCCCTATGGTACAAAGGCTGTTGTCATCAGTGATGAAATTTCTATCAACGCAACAAAGAAATATCTGGATGAAGCAACACAGGACGGTATTGTAAAGATTGATTATATCCTGTTCCCCGGTGAAGCATCCTTCGAGGCTGTAGATGAACTGGAACAGAATGAAATCGTGAAAAATGCAGATATGATTTTCTGTCTGGGCGGCGGCAAGGCAATCGACACAGGCAAGCTGCTGGCACACAGAATGAATAAGCCTTACTTCACATTCCCCACCATTGCATCTACATGCGCTTGTAACTCCGCGCTGGGGATTTACTACTACCCCAACCATGAGTTCCGCACCTTCTTCCGCGTGGACAGACCCCCCGTACATATCTTCATCTCTACAAAGGTTATCGCAGAAGCACCCGCTGCATTCCTGTGGGCAGGCATCGGCGATGGCATGAGTAAGGAAACAGAGGTAAGATTCTCCGCAAGAGGCAGAGATCATGAGCTGACACTGGAGGAACAGGCAGGCGTTGCACTGGCAGCATGCTGCACAGAGCCTCTGCTGAAATATGGCGTACAGGCAATGGAGGACTGCAGAAACAACCGTGCATCCAAGGCAATCGAAGAGGTTGCACTGAACATCTTCATCAACACAGGTATGGTTTCCAACATGGTTGACTCTGCAAAATACAACACATCCTTGGCACACGCTTTCTTCAACGCAAGCACAACACTGCCTCAGATTGAAGCAAGACACAAACACGGCGAGGTTGTTTCCTACGGCACACTGCTGCTGCTGACACTGGATAAGCAGTATGACAAGCTGGAAAGATTCTTCGACTTCTACAAAGGTATGGAGCTGCCTACAAAGCTGGCTGACCTGGAAATCGAGGTTGACGAGCTGGATCCCGTACTGGAGCTGGCAGTACAGAGATATGACCTGGATGTGGTTCCTTACGAAATCACACCTGCTATGATTAAGGATGCAATTCTGGAATTAGAAGAATATAACAAAAAAAGAGCATAATTAGGGGAATTCAGGGGGGGCTTTATTGTCAATTTTGTTGATATGCAGAGCCCCCTGAAAATTGTTTAGTTTTTTTAAAAAAACACTCTGGTAAAACGGAAAAAAGTACATTATACTAGGATAGTGTGAAAAAATCGAAAAAATCGAGGATTTCATCTATATAAACCGTGAGATTTGTCTCACAAGAGCAAAAGACGATGCGTCTAAAGACACAAGCAAATGTTTAAAGGAGGAAACAAATTTATGGAATTCGGATATTCTAAGGAGCAGGTACTGCTGAGAGAAATGTACAAGAAATTCGCTGAAACGGAAATCAAACCTCTGGCAGAAGAACTTGACGAAGAAGAAAGATTCCCCGTAGAAAGCATTCCCAAACTTGCTAGATACGGTTTTATGGGCATTCCCTTCCCTAAGGAATACGGCGGCGCAGGCGGCAACTATCTGACATACGCAATGGCAGTTGAAGAACTGGGTAAGGTATGCGCAACTACAGCAGTTATCGTTTCCGCTCACACATCTCTGTGTGCAGGTCCTATCTATTACTTCGGTACAGAAGAACAGAAACAGAAATATCTGGTACCCCTGGCAAAGGGCGAAAAAATCGGTGCATTCGGCCTGACAGAGCCCAGTGCGGGTACAGACTCCTCCATGCAGCAGACAACAGCTGTTCTGGATGGTGACGAATATGTTCTGAACGGTACAAAGGTATTTATCACAAACGCAGGCTACGCTGATATTTATGTAGTTATCGCTATGACAGATAAATCTAAAGGCAATAAGGGCATTTCTGCTTTCATCGTAGAAAAAGGCACACCCGGCTTCTCCGTTGGTAAGAAGGAAAGAAAAATGGGTATCCGTGGTTCCGCAACCTGCGATCTGATTTTTGAAAACTGCAGAATCCCCAAGGAAAACATCCTGGGCAAAGAAGGTCAGGGCTTCAAGATTGCAATGCAGACACTGGACGGCGGTCGTATCGGTATCGCTTCTCAGGCTCTGGGTATCATGCAGGGTGCAATCGATGAATGTGTGAAATATGTAATGGAAAGAAGACAGTTCGGCAAGAAGATTGGTCAGTTCCAGAATACACAGTTCGAGCTGGCAGATATGGCTACAAAAGCAGAGGCTGCAAAGCTGCTGGTTTATGAAGCAGCGGCAACAAAGGATGCAGGCAAGCCTTACAGCCATCTGTCTGCAATGTGCAAATACTTTGCCGGCTCTACAGCAAGCGATATCACAAGAAGATGCCTGCAGCTGTTCGGTGGCTATGGTTATACAAGAGACTACCCCGTAGAAAGAATGATGCGTGACGCAAAGATCACAGAAATCTACGAAGGTACATCTGAAGTTCAGAAGATGGTTATCTCCAGCTGGATGAAACTGAAATAATTTGACATAAGAGAACGGAAGGAGAAAAAAATCCATGAAGATTTTAGTTTGTATCAAACAGGTTCCCGATACAGTTGAAGTAAAGATTGACCCCAAAACAGGCACACTGATTCGTGACGGTGTACCCTCTATCATCAACCATGACGACAAGACAGGTATCGAAGCTGCACTGAGAATCAAAGAACAGCTGGGCGGCACAGTAACAGTTGTTTCCATGGGCCCCCCTCAGGCAGACGTTGCTCTGAGAGAAGCACTGGCTATGGGTTGTGACGAAGCATATCTGGTATCTGCTAGAGAATTTGGTGGTTCCGATACATATGCTACATCTGGCATCATCGCAGCAGCTCTGAAGAAAATCGGCTATGATCTGATCATCACAGGTCGTCAGGCTATCGACGGTGACACAGCTCAGGTTGGTCCCCAGATTGCTGAAAAGCTGCACCTGGCTCAGGTTTCCTATGTAGAAGAGGTTGTGGAAGCAGCAGAAGATCATGTTGTTGTAAAGAGACAGTTTGAAGACGGTTACCACATCGTAAAGGTAAAGACACCCTGCCTGCTGACAGCTATCGCTGAGCTGGCAGAACCCAGATATATGTCCATCGGCGGCGTTTTCGATGCATACCAGAAGGAAATCAAGGTTCTGGGCTTTGAAGATCTGAAGGACGACCTGGAACTGGATATGATTGGTCTGAAGGGTTCCCCTACAAACGTATTCAAATCCTTCACAAAAGAAGTGAAGGGCGCAGGTACCATTCTGAATGGTTTGACACCCGAAGAAGCGGTTGATGCAATCGTGAAGAAACTGGAAGAAAAATTCATTATCTGATTTTGAAATAGATTTAGGAGGCAAACCCAATGAGCAAAGGTATTTTTGTAGTAATGGAACAGAGATACGGCAAGGTTCAGAACGTAGGTCTGGAACTTGTTGGTGAAGCTACAAGACTGAAAGAAGATCTGAAGGATGACGTAGTAGCAGTACTGCTGGGTCATGATATCAAAGGCGAAGTTGACAAAATCTTCCACTATGGTGCTGACAAGGTTGTCCTGGTTGACGATCCCATGCTGAAGGACTATGTAACAGAACCTTACACAAAGGCTGTTTGCGAAGTTATCAAAGCATTTGATCCCGAAATCATGCTGTTCGGTGCTTCTTCCATCGGTCGTGACGTTGCTCCCCGTGTAGCATCTCGTGTAAAAACAGGTCTGGTTGCAGATACAACAGGTCTGAGAATGGCTAAGACACAGGAAGAACTGGATAAGGAAGCAGCAATGGGTAACGCAACACCCGAAAGAGCTCTGCTGATGACTCGTCCCGCATTCGGTGGTAACATCATGGCTACACTGATGTGCCCCAGAACAAAACCTCAGATGGCAACTGTACGTCCCGGCGTTATGAAAATGATCGCAAAGGACGAAACAAGAAAAGGCGAACTGGTTGAATTCAAGGTAGATTTCACAGCAGCAGACATGAACGTTGAAATCGTTGAAGCTGTTAAATCCGACAAGAAATCCGTTGACCTGACAGAAGCAAAACTGATTGTTTCCGGTGGTCGTGGTGTTGGTTCCGCAGAAGGCTTTGATGTAATCAGAGATATGGCTGATGCACTGGGCGCAGAAGTTGGTTCTTCCAGAGCATGTGTAGACGCTGGCTGGATTGAAAAAGACAGACAGGTTGGTCAGACAGGTAAGACAGTACGTCCCGACCTGTACATGGCATGCGGTATTTCCGGTGCTATCCAGCACGTTGCAGGTATGGAAAACTCTGAACTGATCATCGCTATCAACAAGAACGAATCCGCTCCTATTTTCGAAGTAGCTGACCTGGGTATCGTTGGCGATCTGAAGCAGATCCTGCCTAAACTGGCTGACGCTGTAAGAAAATACAAAGCAGCAAAAGCAAACAGCTAATTAAAACCGATTGGTTTTGAAATAAGCGAATCAAGACTCTCCCTTATGGGAGAGTCTTTTTTTTGTCAGAAAACAGCAAAAATAGACAAGAATAGTCGGATATGCTATACTTAACATAATGAAAAAGGAGGCGGAAAAATGGAATTAAATAAAGTGATTGACTTGGAGGCACTGGCTGCATCAGGGTTTCCTGAAGGATTGATTGAACAGGCAAATGCGTTCATGGAATTGATGATGCAATACAGATGTGCATTGATGGAGGTGCAGACAAAGCTGAATGTGCTGAATGCCGAATTTACCATGAAAAATAACCGAAATCCTTTTGAATCAATTAAGAGCAGAATTAAAACGCCCAAGAGTATTATAGAAAAGCTGCAAAGAAAGGGCTATGAAATCAGCGTGAAGGGGATTGAGGAAAACCTTGCGGATGTGGCAGGGATTCGTGTGATTTGCTCCTTTCCGGATGATATTTATGCGACAGCGAAAATGCTGACGGATCAGGATGATATTCGCGTGATTCAGGTGAAGGATTATATCATCAACCCGAAGCCGAACGGATACAGAAGTCTGCATCTGATTCTGGAGGTTCCGATTTTCTTATCGAACGAAAAGAAGAATATGAAGGTAGAGGTGCAGTTTCGCACGATTGCGATGGATTTCTGGGCAAGTCTGGAGCATAAGCTGAAATATAAGAAAAATATCGAAAATGCAGAGGAAATTTCCAAGGAATTGCAGAGATGTGCGGAGGCGAGCAGCAAGTTGGACTTGCGGATGCAGGCATTGAGAGATCGAATTGAGGCGGAACGCGAATGAGCATGGATGGAAAAAAGCCATTAGGCGATAGCAGTGTTATTCAGAAGGGGCGCAAGGGTGCGATGCGTGTGATTTACGGACGAACGGCGATTATTGCGGTTTCGTTTCTGGCGCAGATTATTCTGATAGGCGGCGTAGTGAATTTCTTCCGTCCGTACATACCGATGTTTTTCGGCGGCTATATGGTGCTTGGACTAGGCATTGTGCTTTTGATTCTGAATAAAGAAACGATACCGGAAACAAAGCTGATGTGGACGGTCATCACGATGCTGCTGCCTCTGGTTGGCGCGGCGTTATATGTATATGTGGAAACGCAGCCGGGATACCGGCTGTTGGCAAAACGCCTGAAGGATATTTACAAGCAGACGGAGGCATTTGTTCAGCAGGATGAGGCGGTTCTGGATGCCTTGGAGCAGGAAGACATCGGGACGGCGCAGCTGGCGAGATATGTGCATAAAAACGGAAATTTTGCGACCTATCAGAATACAGAGGTGACGTTTTTTCCGCTTGGTGAGGACAAATTTGCGGCAATGCTGACGGAGCTGGAGCAGGCGGAGCAGTTCATTTTTATGGAATACTTCATCCTGAAGGAAGGCTATATGTGGGAGAAAATTCTGGAGATTCTGGAACGGAAGGCACAGGCAGGTGTTGAGGTACGGGTGATGTATGACGGAACCTGTGCGATGTTTGATTTGCCGTATCGGTATCCGGAGGAGCTGAAGGCGAAGGGTATGCAATGCAAGATGTTTGCGCCGATTCATCCGATTCTCTCCACGCATTACAACAATCGCGACCACAGAAAGATTCTTGTGATTGACGGGAAGGTCGGCTTTACGGGCGGTGTAAATATCGGGGATGAATATATCAACCGTGTGGAGAAACACGGGCACTGGAAGGACACCGCGGTGATGCTCAAGGGCGATGCGGTGCAGGGGCTGACGATGATGTTTTTGCAGATGTGGAACGTAACGGAGAAGGAGCCGGAATACGAAAAATATTTGCAGAAGGCGGAGAAAGGCTCACAGGCAAAGGGCTTTGTATTGCCTTATGGGGACAGCCCATTTGATGAGGAACCGGTTGGCGAAACGGTTTATATGGATATTCTAAACCGTGCGAAAAAATATGTGCATATTATGACACCATATCTGATTATCGACCAGAGCATGATTACGGCACTGACCTTTGCGGCGAAGCGTGGCGTAGATGTGAAGCTGATTTTACCGCATATTCCGGATAAGAAATTTGCATTCGCATTGGCAAAGAGTCATTATAAGGAGCTGCTCAAGGCGGGGGTGCGGATTTATGAATATACACCCGGCTTTGTGCATGCAAAGATATTCACAAGCGATGATGAAAAGGCGGTTGTGGGGACAATCAATCTGGATTATCGCAGCCTGTATCTGCATTTTGAATGTGCGGCGTTTTTATATCAGGTGGAGGAAATCGCGGAGATTGAGAAGGATTTTCAAAGGACATTGGAAAAATGTCAGGAGGTTACTCTGGAAAACCGCAAAAAAGGCACGTTTTTCCTGCGGTTGGAGGGGTGGCTGCTGAAATGGTTGGCTCCGCTGATGTAAAAACGGGAAAAAGAAAAAGCAGATAGACCTTGCATTTTCTAAAAAATGTGCTAAATTAAATACATTATTTTATGTGCGTGGAAAAGTACATAGCATACAGAAGATAATTATTTTACAAAAGAGGAAATTTTTATGAAAGCAAAATTCGTATCTGACAATCTGAACGTCCTTCTTGGCGGCGTGCTGCTTCTGGTTTTGGCAGTGACAGCGGTCTTTTGAGTGATGCTCGGATTTCAGCGAATCGGCAGGAATGGCGATATTTGCTTTGACAGAAATTGGAACGACCCGGCAGCGCTCACTGTCGGGTCTTTTTATTTTGAACAAAAGAGAAAATACAGAAGAAGTACAAAGGAAAGATGGTTATGGAGATGACAGGCGCGCACCTTCCTGACCAGCGGCGGACTCGGCACGATGGGCTTTGGTATGGGGGCGGCAAACGGTGCCTGCATCGGGACAGGAAGGAAAACCGTACTTTTTACGGGGGATGGCAGCTTTGCAATGAACTTTAACGAGCTGGGGACAGCGGTATTGCATCACTCTTTGCGCGCAGAGGATATAATATTGATACGCTGACGGTTGGGGAAACGGTGAATCCGCAGGTTTCCCGTATGACGATTATGATTACGGGGAATGACCATGACAGAGACCAGATGATCAAGCAGTTGAGAAAGCTGCATGATGTGCATTTCGTAAAGGAAATGGTGGCGGAAAAATCGGTTTGCAGAGAGCTGGTGCTGTTAAAGGTGGGAACAGACCGCTTTTTTGTGTGCGGAGGGCGAAAAAAGACGGATATTGCAGAGGAAAAAGGGGCATCACCGACAGCGTTTGACAGGATATGCAAAGAAGAAATGGTATCTTTGTAGACAGGAATGGAAAGATACGATTTTCAGTCTGGCAAAGAGAAAGCGCAAAGGAGGATGCAGGATGCAATATCAATTTGACGGTGAAAGGGAACGCAGGGCGGAATTTGCTATGCCGAAGCGGACAAAGCAGATGGGCGGCATTGAGCAGCGGCTCAGAATCTTTGTAGAGGATTATGTATATACATATCTTTATCAATATGGAAAAAGCGGCGGCGGAGCAGAAAAGCTGGCGGCGTTGGTCGGGAAATATTATGAGCTTGAGGGGCAGAGGGTGCTTCTGATTTCGGGCGCAATACAGGCGAAGGGAACGGTGCAGGAAGGCGGCACAGAGCGATTCGGCGACGAAACATGGGAATACATCGGCGGGCAGCTGCAGCAATACTTTAAGGGGATGACGGTGGTCGGCTGGGTGCATTGCCAACCGGGCTTCGGGGCGTTTCTGACGGCGAAGGACGAGCAGTTCCATCGGGAATATTTCAAGGAGGACTGGCAGGTGCTTTTTGCGATGGACACAGTGGACAGACTGGACAGCTTTTATCTCTATAATGAGGACGGGAGTGGACTGCGGCAGGCGAGAGGGTATTTTGTATACTATGACAGAAACCGGGAGATGCAGGAATATATGCTCGATAACAGCATGATTCGCCCAAGGGAGGAAGCGGTAGAAATTGAGACTGCGGCAGAGCAGCCGAAGGAGGGCGCAAGACGGCGGAAGAAGCCCACGCAGGAGGAGCGGATGGATGCGGCAAAGGAGATTCGCAGGGTGCTGCAAAAGCGCGAAACGGTGGTGAAGCAGGCAAAAAGGGAGCATGACCTGATGCTGCTGGCGGTGAGCGGCGTGCTTTGCGTGGTGTGCGTGTGCATGGGAATGGCAATGATGCAGAGCCTTGGCAGGCTACAGCTTGTGGAGAAGGAATTGACGGCAATGCAGACCTCCTATCAGACGTTGGCGGAAAATCTGGAGGATGCGAGGGTGCAGAGCGTTTTTGCAGTGCAGAAGCAGCCGCAGAGTGCAGAGGAGCAGCCGGAACAAAAGCGAAGCTATACCGTGGAAAGCGGCGACAGCTTAGGATTTATCAGCAGGAAATTTTACGGGGACAGCAGCGGAATTCGGAAAATCATGGAGGCAAACGGATTGGCAAATGCAGATATGATTTTCGAGGGGCAGACACTGCTGATTCCGTAAGAGGAGCTGCTAAAATTGGAGAAAGCCTATGGTTTTGAGAGAAGCCATGGGCTTTTTTTATTTTGGGAAAAGGGGGGTTGACAGAAGGATAAGGAAAATGATACATATATGTAAGAACGAATGTTCTATACAGAAGGGAATGTAAGTTCTTATTGTGGAGAGGGGGAGAAGGATATCTGGAAGGCGTATGTGAGAAGGGGAATGAACAGCGAGAAGGGGCAGATGAAGCTTCGGCTGCTGGATTGGGGCTGCACGGTGGAGCGATGCAGGCGATTGCAGGAGGAGCTGCGGCGGCTGGAGGAGCCGGAGGGGACAGAGAATGCTTTCTTGCAGGAGGAATTCAAAGCGGAGCGGGCGCGACTGGAAGGCAGGCTTGCGGAAATCTGGAGAGAGAAAAAGCGGATGGATGCACTGCTTGCAGGATTGGAGGAGAACGAGCAGGAATACATCCGACTGCGGTTTGAGAAGGGATACGGGATTGATTACATTGGCAGGAGGCTGTATATCAGCAGGGCAACGGTGTTTCGGATGCAGGACAGGATTCTGGAAAAGCTGCGGCAAGCGGAGATTGAGACTCTGTGAGACTAAGGGGAGGGTATATTGAAGGAGCAGCGGAGAAAGGAGGCGATGCAAATGTGGAAAAGAGACAGGGGTTAAGCGAAAAGCAGGAGGAATTTTGCAGACTGCTGGCAGAAGGCAAGACAACAGGCGAAGCAGAGCGGCTGATTGGGTTTTCCAAGGGATATGGCTGGAGGCTGATGCGGAAGGAGCATATCCGAAGGGCAATTAAGGTGAGAAAGAACCCAAGTGCGGCAGATGAGGAGGAAACGCAGAAGGGCGTACAGCAGACGGAACAGCCGAGAAAAAGAGAAACGGCGAAGAAGGCCGAGATTCTCAGCTTTCTGACGGAGGTGATGCGAGACGAGGAGGAGGCTGACCTCAAGACAAGGATGAAGGCGGCGGAGCTTCTGGGAAAGAGAGAAAGCCTTTTTGAGAAGAAAACGCCGACGGAAAAGGAAAGCCGCGTAATCATCGTGGATGACCTGCCATGAAGGAGATACGATTAAGCGAATGGATCGGGGAGGGGTTTTATGACATCCACAGAGACATTCGGGAGGGCAGGCACACGCATTACTGGCTGAAGGGCGGCAGAGGAAGCGGCAAATCCTCATTCCTTTCACTGGAAATTTTGCTGGGGCTGATTGCAGACAGGGACGCAAACGCAGTGGTGCTGCGAAAGGTGGCGGCGAATTTGCGGGACAGCGTATTCGAGCAGATGAACTGGGCCATTCATGCTTTGGGTGTGGAGGAGGAATGGGAGAAAAAAATCAGCCCGATGGAGCTGATCCGAAAGGGGACAGGGCAGAAAATCCTCTTTCGAGGGTGTGATGACCCGAAAAAGCTGAAATCCATCAAATTTCAGAGAGGGTACGCGAAATTCATCTGGTATGAAGAAGCGGACGAATTCGGCGGCATGGCGGAGCTGCGAAGCCTGAACCAGAGCCTGCTGCGCGGCGGTGAGAAACTCTGTGTTTTTTACAGCTACAACCCACCGAAGCAGGGACGCAGCTGGATAAATCTTGAGACGGCAGAGGAACGGGCAGACAGGTTGATTCATCATAGCACATATTTACAGATGAAGGAGGAATGGCTCGGAAAGCAATTTCTGGCGGAGGCGGAATATATACGGAAGCGGCACCCCGAAATCTACCGACATGAATATTTAGGAGAGGTGACGGGGAGCGGCGGCGAGGTATTCCGCAACCTGATGCTCAGAGAGATTACGGATGCGGAGATTGCCGCGTTTGACCGCCTGCGGCGCGGACTGGACTGGGGGTACGCAGTAGACCCGCTGCACTACACGGTGAACCACTACGACAGGACGAGACGGCAGCTGTATATTTTCTACGAGCTGCGGGCGCAGGGGATGAGCAACCGCAGACTGGCAGAGGAAATCAACCGAGAGAACCCGAAGCATCGGGAGGTGATTTGCGACAGCGCGGAGCCGAAATCTATTGCGGAGATGCGCGAATACGGCGTGGCGGCGATTGGGGCAAGGAAGGGCCCCGATAGCGTTTATTACGGTATCAAGTGGATGCAGGACTTAGAGGAAATCATCATTGACCCGAAAAGATGCCCTGAGACGGCGAGAGAATTCAGCAGCTATGAATACGAAAGCGACGGGAGGGGCGGCTGGCGTGCGGCTTTTCCCGACAGGGACAACCATGCGATTGACGCGGTGCGCTACAGCAGAGAGGAGGACATGCGGCATATTCGTGTGCGATAAGAAAGGAGAAGGGAAGTTTGTTTATCACAGAGATGGAGCTGCTGCAGGCAAGACTGGCGGCAGGGAAAAGGTTGAATGACAGCCATATTCTGAAGGAGATTTTGCAGGAGGACAGAAGCAGCGAGAAGAAAAGGCGGATGGCAGAGGGGGAGCGGTATTACCGCGGCGAGCATGATAGCCTACAGAAGGACTTCCGCAGAAGCCCGATTTCCGAGACAACGGAAAACGGAGAGGAGGAAATGCGGATGTTTTTTAACCCGAACAGAAGCAACCACCATTGCGTACACCCGTTTCATCACACACTGGTGGCGCAGAAAACGGCGTACCTCGTGGGGAGAGAGCCGACCATCAGCGTAAGAAACGGAGACAGGGCGTTTGAGGAAATGCTGACGGAGCTGGCTGATGAGCACTTTAACGGGGTGCTGCAAAGCTGGCTGACAGGGGCGGCGAACAAGGGGGTGGAATACCTGCACGTTTATTATGACGGAGAGGGGAATTTTCGCTACTGCATTGTGCCGGCGGAGGAAATCATTGCAATTTACGATGAGGAATATCAGCAGGAGCTGCGCGAGGTGATTCGTTATTATGACATCAAGGTTCTGGACGAGGGCAGAGAGAAAACAAAGCGGCGCGTGGAATGGTGGACGGCGGAGGACGTGACCTATTTTACGGAGAACGGCGACGGAGAATTTTTGCAGGAGAAAAGCTGCGGACACTGGGCGGTGACGGCGCTTCTGGACGGAGAGGAAGCAGAAACAGAACAGCATGGCTGGGGGCGCGTGCCTTTTATTCCGCTCAGGAACAATGAGAAGGAGCTGACGGATTTGCAGCTGGTGAAGGGGCTGATTGATGCGTATGACCTTGTGAGCAGCGAGGGGACGAACAATCTGCTGGATCTGGTGGATCTGTACTGGGTGATTCAGGGCTACGGCGGCGAAACGGCAAGCGCGGTGGCGAAAAAGCTGCAAATCAACAAGGCGGTGCAAATCAGCGACAGCAGCGGCAACGTGGAGGCAAGGCAGGTGCAGCTGCCGGTAGAGGGCAGGCTGGACTGGATGCAGATGCTCCGCAAGGATATTTTCCACTTCGGGATGGGGGTGGATACGGACAGCGACGATTGGGGCAAGGCGGCAAGCGGCGTTGCACTGAAATTCCAATATGCGATGTTTTACCTGAAAATCAACGGGATTGTGCCGGAAATCAAGCGGGCGGTGAAGGAATTCTTCCGCTTTGCGACAGAGGATCGGAACAGGGAAAACGGGACGGATTGGGATTGGAGAAAAATTCAGATTACGCTGAACACCAACGGGATTACCGATGACATGGAGACGATGCAGATTATTGCGGCAAGCAAGGGGATGGTGAGCGAAAAGACGCTTCTGGGGAAGCATCCTTTTGTGGAGGACGTAAACAGTGAGATGGAGCAGCTGGAGAGAGAAAGAAAGGAGAAGGACAATGAAATTGACACAGATGATTGAGAAATTTGCCAAGCAGGGGATGCTGAACGGCGTGGCAAGGGCAGAGCTGCTGCAGGCGGCAGAGGAAACAGAGCAGGAAATGGCGGAATTGCAGGAGGAGCTGAGCGGCAAGGACGGCGAACTGGCGGAAAACAGAAAAACGGCGGCAGTGGAAAGAGCCATTCTGGAGGGCGGCGGCAAAAACGTGAAGGCGATTCTGGCACTGCTGGATCTGGAGGAAATCAGCTATGACGCGAAGGAAGGGCTGAAAGGGCTGGATCTGGAGGAAGTGAAGGCGGAAGCACCCTATCTGTTCTATGAAAAAACAGAGAAGAAAAAGGGGACAGGTGTGCCCATGACCAGACAGAAAAGGAAAGAGGACGAAATCAGAGCGGCATTCCGCAGAGGCTTAGGCAGATAAGGAGGAAAGGAATATGAGTTTTAACAGTTTTGAATATGCAACCGTTTTTATGGAGGAGCTGGACAGCCAGCTGCTGGATCAGTCTACCACAGGCTGGATGGAGGAAAACGCGGGACAGGTGCAGTACAACGGGGGTGCTGAGGTGAAAATTCCCAAGATGCAGATGAGTGGTCTGGGGAATTATGACAGGGACGGTGGCTTTGCGAAGGGGGCTGTGACCGTGACCTACGAAACAAGAAGGCTGACACAGGACAGAGGCAGAACCTTCCAGCTGGACGCGATGGACGTGGATGAAATGAACTTTGCGCCTACGGCAGGGGCGGTGATGCGGGAATTTCAGAATACAAAGGTGATTCCCGAAATTGATGCTTACCGCTACAGCAAAATTGCAGAGCTGGCACAGGCGGCAGGCAAGGCGAGAGCATACACCGTGGAGGTGGAGACGATTTTTGAAAACCTGCTGCAGGACATGACTGCGGTGCGAGATACGGTCGGCGATGGGTGCGAAATGGTGATTGCGATGAGCGCGAAGGTGGCAGGCAAGCTTGATTTGGCGAAGGGCGGCAGCCATATTCTGGAAAGCGGCACATTCCGGCAGGGGAGCGTGGAGTTGAAGGTAAAGGAGCTGGACGGTTGTCCCATTATTCGCGTACCTTCTGCGAGATTCCAGACAAAATACACATTCCTGGATGGCGTAGAAAAGGCAGAGGGCGGCTTTGCGGCGGCAGCGGATGCGAAGGGCATTAACTGGATTATCATGGTGAAGCAGGCACCTGTGGCAATTTCCAAGACAGACGTGACCAGAATTTTTGACCCCATGACGAACCAGAATGCAAACGCATGGAAAATCGACTACAGAAAGTATCACGATCTCTGGATTGCGGACAACAGCATGGACGGCGTTTTTGTGAACGTGAGCGCATAAGAAAGGATGTCGGACGGATGAAGGAGAGGATTCCTGAGGAGCTGCGGAGGCTGGGCAGAGAGGAGGAAGAAAATCTGCTTGCCTTTGCGGCGGAAAGAAGTGTTTCCATGATGCAGGCATACTGTAGCCGAGAGGATTTGCCGAAGGAGCTTTGGAGTGTTGGTGTGGCACTGGCACAGCAGCTTCTGGATGCGACAGATGTAAAGAGCATTCAGGAAGGGGACGTAAGCGTAGCCTTTGCGGAAGGAAGAGAGGAAACGGAGCTGCTGAATGGCTTTCGGACGGAGCTGGACAGATTTCGCAGAGCAGACTGGTAAGAAATGAGAAAAGGGGATGGTTCGCATGAAACGAAGCTTTGAGAAGGCGAAAAAGGCGGTGGAGCGGCTGTTTTGTGACACCTGCTGTGTGGAGACTTTTTCGGAGGAAACGGCGGCGTGGGGCGAAAGCCTGCACGAGAAGGGGGAGGGAGAGACCTTCCCCTGCCGTCTGACGGAAAAGGCAGAGGCCTGCGGCACGGACGGGCTGCTGACACAGACAGAGAAGACGGTGATTCTGCTTTACCCTGCGGAGAAGGAGATTGCGGCAGGGAGTGCGGTGCGGATTCGGCAGGAAAACGGCGCGGAACGGCGCTACATTGCGGCAGGCGACAGCCGGATTTTTCTGACGCACAGGGCGGTTGGACTGAGAAGGGATGAAACGGTATGACGGAGGAAATCAGACGAGCGGTGATACAAGCGATTGCGGCACGGTTTCAGTTGCCCGTATATGGGCAGAGGGTGCCGCAGGGGGCGAAAAAGCCCTGCTTTACGGTGGAATTGAAGGAAACGGAGCAGAAGCGTCTGCTTGGCAGGAGAGCGGCGAGAAAAGCAGCCTTCGAGGTGACGTATTATTGCGGTGAGGAAAAGGCTGCGGCGGCGGAGTGTGCGGAAGCTTTGGACGGACTGTATGAGGTGCTTTGCATCATCGGGAGAGAGGAACGCTTTGCGGCAAGCAGTATGCAGGAGGAAAGGACAGAGACGGGCATCCGATTTACGGCGGAATATGAATATCATGTAATGCTGAAGGAGGAGACGACGGAGCGGATGGAACGGCTGAAATATAACGGAAAGGAAGCGGTCGGCTATGAAGAAAAAGGCGACATTCAGCAGAGAGCAGCTGAGTAAAAGCAAGACCTTCGGCTATGGGAAGGATCTGGTGCTGGCGGTGCTGGAGGACAGGGACTATACGAAGGACGAGGCGGAGAAGGAGATACAGGCATATCTGACAGGAGAAAGAGAGGGGATTTGATATGGCATTAGGCGGCGGTACATTTATGACACAGAACAAGGTTCTGCCCGGGGCATACATCAATTTTGTTTCCAGACCAAGAGCCATGGGCAGTCTGGGCGAAAGAGGCGTGGTCTGCGTCGGGATGGAGCTGGACTGGGGCAGGGAAGGTATGACGGACATTGCAGCGGCAGAGTGCAGAACGAATTGCAGAGAGCTTTTCGGCTACACCTACCTGAGCGAGGAAATGAAGGATCTGCGCGAGCTGTTTGCGCATGCGAAGGAAGGGAAGTTTTACCGACTGAACGGCGGCGAGAAGGCGAGGATGACGCAGGACGGGCTGACAGTGACGGCGAAATATCCGGGAAAAAGAGGGAACGACATCTGCATCAAGATTGCGGAAAACGTGGACGAAAGCGACTGCTGGGATGTGGAAACGTATCTGGATGCGGAGGTAGTAGATGCACAGACGGTGACAAGGATTGAGGATTTGCAGGAAAATGCGTTTGTGGAATTCGGCGGCACAGGCGGGCTGACCGCGGCGGCAGGCGTTTACCTGACAGGCGGCACAACCGCGGCGGCAACGGGGAGCGCATATACGGCATTTCTGGAGGCGGCAGAGAAGGAGGACTTCAATGCACTGGCATACAACGGCGCGGACGAGAAAACAAAAAAGCTGTTTGTGAATTTTACGAAGCGGATGCGCGAGGAGGAAGGCGTAAAATTTGTGACGGTGCTGCATGATTACCCTGCGGCAGACCACGAAGGCGTGATTTCCGTCGGGACGGCGGCAGAGTTGGTTTACTGGACGGCAGGGGCAAGCGCAGGCGCAGAGGTGAACGAAAGCCTGACGAACACGGCCTATGACGGAGAATACGAGGTGGACGCAAGGCTGAAAAAGAGCGACTACATCAAGGGCATCCGGAAGGGACAGCTCCTGTTTTATGAGGAGGACGGCACACTGCGCGTACTGCGCGACATCAACAGCTTTACCTCCTTTGCGGCGGCAAAGAACAGCGATTTTTCGAGCAATCGGGTGGTGCGCGTGCTGGACAGCATTGCAAATGATGTGGCGAACATTTTCAGCAAATATTACCTTGGGAAGCAGAGCAACAACGCAAACGGCAGAAATCTGCTGAAGGCGGAGATTCTGGCGTACCATGAGGAGCTGATGAAGCTTGAGGCAATCGAAGGCTTTACGGCGGATGATATTACGGTGGAAAAGGGCACGGAGAAGCAGGATGTTGTGGTATATGAGGCAATTCAGCCTGTGGATGCGATGGAAAAGCTGTACATGAAGGTTGAGGTTGTATAAGGAGGTACGAGGATGGGCTATTTGAGAGCAAAGGACACAGTGAACGGTGCATTGGGGACCTGCTTTGCCATCATTGACGGCAAGCGGCATGAGCTGATGCAGGTGAAGAATATTCAGGCGAAGGTGAAGAAAACCAGAATGACGATTCCCATTCTGGGGATGACCGCAAAGCAGCAGAAAAGCGGCGGCTGGGAAGGCACAGGGACGATGACGGTATATTATGTGAGCAGTCTGTTTCGTAGGGTGATGGCGGATTATATGAAAAACGGCGTGGACACCTATTTTGAACTGCTGCTGACAAATGAGGACCCGACAGGGGATGCCGGCAGACAGACGGTGCTTCTGAAGGATGTGAATATTGAGGAAATGCTGATTGGCAAGATTGACGTGGAGGAAGCGGCAATGGAGGAGGAAATGAAGTTTACCTTTGGCGGCGTGGAGCTTCTGGACAAATTCAATCAGATGTAAGAAATTTTGAAGAACGGGAGGGGTTATTTTGGGACAGGAATGCTTTTACAGAGAGAACAGGCAGGACAGAGCGGAGGAGGAAATTCTTCTGACAGAGCGATTGGCTGAAGGCTGCGGTGAAACGCACTGGCGGATTCGCCCGATGACACAGAGGGAGAATGAGGAAATCTGGAAGCGGTGCGGCGAGGACGAAGGACGATATCAGGAAATGATTCTGGCGGAGAGCGTTGTGTTCCCTGATTTGAAGGATGCGGCACTGCAGAACAGCTACGGCGTGATTGGGGCAGAGCGGCTGTTGGCAAGACTGCTGCTGGCGGGGGAATATGACTGCCTGCGGCGAGAGGTGGAGCGTATCAACGGAGGGGAGGATGACGGATGTACCGATTATATTTAAAGCAGAACGGGGAGCAGCTCCTGCTGCCCGTGACACCTGCGGAGATTGAGACGAGGACGGGAAACCGGAATAAGACGGCGTATATTCTGGATTTCGGGGAGATGAATCTGGCGAAAAAGCCGGGACTTACGGAAATCCGCTTTACGGCACTGCTGCCGGGACGGGCATACAGCTTTGTGCAGACGGAGGGCGGCTTTCGGGAACCGGAATATTTTCTGAATCGCTTTAAGGAATACAAGGCTTCGGCAAAGCCTGTACAGATGATTTTATTTCGCAGGCTGGCAGATGGCAAGCAGAAATTCTGCGGCAATACGGAGGTGCTGCTGGAGGAATACACAGTGACGGAAAAGGGCGGCGAACAGGGGGACTTCTGGGTGGAGTTTTTCTGGAAGGAATGGAGAGCGGCAAAAAGTATTCGTTACAGTATTCAGGGGAACAGCATGATGGCACAGGGACAGGCAAGGCAGGCAAAGCAGCCTGCCGCCGGCTATACGGTGCAGAGGGGCGACAGCCTTTGGAGCATTGCGAAAAAGCAGCTTGGGGATGGGACGAAATACAAGGAGATTGCGAGGAAAAACGGGATTGCGAACCCGAATCGTATCTATCCGGGGCAGGTACTCAAGCTGTAAAAAAAGAAAGGGGAAAACGGGGATGAATATAAAACTATTATTGCAGCATGGAACGAGCATCTATGACGCGACACCGATTCTGGAAGGGCGCGTGGAATGGTTCGCAAGCGTGATGGGGAAGGCGGGACGGCTGAAATTTCGCGTGGTGCGCGACGGGATTGTGAATTTCGTGGAGGGAGACAGGGTTTCCTTTTATGTGGACAGCGTGCTGCGCTTCAGCGGCTTTGTGATGACGAAGGAGAGAACCTCGGAGCAGATTATTTCGGTGACGGCGTATGACCAGATGTTTTATCTGGTGCGGAACAAGGGGACGTATGTATTTCTGAATAAGAGTGCGAAGGAAATTATGCAGACCATCGGGGCGGATTACGGCTTGGAGATTGGCTACATCAATGACGGCGGATGGAGGATTCCGCAGAGAATTGAGGAGGGGGAAACACTGATGGATATGATTCTTTCTGCACTGGAACTCTGCGGACAGGCAACGGGAAAGGAATATTTTTTATTCGACAGAGGCGGTCAGCTGATTGTGAAGGAGAAAAAGGAGATGGCAGTGGAGGCGGTGCTGCGGTGCGATGGGGGCATCAGCGAATATACCTATCGGACGGACATCAGCAAGGATACCTATAACGCGGTGCAGCTTTATCATGCAGGGCGGAAGGAAATCGAGCGAAAGGCATGGAAGGCGGAAAACGCGGAAAAGGTGAAGAAATGGGGCAGGCTGCAGTATTACAAGCGCGTACCCTACACGATGAACAGCGCACAGCTGAAGGAGCAGGCAGAACGTATTCTGAAGGAAAAATGCAGAGTGGTGAAAAAGCTGACGGTGGAGAACATCAACGGGGATGTGATGCTTTTTGCAGGGAATACCATCTGGCTGGAGATTCCCGGACTGGCGGAAATCAGTTTACAGGGGCAGGTTCTGATTGAGAGCTGCACACATATTTTTGAGGAAGGCGCGCATCGGATGCAGCTGGACATTCGCATTGAGGAGGTTGGCTAATGGATTTGAAGGGCTTTTTGAAGGAAAACAACGGATTTCCTGAAAACAGAAGGGTGCATATTTCGCCCTGCTTTCGGGAGAACGGCGAGGAGGTGCTTTGGGAACTGCGTGCGGTGAGCGAGGAAGAATACCGCAGGGCGGCAGAGGGCAAGCGAGATAAATGGGCGGTGCTTTGCATGCTTTCTGTAGTGGTGCCGGATTTGACGGACAGAGCACTTCAGGAAAGCTATGGCGCGGACAGCGCAGAAGCGGCATTGCAGGAGATGCTTTATCCGGGGGAGTATATGCGGCTATTGGAGGCGGTGAAGGATATCAATGGATTCCAAAGCCGCAGAAGGGTCTGGAAGGAACAGGCAAAAAAATGATTGCGGAGGGCGTAGATGAGGCGGATTATGCCTGCTATGCTCTCCGCAGATACGGCATACGCCCGAAGGACTGGGCGGAAATGACAACACCTGAGCGAATGTTTTGCTGTGCGGTGATTGAGATGGAGATTGCGGCAGAGGAAAAGAGGTGAAGGGATGCAGCAGGAGAAAAAGGGGCTGTTTGGGCGGCTGTTGGACTTTTGGAAGGAAAAGACGGAAGAAACCGGCGGCGGCATCGGTTTTTGGAGCGGAGGAAAAACGGAAGGAAAAGCAGCGGCAGAAAACCGACAGGACGCACTGCAGCAGGAGAAAGCGGAAAAGAAGCCCTTCTTTTGGGAGGAAACAGTGCGGACAGCAAAGGAAAAGAAGGCAGAGGAAGCGGAGACTTTCGGGCAGGAGCGGCGAAGGTCTTTTGCGGAGGAGAAAACGGAGAAAGCAAAGGGAACTGCGCTGCGGACGGCGGAGGAAAGCACGCAGGAGAGAAAAACGATTACCCCGATTTTTACGGCAGAGATTTTTCGGGAGAAAACGGAGCGGCACGAAGCGGAAGAAAGGCGGAAAACGATTTTTATGCAGGAAGCACCTTTTGCGGAGCAGGAGAAACGGAAAACGATTCCGATTGTGGCAGAAACTGGGCTTGCCGAAAAAGCGGCGGCAGCCGAAGAAGCGGAAGATGTGCCGCAGGAAGCACCGAAAAAGGAACGGGAGCAGGCAAAGGGCGCGGAGATTGACATAGAACGACTGATGCGCGAGATGACGAAGCGGCTCTGGGAAGAAAGGGAAACGAGCGGCAGGCGGCTGAGACGATGAGGAGGAGAAGGGATGCTTGAAATTATCAAACAACTGGCACTGGATGCGGCGGAGAAGGGCGCGGATTTCTGCGTAGGAACGGTGACAAAGGCGGCACCGCTGACAATTCGACTGGAGGAAGGACTGGAGCTGACAGAGGCGTTTTTGGTGCTGACGGAGGATGTTTTGCAGGCGGAGGAAACGGGCAGTATACAGATTGAGGGCGGCAGCTGGCGCGCATATCGACTGAAGCGAAGCAGAGCTTTGCGGGCAGGGGAGGCGGTGGCGCTGCTGCGGGCAGACGGCGGACAGCAATATTTGGTGCTTGGGAGAGTGCGAAAGGAAGGATAGGATGACACCGATACAGGAAACGGAAATTGATATGGAGAAGCTGGAAAAAAGGACGATGCCGAGCCTGACATGGAAAATCAACGAGGAGAAGGCAGAGGTGCGCGGCGAGACAAATGAGCTGGACGCGATGCGGCAGGCGGTTTCTAAAATTTTGCAGACGGAGCGGTATCGTTATGCGGTTTACGACTGGAATTACGGCGTGGAGCTGGAGGATTTATATGGGAAGAATGTATCGTATGTGATTCCGGAGCTGAAAAGGCGGATTGAGGATGCCCTGCTTGCGGATGACAGGGTGACGGCGGTGACGGATTTTTCCTTTCGGGAGGAAAAGGGCAGCGTGACGGCGGCATTTACGGTATATACGATTTTCGGGGAAGTGACGGCAGAGAGGACGGTGGATATATGATGGCGGTAAGCTATGAGGAACTGATGGAGAAAAAGCTGGATAGGATTGATGACAGAAGGGACAAGCGGCAGGGCAGCCTGATTTATGACGCGTTGGCACCCAATGCGGCGGAAACGGCACAATTTTACGCAGATTTGGATTTGCTGGCGGACAGAACCTTCGCGGATACGGCTGTGGGCGAGGATTTGACCAGACGGGTGGCAGAGAGGGGAATGCTGCGAAAGGGCGCGGTGAAGGCAACCTTTTACGGGCGTTTTCTGGATGCGGACGGAGCAGTATATCCTGTGGAAAACGGGACAAGATTTGCCCTGGAGGAATATAAATATATCGTACTGGGGAGAGAGGCAGACGGAAGATATATTCTGGAATGTGAAACAGAGGGGGCGTGCGGCAATGTGTATCTGGGGGAGCTGCTGCCCCTGGAAACGATGCCTGATTTAGCAAAGGCAACACTGGAGGAGCTGCGGACGGACGGCGAGGATGCGGAAGGCGACGAGGAGCTGCGCAAACGCTTTTTTGCAAGCTTTGATGCGGATGCCTTCGGCGGAAACATTGCGGACTACAAGAGGAAGGTGAACGCGATGCAGAATGTGGGCGGACTGAAGGTTTATCCCGCGTGGAACGGGGGAGGCACGGTGAAGCTGGTGCTGATTGACCAGGGATGGCGCAGACCGACGGAAACAGAGCTGGCGGCATTGCAGAAGGAGATTGACCCCGATAGTAAGGGGGAGGGCTACGGAATTGCACCGATTGGGCATAAGGTAACGGTGGAAGGGGTGACAGAGGTGCGCTGCAATATTGCGCTGCAGCTTTCTGTGGCGGAGGATGTGACGAAGGGAACGGTTCTGACGAAGCTGACGGAGGGATTTTCGGCATATTTTGAGGAGCTGCGGAAGAACTGGGCGGACAGCGACTTTCTGACGGTACGCATCAGCCATTTGGAATCAAGAGCATTGGAGACAGATGGTGTGGTGGATGTTTTGGACTGCGGCATTAACGGCGGCAGTGGCAACCTGATTCTGGGGACGAACGAGGTGCCTGTGCTGGGTGAAATTGAGGTGAAGCAATGACGGAGAACAGATATGAAAAGCACTGCCCGTGTACGGTGAGCGAATTGAGAGAGTTTCGGAAGCTGGGAGAAATCGAGGGGGCGATTCTGGAAGAAGCGGCGGCAGCAAAAGAGACACTGGAGCGAAACCAATGGATTTTGACGGCGGAAAAAAGCGGTCTTCTGCGACTGGCAGGGATGATGGGCTTTTTCGGGGCAGAGAGGATGGAAACAGAGGAGCTGCGGGAGGAAATTCTTTCGCGCTGGTGCAGCCGCAGTCCATATACCTATTTTCATTTGCAGGACTGGCTGGATGGGTGTGTGGGTGCGGGAAATTATACCGGTACACTGGAAAGGGAAAGCTACAGACTGCGGTTGGTACTGGAATTATGCGTGAAGGAAAAACGGGAGTTTTTGCAGAAGCATCTGCGGAAAATTATTCCGGCAAATCTGGTTTTGCAGGTGAAGCTGAATGTGAATACGCATGGGAAGCTGCACAGAATGCGGCACGGCGAGATGAAGGGAAAAGGGCTGACCTACGGCGAGATTCCCTTTGAAATTTTGCCGGAGGAAGAAGGAAACAGTGCAGTTTCGGGCAAAAAACTGTTGCAGAGAATGAGAGGATGTGCTACAATACAAAAATAGTGGGGAGAAATGTCCCCAAGTGTGACGAGATTCCACTCGGAGGAGTGAAAATACAGGAGGTTTTGGCATGTCTACAATCGGTATGGTATTAACAGTTATTTTGATGATTCTGGCGGTGATTCTGGCGGCAATCATTCTGATGCAGTCTAAGCGTTCCGCAGGTCTGGGCGCAGTGAGCGGCAACAGCAGTGATACTTACTGGAGCAAGAACAAAGGGAACTCTGTAGAAGGCGCACTGGAAAAATATACAAAAATCGGCGGCGCACTGTTCATGATTCTTGCGTTCATCATTAACCTGGTTGGTTAACAAATGCAGAAGAAGATGCCTTTTCGGGGGCATCTTTTTTTATAGGTTTATGGGATTGATAGGACAGAGAGCTTTTGGGCAGAATAAGCACGAGAAAGTATAAGGAGAAGGACATGGACGAGACGGACATTTTAAAGGAAAGAAAAGAACGGATTCTGGCATATATGGAAAGCGAAGGATATGTTCCCATAAAGCGCAGAGATATGCGCGCGATGCTTTCGGTGCCGCAGGAGGACAGAGAAAAATTCGAGAACCTTATCAATGAGCTGATTGCGGAGGGACGTGTATTTGAAACAAAGAAGGGCAAGCTGGCTTCGCCGAAGGATTTGCAGATGGCAACGGGGACATTTATCGGACACGCCAGAGGGTTTGGATTTGTGACACCCGACGCAGGAGGCGAAGATATTTTTATTCCGGCGAGCGAAACGATGGGCGCGATGCAGAAGGACAGAGTGCTGTATAAGGTGCTGCATAAGGCGGAAAAGGGCAAAAAGGCAGATGGCGTAATTGTACGGATTCTGGAACGGGGACAGCAGCGGATTGTTGGCACATTTGAGGCAGGCAGCAAGGGCTATGGCTTTGTGGTGGCGGATGACAAGAAGATTGCGAAGGATATTTTTATTTCCAGAGAAAACACAAAGGGTGCCGTGACGGGGCATAAGGTTGTTGTGGAAATTACGGATTACGGCGAGGACAGACGCAATCCGGAGGGAAAGGTCATTGAAATTTTGGGGCATATCAATGACCCCGGAGTGGATATTCTTTCGGTGATTCGCAGATATGAACTGGCGGTGGAATTTCCGGAGGAGGTTTATGCGGAGATTGAGCACCTTGGGACAGAGGTTGCCGAGGCGGACAAAAAGGGCAGAGAGGATCTGCGCGACCTGCTGACGATTACGATTGACGGCGCGGATGCGAAGGACTTAGACGATGCGGTTTCTCTGAAAAGGCTGGGGAACGGCAATTTTGAACTGGGTGTGCATATTGCGGATGTTTCGCATTATGTGCGGGAGAATACAGCGCTGGATAAAGAGGCTTACGCCAGAGGGACAAGCGTTTATCTGGTGGATAGGGTGATTCCTATGCTGCCGCATAAGCTGAGTAATGGGATATGCTCACTGAATCCGCATGTGGATCGGCTTGCGCTAAGCTGTCTGATGGAAGTGAACGGCAGGGGCGAGGTGGTGAGCCACAGAATTCTGGAGAGCGTCATCAATTCGGATTACCGCATGACCTATACGGCGGTGCGCGAGATTCTGGAGGATGGAGCTCCTGCGTTATTGGAGCAGTATGCGGAAATTTTGCCTATGCTGGAGGATATGGAGGAGCTGCGGCAGATTTTGGGAGAAAAAAGAAGAAAACGCGGTTCTGTGAATTTTGATTTGCCCGAATCGAAAATCATTCTGGATGAAAACGGAAAGCCGATTGACATCAAGCCTTATGAAAAAAGCATTGCGACAAACATGATTGAGGAATTTATGCTGGTGTGCAACGAAACAATCGCGGAAAATTCCTTCTGGCAGGAAATGCCGTTCATGTATCGCAGCCATCAAGAGCCGGATGAGGATAAGCTGGAAAAAATGGAGCAGTTCCTGCGTGGCTTTGGCTATTATCTGCGGAAAAAGGACGGGGAGATTCATCCGAGAGAACTGCAGAAGGTTTTGCAGAAGGCAGAGGAAACGGACGAGGAACGCATTATCACCAGAATGGTGCTGCGGAGCATGATGCAGGCAAGATATACGGCGGAAAACGGCGGACATTTTGGGTTGGCAGCAAAATATTATTGCCACTTTACCTCGCCCATCCGCAGATATCCCGATTTGGAAATTCACCGCATGATTAAAAAAATGCTCCATGGAGAACTGGATGAAAAGGCATCTGCCTATTACCGCAGAAAAATGCCCGATTGGGCAAAGCATTGCTCCAAGCAGGAACGCGTTGCGGAGGACGCGGAACGGGATACGGATGCACTGAAAAAGGTGGAATTCATGGAGGATAAGGTTGGTCAGATTTATGAGGGCATCATTTCCGGTGTGACGAACTGGGGGATTTATGTGGAACTGCCGAATACCATTGAGGGCATGGTGGCACTTTCCCAGATGGATGATGATTATTATGAATTTGACGAAAAGAAAATGCTTGTGTTCGGGAAACGGACGAAGAAAAGCTATCGTCTGGGGGATAAGGTCATTGTTTCCGTGGCAAAGGTAGACCGCATGATGGGGACGATTGATTTTGTCTTTGAGGAAGAAAATGAGGATTTTCAGGAATAAAGAAATCAGGAACAAAAAAAGGTCAGACTGAGAGAAATCGGTCTGATCTTTTTCTGTAGGAAATTTTTGTAAATAAAATGAAATATTTGTAACCGAATCGTCATTTGATTTTTTTGATAGAATATGATATAGTTATTTCTGCAATAGGAAGATTGTCGGGGAGGTGATTCTGTATGGCAAAAGGAAAAGGAACAAAGCTGATTGCGCAAAACAAAAAAGCATATCATGATTATTTCATTGAAGAAACCATACAGGCAGGCATTTCTCTGGCAGGGACAGAGGTGAAAAGTCTGCGCATGGGTAAGTGCAGCCTGAAGGAAAGCTACATCCAGATTAAGGATGGAGAGGCTTTTATTTACAACATGCATATCAGCCCATACGAGCAGGGGAATATCTTTAATAAAGACCCGCTTCGCCCCAGAAGGCTTCTGCTGCATAAAGCGCAGATTCGCAAGTGGGACCATGAAGTGCGAGCGGCAGGGTATACGGTTGTTCCCTTGAAGGTATACTTCGACCGCAGTTATGTGAAGGTGGACATTGCTCTGGCGAAGGGCAAAAAGCTCTATGACAAGAGAGACACCATTGCAAAGAATGATATGCGCCGTCAGGCGGAAAAGGATTTTAAAATCAGAAATCTTACTTTATAGGTTTGTCGTTTACAGCCATTTCACCGAAAAGGCGTGAAGCTTCACGATTTACGGGGATGCAATGGTTTCGACGGGAGTCTTGAAAGTAGGAATAGCCATCCGCGGACCAGTGAACCGCGTCATCAAGCTGGAACCTTTTTTAAAAAGAAACGACAAAAATAATTTTGCACTGGCTGCCTAATTAACGGCGCCTGTCGGCCTTCGGTTTCTCACCGCTGAAGAATCCGGCATCGACTTGGTGGGGCACTTTTCTGCCTAAGCTTTGCGGCAGGGAAAGATTCATGAAGCTACTGAGGGGTAAAGCCTGTCAATCGGCGTTGCAACGAGGGAATGACAAAAGACTGACTGTGATGGGAGAAGTTCTTATGGATGGGTTTTCGGACAGGGGTTCAATTCCCCTCATCTCCATGCAGAAGCCTTGAAAACATTGAGTTTTCAAGGCTTTTTTTAGTTGAATTTTGAAAGGTACTCAAATATATAGGAAAGGAGAATTTGAATCTGTCGCATACAAAAAAATGAAGTCCACAAATGGGGTGCAATTTAGAGCCTGTTTGTGGACTTTTTTTGCTATTTTTCCGTTCTTTTTCTAAAATCAAGGGGAATAAAATCGAGGAGGCGAAAAGGATGGAGTATACCTTAACGCAGGAAATGGTGAAAGAATACGAAAGGCATTTGCGGCTGGCGGAGCGAAGCAGTGGGACGATTCTGAAATATCTGCATAACATTGAGCAGTTTCGTCGGTATCTGCCGAGAGAAGCGGCGGTTACGAAAGAAATGGTTATCGCATACAAAAAGAGCATTGCGGAGAAATATGCCATAAGTACAGCAAATGCAGCACTGGTGGCGCTGAATGGGCTATTTTCGTTTTTAGGGTGGCGCGATTGCAGAGTAAAGCCGTTCAAACAGCAAAGATGCATTTTTCGGGATAAGGAGCGGGAGTTGTCGGAAAAGGAATATCTTTCCCTATTAAAGGCGGCAAAGCAAAAGGGGAATCAACGGCTGTTTTATATCATGGAAACCCTGTGCAACACGGGGATTCGTATTTCTGAATTGCAGTTTATTACTGCTGAGGCAGTGTGGACGGGAACGGCAGTTGTGAAATGCAAAGGAAAACAGAGGAAGGTACTTTTGCCGCAAAGGCTGCGGAAGGAATTGCAGAGGTATTGTAAAAGGAACAAAATTGCTTCAGGGGCGGTGTTTATCACGAGAACGGGAAAGCCGATCAGCCGTACAAACGTCTGGGGCGAAATGAAGCGGCTGTGCAAGGCGGCGTGTGTGGAGGCGAAGAAGGTTTTTCCGCATAACTTCCGGCACCTGTTTGCGGTCAGCTTTTACCGCTTGGAAAAGGATATAGCAAAGCTGGCGGATCTTTTGGGACACGCCAGCATCGAAACTACTCGTATTTATGTGATGGAAACGGCGGAAAGCCATATTCGCCAGATTGAGCGAATGAGATTGTGCATTTAGGACATATTACGCATTCTGTTCTTTATAGGACAGATTTTCTTTATAAAAAAGGAGAAAATTCTTTGGAATACGGATAATTGTTATAAAACTTCTTTGGTTCGGGAGGACAGAGAAAAGAATTTCCTGCACAAAAAGGCATGCAAAAGAAGCTGGCAAAAACAATTTTTTTCACCGGCTTTTTTTGTGTGCTGAATTTTGTAAAATTATGTAGGAGTTTCTTGAATAATGCTTTTTTTAGTGCTATACTAAGAAAAAAATATAGCAAATGTTTGCTTTTTTTCAAAAAAACAGCGCTGAATTTTCCGTATATGAAACAGAATGCGTAGTCTGTATTATGTGAGGAAAATGACGGTGTTTTCAAAACAAGGGGCAACAAATGCAATAAAAACACGGCAAAGCAGGCGAAAGCCTGTGACGCAAAGCTATAGGGCCTTTCAAATGGCAGCCAGCTGCAACCAGAGCGCTGCCGTGAGGGCGGTGTTTTTTTGTTTTTATAAAAACAATGGGCATTATTTAAAACAATGGGCATTATTTGGCAACAATGAGGAGGAAGATGGTTATGAAGAAGAATTATTACGCAAAGGTGCTTGCGCTGACCGTTGCGGCAAGCATGGTTTCTGTACCGGCGTTTGCAGAGGAGGGAGATGGAACTGCCGTTGCGGCGCAGGAACAGAAAAAAGAGGGTGAAAACGAGCCGAAAGTAGAAAAGATTGTGGAAAAAGAGTCCGAAGATGTTGCAGAGAAGGGGACTGTAGAAGAACAGGAAATTTCAACTTATTCTGTTGAAAATGAGGAAATTACAGCTGCTGGCGGAGCACTGCAGACAGGTACATATATTTTAAAAGATAATGTTGCATTAAATGAGAATATCACTATTCCTGATGGCGCAAAAGTAACGATTGATTTGAACGGTCATGTTTTAACGGGCAATGGAAAGGGCAGTGTAATTCGTGTTTACGGTAAGCTGACTATTCTGGACAGTGGCAACGGCGGTAAAATTGCAGGCGGTTTTAAGAACTATACTGGTGCGTGGGTTAATAATGTAGAGCATGATGGTGGTGGTATTTTTGTAGATACCCACGCAGAAGTGATTCTGGAAAGTGGCAGCATTACAGGGAATGACGCATGGAACGGCGGCGGCGTTTACGTCAATGGTGGTGGTTCTTTTACCATGAATGGTGGCGAAATTTCCAATAATAGGACACTTCGTCCTTATCATGGCGGCGGCGGTGGTATTTATGTGCTGAATGACGAGACAAAAGGAACAGGTAAATTTGTGATGAATGGTGGTGTTATCAAAGGAAACACCACATTGACACAGGGCGGTGGCGCATTTATTGACGGTGAAATGGAAATGAATGGCGGCAAAATTATTGATAATACGGGGCTGAAAGGCGGCGGCGTGTGCATCAATGGTACAATGACGCTGAATGACGGGGTTGTTTCTCGCAATAAAGCGGAATTTCTGGAAGAAACGCAATACGATGCCATCGAATGTGGCGGTATTAAGATTAACGGCGGTACATTGAACCTGAATGGCGGCGAAATCACTGATAACACAGCACGTAGCACAGAGGAAACAAATGCAAAGGACGAAGAAGTCGAAGATGCAGTTGCTGCCGGTATTTACAATATTGGTACACTGAATGTTTCCGGTGCACCCGTTGTTTCTGGAAACACCACAGACGGCAAAGCACAGAACATCTATCTGAGCAGCGGCAGAGTGATTACGCTTTCTAATAATTTGGGTGCAGCGGCAAAGCTGTGTACAACACTGGATTCCGAAACAGGACGTGCAACAGACACAGGCGGATACACTGCTCCCGAAGGCACAATTTTGTCGGACAAGGAAGGATTGACAGTAAAAACGCACAAAGGCGACATTTATTTCTTCAAGGATGTGCCTGTGGAGAAAGCAGTTTGCTCCACTCGGATAGATGGTGAGCAGGTTTACCATGAAAATCTGGCGGCGGCAGTGGCATCTTTGCCTTCTGATGATAATGTGGTAACAATTTTGAAAGATTGTGAACTTACTTCTCAGGTAGGTGTGGCAGCGGGTGTAGAAGCAATATTGACGAGTGAGACTCCTGTAAGCATTACTTGGGAGGATGCAGACAAAGCATTTTTCTATATCAACGAGGATGCAGCACTCAGCCTGCAGGGACCGATTACAGTACAGGGCAATTATACGAATGTAGGGAATGAGGTATCCGGTAATACAGTTCTTTATGCGTTCGATGTAAGAGGTACATTAAATATTGGTGAAAGAGATACGGCGGATGATGTTTCTCCTGTAGTAAAGAACTTTAATACAGTCACAGTCAACAGCAGTAAGAAACCGAGTAGCGGATATGGCGCAATTCAGGCAAATGGCGGCACAGTCAACCTTTACAGCGGTATTTTAGAAGGAAATACTGCATATTTGGGTGGTGCGATTTATGCAACAAATACTGCTACGGTGAATTTGATTGGCGGGGAGATTACAGGAAACTATGCATGTTATGGTGGCGGTGTAGGTGTAACAAATAGTACAACAGTAAATCTTTCCGGAACCAAGATTGATAGAAACCGTAGTTATAGAAAAATCGGAGATGCTACGTTGGGGACAGGTGGTTTCACAGGTGGTGCAGGTATCTATGCTCAGTATAGCTCTGTTTTGGATATAACCGGCGGCGTGGTAAAAGAAAATGTTGCCGATAGTGGTGTTGGTGGGGGTATTTATTTAGCCGGCTCTGCAAGCGGTACTATGTCCGCAGGGGAAGTTAAAACTAATCAGGCGACAACAGAACAAGCTGATTTTGTTTCGACGGAAGCGCGTGGCGGCGGTATGTATATATCCAATTCTGCATTTACGCTGTCCGGCGGTTCTGTTGAAGGAAATAAAATTGTTGTAAACACAGAAAATGAAACAAACACTTCTGTTGCTGGCGGCGGCGTGGTTGCCAGTGGTGGTTCCTTTACCATGACAGGCGGCTCTATCTCTGGAAACAACTGCCCGAACTATGGTGGCGGCTTATATGTTACAACACCCACAGTTGCTACTTTGACCGGTGGCAAGATTACAGAAAATGCAGCTGCATTCGGCGGCGGTGTTTATGTTGCGAGCAGTACGGCAGGTGGAGAGGAACTGCATCTAAGTGGCAGTCCTTACATCGCGAATAATACAGCAACTAAGAGCTATCCTAATGTGTTGTTGTCAGGCACTAGCAAAGGCAGTAATACAACATTTCCTGCAAGAGTGATTACGCTGGATGGTGCTCTTACTTCAGGTGCACATATTGGTGTACAGCGTGCGGACAGTACAACAGTTATTGCAAAGGGGACGGATACTTATGCCGTTACGGATAATGATGCGGCTTACTTCATCTACTCTAACGATAGCAAGTTGGTGCAGAAAGATGCAACGGAAAATCAGCTTGTTTTGGCGGAAAAAGAAGAAGGAACAACATATTATACCGTTACATTAAATCTTCCTGAACATGTGAAAGCGGATAGAGCATTGACTGCACAGGTTGCAGACAATGGCACATACGAGGTTACTCTCACAGCAGAGAAAGGCTATAAAATTAGTTCTGTTACAGTTGGTGGGGAAGAAAAGACTTTGGTTGATGGGAAGTTGACGCTGAATCCTATTTATGGGAATACAACAATTACTGTGACAGAGGAGAAGAAAGCAGCTCCTACACTGACCTTGTCCTCCAACAGCGGTATTTTCAGAATTAACAGAGGCCCTGTAACCTTTACTTATACTTATAACGGGGATGGCGCAGTAACTGCGACAAGCAGTGATGATTCTGTTGCGACAGCGGAAGTAAAGGGTAATACTATTACTGTAACATTGAAATCCGTTGGCACTGCAAGAATTACTGTATCTGCGGCAGAAGGGGACAATTTCCTTGCAAAGGATGCAACCTATGACCTGACTGTGCAGAAGAAGAAATCCTCTTCCTCCTCCTCTGATACCTCCGCACCGACCTACGGTGTTAGCACAGGCAAGACAGAGAACGGCACAATTTCCGTTACCCCTGCGAAGGCAGAAGCGGGCGAGAAGGTAACAATCAAAGCAACACCCGACAGTGGCTATCAGCTGGATAAGGTGACTGTAAAGGATAAAGACAACAGCAACGTGAAGCTGACGAAGGTAAACGATAATGAATACACCTTCACAATGCCGAAGGGCAAGGTTTCCGTTGATGCGACATTCGTACAGAAGGATGCGGCAGATGATAACCAGAACAGCGCGGCTGAAAAGAGCAAGGTAATCAAGCTGCAAATCGGCAGTCGCATTGTCAACGTGGATAATGAAGCGGTGATTTACGATGCTGCACCTGTTATCCGCAATGACAGAACTCTGGTTCCTATCAGAATCGTTACAGAAACTCTGGGCGGCAAGGTTGATTGGAACGGCGTAACAAAAGAGGTTACACTGAACATCGACGGCAAGGAAATCAAGATGACAATCGGTAAAACACTGGAGAAATACGGTGTTGCACCTGTGATTATTGATGGACGTACCTTCGTACCTGTTCGCTTTGTGGCAGACGAGCTTGGCGCAACCGTCGCTTGGGACGATGCAACAAAGACAGTGACAATCACGAAAATTGAAAAATAAATCGGAAAAAGAATAACCGAGGGCGTTCATCGGAAACGGTGAGCGCCTTTCGTGTCATGGAATACGGGGAGGAGGATGCGCATGAAAGAAATGGGAAAGCGGCTCAAGGGGCTAAGAGAGAGCATGGGGCTGTCACAGATGAAAATGGCGGAGATTTTGGGATTGAAACAGCCCAGTATTAACCGCTATGAGCAGGGGACAGCAACACCAACGGTTGAAAATCTGAGGAAATATGCGGACTATTTTGACGTGTCTATGGATTACATCTTTGCTCGCACGGATCATCCGGAGGGGAAATTGTATGCACATCAGCCGAAGGCTCTGGCAGGTAATAGGGAGATGCGGCAGTTTATTGAGCTGTGCTTTGACCCGGGTTCGCCATACAATGAAAGGCTGAAGGAAACGATGCTTCGGATGCTGGAGGAAATGCAGGAGTGAGCTTCGGGGGCTACAGCTTAGAATGTGCTCCTATAGGATTGTTCTTAAAACCATCGGCTTTATTGGCAGATATTTATTTCAATTTATCGCAGTTTTTAAAATTTGTTGCAAAATTAGGGCTTCTACTTCTTGTATAACGACCGGTATCATGATACATTTGATGTAGATTCGAATATATGGAAGAAAGAGATATAATAGAAATAAATAGAGGGAGAGAACAATGAAAATTTCAAAAAAAGATGCGTTGCTGTGGTTTTCCTTTTTTGCACAGTTGGACGAGGAGGAAGAGCTGCTGCCGAAGCAGATGGAACTGGTTTATGCGACCTTTGCGCAGATTGAGGATGCCATTGATGCGAGAAACGAGAAGCTGATGGCGGAAATCAAGGGGCTGAAATCTATTGGCGGCAGAACCTATTTTGTCGGTCCGGAGGAAAAATTCGCCAAGGGCTGCCGTTCCTGCATGACGGGGACAGGCTTGACTGCCATTCGTAAGACGAACAAATGCAACATCCAGTGCAAATTTTGTTATAACTACGGCGAGCTGGAGGACTGTATGCCCATCGGAGAGGGGCTTTGGGAAATCGGCGGCACGAAGTTTTACGAACGGGATTTAGACCTGTTGCTTTCCATTCAGGAGAAGCCGACAGGGATTTCCTATGTTTACTTAGAGCCATTTATGGAGATTGAAAAATACTACGGCATCATCCGAAAATTCCACGAAGCAGGGATTCATCAGCACATGTATACCAACGGCACGCTGGCGACAGAAGAAAATCTGAAGGCATTAGGTGAGGCAGGTCTGGATGAGCTGCGGTTCAATCTGGGGGCAAGCAATGCTTCCGATAAGGTAATTGAAGCGATTGCGACAGCAAAGAAATATATCAGATATGTCGGGATTGAAACGCCTATGACACCCGAATATTTTGAAGCATTTATGCAGAAAAAGGATAAGATTCTGGCAACAGGCGTGGATTTCATGAACTGTGCGGAGCTGCATCTGAACAACAACAACATCTGGAATTACGAAGGGGAAAATATGTATGCTTACAGACAGGGCTATATTTCCCCGATTTGGAGCAGAGAGCTGACCTTCAAGCTGATGAAGCTGGCGGACGAGGAAGGCTGGAATGTTGCGGTGCATGACTGTTCCAACCGCACGAAATTTGCCCGCGGGCTGAATCTGAAGGGCAAGGAAGGCGGTTGGTTCGGCGCAAGCAGCTACGGCTCTGAATTCAGCAGACCGCCCTTTGCAGCGTTCCTGCCGATTTTGCAGGACGAAAATTTCCAATTTTTAGAGGAAGAGGAGCTGCCCGAAGGCTACAGACCGGGCGAATTGTTCTTCTAAAAAAGCAAATAAAAAAGCACTTGAATTCGTATTTTCTGATACGGGTTTCAAGTGCTTTCTTTTTGTTTTTTTATTCTGCGGAAACGGTTTTCCAAAGCAGAAGGGCATCCTCTACATAGCATTCCAGCTTTCCTTGGTCAACTAAATAGGAAAGATAGGAACGAATTGTGCTGCCAATGAGGACATATTGGCTATAATCCATCGTTAATGCAAACCGTTCGAACACTCGCTTGAGAATCAGCTCAAAGTGCAGCGGCTCCCTGCAGATTTCCAGAAGTGCATCCAGAATTTCCTGCATCTTTTTACGGTTTGCGTCTGCCAAAGGCTTGATATTCTCCGTCGGCTCCGCATGCGCAGGGATGAACAGCCTGCCCTCCAGCTTTTCTATCATATCCAGCGTTTCAAGCTGTGCCGCAATATCATAGAAAAAGGAGATATGATATTTTTCAAGGATATTTTCTCCAAACACGCAGTCTGCCATAAAATAAACATCATCGGGTGTTTTCACGCCGATCATGTCCCAGAAATGCCCCGGCAGGCGGAAATATTCCATGCCCGCAGGCAAAGGCGCATCGGCGATATCCTGCCCCTTGGAGGGTGTTGCCATGAGGAATTTATTCCGCAGCTTTTTGAAGGGATAGCCGCCGTAAAGGAAGGATGGCTCAAGCATCGGGTGCTCCACAATCGCCAGCTCCATGGGTGTGGTATAGACGGCGCAGTTAAGCCGATTCTGCAGCAGGGTATTGCCGCCGTCATGGTCGGCGTTGGAATGGGTGTTGATGATTGCGGTCAGCTTCCAGCCCTGTGCATCCAGAATTTTCTGGATTTTTCTGCCGGCATCCTTATCGTTTCCGCTGTCGATCAGCCAGATATCGTCATCGCTTACGCGATAAACGCCGATTTTGGAAGGGGCATTGATGTAATAGGTATTTTCTGCGACCTGCACCAGTTCATACATGGGCAAAACCTCCTTTGCTTTTGTTTCTGTGGGACTCTGTCCCACGCCCTGCAAGGGGATAATCCCCTTGACCTTATTTGCAAAAACTGCGTTTTTGCGAGGAATTATTGAAATTTCCCACACAAAACGCAGTTTTGTGTCAGTATAGGGTTCTTAGGGGATTATCCCCTAAGTGGGGTTTGGGGCAAAGCCCCAAGGTCTTTAAGGTGTTTAGTTCATGGAATCCGTAGAGCCGATGACATTTTTGATTTTGTCCTCAACCAGCTCCTGAATCAGCGCTCTGCCTGCGCCCAGATAGCCGCGGGGGTCAAATGCCGCAGGCTCATCCCCGAAGGATTTGCGAACAGCAGCAGTCATTGCCAGTCTCAGGTCAGTATCCATGTTGATTTTGCAGACAGCCATGGAAGATGCCTTGCGCAGCATTTCCGCAGGAATCCCTTTTGCGCCCGCAATGTTTCCGCCGTATTCGTTGCACATTGCAACACATCTTTGGTCAACAGAGGATGCACCGTGCAGAACGATGGGGTAGTTATGGAAGCCTGCCGCCTCCAGCTTTTCTGTGATGGTTGCCAGTCTGTCAAAGTCCAGCTTTGCCTCGCCCTTGAATTTATAAGCACCATGGCTTGTGCCGATGGCAATCGCGAGGGAATCCACACCGGTGCGTTTTACGAAATCAACTGCCTGATCGGGATCAGTGTAGGTTGCGTGTGCCGCATCTACGTTAACCTCATCCTCAACACCTGCCAGCTTGCCCAGCTCTGCCTCAACCACGATGCCTCTTTCGTGGGCGTATTCTACGATTTTCTTTGTCTGTGCCACGTTTTCCTCATACTCCAGATGGGAACCGTCAAACATGACAGATGTGAAACCGTATTCGATACAGTCTTTACATACTTCAAAATCGGAGCCATGATCCAGATGCAGTGCAATATCCAGACCGGTTTCTTCGATTGCGGCATCCACCATTGCCTTCAGATATTTGGGATGTGCATACTTTAGCGCAGATTTGGAAACCTGCAGGATGACAGCGGAATTCTGCGCCTTTGCCGCAGCTACGACACCTTGGATGATTTCCATGTTATTGATGTTGAACGCACCGATGGCATAGCCGCCCTCAAATGCCTTTTCAAACATTTTTTTTGTTGTTACCAAAGCCATATAAAGACACCTCTCTTGAATTATTTTGGGTTTGCATTTAGCATTGCCTTATATTAGAATTATAATACGGTAATAGATTTGTGACAAGGCATTTGCACGGAAAAGATTGGGGGCATGGAAAAATGAAAGCAATTCTGGCGATTCTGGCAGTTCTGGGAATAGACCTTTCCTCGAAGGAGTGGGCAGAGAAAAACCTGCCGCTCAATAAAAAACGGGAAATTGTCAAAGATCACCTCTATTTCTGGCACATAAAGAACAGAGGCATAGCATATAATAGATTCAGCGGAAGAAGAAAGGGAATCCTTCTTGCCACGGGCGTGCTGCTTGCCTTTTACGGCGGTCTGCTGGTGCGGATTTTACGCGGCAAAGGGGAAAGACGGCTTGCCCTTCCGCTTGCCCTGACTCTGGGCGGCGGTGCGGCAAATTTCTGGGAGCGGCTCAGAAAAGGGCGCGTGACGGATTTTTTATTCATCCCCGTGAAGGGGAAAAATGCCCCGATTTTCAACATTGCGGATGTTTCGATTGTCGTTGGTGCGCTCTGGATGACAGTGATTCCGTTTCTCAAAAATAAGAAAAATTGATTTTACTGTTGCCTAACATGGGTGATTGTAGTATAATCAGTACAGAAATCCTGAAATGCACGACAACTTGCTATATTTGAACCTACATTACTGACTCGGGATTCCTATAAACAGCGGATATGTCAGGCCCCAAGATAATTCCCTTTGGGCGGGGGAAGGCAGATTCCGAGGTTGCGGAAACCCACCTGGCTTAGGCTAGGTGTCAAGGGGCAAGACCGGCATTTCGGGGTTATTTTTTTACATTAAAACAGAAATAGAGCATCAGCAGAGAATAGCCGCCGGAAGGCGGTTCTTTTTTTGCCGGGAATGTATATACTTGTACCGATAAGGAGTTGGTACAATGAAAAAATACATATTACTGGGCGGTCTGCTGCTGCTTTCCCTTTCCGCATGCGGTACGGAGCGGTCGTCAGAGCGCGCAAAGGTGGGGCAGATTGGTGCAGAGAGCTCCGTCAGTCGGGAGATGGCGGCGAAAACGATTGCCTTAGCGTTTTATACGAATCAGGAATTGGATGAAATGGAAACGAAGCTGGATTTTTCCGACCTTTCAGAGGAGGACTGGGCGTATCCTTATATTCAGGGCTGTGTGGAGCAGGGCTTTTTCGCGGGCAGTGAGGAAGGCACCTTTCGTCCGCAGGCGGATTTGACGCTTTGGGAGGCACAGGCATTGATGGACAGGCTTGCGCCCGATTATAACAGCCGCATTGTGCTGACGGCGGAGAATAAAAACATGGCGGTTTCCTATGAGCTTTGGGTGCAGCTTTTGGAAACGGTGCTTAAGGCAAGGCGCGGAGAGGACAGCCTTTATTCCTATGGGATTCAAACGGAAAATGCGGTGGTTCTGGATGCGGATGGGCTTTGCGATACGGGCAGATTCACCGCGGCAGGCATAGATTTAACGCCCTATGCCGCAAGCCGCATCACCTTTCTGGAAAAGGATGGGGAAATCCTTGCGCTGCTGACGGTAGAAGCTGCTTCGCCTGTGGTAAAAAATATCTATTGCAGGCAGGAAAAAGGCGCGCTTTCTCTGGAAACGGGGGAGGGCGCGGCGATGCTTGCCTATGGAAAGGCGCTTGATGAGGGGATTTATGATGTAAAACTGGAAAACGGTAAGGTCGCAGAGGTGACGGCAGTGGAATCTGTCGGAGGCTGCACCGTGAAGCGCGTGGATGGAGAAACGCTGTATCTGGCGAAGCGGGGCGAGCTGCCTTGGGCAGAAGCGGCAAGGGTTTATGATGCGGCAGGAGAAGAAATCGCAAAGGCAGATTTTACCGATTTGATTTGCGGCACGGATTGCGGCGAATTTTTTGAAAAGGATGGGGAAATCTGCGCGGCGGTGATTCGTACCCCTGCGGTTTTGGAACGGATGCGCGTCTTTTTGAAGGGGGCGGAGCAGAAAACCGTAACCCTTTCCGCGGAGAATGGCTTTACGCTTTCCAATGGAACAAACGAGAAGCATTTTTTGCCCGAAGCAAAGGCGGTTCTGACAGCCGATTTGCCTTGGTTTTCGCATGGCATTGTGACGGCAACGGCAGAAACACCGATTCATGTGGCATTTGCAGACGGAACAGCGTATCAATATGAAGGCACGATTGAATTGGAACGGCGCGGCGCAGACAGCCTTGCTGTTATCAACGAACTGCCCTTGGAACGGTATCTGCTCGGCGTTGTGCCGCATGAAATGCCGACCTCCTTCGGACAGACGGCGTTGGAGGCGCAGGCAATTACGGCACGCAGCTATGCCTATAATCAGTTTTATGCGAATACCTATTGTGCGTATGGCGCGCATGTAACCGATACCACCGCCAGTCAGGTGTATCTGGGCTATGCTGAAAATGAAACGGCGGCACAGGCAGTGAAAGCGACCGAGGGGATGTGTGCCGTAACGAAAACAGGTGCGGTGGCGCAGACCTATTTTTATTCCACCTCCTGTGGCTTCGGGGCAGGCAGTCAGGAGGTCTGGTCGAAGGACGGCAGCTTTTCCGGCAGGGAAAAATCCTATTTGCAGGCGCAGACCTACGGGGATTTTGCGCCGCCGCAGACGGAGGAGGAATGGCTTGCCTTCTGGCAGGATTGGAAGAAACAGGGATATGATATGAATTCACCGTGGTATCGCTGGAAGGTGTATTTCAGCTGTGGACAGCTGACAGAAATTTTGCAGAAAACCTTAGCGGAAAGCGCGAATTGCAGGATAGAAGGAAATCAAAATGATTTGGGCAGGCTGACAGGCATTGCGGTGACACGCAGAGGACAGGGTGGACTCGCAATGGAATTGCAGTTGACCTTTGAAAAGGGGATGGCAACGGTGAAAACGGAAAATGCTATCCGTAAGGCGCTTTCGCCAACAAAAAGAACCCTTGGTGAGCCGATTTATCTGCAACGGAAGGACGCAGAAGCCATAATGGGAAATGCTATGCTGCCAAGCGGATTTTTCGCAGTGAAGGAAATGAAAAACGCGGAAGGAAAGCTGACGGGCGTGGCGCTTTACGGCGGTGGAAACGGGCATGGCGTGGGACTGAGCCAGTATGGCGCGAAATATCTTGCGGAGCAGGGGAAAACAGCCGCAGAGATTGTTGCGTGCTATTTCCCGGGGACGAAGGTGGAGAAGGTGCTGTAGGGGGAAGTTTTTCGATTGAAATTCAAGTTCTCGAAAGGGCGAGTGTCTGATGGCTGGCTCATGCGAGCAAAAGCGTGGTTGGAGAATCCTGCCGTTCGCCCACCCCTAAGAAGTGCATTGGCAAAAGCAAAAGACATTCCCCAACTTTTTTTGAAAAAAAGTTGCAAAAAACTTGGAACCTTTTCGGATAGGTTCCAAACCTCCCAACGAACCAAGGGAAACAGGGTTTCCCTTGGTAATCCCTTCCCAACAGACCCGAAAGGGCAGTATAAAGAGCCCTTCGGGCAAAAAAATCAAAAAAGCCCCTTTTGGAGGCTTTTTATTGTTCTTCGGCTTCTTTCAGCAGTTCATCATAGGTAGTTTTCAGAACATCGCGAATACCTTTTAATTGGGATGCGTAAATATGTTGGATGCCACGTTCAATTTTAACGAGAGATTCTCTTGTTATATCAATTCCTTTCAGCTGCAGCAGACGTACAAGTTCTGTCTGCCCAATGCCTTTGGCTTGGCGTAGGTTACGGATATTTTGCCCGATAGGGATTGTTTTTGTCTGCTTGATTTTGGAATCCATAAGCCCCTCCTAAACTGGACTGAAATTAGTTCTTTTTCTTTATTTTAAGAATAGGATGTGCTATAATGGGACTGATATTAGTCCAGTTTTGGAGCGTGACCATAATGACTGATTTTGCTGAAAATTTAAGAAAATTTCGGAAAATTAAAAAATATTCTCAAGCGGAGCTGGGCAGAAAGCTGCACTACGGTTCGACAACGATTGCAAACTATGAAAGCGGCAGAAATGAACCTTCTTTTCGTGATTTAATTCGTCTGGCAGAGGTGTTGGATGTTACACCGAATGAATTATTAGGTATAGAAAGGAATCCGAAAGGAGTTATGGAAAAATTTCAAAAATTAGGGGAGAGAGAACAAAAAATTGTAATTGGTTTGATAGATAGTTTGCAGGAATGATACATAAAAAGCAGACCTTTTGGTCTGCTCATTTATTGGCGAAAAACAAAATTTATGATATGATAGATACATGGAAACCGTGACAGGTTTGGCTGACCTCCGATTTTAACTAAGGATTGGAGGTGGTGCTATGAATACTTATGAAGTGTGGATGACCGTACTTACATTTGGCTTATTTTTGATAGCACTCCTCTCTTATATAGACAAGAGAAAATAAAAAGACTACCTGTCATAGAACTTTGGACGGTTTAGACAGGTAGTCTTACCCCTGAGGTTGACCACAACGTGGCGGTTTCCTACTTAGTTTTATTATAGCATTCGCAGGGGAAGAAAGCAACCACGAAGTGGGTGCTTTTTTATCGCTTTTATCGCAGAGAAACGTAGGTTTTAATGACCTCAACAATTTTATCCAGATCCATTCTGGAGGTGTTGAGGATAAGGTCATAATTTTCTGCCTTTCCCCATTTGCCGCCTGTGAAGTAGTTGTAATAATTCGCACGGCGCTTATCGGTCTTAATCACCATGGATTCTGCGCCCTGAGGGTCGTGGTGATAGGTATGGATGGCACGCTCCACGCGGTCGGGCAAATCCGCCTGCAGGAAAATATTGATGCAGTTGGGGTTTTCGGACAGCACATAGTTTGCGGAACGCCCAACAATAACACAGGGGCCCTCCTCTGCCACCTCTTTGATGACCTGAGACTGAACCAGAAAGATTTTTTCATTCAGCGGCAGACCGACAGAATCAATGCTGGGGGTCAGAGAGGTCAGAGAGAAAAACAGATTGCCGACAGAGGTTTTTTCCGCATCCTTGAAGCATTCAACGGAAAGTCCGGTTTTTTCCGCTGCCATGGTAATCAGTTCGTTATCATAAAAGGGAATCCCAAGGGCTTCCGCCAGTTTTTTGCCGATAATGCGGCCGCCGCTGCCATATTGGCGGCTGATGGTGATGATTTTATTCTGGTTCATGGTAACAACTCCTTATCGTTCAGAAATGCAATTTCTGTAAAATTTATTTTTCATATTTTTTTATTATACCGCTTTTTCCAAAAAGTGACAAGCGGAGATTTTTTCGGTGAAAAAACAGCTTTTTCCGCTTGGAAACTTTACTTTTTCAAGAAAAGTGTTTATGATATTAAGGATGGACTACTATGACAGTAGAAAACAGAAATAGATAAAAGAGTAAGGAGATAGTGACATGGGTGAAGCTTTAACAGGTTTAAAAAGAAGCTGCATGTGCTGCGATGTAAACGAAAGCATGATTGGGCAGGAAGTGACGGTAATGGGCTGGGTACAGCGTCGCCGCGACCTGGGTCAGCTGATTTTCATTGCATTAAGAGACAAAACGGGTCTGGTGCAGATTGCAATCGATGGCAACACAGCAGAAAAGGATTTGTTCGCAAAGGCGGAAACGGTTCGCAGTGAATATGTACTGGCGGTGAAGGGTCTGGTTGCCGCAAGAGAAGAGGGCAACATCAACCCCAACATGAAAACAGGGAAAATCGAGATTATCGCCAAGGAGCTGCGTATCCTTTCCGAATCCGAAACAACCCCCTTCCAGATTGAGGACAACATCACCGTAAAGGATGATTTGCGTCTGAAATATCGTTATCTGGATCTGAGAAGACCTTCTCAGCTGAAAAATCTGGTGCTGCGTCATAAGGTTGTACAGGTGATGAGAAACTTCCTGGATAAAGAGGGCTTTTTGGAAATTGAAACTCCTGTTCTGGGCAAATCCACACCCGAAGGCGCAAGAGACTATCTCGTACCTTCTCGCGTACACCCCGGCAATTTCTATGGTCTGCCTCAGTCCCCGCAGCTGTATAAGCAGCTTCTGATGGTTTCCGGTATGGACAGATATTATCAGGTTGCGAAATGCTTCCGTGACGAGGATCTGCGTGCGGACAGACAGCCCGAATTCACACAGGTGGACATGGAGCTGTCCTTCGTGGAAATCGAAGATATCATGGATATCAACGAAAGAATGATGCAGAAGGTATTCAAGGATTTGATGAACGTAGACATCAAGCTGCCCCTGCCCAGAATGACCTATGCAGAGGCAATGGAGCGCTTTGGTTCCGATAAGCCCGATGTGCGCTTCGGCATGGAGCTGAAAAATATTTCCGATGTTGTGGCAGGTACCGATTTTGTGGTATTCAAATCCGCTCTGGAAAACGGCGGCAGCGTGCGTGCCATCAATGCGAAGGGCTGTGGCTCCTTCCCCAGAAAGAAAATCGATTCTCTGGTTGAATTTGTAAAAACATATAAGGCAAAGGGCTTGGCTTGGATTGTGGTAAATGCAGACGGAACAATCAAATCCCAGATTGCAAAATTCTTCACACCCGAAAAAATGCAGGAAATCGTAGATGCGATGGATGGGCAGCCCGGTGACCTGATTCTCATTTGCGCGGATAAGGATAAGGTCGTATTCGACTCCCTTGGCGCGCTGCGTGTAGAGCTGAGCAAAATACTGGAGTTGACAAAGCCCGATGATTTCGCATTCCTGTGGATTACAGAATTCCCTATGCTGGAATGGGATGAGGAGGAAAACAGATATGTAGCGGTACATCATCCGTTTACCGCTCCCATGGATGAGGACTTGGATCTGATTGACACCAATCCCGGTGCTGTGCGTGCAAAGGCATACGATATCGTTCTGAACGGCTATGAGCTGGGCGGCGGCTCCATCAGAATCCACCGCAGAGATATCCAGAAGAAGATGTTCGAATTGCTGGGCTTCAGCGATGAGGATGCACAGGAACGCTTCGGCTTCCTTTTGGATGCCTTCAAATACGGCGTACCCCCTCATGGCGGTCTTGCCTTCGGTCTGGACAGAATCATCATGCTGATGAGCAATGCGCCCAGTATTCGTGACGTGATTGCCTTCCCTAAGGTAAAGGACGCATCCTGCCCGATGACAGATGCACCCGGCGTGGTAGACGAAAAACAGCTGGACGAGCTGGGCATCGCAATCAAGGAAACAGAAGAAGCAACAGAGGAATAAAAACGGTGAAAAGGGTGGAAAAATTTCTGCCCTTTTCTTTTTTTTACACGAAAAGTCAAAACTTCCTCTTGACTTTTTCGTAAAAATATAAGAAAATAGCTATGTTATACATCTGTCGGTGCGTGGCCCAGCTTGGTAGGGCGCAGCGTTCGGGTCGCTGAGGTCGTGGGTTCAAATCCCGTCGCACCGATACTAAAAAGCCTTGAAGGGCAAAAAAGGAAGTACTCTCTTTTGAGGGTGCTTCTTTTTTTGCTTTTTTTCGGGTAAGCGGCAGAAAAGGCTGAAATTATAAAAGGGTTTCGCATTGTACCTCCTTTTTCAGAGAATTTGCAAAAAAACTCTCCGGTAAATGATCCGTCTGACAGGGGCGAAAGGAATGAAAATAACGGTGGTGGGGGAGAAAATGCGAGAATCATCCTGTTTTCCAAACTCTACCCTTAGTGGATGTATTGCTGAAAACACCCTGAAAAAAAGTTGGAAAAATTTTGAAAACGATATTGACCCTCCTTTTGCTGTATCAAATATACTTCAGTTAAAGCTAAGGAACACCAAACACTTAGCAGAAATAAATTCACTTAGACAAATAATAAATCGAATGCATTTTAAAGGAGGAAGCAATTATGGTAGGTAAGAAGGTAGTACATCACTTAATGATGAGCGCAAAGGATGCACACTATGTAGGCGGTCTGGTAAACGGTGCAAGAATTGTAGACCAGTGGGGCGATGTGGGTACAGAGCTGATGGTTTATGTAGACGGTGACATTTCCTTGTTCCTGGGTTATGAAAAGGTTGAGTTTCTTGCCCCTGTATATGTTGGTGATTTCATGGAATATCACGGCTGGATTGAAAAGGTTGGCAATCAGTCCTACACCTGCAAATTTGAAGCATGGAAGGTTGCAACACAGCTGGACAGAACAGATGCAGATATGACGGGTGTTGCAACACCCTCCACAGCAGCAACCGCCTGCGAGCCTCCTGTACTGTGCGGCAGAGCAACAGGCAGCCTGTTTATCGCAAAGAAGGACCAGAGAGGTCCTCAGGAAACATCTTTTAAAGACAGAAAGCATCCCGGTGAATAATTCATCCCATGCACATTGAAAAGAGCAGGAACGGTACCTTCGTTCCTGCTCTTTCAAAAAGGAGGTATATACTATGAAGCAACCTTTGGAGGGAATTCGTGTTCTTGATTTGACACAGGCATACAGCGGCCCGTTTTGTACGATGAATCTGGCTGACCACGGTGCAGAGGTGATTAAAATCGAAACACCGGAGAAGGGAGACCAGACTCGTGGCTGGGGCCCTATGGAAAACGGCTACAGCGGCTATTATGCCTATATCAACCGCAACAAAAAGGGCATTACGCTGAATCTGAAAACAGAGGAAGGCAAGCAGATTTTTACAGAGCTGCTGAAAACAGCGGATGTTGTCTGTGAAAACTATAAGGTCGGTGTGCTGGAGCGTCTCGGTTTTTCCTATGAAAAAATGAAAGCAATCAATCCCGGAATCATTTATGGTTCGATTAGCGGCTTTGGCTTGAGCGGTGATTTGGCATCCCGTCCCGCCTATGATATTGTTGCACAGGCGATGAGCGGTATGATGAGTGTAACCGGCTTTCCGGATGGTGCGCCTTGCAAGATTGGCCCCTCTATAGGGGATAACTACACAGGTGCGTATCTTTGCATGGGTGTGCTGATGGCTTTGTATGAAAGAGAAAAAACAGGGGCAGGCAGGCGCATTGATGTTGCAATGATGGATACCCTGTTCTCCGTGATGGAAAACTTTGTGGTGGAATATACGGTTGCGGGGAAAACACCCCACAGAGCAGGCAATCAGGATCCTTCCATTGCCCCCTTTGATTCCTTCCGTGCAAAGGACGGCGATTTTGTGATGGGCTGCGGCACAGATAAAATGTATGCCTCTCTTTGTGGTGCAATGGAAAGGGAGGACTTGGCAAAAGACCCTCGTTTCCTGACAAACCTTGACTGCTGTGAGAACTACGGCGCGCTGAAGCCCTTGATTGAAGCGTGGACAACAACAAAAACGGTGAAGGAATTGGAGAAAATCATTTCCGGTCTGTCCATTCCCTTTGGCGAAATTCTGAATATTCCTCAGGCGGCAGAGCATCCGCAGACAAAGGAGAGGAATATGCTGTGGAATGTTTATCAATCGGGCATGGAAAGAACGATTTGGATTCCCGGTACACCGATTAAGATTCATGGCGAGGCGGATGAGCCGAGAAAGGCAGCACCTTTGTTGGGCGAGGATAATGCAAGCGTTTTCGGTGAGCTTGGGTATGATGCGGCATCGGTTGAGGATTTGGAAAACCAGTATGCGGAAGGGCAGCTTCTTCTGGAACGTCTGGAAATGGGACATAATCTGCTGGGGGGAGATAAAAACCGGTGGTCTACGGAAAGTATTGTTTCCGTAGAAAGATGGTTTGAATTATTTGAAATCGTGTAGCGACAAAAATTGCGGGCAACCGGATCTGTGGTTTTGACCTATCATAATAATCCGTTGGAGCAGTTCTATCAGAGGGATTGTGATTTGGAAATCTGTATTCAGGTAAATGAAGCAGTGGCGGCACCTGCGGCTAAGACGTTTGGCGGCTTTACGGCTGTAACAGCTTTGCATGTCGGGCGAAATGAGGATATCATTCAGACACATATTAAGGCAATCAAATGGCTGAATCAACAGGGATATACCATTGCGGGGCCGGTATCCGAGGAATATATCATTTCTCCCGTGGATATCACAAACGAAAAGGATCACATCACAAAGGTAATCATTCCGATTGAAAAACCGGAAACCGGAAAATCAACTGTATGAGAAAGAGCGGAATCGAATAAAAAGGGCTTTCGCTCTTTTTTTAATTTTCTCTTAAATAAGTTGTTTCCGGCAGGCAATTCGATTATAATGTAACGATGGAATAAAGCGTACAAACAGGAAAGGAGTTTCTGATAAAATGGTAACAGAAATTTTAAAGGCCATATTCTTTGGCATTGTGGAGGGTATTACGGAATGGCTGCCCATTTCCTCTACGGGACACATGATTTTGCTGAATGAATTTGTGAAGCTGCAGGTTTCGGATGAATTTTATAAGCTGTTTGAGGTTGTCATTCAGCTTGGCGCAATTCTGGCGGTTATCCTGCTGTTCTTCCATAAGCTGAATCCCTTCTCGCCAAGCAAGAGCGCGCCGCAGAAGCGGAACACCTGGCGGCTGTGGTTCAAGGTGGTGCTTGCGGTGATTCCTTCCGCGGTGATCGGTCTGCCATTGGATGACTGGATGGATGCACATTTTTACAATTATGTTGTGGTTGCCATCACTTTGATTGTTTACGGGATTGCGTTTTTGTTCGTGGAGCGAGAAAACAGCCACCGCAGAGCCTACGCAAATTCGGTGTATGATATTGATTTAAAAACTGCCTTGTTCATCGGCTGTTTCCAGTGCCTGAGCCTGATTCCCGGTACCTCCCGTTCCGGCTCCACCATTCTGGGGGCAATCATCCTTGGTGTAGGCAGAGCGGCAGGGGCAGAGTTCTCCTTCTTCCTTGCCATCCCCACGATGCTTGGCGCAAGCGTGCTGAAGCTTGTGAAATTCCTGCTTTCCGGCGTTTCCGCAACAGGCGCGGAGTGGGCGATTCTGGCGGTCGGCTGCGTGGTTTCCTTCGTGGTCAGCCTGCTTGTCATCAAGGGTCTGATGGAATATGTACGCAAGCACAGCTTTGCGGTATTCGGCGTGTACCGCATCATTCTGGGGGTACTGGTTCTGGGCTATTTTGCCTTCCAAACCCTGCACGCATAAAAATTACATAAGGGAAAATAAAAAATGAACGGAGCCGATTTTTTCGACTCCGTTCATTTTTTATTCTGCTTCAATCTGTTCGAAGATTTCCTGTGCGGGTTTCTGATACCAGCCTGTCTTATCCTCGCTGACAAGTCCTGCGGTCTGGGAATTATAATACATTTCGCATGCCTCAAGGTCATTCATTTTGTGCTTTTTCTGCAGCAGTGCAACCACCTCTGCGCCGACAGCGGCACGGCTTTCGTGATGGGTATATTCCTTCTCCTGCTCTCCGGCATCGCTTTCCAGATAGGTCAGCCCGTCAATCATGCCGACAAAGAAATCAATATCCATTTCGGGGAAGGTTTTGTGGCTGTCCAGAATCAGATCAATGAAGCCGGACTGCTGAAAGGAAATAAATACCTTATTGCTGGGGATATTTTTCAGATCACTGTAATATTCTACGCAGGAAACAACTAAAGTACGCTGGTCCATTTTTCTCTCTCCTTTTTATCCATAAAAAATTTATTAAGATTTATGATACCGCATTTTCGCATAATTTTCAACCATTCCCCGCAGGAAAACTTGACATTCTCCGATTTTTCAGTATGCTAAAGGAAGCAAGATAAAATTGGAAGGAAGTGCTTATTTTGGTAGCAGTAAAAATAGATGAAACCTTAAAGGAACGTTGCCCTGATGCTGCTTTGGGGCTTTTGCAGGCAAAGGTTGCGGTTGCGCCCGATCCGGAAGAATTTCTGGCACTGCTGAATGGGAAAATTGCGGAGCTTTCCGAGGTAGAGCTTTCGCAGGCAAATAAGAGAGATAAAATTCAGGCAACCAGAAAGGCGTATAAGGCATTGGGGAAGGAGCCCAACCGTTATCGTTCCTCCGCAGAGGCAATGTGCAGAAGAATTGCAAAGGAACGAGGGCTGTATTACATCGATAACGTGGTGGATATCAATAATTATCTTTCCATCAAATCGGGGTATTCTATGGGGACGTATGATCTTGCGAAAACAAAGGGAGACATTCTCTGGATGCGTGCGCCCGAAGGCACGGCATATCGCGGCATCGGCAAGGATGTGCTGAATATTGAATTTCTGCCGGTTTTGTTTGACGAGGAAGGGCCCTTCGGCAATCCCACCAGTGATAATGACAGAACCATGATTACGGATGCAACAGAGGATTTGCTTCTAGTGTATTATGCCTTTGATGGGGCGGAGGATTTGCCTGCGCTTCTCTCCGAAGCAAAGGACTTACTGGAAAAATATGCAGGTGGCAGAGAATTCGAGACGAAAATCTTGATTTAAAAAATCCGAATATAATAAGGAAGGTGATCGGATGAAAACCTTTGAAAGCTTATATCGGGACTATTACCAGAAGGTATATGCGTTTCTCAACCGCATGTGTGCCGATGGGGATTTAGCGGAGGATTTGACGCAGGAAACCTTTTTGCAGGCATATAAATCACTCTATAAATTTCGGGGAGAGTGTGAGGTTTTTACCTGGCTTGCGGCAATTGGCAAGCATACCTATTTCAAATATCTGAAAAAGAAGCGGCTGCATCTGGATGCGGCGAATTTGGATTTGGTGGCGCAGAGCTATCTGAAGGGGGATGTCAGCCCGGAGGAGCATGTCAGCCAGAAGGATATTGAAAAAGCGGTGCGCAAGGTGGTTGAGGATATCCCGAAGAAATACCGCGATGTGGTGGTGCTGCGTGTTTATGCGGAGCTGCCGTTTTCGCAGATTGCACAGATACTCAGGATTAGCGAAAATTCTGCAAAGGTGATTTATTTCAGAGCGAAGAAAATGCTGATGGAGGTGTTGAAGGATGAATTGGAAATGTGAACTGGTGATGGATCTGGCACCTCTGTATTATGATGGGGTTGCAAGCAGGGTCAGCAAAAGGCTGGTGAAAAAGCATCTGCGTGAGTGCCCGCAGTGCCGCACCTATTATAAAAAATATCACCCCGTAGACAAAGTTCCCACAGAAGTCCCGAATTGGGATGTGGAGGAAAATTATGCCATGCTGGCAAGAAAAGTCCGCAAAAGACGGCTTGTGCTTTGGGGCGGCTTCCTTTCCTATCTGAGCACGACGATTGTTGCGCTGGTGTTTTGGTATGCAAGAGGACAAAAAAGATGAAAAAAATTTAAGACAGAAAATGCCGAAAATCCGAGGGTTTCCGTCGACTCTCTTTTTTGCACAAAAAAAATTTGCGAAATTTGTGTAACTTTTTCCGTAATTTAGGGTACTAAGTTAAAGTAACGAAAAAATGGAACGGATTTCGGTAAATGAAATAGTTTCTCATATTCCCTGAGAAAGGGGAGAAGGAGTAGAAAAATGAGCTTTCGTGTGTTAGGGACGGGCATGTATGTCCCACCCAGGGTTGTTACGAATGATGACCTGTCACAGTTTTTAGAGACCAATGACGAATGGATTACCCAGAGGGTCGGCGTAAAGGAACGCCATATCAGCACAAATGAAACGGCGGCGGATATGGGTGCCAAGGCTGCAAGGGCTGCTTTGGAAAACAGTGGCGTAGCGGCGGAGGAAATCGACCTGATTTTGGCGGCAAGCGTCAGCGGGGAGAGCATTTCCCCTTCTGTTTCCTGCATGATTCAGAATCTGCTGGGGCTTTCCTGCATGACCATGGATATCAATGCGGCATGCTCTGCGTTTGATTTTCTTCTGGAAACGGCGGCAGGGTTCTTTGCCAGAGGCAAGGTGAAGAAGGTGCTCGTTATCGGGGCAGAACGTCTGAGCCGCTTGCTGGATTGGAATGACAGAGGCACTGCGGTTATCTTCGGTGACGGCGCAGGTGCGGTGGTTCTGGAAGCAGGTGAAAATTATCTGGATGCTGTTTTTGATGTAAAGGGCGGCGATGATGTCATTGATATTCCACAGCCTGTAGGGATGTCTCCCTTCTATGAAAGAGGGCAGGAAAAGAAGCCCTATATTCACATGGCGGGGCAGGAAACCTTTAAATTTGCGGTAACCGCCATTTGCAGAGACTGCAAGGAAATTCTGGAGCGCAATGGGCTGACCTTTGATGATATCGCGTATATTGTGCCGCATCAGGCAAATCAGCGCATCATTGATTTCGCAAGCACAAAGCTGAAGGTGCCCAAGGAAAAATTTTATTTAAATATTCATAAATACGGCAATACTTCTTCCGCCAGCATTCCCATTGCCTTGGACGAACTGAATCGGGCAGGGAAGCTGCATAGAGGAGATTTATTATTACTGCCTGCCTTTGGCGGCGGTCTGGCAAGCGCCTGTTGTTTAGTAAGATGGTAAAAAAGAAAAGAAAACAAGAAAAAAGGTAAAAGAAAAGGAGAAAAAATTATGGTATTCGAAAAAATCGCAGCAATGTTGGCAGAAAAACTGGAATGTGACGCAGCAGAAATCAAGATGGACACAGAATTCAGCACACTGGGCATCGACTCTCTGGATGTTATGGAGCTTCTGATGAATCTGGAAGAAGAGCTGGGCACAGAAATTGAAATGGGCGAAAACAAAGTAAACACTGTTGGCGATCTGGTTAAGCTGATCGAAGAAAAACAGGCGTAAGAAAAAAACAAAGGAAAAGGAGGACGACGATATGATCGTTTCACCGATTTGTGAGATGCTTGGCATCAAATATCCTATTTTTCAGGGCGGTATGGCATGGATTGCTGACGGCAAGCTGGCTGCAGCGGTTTCCAATGGCGGCGGCCTTGGGATTATCTCTGCAATGAATGCAGGCGGCGATTATCTGAGAGAACAGATTCGCATTGCAAGAAGCCTGACAGATAAACCCTTTGGCGTGAATATCATGCTGATGAGTCCCCATGTGCAGGAAGTGGCAAAAATCGTTGCGGAGGAAAAGGTGGCGGTAGTCACCACAGGTGCAGGCATTCCCAATCAATATGTTCCCATGTGGAAGGAAGCAGGCATCAAGGTGATTCCTGTAGCGGCTTCTGTCGCAGCGGCAAAGATGATGGCGAGAGCAGGTGCAGATGCTGTCATTGCCGAAGGTGGCGAATCCGGCGGTCATATCGGCGAGCTTTCCACCATGCCCTTGGTTCCCCAGGTGGCAGATGCGGTGGATATCCCTGTACTGGCGGCAGGCGGCATCGGCGACGGCAGAGGGATGGCAGCGGCATTTATGCTGGGCGCAGTTGGCGTGCAGATGGGCACTCGTTTCCTGCTTGCAGAGGAATGTGGTGTGCATCAGAATTATAAGGATATGGTGAAAAAGGCAACGGATGTTTCCACAACAGCGACAGGCAGACGTTTCGGCGGCAGCACCTGCCGTGTTATGAAAAATCAGTTTGCCCGTCATTTCCTGAAGGTGGAATATGCCCCCGAAACAACCGCCGAAATGGTAGATCAGCTGGGCGTTGGCGCACTGCGCAAGGCAGCAGTGGAGGGCGATACCAAGGAAGGCTGCTTTATGGCAGGACAGATTGCCGGCATGGTGAAAAAGGAACAGCCTGCGGCAGAAATCGTGCAGGAAATTGCAGCAGAAGCAGAGGCGTTACTGAAAGGAGCGGCAAAATGGGTAAAATAGCATTTGTTTTTTCCGGTCAGGGCGCGCAGAAGGCAGGCATGGGCAAAAGCTTTTATGATCACAACGAAACCGTAAAGGATTTGTTCAACAGAGCAGAAACCCTCAGAAACGGTACACTGGCGCAGTGCTTTTCCGGCACGGCGGAGGAGCTGAAGGAAACGCAGAATACACAGCCCTGTCTGTATCTGACAGATCTTGCGGCGGCGATTGCGCTTTCCGAAGCAGGTATCCCTGTGGATGGCGTGGCAGGCTTTTCTCTGGGGGAGCTGCCTGCATTGGCGTTTGCCGGTGCGTATAGCCATCTGGATGGCTTCCGTCTGGCTTGCATCCGCGGCAGAGCCATGGCAAAGGCGGCGGCAGAGCATCCTGCGTCCATGCTTGCGGTGATGAAGCTGGACAACGCAAAAATCGAGGAAATCTGCAAGCAGTTCAAGCAGGTATATCCCGTTAACTATAATGCGCCCGGTCAGCTTGTTGTGGCAGGGGCGATTGAGGAAATGGATGCCTTCAAGCAGGCGGTGCGTGAAGCGGGCGGCAGAGGTTTGCCTGTAGCAGTCGGCGGTGGGTTCCATTCTCCTTTCATGGATGGAGCAAGCAGAGAATTTTCCGAGGATGCAAGAGAATTTGAGCTGAGAAAGCCCGAACTGACCGTTTATTCCAACTTTACCACAAAGCCCTATACGGAAAACGTACTGGAATTGATGGAAAATCAGATTAACCACAGCCTGCGTTGGCAGGAAAGCATGGAACGCATGGCGGCAGATGGCTTTGATACCTTCATTGAGGTAGGCATCGGCGATACGCTGAAAAAGCTCATCAAGCGCATCCTGCCCGAAGCAAGGGTATACAGCGTTTCCAATATGGAGGAAATCGAAAAGGTGAAGGAGGAAATGGGATGCTGAAAGGAAAAACAGCAGTCGTAACCGGCGGCTCCAGAGGGATTGGTAAGGCAATCTGCCTGAAATTTGCAGAAAATGGCGCAGATATTGCGTTTTTATATGCGGGCAACACCGCGAAGGCGGAGGAAACCGTAAAGGAATTGGAAGGACTGGGCGTAAAGGCAAAGGCATATCAGTGCAACGTTGCGGATGCAGATGCCGTTGCGGCAGTTGTAAAGGAAATCGTGAAGGATTTCGGCGGCATTCAGATTCTGGTGAATAACGCAGGCATTACGAAGGATAAGCTGGTGCCCATGATGAAGGCGGCAGATTTTGATGCAGTCATTGATACAAACCTCAAGGGCGCATTTTATATGACAAAAGGGGTATATCCTCTTTTCCTGAAGCAGAAGGGCGGCAAGATTATCAATATCAGCTCCGTTTCCGGTCTGACAGGCAACCCCGGGCAGGCCAATTATTCCGCATCCAAGGCAGGGGTAATCGGGCTGACAAAATCCGTTGCCAAGGAACTGGCTTCCAGAGGGGTATGCTGCAATGCAATCGCTCCCGGCTTTATCGCAACGGAAATGACACAGGCATTGGAAAACGATACATTGAAGGATGCCATCCCCATGAAGCGCTTCGGCGAAGCGGAGGAAGTGGCGAAGCTGGCATTGTTCTTAGCGTCGGAACATTCTGATTACATTACAGGCGAGGTCATCCGTATTGATGGCGGTCTGGCATGCTGAATCGGCGCGAAGAAACCGAAAAAGCAGTCGGATTTCGCAGGAAAGGATTGATGAAATGAGACGAGTAGTAGTAACAGGCATCGGCGCAGTGACCCCTGTGGGCAATAACGTGCCGGAATTCTGGGAAGCAATTAAAAACGGAAAAAACGGTATCGCACCCATCACCAGATTTGATGTCAGCGAAAGCAAATATAAGCTGGCGGCAGAGGTGAAGGAGTTTGATCCGACAAAATATATGGATAAGCTGACAGCAAAGAAGCTGGATCGTTTCGTGCAGTTCGCTATGGTGGCAGCCGGCGAGGCGATGGCAGACAGTCAGCTGGAAGGCAATATTGAAAAAGAGGATTTGGCGGTTTATTTCGGCAGCGGCATCGGCGGCTTTGAAACGCTTTGCGAAAGCTATGATGTGCTGAGGGAAAAAGGGCCTCGCCGTGTTTCTCCTCTGTTTATCCCCAAGATTATCAATAACATTGCGGCAGGCAATATTGCCATTCACTATCAGGCACAGAATGCCTGCGTTGCGGTTTCTACCGCCTGTGCGACAGGTACAACTGCTATCGGTGAAGGCTACAGAGCTGTTCTGCATGGCTATACCACAGCGGCAATCTGCGGCGGCAGTGAAGCGGCAATCGTTCCGCTGGCGGTGGCAGGCTTCGGCAGCTGCATGGCGCTGAATGCATCGGAAGACCCCAATGCGGCATCCCTGCCCTTCGATAAACGCCGTGCAGGCTTCGTTATGGGCGAGGGCGCAGGTGCGGTAATTCTGGAGGAATATGAGCATGCAAAGGCGCGCGGCGCAAAAATTTATGCGGAAATCGTAGGCTATGGCTCCACCTGTGATGCACACCATGTAACCGCCCCTGCGGAGGAAGCAATCGCAAGCGGCAAGGCAATCGTGCATGCAATGGCAGGTCTGGAAGGCGTAAAGCCCGAAGAAATTTATATCAATGCACATGGCACAGGCACAGCCCTGAATGATAAAACAGAAACCAGAGCTATCAAAAATGCCTTTGGTGAAGCAGATGCGAAAAAGGTTCACATCAGCTCCACAAAATCCATGACAGGGCACATGCTCGGTGCAGCAGGTGCAGTAGAGGCAATCGCGGCAATTCTGGCAGTGCAGGAGGATGTGATCCCTCCTACCATCAACCTGAAGGAGGCTGACCCCGCGTGTGATTTGGACTACACCCCCAACACAGCAGTCAAGACAACCGTAGAAGCGGCAATGTCTACCTCTCTGGGCTTTGGCGGTCATAATGCCTGTGTTGCATTCAGAAAGATGAGGGGCTGATGAATATGGATACGAATAAAATCAATGATCTGGCGAAAATTTTACGTCAGAATCAGCTGACAAAATTAGACCTGACAGAGGGGGATACCCGTATCGTTCTGGAAGCAGGCGGCAGACAGGCGGTAGTGGAAATGCCTGTGGTTTCTGTGGAAAACATAGCGGAAGTGCCTGTTGCAGAAATGCCTTCTGTGGAAAAAGCAGAAGCACCCGCAGGCGTGGAGCAGAAATCCCCGCTGGTGGGTACGGTTTATCTTGCACCACAGGCAGGGGCAGAGCCCTTTGTGCAGGTGGGCGATAAGGTGAAAAAGGGCGATGTGCTCTGCATTGTCGAATCCATGAAGATGTTCAATAATATCGAAGCAGAGCTGGAAGGCACGATTGCGGCAGTCTGCGTGGATAATGGGCAGATTGTGGAATTCGGTCAGCCCTTGGTTCGCATCCTGCCCGAAAAGGAGGAAAACTGATGAATCAGGAAGAAATCAAAAAAATTCTGCCCCATAGAGATCACATGCTTCTGATTGATGAGGCAGAGCTGAGAGAGGGCAAGGCTTACGGCAAAAAAACCATCCGAGGGGATGAATTTTTCCTGCAGGGGCATTTCCCCGGTAATCCTGTTGTCCCCGGTGTCATTCTCTGCGAAATTCTGGGGCAGAGCGCGTGTGTCCTGCTTTCCGGTGAGGCAGAGGGCATTACTCCCTTCTTTACGGGACTGGATAAGGTGCGCTTTAAAAACCCCGTACATCCGGGGGATGTATTTGAAACAGAATGTACCCTGCTCAAGCATAAGGGGCCCTTCTACTGGGCAGAGGGCAAGGGTTATGTAGACGGTAAGTTGTGTGTCAGTGCAGAGTTTTCCTTTGCACTTATCAAGGAGTGACAGGAAATGTTTTCTAAAATTCTCGTTGCCAACAGAGGCGAAGTGGCAGTCCGCATCATCCGTGCCTGCAAGGAAATGGGCATCGAGACGGTGGCTGTCTATTCCGAGGCGGACAGAAATTCCCTGCCCGTTGCCCTTGCGGATGAGCGTATCTGCATTGGCGGCAATGCAGCGGCAGAGAGCTACTTAAATCAGAAAAATATCATCAGCGCAGCGCTGGCAACCAATGCCGAGGCAATTCACCCCGGCTATGGCTTTCTTTCCGAAAATGCAGGCTTTGCCAAGCTTTGCGAAGAAAACGGCATTGTTTTTATCGGCCCGAAAAGCGAGGTTATCTCTGCCATGGGCGATAAGGATACTTCCCGTCAGCTGATGCAGCAGGTCGGCGTGCCCGTTGTTCCCGGAACGGAGGTTCTTAAGGACGTAGAGGAAGCAAAGAAATATGCCAAGGAAATCGGCTATCCGCTTCTGGTAAAGGCAACGGCAGGCGGCGGCGGCAAGGGCATCCGCGTGGTGGCGAGAGAGGAAGACCTTGAGGATGCCTTCCATACGGCATCGCGTGAGGCGGAGAGTGCCTTCGGCAATGGGGAGGTATTTCTGGAGAAATATCTTACCCATGTGCGCCATGTGGAAATGCAGATTCTGGCAGACCAACAGGGGAACATCCTCTGTCTGGGCGAAAGAGACTGCTCTCTCCAGCTGAATAAGCAGAAGGTGCTGGAGGAAACGCCCAGCCCCGTTATGACAGAGGACATCCGCAGAAAAATGATGGATGCGGCAGTTCTGGCGGCAAAGGCGGCAAATTATACCAATGCAGGCACAGTAGAATTTCTGCTTGCACCCGATGGGCAGTTTTATTTCATCGAAATGAATACCCGTTTGCAGGTGGAGCATCCCATTACGGAGGAAATCAGCGGCGTGGATATCGTGAAATGGCAGATTCGTATTGCCTGTCAGGTGCCTCTGAATATGAAGCAGGAGGATATCCGCCTGCAGGGACACGCCATCGAATGTCGTATCAATGCACGCTCTACAGGCAGAGTGGATTTTCTGCATATTCCCGGCGGCGGCAGAGTGCATTTCGATACTGCGCTTATGCAGGATACCGTCGTGGTTCCCTTCTATGATTCCATGCTTGGCAAGCTGATTGTCCACGCAAACACCAGAGAGGAAGCCATCCGCAGAATGGAGGCATCTCTTTGTGAAATGGTAATCGTTGGGGTAGAAACCAATATAGAAGAACAGCTGCAGCTCATTCGCAGCAAAATCTTCCAGAAGGGGAATTATGATACCCTCATTCTGGACAAAATTTTGAAAAAGGGGTGATATAAATGAGTAACATTATGGGTTACTTCCGCAAATCCAAAAATGCTTTGGAAAAAGGCGGTATCACACTGAAAAATATAACAGAAGAAAAGGTGCGTTGCCCTATCTGCAAGTCCTATGAAACCAGACGTGCAATTGCGAAGCAGAAGGTGACCTGCCCCCATTGCGGACATCATTTCCGCATCGGTGCAAGAACCAGAATTAAGGCGCTTTGCGATAAGGACAGCTTCCACGAATTATTTTCCAATATCGAAACGATTGACCCGTTGGAATTTCCCGGATATCAGGATAAAATGGATCGCGGCAGAGCCGTCAGCGGTGAGGAGGAGGGCGTTGTCTGTGGGACAGCTAAGATTCGCCATCAGCGCTGTGCGGTGTTCGTGATGGAGCCCGGCTTTATGATGGGCAGTATGGGCTCTGTTGTCGGCGAAAAAATCGCTCGCCTGTTTGAATATGCCGCAGAGCATGAGCTGCCTGTGGTCGGCTTTACGGCAAGCGGTGGCGCGCGTATGCAGGAGGGGATTCTTTCCCTGATGCAGATGGCAAAAACAAGCGGCGCAGTAGAGCAGCACAGCAAAAAGGGCGGTCTGTATATCACCGTTCTGACAGACCCTACAACCGGCGGCGTAACGGCAAGCTTTGCCATGCTGGGGGATATTATCCTTTCCGAGCCAAACGCAACCATTGGCTTTGCAGGCAGAAGGGTTATCGAGCAGACCACAAAGAAAAAGCTGCCGGAGGATTTCCAGAAGGCAGAATTTCTGCTGGAGCATGGCTTTGTGGATGCCATTGTGCCGAGAACAGAACTGAGAGGAACTTTGGAAAAGCTGCTGCGGCAGCATGGCAGAAAGGAATGACGCGGATGAATGCCTATGAAAAATTACAGACGGCGAGAAGTCAGACCCGCCCGACGGCGCGTTCCTATATCGAAAAGCTGTTTCAGGAGCGGACAGAGCTGCATGGGGACAGAAAATATGCCGATGATGCGGCAATTATCGGCGGCATCGGTATGCTGGGGGATATCCCCGCAACCTTTATCGGTATTGAACGCGGACGCAATCTGGAAGAAAGAATCCGCTGCAATTTCGGCTGCCCCATGCCCGAAGGCTATCGCAAGGCACTGCGCCTGATGAGACAGGCGGAAAAATTCCACAGACCGGTCATCTGTTTTGTGGATACCTCCGGTGCATTCTGCGGCGAGGAGGCAGAGGAACGCGGACAGGGACAGGCGATTGCCGATAACCTCATGCAGATGATGGGACTGGAAACGCCGATTATCACGATTGTCATTGGGGAAGGCGGCAGCGGCGGTGCCTTGGGGCTTTCCGTTGCGAATAAGCTGTATATGCTTGAAAATGCGGTCTTTTCCGTTATTTCCCCTGAGGGCTGTGCAAGTATCCTCTGGGAGGATGCCAAGCTTGCGCCCGATGCGGCAGAATGTCTGCATATTACGGCGGAGGATATGAAGGAATTCGGCGTAGCAGAAGAAATTATTCCTGAGGACTTTGTGCATTTTGGAAGAATGTGCGATGAAATGAAGGAAAAACTCATCCTTGATTTAAAAGGATGGTCGAAAAAAACAGGAAAAGAGCTTTCCGAAGAAAGATATCAGCGGTTCCGCAAGCTGGGACGCTGGGCGGAATAAAAAAAGAGCCTTTGTGAGAGGTCAGAGATGACTTCCTGCAAGGGCTTTTTTATTTTTCGTCAGTATTCTTTTTGCTGCATTCGGGGCAGAGTCCTGTAAATTCCAGAGAATGTCCCGTGATCCGAAATCCCGTTTTCTGCTGCAGGGTTTCCTCTAATTCACTGAGCGGGCAGGTATCCACAGGGATGACCTTGCCGCAGAGGTCGCAGACCAGACGATGCGAATGGTCTTTTTTTGCTAAGGCGTAATATGCTTTGCCGTCCTGTCTGACAGAACGGATGAGAATTTCCTTTTCCGTTAAGGTGTTCAGCGTGCGGTAAACGGTGGAGGTATTCATGGGAAGGATAGGCTCTGCCAATTCATGCAGCTCCTCTGCCGTCATGGGGCGTGCCTGCTTTTGCAGCAAAAACAGCAATAGCTGTCGCTTTTTTGTGGATTTCAAAGCTGCATTTTTCAGAATATTCTGTTCCATTTCTGTCCCTCCTTTGCCTAGGTTTGTTCTTATGATAGTATACCCGAAGGGGTTTGTCAATGGAGGGGCAGAAGGGAAGGAGCATGAATAGGAACCTCTTATTAGCCTGCCGCTCTAAAAAGAAGGCTTATGGGAAGCAGACGGTTTTTGTGCTTTATTTATGATAAATCGTATTTCGCAGAGGAAGCATTTCTTCATACCATTCGTTGGTTTCACGGTTATAAAATTTTGTATCGGAATTAACGGCATAAGGGATACCTGCATTATCCAGAGCGTTACAAACAAACGTGGCAAATGTCACCTGCTCGGCAACGGTATAATGATTACCATCGTTGTAATCCCCTGCCATCCATGCACCAACCCATGTGGGGATGCCTGTTTTTCTTTGCCATGCAAGAGCAGTGTCGATTTTGTCTTGAATCAACTTTTTTTCTGCAGGAGAGCCTGTAGTCCAGAGCTTTTTTTCATTTGTTTTGCTGGGGCCTGCGGCGTAAAAGTGCCATTCTGCCATAAGATAGCCGTTGTGGTCAGTGGGTATCTTTAGCTCTGAGAGATATGCAGGGTCAGAACGTAATCTGGGCGAAATGATGATAATTCGTTCCGGATTGCTTTCTCTGATTTTTGTTGTAACTTGCTCATAAAGCTCGTTCAGCTTTTCGGGCTTCTGATTGAGTGCATCCGTTGCTTCAATCAGAAGGTCAAAGCTCAGCGTAAAAGGATAATTTTGATACCGCTGTGCAACGGTGTCCCACCATTCGACAACCTTTTTCATATTTTTATTGTTAGGATTATTTTTAAAGGAATCCGCCTGATAAGCGATAATAGGAATGATACCGTTAGAAAGACAGTCGGAAATTTGCCTGTCCAACCCTTGCAGAAGCGCATCGCTTATATCCTCTGAAATACGAATACGGACATGAGAAATACCGGCAGCAGCAAAATCTTCAACAGCCTTGGTGTTATAATATTGCTGACCTCCTTTTGTTTTAGACCAATCGACATCCATACCCTTACCAAGCATCTTTTGGTATGCAAGAGGGGAAATAGGAGCGTTTTCCTTTTTTGTAGAGATGGAAATTTGCTGTGACATACTGTTCCAATCAACATCGAATTGCAGTGCATTCCCCAAATCACGCAGTTTAAAATAAGTATTTCCGTAAAGGTTATACGTTTCAAAAGAAACCTTTTTTTGATCAATATAAACATCATAAGCATTGGGAAGGGCATCTACTCGTTCATCGGAAAAGGAGCCATTGGTAGGTGCGGATATTGCGGTATCCTTCACATTTGAAAAGATTTGAATACTGCGAATTTGCTCGTTCCAATTTACAGAAAACGGAGCGGATGAAGCTTTCATAACGTACGAAATATCTCTCAATTTGAAGTAAGTATAGTCATTGATGGTATAAGCATTCAAAAAATAGCTTTGACCATCTACCGCAAGATTTACTTCTTTCTGAAAACAAGGTGTTTTTTGGTCAGCATAAGCGACTGTTGAGAGGGAACAGCAGAATATAGCTGATGTAAGCAAAAATATTTTTTTCAATGATACTACCTCCTGTATTTTTTTGTTTTGACGAGAAAATTTATCATAAGTTCCGCTTAGGAGAGCATTATTTTCTTTCTCCGGCGGCGTTGCAAAAATCAAACAGGTCTGGTAGGATAGGAAAAGAGAGAAAAAAGCCGACCGCTTTTGCAGATAAACAGAGAGGAAGGGAAATATTTCTCGGGAAATTTCGGGAAATATTCTTATTTCGGAAAGGAGAAGGACGTATGACAAAAAAAGAAAAGGTAACAATTATTTTAGAGCTTTTGCGCGAGCATTACGGCCCGACAAAATGCTATCTTGACCACGAAAACGCATGGCAGCTTCTGATTGCAACTATGCTTTCCGCACAATGCACCGATGCCAGAGTGAATCTTGTAACAAAGGATTTATTCAAGAAATACACCTCTGTCAAGGACTTTGCACAGGCAGACCTTGCAGAGCTGGAGCAGGATATTCACTCGACAGGCTTTTATCATAATAAGGCGAAGAATATTATTGCCTGCTGTCAGAAGCTTTTGCAGGACTATAACGGAGAGGTTCCGTCGGATATCGAGCAGCTGACTGCCCTTGCGGGTGTCGGCAGAAAAACGGCAAATGTTGTGCGCGGAAATTGGTATCATATCCCCAGTGTAGTGGTGGATACGCATGTTAAGCGCGTTTCCAACCTGCTTGGGCTGACAAAAAATGAAGACCCCGTCAAGATTGAATTTGACCTGATGCAGCTTGTTCCGAAGGATAAATGGATTGACATCAATACCCAGATGATTGCACACGGCAGGAAAATCTGCATTGCACGCAGACCGAAATGTCAGGAGTGCTTTCTGCTGCCCTATTGCACAGGCGGCAAGGCGTTAGAAAAAGAGAAACAGAAAAAAGAGCAAAAGGCATAATAAAAATAGGAAGGACACAGAGACACAGAACAGAGGCATAGAAAGGAGAAAACAGAAATGAAATTGAAGAAGCTTTTGGCGGCGGCGCTTGCGGCAGCGCTGACCTTGGCAGGCTGCGGCACAACTGTGCTGAGTGCGGAGGAAACAAAGGAATTGCTGGCGCTTTCGCAGAAAACCATGGCAACAGTGGAAAGCATGGCAGCGGAAATGACGATGGAAATGGATATGTCCATGGGCGAGGAAACCGCGGAAACCACCACAGTCGCTAAAATTCTGACACAGCAGAACCCCCTGCGGATGCAGATGAACCTCTCCGCAACCTTGGAGGATGGCACAGAAGTGCAGAATATGCAGATGTACGCCGAGGAGGAGGATGGCAAGCTGCGCACCTACGTTCTGGCGGCGGATACATGGTATAGCCAGACGATGGAGCTTGGCAGTTTGGCGCAGTATAACGCGGAGGAAAATGTGACACTCTATCTGAGCAATTTAGCCGATTTTTCCGCAACCGCAACAGAAAAAATCAATGATATCGAAGCAACAAAAATCGAAGGCACACTGAAAAAGGATGTTCTGCAAAAGGTACTTGCGGAAAGCGGCATGACAGAAACCGCTGCGGCAATGGGTGTCACAGAGGAGCAGCTTGCAGCCCTTACCGAATCGGTGAAAAGCCTGCCCCTGACGCTCTGGATTGATGCGGATGGCTATGTGCTGAAATATGAAATGAATTTGACTGAGGTAATGCAGAAAATCATGGATAAGGCGATGGAAGCTGCCGACAGTACGGATGCGTCCTCTGCCGTAAAGGTGGAAAAAACAAGCATTTCCATGGTTTGCAGCCAATTCAACGCAGTTAAGGAAATCACCATTCCTGAAGAAGCAAAGAGCGCAGAAAGCATTTCTGCAAATCAATGATAGAAGATAAAATAAATTTATTTTGATGCCGCGGAAGGGCTCGGGAAACGAACTGTTCATTACTTTGCTACGCAAAGCAGGCTTCGCCTGCCGCCCCTTCTTGGGCGGTAAGTAGTTTCCCAAATGAAATCCGCAGTCGGCGTGGCAGTTTGCTGACAAACCAGCCCAAAGGGCTGCTGCTATGCAGTGCCAGTATTTCCGGCGAGGAAAACAGTAATGCACGGGGAAGATATACCCCGCCGCCGTAGGCGGCTTTGCGAAGCAAAGTGCTGACAAGGTTTCAAGGCTTTTCAGCCGATGAAACTCGTCTGTTTGTTCTTCTGATTCAACAAGTCGAAATCCTGATTTCGACTTAGGGGGCGACTTTGTCGACACCTAAAAATCCCGAAGGAAATGTCACAGGTGGATAAGGCAGTATAACAAATTAAATACATCTATAGCGTTGCAATGGCGGAAATCAAGGCTTTGGCAGTAAATTGTCAAAGCCTTTTTCTGTATCTTAATTTTACACATTCGTAATATGATTTTCTTTTTCGTATAATGAACTTACTAAAATCAAGGAGGTTCAGAAATGGAAACAATTTTTGAAAATAACAGCGGTACTTATAAAATTCAAGGAGACTATTTGTTGCCAAATCTCGCTCTACAAGATGAGGCGCAATACTCAATCGGTGTATGGGGACTGAGGTACAAGCGATACTTGAAACAACATCACAAAGTGCTTTATTACAATCTTTTGACGGCAGGTAAGCTTAACCCATATCTTGCCGACATTGATAAAAGAGCAAGATTGATGTTTGAAGAAATGGTAAAATCACTTACCGAAAAAGAAAATGTAACCGAAGAACTCAAATTAGAAAATGCAATGTTGTGGGCGCAAAAGATGAACAACATTCGCAATCGAGCAACTGAAATAGTAAATAATCAAATAATATTTAACTGAAAACAAGGCACAGCCGATGAAATATTTCCCGAAAGCTGTGCCTTAATTTTTTTGTTATGAAGTTTTATGTAGAAACTTAGCGAGCAGTGTATTTGGATAGCCACACTACCAAATACCTTGTTAGGGACACCCTAAGACCTGTGGTTTTGTATTTGCATTTGAATGATTAGAATTTTTTAACAGTTGATAATGACAAATGACCAGTTAATGTTTTGCTTTCAATGCCATCGTTTTGTTCAATACACAATAGATTATATTGCTCCTTTGAGAGTTTTGAATAAATGTAATTATCGTTAGAGTCCTTATACAGCTTAAAACCCAAAAATATAAATATAGGACACAGGTGAACTATGTCAGCATACATCATCACTATACCAAATAATATATAAATGACAACATTAATTAACCAGCCATACCAATTTAAATCAATGGTAAAAATTGAAATAATATACGGAAGAAGGAATGATGCTACTTCGTATGTTACATTATTTTTCAACAATGCCTTGCAGCGTGAATTAGGGCTAACTTTTCTCAGGATAAATATAACCAGAGCAGAGATAACAATAAATCCCAATAATACAAATATTATTTCTCTTGATTCTGAAAAATTCAATCGCATTTTTTCTATAAAAGCCACATCCTCTTCTCTGGCACTGAATAGAATTTTTATTATTAAAATCGGATACAATACTATGTATGAAGCTGTATATATCATCCATTTAGAAAAATTAGTAAGCATTATATTTCACCCTCTATTTTTGCAACACCAGTTCTCTGCGCTAATAAAGATTTAAAATATGCATCCGAAAGTAAGTTGATGATGTGAAAAAGTTGAGAACGCTCTTTATAAATTATTTCCCTTCTTCATCAAAATCCAAATCCAATTCCAGTTCTGCAACAATTTCAGGAACCTTATCATAGTTGTCAAAGAACAAAGGTAAGCGTTCCTTAGTCATTATATTAGTAAATCTTTTCATAACACGTATATCATTCCTACAATCATCCGCAAACTGTTCAATATTACTAATAACATTTTTTGTGAGGATCTCCCCAAGGGCTTCATTTGTTTTCTTTAAAAACTCATCTCTGTAGCTGAATACCCTTTCAAGTGAAATATGATTAAATAAGTATATATTCCCTTCAAATGCTATCATATCAATTAGTTCATCTATACCGAGAAAATCATTTTCTATTACATTTAACTCGTTGTCAATAATCCTGGTTAAAAAACCTTGTCTTAACTTTTTTAATTTCTGAAACTGTCTAAACATATACACTGTTTTCCCGTCGTGTGAAATCTCGATACAATAGAAATCAATTTTTTCAATTCTTAAAGAGCTCATTTCTTTGTTAATGTTTTCTTCTGTTATACTATTTAAAAAATCTTGGAATAACGGAATTTCTTCAGTGCTTATACTTTCTAATTCACCATCTAAAACACCTAAAGGATTATAATCAACTAATTTGAGTGAATTAAGTTGTTTATCTATATACGGAAAGATAGTATTACAAAGTTCAGTTTGAACTGCTTCTGATATCGATGGACTATGTGTTATATACTTTGATGTGTTACTGTTTGATTTGCGAGAAAAATATATTTTAACCACATTTTGGGGTTGGTCAGATTTGATTTCGCCAACAAATTCTTTTAAATTAGTCATAGTTTCTCCTTATGTTTTTTGCAATTTTTTTAACCATCGGCACAACAACCGTATTACCGCATTGTTTATACATACTTTTTATCGGTATATCGGGGAAATCAAAAGACTTCGGGAAGCCCTGCAAAGCGAGGCATTCTTGCGGTGTAATCGTTCTGATACCGAAATTGTCTTTTATAATCGGCACACGATTATACCAAGTCCCCATATTGGCTTTAAGCGTAAAAGAAATACCGTCTTTGCTTTTTTGAATACCGTAATCCGAAAATCTGTATATTTGATTTTCGTCTGTTATAGCGGCGTTCATCTTTTGATACTGTCCGGAATTCTCATTAAGATAAAATCTGTCGTCTGCTTTCACGCTTCGGTCGATAATATCAAATATATGCTTTTCGAGCGGTTGCTCTTTCGGAAATTGAAATTCATTACACATATCAAAATCTTTAAAAGCAACGATATATGTTCTCGTTCTGTGTTGCGGTATCCCGTAGTTACAAGCGTCTGCAATGATATATCTTATGTAGTAATTTCTTTCCGGCAACTCATTATGGATACGATTGAAAGTTTTGCCGTTATCGTGTTCGGTGAGGTTAGCGACATTTTCAAGAAAAATGATTTGAGGCTGTTTTTCATCGGCAATTCTCATTATTTCAAAAAACAGATTGCCACGCTCATCTGCAAAGCCTTTTTTGTTTCCGCAAACAGAAAACGACTGACAAGGAAATCCTGCGGTAAGAATATCAAAATCGGGAATATCTTTTGCATTAACTTTTCTTATATCACATTCGTATAACAAGGTATCAGGGAAATTATGTCTGTAAGTTTTGCAAGCGTCTTTATCAAATTCATTTGCCCATACAACTTCAAAACCCGATTGCTTAAAAGCCAAATCAATTCCGCCGATACCTGCGAATAAACTGCAAATAACCATAATTACTTTTTGCAAGTTGCTGCGATGTCATCACTTGTAATTGTTCTTGAGGCTTTAATTATTTCAACTGAACCGGGAGAAACAAACTTTTTATTCTTTAATTCATCAATAAAATTGTTAAATTCATCGGATGTTGTAAGTATTGCTTGATTAAGTCCCAGTACATCTCCGTTTTTTATTTTATTTGAAACCATACCGGCTTCTGTTGCATCCATAGTTAACAGATAGTTTTCGGCTTTTCTGTGCACATATTTCAACGCAATAGCCTCTAAGTCAGCTTGTTTGTATCTTTCTCTCAAACTTGTTTTTAAACTAAGAGCAATCGGTCCTGTTTCGTTTGTATATAAAATTGCATCAAAATTTACATTAGGCACAAATGCAACTTGCGCTTGTAAATGCAGGGGTACCAATCCTTCTTTGACAAACAATGTTGCTATAATTAATTCAAAAATTGTACCGTTTAAAGAATTTGTTCTGGGCACACCGGAAGTTTCGTATTTTTTCCAACAAAACTTAACATACTCGCTGGGAATCATAGTATTATCTAAAAAATCCGGAGCAATATGTTCCATAAATACTTTATATCCTTTATTCTTTGTCTTTACTATTCCAAGTTTCTTTAACATATATATACCTCATTTTATAAATCTAACCTGCAAATTCAGTTTGATATAATATTTTCCGTTATCTTTGTATATACTTCCGAATCCGTGACGGGATGTACTTGCTGTTTCAAATTTGGTGTTATTTATCAAATAGCTTTCAAATTCATTTCTGTTGAAAAGATGATAGCACAAAACCTCACCGTCTTCTCTGACTATAATATATCCGCCTGTTGCGTCTGCCGTACCGTCCCAAACTTTTGACGGGAGCATACCGAGCGCACATTCGGCAAGAAATTTTTTGAACTTATATTCATAAAACGGATGACCTTTTGACAAATCATATCCGATAGGGTTATGAATGCTTAACGATTCAAGAGAACTTTTTACGGTATTTATTCCCGACGAATAATACTCTTTAAGCATATAGCCGCAAATCTTTGGTAAATCTCCGTCTATGAGTTGTAAATTGCTTTCAAAAACGTCGTTTTCCATTGAATGGTAACTTATATCACAACTGTTTTGGGCAAGCACTTCAAACTTGTCTTTGAATTTTTTGGAACAAGTATTAAATTCTTGCGCAACCGCATCATTAATATTGCCTGTTACTTCAAAAACAAAGTTTGTTGTTTTTCCTGCATTGACAAGTGTAGAAGGACTACCTAATCTTGACTTGATGCTGAATCCTTGAACTGTTTCGTATCCTGTATTTATATCGTGAATTTTTATCCGAATATCGGCTTTGTCGGTAGATTTCGCTTTAAGCACACCGATGTTCAATGTGTCAAGAAATTCTTCCGTATCCGGCAAAGCAAATGCAGAAGCGTTTGTTTCAATTATTTCGCAGTACAGTCTGTCTGCCGCATTTTTGAATTCGGAACAAGGAAGCGTTAATAATTCCGTGCTGTCGTCAGTATTAAAAACAGTTATTGTATCTTCCGTTCTGTTTATTCTGAATTCAAGTTTTCCCACAGGCTCGGAACGGATAATGTTTATGATATTGTAAAACATATCGTCTTTTTTATTAAGCTGAGAATCTGCTGCATACAATTTCTTTATTTCAAGTAAACGGAGAAACGCATATATTTCACTCCATTCGCCTTTGTTTCCCGAAAGCTTAGGCATTATCAAGTACCTCCTTGATTTGTTTTGCAACCGCTTCGATAACATTTACTGTTACGCTGTTTCCGAATTGTTTATAAAGATGGACGTCTGCAAGAGGAAGATTAAACGAATCCGGGAAGCCCTGCAATCGAGCCCATTCTCTCGGAGTCATTTTTCTGATTCCCTCCTTGTTGACTTCGCCTTTAATGTGTGTTGTCGGTGTTAAATCCTTTTGTCGTTTATCAATCAACAGATTGCGTTCTCTGCCCATTCCGCCGCATACAATAGCACCGGCAATTCCGTCCCATTCACGGATTTCATAGCCGAATCCGTTGCCCTTTGCGGCGTGACGGGCTTTGTGTCTTCTTAATGTTTCTACATAAACATCACTCAAATAGTATTTTGCCGGTACAGGCTTTTCTTCAATTATGTTTTTAAGCCTTTTGGTATCATCGGTAGCTTGTGGAAATTCAAAATTATCCGGTGCAATATCATTTCTGAATGCAACAATATAAATTCTTTCTCTGTTTTGAGGAACTCCGAAATCTTTACTGTTCAAAACATCACTGAATACTTTGTAACCCAAATCTTCAAAAGTTTTTTTGATAATTCCAAATGTTCTGCCTCTGTCATGAATTTTAAGACCTTTTACATTTTCACAAAATATAACTTTCGGTTTGTGAAGTTCGCAAATTCTTGCAACATCAAGAAATAAAGTGCCCCTGCATAAGCCTTTATAATTATCGTCAAAACCTTGTCTTTTTCCGGCAAGGCTGAATGCTTGACAGGGAAATCCCGCAAGACAAATGTCAAAATTGGGAACATCGGATTCTTTGATTTTTGTTATATCTCCGGCAATATCGAAATCATCGAAGAAATTTGCTTTATATGTTTTTTGGGCATATTCATCCCATTCGCTGACAAAAACGGTTGAGATTTCATCGCCGAACGCTTTCTCAAAACCAAGGCGAATGCCGCCGATACCCGCAAATAAATCTATTGATTTATACTTAGTCATTTTTACTTTTTACCGTCCTCTCAATTTCATCGGCACACGCCTGTAAGTTTTTCTTTATATCTTTGCCCCAAAACCTTAACACAGTCCATCCCGAATTTTCGAGTGTTTCGGTAACCTCTTTGTCACGAGCCATATTTCTCTCGATTTTAGGAATCCAAAAATCTTGATGAGACTTGAATTCTTTGTTCTTGTTGTCCCAATCGTATCCGTGCCAAAATTCACTGTCGCAAAATACCGCAACCTTTTTACCGATAAAAACAATATCGGGCTTTCCGAATACTTTTTTACTGTTCTTTTGATAACGTAAACCTCTTGCCCAAAGTTCTTTTCTGAGCATAACCTCTATCTTTGTGTCTTTGGACTTAACCTGTTGCATATTGTATGATATTTGCTCTTTTGTTTTATGCATTTTCGACTTCTCCGTCATCTTTATAAAATTCGCATATATCACCTATATCGCATTCGAGGTTTTCGCATATTTTCATAAGCACCTCCATACTGACAAGTTCGTCTTTACCGAGCTTCGCAACGGAATTGCTGCTTATGTGCGCCTGCTCTCGCAACTGATATTTTTTCATCTTTTTATCTATGAGAATTTTCCACAATTTATCGTAACTGACTTTCATACCAGACCTCCTTGCGGCTTTTAATTGATTATATCATCAAAAGAGCGAAAGTTCAATATAATTAGTTGGCGTATGCCAAACATTTTTATTTACAGTCCAAAAATTCGCACATTAAAAATCAATTATAGAAATAAATTCTTTATTGTTACCACGGGTCTTAGGGTAGCCCTAAAATTACCGTTTGTATGATGTGGATATACAAACGGTCTGCTCGCTAAGTTTGTGTGTCGCAATTACAATTAAATATTTTTACAGACCCGGTCCTTCGTTTTTTGAACTTTCAAGAAATGAGGGACTTTATTTTTTTGCAATTTTTTCATCGAGCACCCTAAATTTTAACCTCTATCGGTTCAAACAAGTAGAGGGGTAAAAATATTTTTCAAAAAAATTTCCGTTAAATCGGAACTTTTGGGTGTGCATTTCGGCAACCTTTGTCCAAATGAGTGAAGGGATAAATTTTTCTCAAAAAAAGCTGATTTGGGTGTCCGAATCAATGTCTTTTGTGCAATGAGTGAAAGGAGTTTTTATTATGGCGAAATTATCAAAACGAGCAAAACAAGAATGGGGGTTTTTCATAAATCCCGAAACGGGCAGACGAACATACAACAGCCTTTGTCTCAAATGCAAAAACAAATGCAAGCAAAGCCACAAGGCTGTTGTTGTCGTTTGTCCGAATTATCAATCTAAAAAAGGTGTGAAAATCAAACTTAATCGCCGTAAATTTAACGGCAGCGGTTAAAGCAATAAATCACTTTAAGAAGAAATTAAAAAGCCATACAAAAAGAAAAAATGCCGTTTTCGGCACCTTTTTGATACAGAACGAAGGAGGTTTAGTTTGAATAAATACTTTAAGAAAAATGAAGCGGAAAATTATGTTTTCTACAAAGTTCCGAAAGCATTGTTTACCGACCCAAAATACTGTTCGGTTTCTACCGACGCAAAAATGCTGTACGCATTACTGCTTGACCGAATGTACTTATCCGAGAAAAATGATTGGACCGATAAACGAGGTCGTATATATCAATATTTCACTGTGAAAGAAGCGCAGGAAAAGCTGCGCTTCGGACACGAAAAAATATGCAAATTGTTTTCGGAACTGGAAAAGGCGGATTTAATAACTCGCAAAAGACAGGGTCAAGGAAAACCCAGCATTATTTATCTCAAAAAATTCCGATAATCCGATTTCTTAAATTCGGAATAACAGAAGCTATTAATACAGAGAAGAGTAAGAATATTACCGGCGGAAAAAGAAATATATAAGGAGGTCAAAATGACAAAAAACATAAACATAAATTTACTTATTCCATTTGAAAATCATCCGTTTAAGAAAAGGGACGGAATCGAACAGCGTGAATTGGTCGAGAGCATAGCACAGAACGGTCTGCTTGAGCCGATAACCGTTCGTTCTTTTTCGGCAGGTGAATATGAAATCATCAGCGGACACAGAAGAGTTGAAGCCTGCAAGGAATTAGGAATAACCGAAGTGCCTGCGACAATCAAAGAAATGAGCAAAGACGAAGCGACAATCGCAATGGTGGATTCAAATATTCACCGTGAACATCTGTTGCCAAGCGAAAAAGCCTTTGCCTATAAAATGAAGTTAGAGGCAATTAAACATCAAGGGAAAACAACTTCGTGCCAAGTTGGCGCAAAGTTAAGAACCGATGAAAAGATAGCCGAAATAGCGAATGACAGCGCAAGACAAATACAACGATATATTCGTCTGACATATTTAATCCCCGAACTGTTAAAACTTGTTGACGAAGAAAAGATAGCCCTTACCCCTGCGGTTGAACTTTCGTTTTTACCAGAAAACGAACAGGAAATTTTACTTAACGAAATCGAATACACAGACGCAACTCCGTCGCTGTCGCAAGCACAAAGGCTGCGCAAATTAAGCGAAGAGGGTAACTTTTTCGTCGATACCGTTTTTGCCGTACTTAGCGAAGAAAAACCCAATCAGAGAGAGCAAGTACGAATATCTGCTGACAAGCTGCGTGATATTCTGCCAAAGGGTATGGATAAACAAAAGACGGAAGATTTTATTATCAAGGCTTGCGAGCATTACAGAAAATATCTGATCAGACAGAAAAACAGAGATGAAAGATAAAGGGGATACAAATATGGACAATAATAACAAATCATTCTTTGCTCCGTTCTTTGAAGTGAGCGATACGCCTTTTGTTATGAAAATGGGCAGTACAACATTTGAAATTACAACTCATTTTAATAATAACGGCAGAGAAACCGTATTACAGCAATTTGAGGATTTACTTGCCGAGGTGAAGGCATCGTAAATCCACACAATGGACATTTCGGCATTGCAAGGGTAAAATTCAAATACATTGCAATGCCCGATTGTCATTGAAAGGAGAAAATATATGACAACGAACAAAAATAATAAAGGGCAAGAAGAAAAAATCACCGCTCTGTATTGCCGTCTTTCGCAAGACGATAATTTAGACGGTGAAAGCAATTCGATTTCAAACCAAAAAGAAATATTGATGACTTATGCAAAGAAGAACGGATACTTACATCCTAAATTTTTTGTTGATGACGGAATAAGCGGCACGACTTTTAATCGTCCCAGATTTTTAGAAATGGAGAAGTTAATTGAATCCGGTAAAGTATCAACGGTGATTGTAAAAGACTTATCACGATTCGGCAGAGAGCATTTGCTTTGCGGACACTACACCGAAATCGTTTATCCCTCTCTCGGAGTTAATTTTATCGCCATTCAAGAAAATGTAGATACCACAAAAGGAATAGGCACAGAAATGATGCCTTTTCATAACATATTCAACGAATGGTATGCCGCACAAACTTCAAAGAAGATACGAGCGGTAAATGAGATGAAAGCAGCTAAAGGAAAGCGAGTATCCTCATCCGTTGCTTACGGCTATAAAAAAATTGACGGAGATAAAGAACAATGGTATATTGACGAACCCGCCGCAGAAGTGGTGAGAAAAATATATGATTTATGTCTTGCAGGTAAAGGCCCTTCCCAAATCGCAAGGCAATTGGAACAGGAAAAGATACTTACTCCCACCGCTTATTTTAATTCTGTCGGACGTAAGACAAGCAATCCTATGCCTGCCAATATTTACGGTTGGAGAGAAAACAGTGTAGAACACATACTCGAAAACCGACAATACACCGGTTGTACGGTAAACGGCAAAAGCACTACGGTCAGTTACAAAGTCCATAAAGTCATTGAAAAGTCGAAAGAAGACTATCAAATTATTCCAAACACTCAAGAGGCAATCATAAGCGAAAACACTTGGCTTAGGGTACAGGAACTCAGAAAAAACAAACGCAGGAACACCGCAACAGGCAGAAAAAGTTTATTCTCCGGGTTGGTTTTTTGCGCCGATTGCGGTTCAAAATTGCATTTCTGTGCAGCAAAAAGTTTAAAGAAAAATCAAGAGTTTTTTCGTTGTGCCAACTACAAAGACGGCAGAGGCACTTGCACAATACATTTTATTCGTGATGTAGTGCTTGAGCGAATAGTTACCGAAGCTATAAGCGAATTGGCAGATTTTGTTCGTTGCTACAACAATGTATTCACCTATCTTCTTGCCGAAAAGAAAGGCACGGATGTTAAAAAACAACAAAAACTTTTGAAATCTAAAATCGAAAACGGTAAAGCAAGGATTGCCGAATTAGACAAGTTGTTTTCAAGAATTTATGAAGACAACATTCTCGGCAAATTATCCGATGAGCGATATTCTCGTATGGCAAACGAATACGAGTCGGAGCAAAGCCATCTCACGATTGATGTTGCCAAAAGCGAAAAGGAGCTTGTCGAATTGCAAAAACAAACGGTTGATATGAAAATGCTGTATCAAGGACTTATGGAATTTACTGAAATGAAACAACTTACACCGACCGTTATCAACAAACTTATTGAGCGAATAGAAATTCATAAGAATGAGAAAAAACATTCGCATAACAATGTTAAAGTGGACATTTATTTTACTGCCGTCGGTCTGTTTGATATTCCGAGCGAGCAAAAGCTTATTGAAACAATGAACAAAATTAGGGAGCAAAACAAATCCGATGAAAAATCGGCATAAAGAAAAAGGTGTAACCTCATTGCTGAGATTACACCATAATTCCTAAATACTTCCTTGTTAGCCCCGAGGAAATTTCCTTCGGGATTTTTTTATGTTTTATGATGCTTTATACTCTTGCAACACCCAGTGTTACCTTTTCGCCATTGATATTCCATTCCTTGCTCAGCTCGCCGCCCTTGCCTGCGACAACCTCAACTGCCAGTACATCGCCCTTGATGTCATTTGCAGCAAGGATTTCTGCAATCTTTGCGTTGCCGTCATAGTAAACACGGATGCGGTCTGTTACGTTGAAGTTTGCTTCCTTACGCATGGTCTGTACCTTGGAAATGATTTCACGCACGAAGCCTTCTTCCACCAGCTCGGGTGTCAGGTTTGTGTCCAGAACAACGGTCAGGTTGTTGTCGCCGGAGGATACGAAGCCGTCCTTTTCTGCGGTATCAACCAGAACATCATCCATTTCCAGAACAACCTCGCTGCCGTCTACGGTGAAGGAAACCTTGCCGTCTGCTTTCAGCTGTGCCATGAAGCTGTTGCCCTCTACCTCCTTCAGATACGCACCGATGGCAGGAACCAGCTTGCCGTATTTCTTGCCCAGTGTTCTCAGCTGAGGCTTGAAGGTGTAGGTTGTGAAGGCTTCTACGTCATCTGTGAAGGAAACTGCCTTTACATTCAGCTCGTCCTTGATGATGTCGCAGTATTCTGTGGGCAGGCTCTGTGCTGCCTTTACATACATCATAGCCAAAGGCTGTCTGTTCTTCATTGCGCTTGCGTTTCTTGCCGCACGACCTTCCACAACAACCTTCAGAACGAAGTCCATGTTTTCTTCCAAATCAGCATCTACCCATTCTGCATGGTATGCAGGCCAATCGCAGAGGTGAACGGATTCGGGAGCGCTTGCATCCACCTTCTTCACCAGATTGCCGTAGATTTCCTCTGTGATGAAGGGTGTGAAGGGAGCAGCCAGTTTTACCATGGTTTCCAGAACGGTATACAGTGTCATATAAGCATTGATTTTATCCTGCTCCATGCCTTCTGCCCAGAAACGCTCACGGCTTCTTCTTACATACCAGTTGGACAGGTCATCTAAGAAATCAACCATTGCACGGGCAGGCTCTGTCAGCTTGTAGCCCTCCAGAGATTCATCCACGAATTTATTCAGTGTCTGCAGCTTGGAGAGAATCCATTTATCCATGGGAGCCAGCTTTTCATAATCCAGTGTATATTTTGTAGGATCGAACTGGTCGATTTCTGCGTACAGGATGTAGAAAGCGTAGGTGTTCCACAGTGTACCCATGAATTTTCTCTGCATTTCGGATACAGCCTCATCATAATAACGAGAAGGCAGCCAAGGCGCGGAGTTTGCGTAGAAGTACCAGCGAACCGCATCGGCACCCTGCTTATTCAGTGCATCCCAAGGGTTCACAACGTTGCCTTTATGCTTGGACATCTTCTGACCGTCCTTATCCTGCACATGTCCCAGAACGATGCAGTTCTTATAGGGAGCCTGATCGAAGAGCAGTGTGCTGACAGCCAGCAGAGTATAGAACCAGCCACGGGTCTGGTCAACGGCCTCGGAGATAAAGTCTGCGGGGAAGTTTTCATCGAAGATATCCTTATTTTCAAACGGATAGTGCCACTGTGCGAAGGGCATGGAGCCGCTGTCGAACCAGCAGTCAATAACCTCAGGCACTCTTGTCATCAGCTTGCCGCATTTCGGGCAGGTGATGTGTACTGCGTCAATGAAGGGCTTGTGCAGCTCGATGTTGTCGGGGCAGTCGGGAGACATTTCCTTCAGCTCTGCAATACTGCCGATGGTGTGTCTGTGTCCACATTCACATTCCCAGATGGGCAGTGGAGTACCCCAGTATCTTTCACGGGACAGACCCCAGTCGATAACGTTTTCCAGGAAGTTGCCGAAACGACCCTCCTTGATGTTGTCGGGATACCAGTTGATGGTTCTGTTGTTGCGCACCAGATTATCTCTCAGTGCAGTCATTTTGATGAACCATGTGCTTCTTGCATAATACAGCAGAGGTGTGTCACATCTCCAGCAGAAGGGATAGTTATGCTCGAAGGGCAGTGCTGCAAATAAGGTGCCGTTTTCTTCCATATATTTCAGAATAACAGGATCGGCATCCTTTACGAACAGACCTTCAAAGGGGCCTGCAAGGCTGTTCAGGTGGCCTGTGGTGTCAACATTCTGATAGAAGGTTACATCATATTTTCTACATACACGATAGTCATCCTCACCATACGCATACGCAGTGTGAACGATACCGGTACCATCTGTCAGTGTAACATAATCATCGCAGGTTACGAAGTAGCCCTTGAAGTCCTCGCCGTTGGGCTGGAAATCGAACAGGGGTTCATATTTTACATATTCCAGATCGCTGCCCTTCATGGATTCCACTACTTCATAATTGCCTTCGCCCAAAACGCTGTCCAAGAGTGCCTCAGCCATGATTACATAATAATCCTGATATTTTGCCTTAACGTAGGTTTCGTTTGCATTTACGGACAGGATTACGTTGGAGGGCAGTGTCCAAGGGGTGGTTGTCCAAGCAAGGAAGTAGGTGTTTTCTGTGCCTTCCATTTTGAATTTTGCAATGGCAGAGGTTTCCTTTACATCCTTATAGCCCTGTGCAACCTCGTGAGAGGAAAGTGCTGTGCCGCAGCGAGGGCAGTAGGGAACAACCTTGTGCCCTTTGTATAACAGACCCTTGTCCCAGATCTGCTTCAGTGCCCACCATTCGGATTCGATATAGTCATTATGGTATGTGACATAGGGATGATCCATATCCGCCCAGAAGCCGACACGGTCACTCATGGAGCGCCATTCCTGCTCGTATGTCCATACGCTTTCCTTACATTTTTCGATGAAGGGCTCTACGCCGTAGCCTTCAATCTGATCCTTGCCATCCAGACCCAGTGTCTTTTCTACCTCCAGCTCAACGGGCAGACCGTGTGTATCCCAGCCGGCCTTTCTCAGAACCTTGTAGCCCTTCATGGTTTTGTAACGGGGAATCAAATCCTTTACCGCACGGGTGATGATATGACCGATATGGGGCTTGCCGTTTGCTGTCGGGGGGCCGTCATAGAAGGTGAAAACGGGTGCGCCTTCTCTTGCCTTGATGCTCTTGCCGAAGATGTCATTGTCCTTCCAATACTTTTCAACCTGTACTTCTCTTTCGACGAAGTTCATGTTATTGGGTACCTTGTCGTACATTTCAATTCCTCCTTAAAAATGATTTACCTTTCAAAGTGTGTTTCTCTCGCAGCTTGTTCTTTTTTCCTTTGTGTTTTTCTGATACCTCTGAATTTTTTGTCTTTTGCATTTTTTTGTGTTTTATCTTCTGTATGGTTTATGATGGTGCGGTTTTTCCGCTTTTTCACTGATTGTCAATATAAAAAAACCCTTTCATCCCTACAGGACGAAAGAGTTCGCGGTACCACCTGAATTGACGGCAGAATCCACCGTCCAGCTTAGCTGCATCACCATCATGATGCTTTCCCTTAACGCGGGCTACGGCAGAGCCTACTGAGCAAAAGAACGGTTCGGACTGCCACTCCGGAGTGATTTTCTGTATCTTCCTTGTCATCGGGTTCGCACCAAGCCCCGATTCTCTGCGGGCAAGCTGAGGATACATACTGTCTCCTTCATAGTGTTTTTTCGTATTTACCTGTGTATTATACAATGCGTACAAAAACTTGTAAAGCATTTTTTGCAAAGAAACCAAAAGAATGGTGTATTCATGAAAACTGTATACAAAAGTACCGAAATTTCAAGAGAAAATAAGGGAAAAACGCGGAAAAAACGTGATTTTTGCATACAATGTGTAAATTTATATGTAAAGACAGTTAAAAAATTTGATTTTCCGAGAAAAACTATGTATAATTGGTAATCAGAACCACGCACGGTTCTGCTTTTGTAAATATTATCTTGACAGGGTGCAGAAAACAGAAAAAATAAGAAAACCGGACATCCTGTAACACCGAAAAGGAGATTTTAAAATGAAAGGTAGAGACTTTGCACTGCTGACAGACTTATATGAGCTGACCATGATGCAGGGCTACTATGAAACAGGCGCATATAACAGAAAGGTCGTATTCGATCTGTTCTATAGAAAGAACCCCAGCGGCAACGGCTTTGCAATTACCGCAGGGCTGCAGCAGGCGATTGAATATCTGGATGGGCTGCATTTTACAGAAGAGGACATTGCATATCTGGAAAGCCTTGGCATTTTTTCCGAGGGCTTCATTGACTACCTGAGAAACTTCCGCTTTACCGGCGAGGTTTACGCCGTTCCGGAAGGAACCATCGTATTCCCGCATGAGCCGCTGATGCGTGTGAAGGCACCCATCATTGAGGCACAGCTGGTGGAAACCGCACTTTTGAATATCATCAACCACCAGAGTCTGATTGCAACAAAGGCTTCCCGCGTAGTACACGCAGCACAGGGCGACCCCGTTCTGGAATTTGGTCTGCGCCGCGCGCAGGGTCCCGATGCAGGTACAGTCGGTGCAAGAGCGGCAGTCATCGGCGGCTGTGTGGCAACAAGCAACGTGCTGACAGGCAAGCTGTATGATGTTCCCGTAAAGGGTACCCATGCGCATAGCTGGGTGATGAGCTTCCCCGATGAGCTGACAGCCTTCCGCACCTATGCAAATCTGTTCCCCGATGCATGCATCCTTCTGGTTGATACCTATAATACACTGAAAAGCGGTGTTCCCCATGCCATTCAGGTGTTTGATGAAATGAAGGCGGCAGGCACATTGCCCGAAAAGGGCTACGGCATCCGTCTGGATAGCGGCGACTTGGCTTATCTTTCCAAAAGGGCAAGACAAATGCTGGATGAAGCAGGCTATCCCAATGCTGTGATTTCTGCCTCCAGTGATTTGGATGAAAACCTGATTACAAGCCTGAAGCTGCAGGGCGCAACCATCACCCTCTGGGGCGTTGGTACAAAGCTGATTACCTCTGACGATTGCCCTGCCTTTGGCGGCGTGTATAAGCTGGCGGCAGAGGAAACCGAAACCGGTGATTTTGAACCTAAAATTAAGCTGTCTAATAATGTAGAGAAGGTAACCAACCCCGGCATTAAGAAGATTATCCGTATTTATGATAAAAAGACAGGCAAGATTAAGGCTGACCTGCTTGCTTTGGTGGAAGAAGAGTTCACAGAGGATTCTGATTTGTATATCTATGATACCAATGCAAAATGGAAGAGCATGCAGCTGCCTGCCGGAAGCTTCACACTTCGCGAACTGCTTGTTCCCATCTTTGTGGATGGTAAGCTGGTGTATGAATGCCCCAAGGCAATGGAGATTCAGGCATACTGCAACAGAGAAAAGGATACCCTCTGGGAAGAACAGAAACGTCTGAAAAACCCCGATATTGTGCCGGTTGACCTTTCCGATAAGCTGAGCGCAATGAAGCTGAAGCTGATTGAAGCGGCAACAATGATTTAAAAAGTATAAAAAGAAAAGCAATGAAAACGCTGTGCGGAAACGAAAAAGCCGCATGGCGTTTTTTGTGCTTTTCCGGGGTTTCTTGCACAAACTGTGAAAAATTGGTATACTGATGCCAAGAAAAGGGGAGGGGGGATTTATTTGCAAACGATTTATTTTTCTGAAAGATTGCTGTGCCAGCTGGAACGGCTGCATACCGTGCCGCTGACGCTTGTAGAAGCACCTGCCGGCTATGGAAAAACAACCGCCCTGAAGCATGCCCTCAGAGATGTGCCGTATGGGGCATTGCGCTGGCATAATGCGCAGGATGCCACGGTCTGCTGCGATTGGCTCGTGCGCCAGATTGCACAGAAGGACTCTGCTCTGGCACAGCAGATTTTCGATTTATATCATGAAAACGGGCCTTCGGTGCATGCAAAGCCTGCGGAGGAATCCTCGCTTTATCTGATGATTGATAATTTTCAGGTGATTGCGGCGCAGTTTCCGTTTTCTGTTTTGCAGCTGCTTTCCGCCCTGAAGGGCACCGCTGTGCATGTTATTTTTCTTTCTCGCAGCTTTTGGCAGCTGCCGATACAGGATTTGATGCATGTCTGCTATATTTCCAAGGAGGATTTTTTCCTCCGAAAAGAAGATATAATCTGCTTTGCAGAGGAGCTGGGCATTTCCCTTACGGAAAAGCAGGCGATGCATATTCAGAAGGAAACAGGCGGCTGGGCGGCGTTTGTTTCGCTGTATCTGCAAAATGGCTGCGAAGAGGTGGAATGGGAAAAGCTGAGCCGTCTGATGGAGGATTTATTCTGGAGAAGGCAGGAGGATATCCTTAAAAAGGCACTGCTGCGTCTTGCGCAGTTTGAAACGGTAGATGTAGAAATGGTGCGCACGCTGACAGAGGATATTGCGGATTTGAAGCAGATGGGCGAGTGGTTTTATAGCCTGCCCCTGCTGCACTATGATGCGGAGCGGCAGAGGTATTGCCTTTGTGCGCTGCTGCGGGAGTTTTTGCTTTATCGCCTGCATAATGCGTCCTTTCTGACGCAGTGGGACAGCTATCATCGCTGCGGCTGCTGGTATCGGGAGCATGGCGAGACAAAAAAAGCCGTTGCCGCCTTCTATAAGGTCCTGGATTATGCAGGAATTCTTTCCTGCGATTTGACAGGGCTTCTATTCGAAAAATTCGATAAGCTTTCCTATACGGAAATTGCAGGGGAGATTCTGCGACATTGCCCGATGGAAACGAAGCAGAGGTATCCCTTATCCCTTCTTCGGCTTTGCTATGCGCTTTTTGCCGATGCCGCTTTTACGGAATATCAGCAGCTTTTGGAGGAAGCGAAGGACATCATCTGTGATGGGAATGACCCCAATCTTCTGGGAGAATGGGAGCTGATTGCCGCCTTTCAGGATTTCCCCAATCTGGAAAAAATGGAACAGCATTATCAGCGGGCAAAACGCCTGATGACAGCGCCATCTGTTATCTTTACGGTGGGAGAGCCGTTTTTGTTCGGCAGTATTTCCATGTGGCGGCTGTTCTATACAAAGCCGGGTGAGCTGGAACGAACCGCAGAAACGCTGGAACGCGTCATGCAGCTGTATAATTCCCTGACGGCAGGGCATGGCAGCGGTGCGGCGGAGCTGTATCGGGGCGAGGCCTGCTGTGCGCAGGGGCGCTTCGCTGATGCGGAAATTTATGGCTATCAGGCGCTGTATGCGTCTCTGCAAAGAAAGAATGCCTGTGTGACCTATGGCGCGGTGCTGCTTCTTGGCACCAATGCAGTCTATCGCGGAGATTTGGCGGCATGGAAGCGGACCTTGGACTATCTGGAGGATCCGGCGCATACCTATGCCTTCCTGCAGGATACCTTTTTGGATGTGTGCATGAAGGAAACGGTACAGAGCTATTTTGCCATGCTGCAGCCGAAGGAGAGCAGATTGCGAAAGCGCCTGCAAGCGGCATCCAATCGGCTGTATGATTTGAATTTTACAAACAGTGCCATCAAGGGCGTGCGTATTCCAAGAATTATTCTGAAAAAGAATTATCATAAGGCGATTGGGATTTTGGAGGTAGCATTGAAGATAGATACAAGGCTGATTGCCCTTCCGTCCCAGCTTTTTATCCATACCAATCTGGCGCTTTGCTATTTTGCCATCGGACGCAGCCGAAAGGCGGCGGAGCATCTGGAATTTACGCTTTCCTTGGCAGAACGGGATCAGGTGCTTTCGTTTGCGGCTTATTTCCGCGAATATCTGGAGCCGTTGTTTTATCTGCCCTCTGTTTCCAGAAAATATGCCGCTGTCATTCAGGAAATCCGTAGCCTGCCGATACAGAATATCCCTGCCGTGCCGGAATGGAAGGCGTTTACTCCCAAGCAGGAGAATGAATGGGAGGAGCCGCTCAGCAAACGGGAGCGTGAGATTGCAGAGCTTGCGGCAAGAGGACTTCGCAACGGAGAAATTGCCGAAATGCTGCATATTTCCGAGGGTACGGTCAAGAATCATCTGAAGATTGTGTTCCGAAAATTGAATATCGACCGCCGTTCCAGTCTAAGGGGACGGTTGCGTTAAGAAAAAGATGAAAAATGTCCCTTTCGTGATATACCATAAAAGCGGAAAAATTTGTAAAATAAAGGAAGATAGAGTTCAGTTGCGTGCATTTGTCCGCAGAGGAAAAGGGGTATTTTTCCTGCGGGAGGGAACAGGTGCAGATGAACAGTACCCATAGCAGAAATGCAAAAAGCGAAATGTAAAAAGCATGGAGGGGAGGGAGTTTTTTGGTACAGGCTGAGAAATTGCTGTTATGGGATATTTTTCAGGGGAAATCTATCAGAACGGAATCTCTGCACGCGGGGCAAAAATGTGGAAATGAAAGAGGGGCATAGCCGCGCGCAGAAATCCCAACAGGCGGAATGTGATAAGTTGGGCAAACGCATCCGTCGGAACCTTTGTGGTACAGGTAGATACACCAAAGCGAAGGATCGGAAAATGGTGTGCAAAGGGGCGGCTGTCTTGGCATAGAATAATCAGCAGACCCTTTGCAGGCGAGAAAGGCTTTGGTGCAATCGGTAAGTGCAAATACATAGAAGAAGGAGCCGCAGTGGGGATACCCCCGTTACGGCTCCTTCTTCGCTGCTTTCTGTGGTGTTACCATGCGTATTTATTGATATCCTCAAGCGTAATGCCGGGGTGCAGTGCAATGTTGATGCTGTTGGCAATGATGTTTGCCAAACGATCCACAACGGCATCCACCTCCTTCGGTGTCACGAACAGATTGCCTGTATATGGCCCAAGGATTTCGGCAATCATCTGATATTTTTCCTCCTGCTCCAGATCGGCAAGCGTCTCGTAAAACGCCGTTCCCTTTTCTGTCTGCCGAATCATTTCCTCCAGAATACAGTCCATTGTGTCATTTACAAGTGTTGCGGCATCCACAACGGTCGGCACGCCAATCGCAATCACGGGAATCCCCAGATGTGCCTCATCCAGCAGCATGCGCCGATTACCGACCCCTGCGCCCGGCGCAACGCCGGTATCGCTCATCTGAATGGCGGCGTTAATGCGGTTGGAGCGGCGCGCGGCAAGGGCATCAATCGCAATCAGCAGGGAAGGGTGCAGCTTATCCACAATCCCCTTTACGATTTCTCCTGTTTCTATCCCCGTAATTCCCATTACCCCCGGGCTGACGGCGGCAACAGGGCGCACAGCCTTCTCGATTTCCGCAGGAAGTGTGCCGCTGAGGTGGCGCGTCACCAGAATTTTGGAAATCACCTTCGGACCGAGTGCATCGGGTGTGATGTTCCAATTACCAAGCCCGATTACCAGAATACAATCCTCCCTTTTCGGCTTTGCCAGAGAGCGAATCTGCTCTGCCAGAAGCCCAATCAGCTTTTCGTGGCAATCTGCATCATTTTCCTTTAGCTTTTCCGATTCCAGTGTAATATAATGCCCCATCGGCTTGCCCATGCGCGCGCTTCCCGCAGGAGAGAGGATGTGTACATGGGTAAGGGAATAGTCTGCCTGCTCGTCTGTTTCCACCGCTACGCCCTCAAGGGCATCCGTGGTGTCCTTCTGCGCCAGCTCCCGTGCCTCAATGGCAAGGTCTGTGCGGACAGAAAACGTCTGCGGTGCTTTTTTTTCGTCTTTTTCGTTCATGCTTTCACTGCCTTTCTGTATTTTCCTAGGGTTTTTCATTATTTTTTTCGTAGTTTTGAAAAGTATTCATTGACTTATTTCGTTCCATAAGGTAAAATATATCCGTTAAGTTAACCATGGGGTACTCGAGAGAGTGGGAAAAAAGCCCCAAGCCGTGTCGGAGGGAGCATGCCCTCAAGGTGGTTAATAGTAAGAGGAAAGAGCGATATTCCCCAAAATATCGACAGAGAAAACCACATTAAAGAAATTAGGAGGAAATAACATTGGCTAATATCAAATCTGCTAAGAAAAGAATCAAAGTGATTAACAAAAAAACACTGAGAAACAAAATGATTAAATCTCAGGTGAAAACAGCTATGAAGAAAGTAATCGTTGCTGTAAATGCAGGCGATAAGGAAACAGCAGCAGTTGCTCTGAAAAACGCAGTATCTGCAATCGACAGAGCATACATCAAAGGCATCTACCACAAAAATGCAGTAGCAAGAAAGAAATCTTCTCTGACAAGACTGGTAAACAGCCTGTAATTTTTTCAACAGATCTGAAGGGATATTCCAAACGGAATATCCTTTTTTTCTGCCCCAAAACAGCCTGACTTCACAGGGGAGAAATTCTTGCTTTCCGCCGGAAAAGGGCATATAATGAAGAACAAGCGATATTTTGAGAAATTTTTTGAGAAAAAAGAGAGAATTTGATTTTTCGGAGAGATGAAGGAGGAATTATTGATGCTGAAGGAAAAGGCGGGGCAGTATTATTTTGTGCAGGATAAAAGCTGTGCAGAAGCCATTCTGCTTGCGGCAAATGAAGCATATCATCTTGGCATGACAGAAGAAGCAACGAAGCTGTTTGCAGGCTTCCGCACCGGTATGGGCATGGGCGGCACCTGTGGTGCGCTTTCGGGTGCCATCGGTGTCCTGAGCAGCAAATATGGCACGAGAGAGGATTTAAAGACAATCTGCGCGGATTTTGTTGCCGCATTTGAACAAAAGCTGGCGCTCGGCACAACGGAATGTGCCCCTCTTGCGGCGAAGTATAAAACAGAGGGCAAACGCTGTCGGGATGCGGTGGAGCTGACCGCAGAGGCATTGGAGGAATTTATTGATAAGCTGGAGGGCAAGGCTCCTGCGGAGGGCTGTACCCTGCGCCCCGAGGATATCAAGCGCGTAAAGGGCATGGGCTTTTTGCAGCATAAGGGCACGAATCTGTTCAACGCCCGCGTCATCACCAGAAACGGACGCATTACCACGGAGGAAGCAAGTGTCATTGCGGAAGCGGCAAGGCTTTATGGTGATGGACACATGATGATGACCACCCGTCTGACGATTGAGGTTTCGGGGATTGCTTATCACGATATTGATGCCTTCTGCGCGCATCTGGCAAAGGCAGGGCTTTCTGTCGGCGGTACAGGCAGCAAGGTGCGTCCTGTGGTTTCCTGTAAGGCAACTACCTGTCAGTATGGTCTGTATGATGCCTATGCGCTGAGCGATGAAATCCATACACGCTTCTATCAGGGCTATCGTGGGGTATCCCTGCCGCATAAATTCAAAATCGCAACAGGCGGCTGTCCCAATAACTGCGTCAAGCCGACCTTGAACGATTTGGGCATCGTGGGCGCAAGAGTGCCGCAGTATCATATCGAGGATTGCCGCTCCTGTCAGAAATGTCAGCTGGAGGAGTCTTGTCCCATCCATGCGGCGAAGAAAAACGCAGACGGCAAGCTGGAAATTGATGCAGAGCTTTGCAACCACTGCGGTCGCTGTATCGGCAAATGTCCCTTCCATTGCAATGATGAGGGCGTGGATGGCTATAAGGTCTATGTCGGCGGACGCTGGGGCAAAAAGATTGCCCATGGGCAGATGCTTCATAAAATCTTTACGGATAAGAATGAGGTTCTGGATACCGTGGAAAAGGCAATCCTCCTGTTCCGTTCCGCAGGGGAAAGCGGCGAACGCTTTGCGGATACCATCAATCGCATCGGCTTTGCGAACGCGGAAAAAATCCTTCTGAGCGATGAATTGCTGCAGAAAAAGGCAGAGATTCTGGGGTTGGATGTTGTCGGCGGCGCAACCTGCTAAAAAAGAGTATTCAGAAAGAAATTGCTTGAAAATAAGACTGCTTTGAGGGAGACTTCGAAGCAGTTTTTTATTTTATACAAAGCAGATAGGAATTTTATCGTCATTTGATTCTTTTTATGGTAAAATAGGAAAAAAGAAAGATTCAATCCGAAGGGAGGATTCCTGCGTGAATTTTGTAGATAGCATCATCAAAAAAAGAGACGGCGGCAAGCTGACAAAAGAAGAAATCGCCTTTTTTGTGAAGGGCGTGACGGATGGCACTCTGCCCGATTATCAGATTTCCGCATTGCTGATGGCAATTTTTCTGAAGGGCATGGATACGGAGGAAACGGCACAGCTGACCATGGAAATGGCGCACTCCGGCGGCATGTTCGACCTCTCCGCTCTGGCAGGCTGCAAGGTGGATAAGCACAGCACAGGCGGTGTTGCGGATACCACAACGCTGATTCTTGCGCCCTTGGTTGCATCTGTAGATGTGCCTGTGGTAAAAATGAGCGGTCGGGGGCTTGGCTTTTCCGGTGGTACGATTGATAAGCTGGAATCCATCCCCGGCTTTCGGGTGGATGTGACAGAGGAGGAGGCACTGCGCTTTGCACAGGAAAGCGGCATTGTGCTGATGAGCCAGACAGATAATCTCACGCCTGCGGATAAAAAGCTTTACGCTCTCCGCGATGTCACAGGAACGGTGGATAGCATCCCTCTGATTGCGGCAAGCATTATGTCGAAAAAAATTGCCGCAGGCGCGGATGCAATCGTACTGGATGTGAAGTGCGGCAGTGGTGCCTTTATGAAAAATGCGGCGGATGCAGAAAGGCTTGCAGGCATTATGGCGGATATGGGCAGGCATGTCGGCAGAAGGGTAACGGCGGTCATCAGCAGTATGGCACAGCCCTTGGGCATGTATATCGGCAACAGCCTTGAGGTAATGGAAGCCATCGAGGTGCTGAAGGGCAATGTCGGCGGTGATTTGCTTGAGGTTTCTCTGACGCTGGGCGCAAATATGCTCCTTCTGGCGGAGCGCGTGCAGAGTGAGGAGGAGGGCAAGGCACTTCTGCTCGAAAATATCAGAAACGGCAAGGGGCTTGCAAAATTTAAGGAGCTGCTGACACAGCAGGGCGGCGATGTCCGCATCATTGAGGATTACAGCCTGCTTCCTTTGGCAGAGGAAAAATGGGAAGTAAAAGCAACGAAATCGGGGTATCTTACCCGTATGGATACAGCCATGATTGGCAGAGCCTCACAGGAAACCGGCGCAGGGCGGATGTTCAAGGGACAGCCGCTGGATTTTGGCGCAGGCATTGTCATGAAAAAACGCACAGGTGATGTAATTGCAACAGGTGAAACCTTGGCGGTGGTATATAGTAAGAGCAGAGAAAAATGTCAGAGTGCGGCGGATTTCCTGCAGAAGGCCATCACAATCGAGGCTGCACCGCTGACAGAGCAGACACCTTTGATTTTGAAAACCATCAGACAGGAGGGTTAAGCATGAAAAGAGCGATTATTATTGTACTGGACAGCGTTGGCATTGGCGAGCTGCCCGATGCGGCGGATTTTGGGGATGTTGGCAGTAACACTCTGGTCAATATCAAGAAGGTGCGTCCGCAGACGAGTTTGCCCAACCTCTGCGCCTTAGGCTTGGGGGATATCCAAGGCAAGGATATCTCACTTCTTGGCGAGGTTGCCGCACCGAAGGGCTGCTACGGCAAAATGGCAGAACGCTCCATCGGCAAGGATACCACAACAGGGCATTGGGAAATGGCAGGCATTATCACCAAAAGACCCTTCCCGACCTTTACGGAAACAGGCTTCCCCAAGGAGGTCATGGATGCCTTTGAAGCGGCAATCGGCACAAAAACACTCGGCAACTACGCCGAATCCGGTACGGTCATCATTCAGGATTTAGGTGTGGAGCACATGAAAACAGGCTACCCCATCGTCTATACCTCTGCGGACAGCGTGTTCCAGATTGCGGCGCATGAGGATGTCATTCCTGTACAAAAGCTGTATGAAATGTGCGAAAAGGCAAGAAAAATCCTGACGGGGGAGTATGGCGTTGGACGTGTCATTGCGCGTCCCTTCATCGGCAATGCAAAGGATGGCTTCACCCGCACCAAAAACAGAAGGGATTTCTCTCTGGAGCCGACAGGCCCGACCATTCTCGACCTCGCAAAGGCAAAGGGCATGGAGGTTGTGGCTGTCGGAAAAATCGAGGATATCTTCGAGCATCGCGGCATGACCCGTACCGACCATACCACCAATAACCACGACGGCATTGAAAAGACCATTCAGTTCCTCAAGGATGATTTTGAAGGACTGCTGTTCACCAATCTGGTGGATACCGATATGATTTACGGGCACAGAAACGATGTGGAGGGCTACGCAGGCGCATTGGAATATTTCGATAGCAGGCTGCCTGAAATTCTGGCACAGCTGAAGGAGGGGGATGTGCTTTTTATCACGGCAGACCATGGCTGCGATCCGACCACACCCAGCACCGACCATTCCAGAGAATACGTACCCATTCTGGCTTACGGCAAGCCCATCAGGGCAGGCGTTGACCTTGGTGTCAGAAAGACCTTCGCAGATCTGGGGCAGACCATTTCCGATTATCTTGGTCTGGATGCTCATTTTGAGGCAGAAAGCTTCTGGAAGGAAATCGCGAAATAAAACGGGAATGCCTGCTCTTTTATGGGGCAGCCCTTCCTGCTTCATATACAAAGGAGAAGTTCTATGAAAAATATAGAGGAAATCACAATCAGACCTGTAACCGAGGCAGATGCAGAGAAGCTGCTTGCCATTTATGCCCCCTATGTAACCGATACCTTCGTCACCTATGAATATACCGTTCCGACCGTAGAGGAATTTCGGGAACGCATCCGCAATACCCTGCAGACATATCCCTATTTTGCAGCAGTGGAAAACGGCAGAATCATCGGCTATGCCTATGCCTCCGCATTTCATCCCAGAAGGGCGTATCTCTGGTCTGCGGAAGCAACGGTTTATCTGGAGCGTGGGGTGCGTGGGCGCGGTGTCGGCAGGCTGCTGTATGAAAGGCTGGAGGAAACGCTGAAGCAGCAGAATGTGCAGAATGTCAATGCCTGCATTGCTTATCCGAATCCGCAGAGCATTGCCTTCCATGAAGAAATGGGCTATCGTGCGGTCGGGAAATTCACCGACTGCGCCTATAAGCTGGAGCAGTGGCTCGGCATGATTTGGATGGAAAAAATGCTGGGCGCGCACGAAAATCCCCCGAAGGAATTTATTCCCTACCCCGAAATTCTGAACTAAAACGGGAACAAAGCTGAGAAATTTTCGTCAGAAGGGATAGACCTGTGAAATTGTGGGATTTGTTGCAAGAAAGCGGGTTTTGTAGTATACTGAACAGATAACTGTGGGTATCATTGTGAATGAAGGAGAACATTTATGGAAGAAACAACAATCGTGATCATGTTGAAGGATGAAGAAACCGGCTTTCTGGATAAGGAGCTTGGCTCCTATTCCGTTCCCGAAAGGGCAGAGCTGATCTGGAGCATTTATGTCAAGAGCAACGAGGTTGTGCTTCGCTTAAGCTGCAACAGAGAGCTTGAGGATTGGGAATACGAAGCGGTTTTTGATTATTACGATACAGAACCGGTAGGTGCTCTGGTGGATACCATCATAGAGGAGGAGGGGCATTGCGACCCCGTCTGGATTGTTGGGTTCCCCTTTATTGAGGATCAGGATGCCATGGAAGGAAAGCTTGCGGAAATCCTGCAGGCACATGAAAAAGAGCTCTGTTCTGTTTTTGATGCAATCAAGGATAAAGAGGATGATTACCGTGAGGAATAAAGGTATCTTTTGCCTGCTTCTGGCTGTTTGCGTGTTCCTGATGAGTAGCTGCAACCTAAGCAGCCCCCTTCCCCCTGATGCAGATGCTACGGATGGAAAGGGCGGCACAACGGAGATTATCGTGCCGGGCGGAAAGACGGATAAAGCCGATGAAAGGCAGGCGGCTGAAAAGGCCAAGAACGATGAAAAAAAGAACGAAAAGTCGGACAGCAAGAAAAGCGCGCAGAATAAGCCCTTTTGGCAGGCATCCAAGGTGTATGACACCCTGACGGCGGTTGCCGCGGCGGCACAGCAGGATTATAAGGTCAACGGCGCGAAACGCGGTTGGATGAGCAAAAACGGCAAGCTTTACGGCTATTATGATGGCTGCTACATAACCCCTGACATGCTGGTGAAGGAGGGCTATCTGGAAAGCGGTCTGGATACGGATGGATTTGAGCTTCTGCTGATTGATGGGGAGGACTTGGCGGCGTATAATGGCGCAAGCGTTTCCTCAGGCAATATGAATTTCGGCGTATTTGCGGCAGTGAAGCAGAACGGGAAATATCTGCTGGCCTCTCCGAGCGGCAAGGCGGGGCAGATTGCCCAGTCTGATTATCAGTCGCTTCTGGCAAAATATAACCAGAGCCATGGCAATATCGGGCGGCTGTCCTCCGCAACGGCGGAATATGGGCGGATTCTGAATTATATCTGCCTGTATGAAGGGCGTTTCGCGGATTATTATGTGCGTGAAATCCGAAAGGATAATAAATATGCCGTTGTGGTATTTTCCACCACAGGCAATACGGCAAATATCAAGGAATATGTTCTGAAGAATGATAATGGCTTTTGGGAGGTTGTCTACCCCAATGTGCAGATGGACGCTTATCCCATTACTGCCATCAATCGGCTGATTCCCGATTTTAATGTGGAGGTTCTGCCGAAATATAACCTTGCGGCATGGCGCGGTCTGGTGAAGGCGGAGCAGGGCGGCGCAGTGGCGGCAATGTTCGGGAAGTATTATATTACCAGTAAAACGCAGATTCGGTATCAGTGTGCAACGGCGAACTGTGCGTATTTCCGCCTGACAGACGGCTCTCGCTATGTTGCCTATTCCAACGGAGATTACTGGACGGCGGCATCCGTTTCCTCTGATATTGCGGCAAGGAATTATTTCATGGAACGCACCGGCGGCGATTACAGCTTTATTATTCTGGATGATTAAAAGAGGGTGGTTTTATGACAAAGACCAATGTGATGCGTCTTCTGGAGGCGGCAGGGATTGCCTACCGCACTGCGGAGTATGAATATGATGAAGCGAACCTTTCGGGACTGCATGCGGCGGAGCAGGTTGGTATGGATGCGGAGCAGGTGTTTAAAACACTGGTAACCAGAGGGGATAAAACAGGGATTCTGGTATTCTGTATCCCTGTGGATATGGAACTGGATTTGAAAAAGGCGGCATCTGTTTCCAAAAATAAGAAGGTGGAAATGACGCACATGAAGGAGCTTCTGGGACTGACGGGCTATATCCGCGGCGGCTGCTCCCCAATCGGGATGAAGAAAAAATACCCCACCTTTATTGATGAAACCTGTATCCTCTTTGATGAAATCGCAGTCAGCGCAGGGGTGCGCGGCGAACAGGTGATTCTGAATCCGCAGGATTTGGTGCAGTATATCGAAGCGACAGAGGCAGACATCACAAAGCCGATGGAATAAAACAAAAAAGAAAAATAAAAAAATAAGAAGAAATAAGAAAACAGCGACTTCCGAGAAACCGGAAATCGCTGTTTTTTGCTGTTGCTTTTCTGTTATTTTGTAATTTTAATGCTCTCGCTGGGAGCGCTTTCCTGTCCGCCAATCACTGTGGTCACACGCAGATAGCAGGTACTGTTGACAGAGATACCAAAGCACTGTGGATACCCCCAGTACCATTTTTCGTTGCTGTTATTGCTGATGCGTGTGTATGGCCCATCCGGCGTGAGGGATTTGTATACATAATAATGGTCTGCGCCGTAAACGGGAGCCCATGAAACGTATGCGTAGCCGTCCTGCGCCAACCTTGCGCGCAGATTCTGCGGTGCGGATGGGGTATAGGTGTAGCCCTGCATTGCGCTCAGCGGCAGAGAAAGCTTCTGCGGCACCTGCAATACCTGTGCGATGGGGATAGAGAAATAATGCGAGTCCCCAAAGAAGGAGGTCATGCCGATGACCTCGCCGGTGCTGTTGAATAAAGCACCGCCGCTGCTGCCGGGGGCAATGACGGCGGAGGTGGAAATCACATCCGTATCATAGCCGTTGATTGTGCCTGTGCTGACAGTGTTGCGCGCGCCGCCGGGAGAGCCGATGGACGTAACCGCATCCCCAACCTTGTAGGAAAAGGCGGGCGTTGCGGCAGAAAGCCCCGTTTTTTCGATTCTCAGAAGGGCGATGTCGGCGGAAGTATCAAGTCCGACTACGGTTGTCGCGCCTTGATAAATCGTGCCGTCCGCAAACACAAACTGCGCGGCTGCCGCACCCTTAATTACATGGTAATTCGTGGCAATCAGGCCATCTGCGGAAAGCACAATGCCGCTGCCCTGCATTTTATTCGTCTGGATATAAACAACGGAATCATTGTTTTCTGTCTTTTCCGGTGCCGTATATTCCGCGGAATGGATGGAAACCGAGGAGGTGCTCTGGTTCCATGTGACCTCTGCGCCGCTGTATTCGGCTAAGAAGCGAAGCGGTACGAAGGTGCGCCCGTTCCTGATTGTTGCGGGAGCGTCAATAGAAACCGCTTTGCCGTTGACGGTGGCTGTTTTTTCGTCAGGATGCAGGGAAATCTGTATTTCGTCCTTTTCTGCGAGGACGGTTTTGCTTTCCTCCTGCCATGCAACAGAATACCCCAGAGATTCCAGAATGCCGCGCATGGGTACTAATACGCGGTCGTTTTCGATAAAGGGAGCTTCAGCAAACGAAACAGCCTTATCATCCAGAAAAATGCGAATGGATGCCGCTGCCGCTGTCTGCATGGAGCATAAAAAGAGAAACAGAAAGAGGAAACCTCCTCTTACCAATCGTTTCATGGTGGTTCACTTCCTTTCTAGCATAAAGTATATCACAGAACAGGGCTTTGCGGACAAAATTTAGAAAAATTTAAGAAATGTGCGCGCATGGCAGGAGGATTTGATTTTTTCCTGTATTTATAGTATCCTCTTAGGACGGAGGTGAGGATAATGTTTGAACGAATTACGGAGAAAACCTTTGATGAAATTTTTCCCTTGCTGGAAAGCGCGTTCCCTGTGACGGAATTACGCGTGAAGGAGGACCAGCGCGCACTGCTGAAAGAGCCATGCTATCGGCTTTACGGCGTGCGCAGAGAAGGCGCGTTTGCGGCAATCTTTGCGACATGGGAAATCGAGGATTTTTTATATATTGAGCATTTTGCGGTAAAAGAGGAATACCGCAACGGCGGTTACGGCGGCATGCTTCTGGATGCGCTTCTGGCGGAGAAAAAACGCCCGATGGTGCTTGAGGTGGAGCTGCCGGAGGATGCGCTGACAAGGCGGCGGATTGGCTTTTATGAGCGGCATGGGCTTGTGTTCAACAGCTACCCCTATTTGCAGCCGCCCATGCGAAAGGGGCAGGGAGTCCTGCCGCTGCGGCTGATGACGAAGCCTGCCGCCATTGATGCAAAAACCTATCAGCGGTATAAGAAACGGATACACAGCATCGTATATAAATATGAGGGTGATTTGTAATGGGCTATTGCTTTGGAATCGATATCGGCGGCACAACGGTGAAAATCGGACTTGCGGCAGAGGATGGAGCGCTTCTGGAGGGGTGGGAAATTCCGACCCGAAGGGAGCCGACACCGGAGGGTCTTCTGTTGGACATCAGGGTGTCCATACTGGACAGATTGGACAGATTGGACAGGGGACTGGACGGGGAAAAAAAGCAAAAAATCCGCAGAGCGGACATCCTCGGCATCGGCATGGCTGCCCCCGGTGCGGTGACGGCGGATGGCATCCTGCATGGCGCGGTCAATATCGGCTGGGGAGATGTGGCACTTGCCGAGGAGGTAGAGCGCATCCTCGGCATTTCACCCGTCTGCGTTGGGAATGATGCCCGTCTGGCGGCGTTGGGCGAAGCAGCCTACGGCGCAGGTGTCGGGGCGAGGAGTATGCTCATGGTGACGCTTGGCACGGGAGTCGGCGGCGGCGTGGTGCTGAACGGGAAGGTTCTCATGGGGGAGAGCGGTGTGGCAGGCGAAATCGGGCACATGACGGTGAATCCCTTTGAGACGGTGCGCTGCAACTGCGGCAAAACGGGCTGCCTGGAGCAATACGCCTCTGCGACGGGGATGGTGCGCGTGGCGAAGCAGATGCTTGCGAAGCGGAGAGAGGATTCCCTGCTGCGGCAGAAGGAGGTAACGGCAAAGACCCTCTGGGATGCGGCGAAGGCAGGCGATGCGCTTGCCAATGAGATTACGGATGCGGTTTCGGCGTATCTGGGGATGGCACTTGCCAATGCGATGTATCTTGTGGATACGGAGAAAATCGTATTTGGCGGCGGCGTTTCTAAGGCGGGGGAGCTGCTTTTGCAAAAAGTCGAAAAAGCCTACAGGAGCAGGGTTTTTGCGCACAGCAGAGAAAAGGAGTTCCTTTTGGCAAAGCTGGGCAATGCCGCAGGGATGCGCGGCGCGGCGGCGTTGTTGCTGCAGAAGATTAGATAGAAGCATGTAAATAGTGGACAAAAACGGTGTTAAGTTTTTGTGAAAATATGCTGAAAAAGAAAAATGACAAAAATTCCGCGCAAAAAAGAAGGAAAACACGGAGTTTTGGAGAATTTACAATATAACAGGAAACATCCGAAGCGGATATCCTGTCAAATTATGAATGATTCAAAGGCATACCACCGGAAAACTATTTAAAGGGGGAGATTGCAATGGTTAAAATTCTTGCAGGCGAAAAAGGTGAAGGCAAAACAAAAAGAATGATCGACATGGCAAATGCAGCCGGCAAAGAGGCAAAGGGCAATATTGTCTTTGTTGATGACGACAACAGCCACATGTACGATTTGCATTATAGCGTGCGTTTCGTAGAAACACCGAAGTTCATTATGGAAGATCCACAGGTATTCAGGGGCTTTGTGTGTGGTATCCTTTCTCAGAACAGCGATATTGAAACCGTTTACATTGATGGATTGAACCATATTATGGACAGAATCAGCGACGCAGATTTCACATCCTTCATTCAGGAATTGGATAAGACTTCCAAGGAAGCGGAAATGGATATGGTTATGATTATCAGCCGCAAAACAGATGCACTTCCTGCAGAGGTACAGCAGTATCTGATTTAATCTTTTAAAATTGAAACATTCATGAACCGAAAAGGGACTCTTTTTAGAGTCCTTTTTAGGTGTCGACAAAGTCGACCCCTAAGTCGAAATCAGGATTTCGACTTGTTTAGACAGGTGAATAAACAGACGAGTTCCACCGGCTAAAAAGCCTTGAAACTCGCCGTTTTCCTCGCCGGAAATGAATTCCGACTGCGGATTTCATTCAGGAAACTCCTTCGTTTCCCGAACCTTTCCGCGGCATCAAAACAACCTTGTCTACAGACTGAGGGGGGGCTCTTTTCAGAGTTCTTTTTTTTATTGTAAAGGAATATTGTTTGTAAGAAAAAACAGTTGTAGGACAAAAAAGGATAAAGTTCGTTTAAATTTTTGTATAATTTGAAGAACAGAACAGTATTTCACTTTACTTTTTGGCTTTCTTTGTGCTAAAATACAGGCTATAGAACGTATTTTGTATGCAGAAATGGAAAAATAGAACAATTCTTTGTCTATTTTTTTTAACGAAATCATGGAGAGAAACCAGAAAGGGAGAACAGACATGAACAAATTTCAGGAAATGTACCGTGCAAAACTGAAAACGGCGGAAGAGGTTGCAATGTATGTAAAATCCGGTGATATCTGTGCCTGTCCTACAGGCCTGGAGGAGCCCGAAATCATCTGTGCGGCTGTCGGCGAAAGAGCAAGACGCGGCGAAATCACAGGAGTACAGCACCATGCGATTCTGTCCGTAAAGGGCAATGCGTTTATGGACCCTGCACTCAAGGGTAAATATGATTATGTATCCTGGTTTACAGGCGGCGCAGGCAGAAAAGCGATTCAGCAGGGCTACTATACCTATGTACCGAATAACTACAGCACAGCACCCGGCTACTGGAGAGACTGTATGCCCAGACTGGATGTATTTTATGCTGAGGTTTCTCCGATGGATAAGCATGGCTATTTCTCCTGCGGCATGGCCGGAGCTGAGGTGGTTGCGCTGAGAGATAAGGCAACTATCATCCTGCTGGAGGTCAACGAAAAAATGCCCCGTGTTATGGGGAATAACCTGATTCACATTTCTCAGGTAACGGCTTTGTGCGAATCCTGCCATGAGCTGCTGGAGCTGCCCGAAACCGTACTGACAGAAACAGATAAGAAAATCGGTCAGATGATTGCGGACGAGGTTCCCAACGGCGCAACCCTGCAGCTGGGGATTGGCGGCGTTCCCAATGCGGTTGGCGTTCTGCTGCGCGATAAGAAGGATCTGGGTCTGCATACCGAAATGTTTACAGACAGCATGGTTGACCTGCTTGAATGCGGCGCAGTTACCAATATGAAAAAGCCCATCAATGTCGGCAAAACGATTGCCACACTGGCTTGGGGCACAAAGAAAATGTACGAATACATGGACGATAACCCTGCATTTGAAATGCATCCCGTTGATTATACAAACAACCCCTATGTCATCGGTCAGCATGACAACTTCATTTCCGTGAATGCCTGTGTAGAGATTGACCTGTTTGGTCAGGTTTGTGCGGAATCTCTGGGCACACTGCATTACAGCGGTTCCGGCGGTCAGGTGGACTTCGTGCGCGGCGCGAACCTTTCCAAGGGCGGCAAGGGCTTTATCGCGATGACCTCTACCGCGAAAAACGGTACGGTTTCCAAGGTAAAACCCGTGCTGACACCCGGCTCCATTGTGACAACCTCTAAGAATGAAGTGGACTTCCTGGTAACGGAAAACAACATCGTTCGCCTGAAGGGCAGAACCGCAAGCGAAAGAGCGAAAATGATTATCTCTCTGGCGGCACCCGAATTCAGAGATGAGCTGCTGTTTGAAGCAAAGAAAATGAATCTGATTGTATAAGTGGTAGTAATACAAAAGCCCGACCGAAAGGTCGGGCTTTTGTGTTGCGTTTCGGATAGATTTATGGTATGTTGAAACAAAACCATGGAAAAAGGAGGTAGGAGCGGTGAGAAAAAGCTGGGACGAATATTTCATGGAAATTGCCGAAATTGTGAAAACACGCTCGACCTGCCTGCGCAGACAGGTGGGGGCGGTGATTGTAAAGGATAACCGTATCATTACGACAGGCTACAACGGTGCGCCCTCGGGGCTGCGCCACTGCACGGACATCGGCGGCTGCGAACGGGAGCGGCTGCATATTCCCTCGGGACAGCGGCATGAGCTTTGCCGCGCACTGCATGCGGAGCAGAACGCCATCATTCAGGCGGCGAAGGTAGGCGTGAGTACGGAGGGGGCGACGATTTATATTACCCTGCAGCCTTGCGTCATCTGTGCGAAAATGCTGGTTAATGCAGGCATCACGCGTATTGTACACAGGGGTGAATACCCCGACCCTCTTTCGCAGTCCATTCTGGCAGAGGCAGGCATTGAGGTTATGGCAATGGAATAGGTTTGACTGCAATTTATAACCCTGAATCGGATGGATTCGGGGTTTTTTGTTTGGCTTGCGCTTTCTTTCTGCTTTGGGTATAATGAAGCTAAAAGAGAAACGAATGTTCTCTTTATTCTGAAGAAATTTGGTGAGAGTATGATTTCCTATATCAAAGGCACATTGGAGCGGCGCGGCGAGAATGACATTATTGTGGAGGCAGGCGGTATCGGCTACCGTATTTTTGTTTCCCCTGCCACATTGGCGAAGCTGCCGCAGACGGGCGAAGCAGTGCAGATTTTTACATATTTCAGCGTGAAGGAGGATGGTATGAGCCTGTACGGCTTTGCGGCGAGAGAGGAGCAGGAGATGTTTGAAAAGCTGCTGCTGGTAAACGGCGTAGGCCCGAAGGGGGCATTAGGCTTTCTTTCGGTGCTGAACCCCTCCGAAATTGTGATGGCAATTTTATCGGATGATGTGAAAACGCTTTCCAAGGCACCGGGGGTCGGCAGAAAAACGGCACAGCGCGTGATTTTGGATTTGAAGGATAAATTCAAAACAGAGGATGCGGTTTCCTCGTTCGAGGGGGCGGCAGGCATTGCGGAAAGCGTTGGCGGCGGTGATGCGAAATTTGAAGCGATTGATGCCATGACGGCGTTGGGCTACAGCCGCAGTGAGGCGGCACAGGCGGTCAATGCGGTTGCGGCAGAGGGCATGACAACAGAGGATATTTTGAAGGCGGCGCTCAAGCGCATGATTACCTTCTGAGGATAGAGGACAGGTGTTTTAGTTGGAAAACAGACGAATTTTGACGACAGGCTTACGGGAGGAAGACCGCGAGCTGGAGCCAAAGCTGCGCCCTGCTACGCTGGAAAGCTATATCGGGCAGGAAAGCGTAAAGGAGAATATGCGCGTATTCATACAGGCGGCAAAGCAGAGGAAAGAGGCACTCGACCATGTGCTTTTATATGGCCCGCCGGGGTTAGGGAAGACTACGCTCTCGAACATCATTGCAAATGAGATGGACGTGAATATCAAGACGACCTCCGGCCCTGCGATTGAACGCCCGGGGGATATGGCGGCGGTGCTGAACAGCTTAAATGAGGGGGATATTCTCTTTATTGATGAAATTCATCGGCTGAACCGCATGATTGAGGAGATTCTTTATCCTGCGATGGAGGATTTTGTGATTGATATTATGATTGGCAAGGGGCCGGGAGCGCGCTCTGTGCGGCTGGATTTGCCAAGGTTTACGCTGATTGGCGCAACGACTAGAATCGGGCTTCTGACTGCCCCTTTGCGCGACAGATTCGGCGTGGTGCAGCGGCTGGAGCCATACAGCGTGGAGAATCTGAAAATCATTCTGAAGCGCTCCGCTGCGGTGTTGCAGGTGGAGATGGAGGAAGGCGGTGCAGAGGAGATTGCGCGCCGCTCCCGTGGGACACCGCGACTGGCAAACCGCATGCTCAAGCGTGTGCGTGACTTTGCACAGGTGCGCTATGACGGCGTGATTACGGAGGAAGTGGCGAGATTCGCACTGGATTTACTGGATATTGACAAGGTGGGGCTTGACCAGACGGACAGAAAAATGCTGCTGACGATGATTGAAAAATTCGGCGGAGGACCAGTTGGGCTGGATACCCTTGCGGCATCCATCAACGAGGAATCCGAGACGATTGAGGATGTGTATGAGCCGTATTTGCTGCAGCTGGGGTATATTCAGCGCACACCAAGAGGACGCGTGGTGACAAGGCTTGGCTATGCCCATTTCGGCATGACACCGCCTGAGAATTGAAAGGAGAGCAAAATGAAATTAAAGATAAACGAAGTGATTGCGGATGTGAAGGATGAGCTGCTTTGCTACGAGGAGGGCGAAGCGGTGGTAGACAGATGGGAAAAGGAATTTCGGGAATGGATTGAGAAAAACAAGGGCAAGTATAAGGATATTGTTGCGGATAAGAACGGCGTTTTTCTCAAAATCAAGGATGAGGAGGAAATTTTCGAGATTGCGGATTCCTATTTGGATGCAGTTGCGGAGGGAAATGTAAAGAAATATTGGGAAACCTTTTAAGCCGGAAATTGATTTTCTAAGATTTTCTTAAGAATCGGGCGGCACTGTTGTGTCGAAGAATGTTTTCTGCTATGCTGAAAGAAAAGTTCAGCTTTTGAAAGGGGGACACAATATGAGATGTGCGGCGGATTTTCGGGCAGAGGCCAGAGCGGCGTTGAAGGGACGCTGGGGGCTTGCAATCGGGATTGGTTTTCTTGCGATGGTTTTGGGCGGCTTTACAGGCATGGGACTGCCAGAGATCACATTGAGATTTGAGGGCGGCGACCTTCAGATCGCCCTTGAGGTATTGGGGCAAACCCTGCACCCGTTAGATATGATTGCAGGAGGAACCCTTCTTGTTGGGCTTGGTGTTATTATCGTGCTTGGCTGGCTTGTGCGGATGCTGATTGGAATGATTGTTACGGTTGGCTATATGAAATTCAATATGGATTTGATTGATGGCGAGATTGGCGGCGTGGAAATGCTGTTTCGGTATTTTCAGCAATGGCGCACAATGCTTGCGGCAGGCTTATTGCAGGCGGTGTACATCATCGGCTGGACGCTGCTGTTTATCATTCCGGGGATTATTGCGGGTTATCGTTATTCCATGACAAGCTGCATTCTGGCGGAAAATCCTGAGATGGGGGCAAATGATGCTATTACCCGTTCCAAGGAATTGATGAAGGGGAATAAGTGGCGGCTGTTTTGCATGGAAATCAGCTTTATCGGCTGGATGATTTTATCTGTTTTTACATGCGGCATTGGGGATTTGTGGCTGACACCTTACAGAGCGGCGGCACACGCAGCATTTTACAGAGAGCTGGTGCCTTTGGCACAGCCTGTGGCAGAGGAAATGCCGACAGAAGAAAACAGTATTTCAGAATAAAATGAAAGTCCTTCCCATGGGGTAAGCCTGTGGGAGGGACTTTTTTGCATGATTATTCGGTTTCGGGGGGCTGTTTGGGGGTGATGGTTTCCCAGAAATCCGCTTTATCTATTTTCTTCAGCTTTCGCCACCTTGGCGCTTCCCCGTAGCTATGGCGGCACAGGGAGCGATAGCTGCAATAGGAGCAGGGGGTACGCTGCCCATCGCGATAGGGGGCAGGGGTGATGATGCCTGCCCTCATGGCATCGCCGATTTCCTGCGTGCGCGTGGCAACGAAATCCAGAATGGCGGCATACTGCTCCTCGGTTGCGAGATTTGAGGCGGCGGTAGGGTCGCCTTTTTTGGTATAGCCGACAGGCACGATGGCGGAGCTGCGGCTTTCGGCAAGGCTATGGTCTAAGCTATGGATAAGGACATCCTCCTGCAAAAGCAGTCCCGACATTCGCATTTTTTCATAGAGAATTTTTTCGATTGCCTCGGCGGAAAGCTCCTCATCAAGGGCAAGGGTGGGGTCTGTGATGCGGAAATAAAAGACACCGCCCGGCTTGAAGGATGCGCCTGTTTTTTTATAATACTTGAGATACGCATCCAGATAAACGAGAAGCTGTAATTGCAGACCGTAATAAATATCCTGAAAATGGAAGGTCTTATTGCCCGATTTGTAGTCGATGATTTTGACATAGCGTGTGCCGTTGGCATCGAGCAAATCCACGCGGTCGATTTTACCGTTAAGAATCAGACTGCCGCCATCCTGTAGGCGAATGACAATCGGGGGGAGGGCTTCATGTGCGCCGAAGCCGACCTCATAGCCTGCCGGAACGAAATCTCCCTGCTGTAAATGCTGCACCAGCGTCCATGCGGCACGGGTGGAAATGCGTTTCAGGCGGCGGATAAGGTATTGATTTGCGGCAGAATCCAGAAGGATACGATTGCCCAGACGAGGGGCGGCATCCTCTACGGCGGCATGGATACGGGCGGTGGTTTCTTCCTTCGTGAGCGATGTCCAAGGGAGGCTGTCCTGCTCCAATTTGTTGGAGAACAGCTCCAGAACCTCATGGAACAGAGACCCCAAATCGGGGGTATTGAGCTGATACAGCCGCCGTTCCTCTGCTTTCAGACCATATTCCGCGAAGAAGGAGAAGGGGCAGCCTGCGAACCGTTCCAGACGGGAAACGCTTGAAAAAATATTTTTGCCGTAAAGCGCCTTTGCCGTTTTCGGGGAGAGCCGCTCGGGCTTTGCCGTTTTGCCGATGCCCTGCTTCAGAAGGGAAAGGTGCTTCTGCCATTGGCTGTTTTCGTCAAAAAAGCCATAGATATCCTGCCAGAGGGGAGAAAGCGGCGCTTCTGCCGTTGCCTTCCGCATTTCGCCGCCAAGCAGATGGAAAACGGCGGCAGGGGCGGTTTCTTCTAAATCGAAGGCGGGCATGGGCTCGATTTGCAGGTCTTCATCCAGACGCTGCAGCCGTTCAATCAGAGAAGAGGGAGACAGCTCCCGACCCTCGGCATCATTGGCGGCATAGGTGAGCCATAGACCCTTGGAGGGTCTGGTTAAGCCGCGATAGATGAGGAATTGCTCCTCGAAGATTTTCTGCTTGCCGCCGCTTGCCAGCTCTACGCCTTGGGCGGTCAGAAGGTCGCGCTCGGCTTCGGTGAAAATGCCCTGTGCCGTGGCAGGAGAGGGGAGAACGCCTTCATTGACACCAAGCACGAAAAGATATTTGATTTCGGGCAGGCGGCTGCGTTCGATATCCCCAATCAGAAGGCAATCGGCGGTCGGCGGAATGACACCCATGGAGCATTTTTCCAGACCTGCCTTGAGAATTTTTGCCATTTCTTCTAAGGTGAGTTCTTCCTTGCCGAGGATGGCATCTGCCTTTTCCAGAACATCCATTACTAATTGCCAAATCTGGCGGTATTCCTCCGCCTTATTGAGATTGCCTGCGGCGGTGGCGGATTGCGCCCAGACATCGAGCGTTTCGGCGGCGTGGAGCTGCTCCAGATGGGAGAGCAATGCCTGTAAAAATTCCCGAAGGGGGAAGGCCTTCTTCTGCGGAAGGGCAAGAAGGGGGGCGAAGGGCGCAAGCACCCTGTCCCGCAGAAGATTGACCGCATCTACGGCTTCTGCGCCCTCGCGTTGGATGCCGTAATCCCAAGTATCCTGCCGCCACTTCCAGCCCTTGATGCCATAGGCAAGGACGTAGTTTTCCAGAATATCGATTTCCTCTGTGGAAAGCAGGCTCAAGCCGGATTTTAAATAGGAAAAAACGGCTTCATATTTAAAATCATACACCAGAATATCCAACAGAGAGGTCAGCAGGGTGACAAGGGGGTGTGCGGTGGTTTCGCGGCGCGCGTCAATAAAGCAGGGGATATCGTATTCCTCTAAAATGCCGCGCAGACTCTTTTCGTAGGTCTCCATGGCGTTTGTTACAATGGCAATCTGGCGGAAGCGCAGACCTTCCTCGCGCACCAAACGGAGGATTTTCCCTGCGGCAAAGCGAATTTCCTCCTGCAGGGAAGGGCAGGCAACCACATGAACGCTTTCGGCAAGCGGTGCTTTGCGGAAAAAGCTGTGGAAATATTCCTGCTCCAGATTGCGGAGGGCATCCGTTTCGGCACGGAAATTTTTTTCAAGAAGGGTCGGCGGCACGGGGGCAAGCTGTAATTCTTCTGCCAGAGCGAGCAGCTTTTTCTTCGTCAGATATGGTTCGTAAAACGGCGCGGAGGGCGGCAGAAATGCACCGTAAAAGCTGTTTTTATCCATCGGCAGGGTGATATTGACCTGCGCGGAAAGCTGCAGCAGGCGGCGGATGACGCTGTATTCCTGCGGCGTGAAGCCGTAAAAGCCGTCCAGCCAAAATTCCGTATCGGCAAAGCCGAGGCTTTCATCCAGACGCTCCGCCAGAAGCCCAAGGGTTTCATCGGCGGAAATATATTCCTGCCTGAGAAAATCCAGATAGGAACGATAGATACGGTTCAAATCGGTCAGCTTTTCTCTTGCGGCATGGGAAAGCCCTTCCGCCTGCGCGAGGGTCTCCGTATTCTCCGGAGAAATGCGGTACTGAAAAAATTCGGAAATGGTCAGACCCAGCTGGTCGATAAAGCCGGGCTGCTCCAGAACGCTGTGAAAATAGGAAATATTGTCCTTTTCCGCCAGAAGGATTTTCCGCAGTGCCATTGCCTTGCCGATATCCCCCAGAGGGAGGCGATTGCCAATTCCCTTTTTGGAGAACACCCGATGCGCCAGACGACCGAAGCTGAGCACCTCGGCGGTGAGGATGGCGTTCTGCCCGGTTGCGGCAATCAAATCTCGTTCCGCCTGCGAGGTGAACTGCTCGGGCACAATGAGAATCTGCCGTTTCGCTCCCGTATTCGATTGATGGATGATTTCCTCTATGCAGAGGTGGGTTTTGCCTGTGCCGGCTCTGCCGATGATGAAACGCAGTCCCATTTTTATCCCTTCTTTCTGATTTGTTTCTTCCTCTATGATACAAAAGGGACAGCCTTTTTTCAAGGGATGACAGCATAAAGAAGGAAAAAACGGAATATGGTAGGGATAAGAAGGACTGAGGAGGGGTTTTTGTGGGGCGCACGAGGTTTATGGTAGTAAAGGCGAAGGAGTTAATCAAAACAGCGGTGTTTGCGGTACTGGGTGTGATTATTCTGGTGGGGTTGATTGCATTTTTTCTGAATATGGGGAAGCATGACGGCGCATATCGAGACGGTACCTATTATGAAGAAATGCAGCTTGGCGAAGAAACGGCGGAGGTTGCGGTAACAATTGCGGAGGGACGCATTGCGGCGGTTTCCATGGAGGAGGAAACAGAGGCGGTGGCGGTATTTTATCCCCTGCTGGCAGAGGTGACGGAAACGGTCGGGCAGGCGGTGATTGAGAACCAATCGGCAGAGATTGCGGTGGAGAGCGAGAATCCACATTCTGCGCAGGCGATTTTGGATGCGGTGGCGGCTTGTCTGGAGCAGGCGGAGAAGTAAGCGCAGGTCGAAATCCTGATTTCGACTGAAAGAAAGTAGGGAGGAATACGCATGACGGAGCAGGAAAAACGCCGACGCAGGAGAGAGATGGAGCGGCGGATGCGAGCAAGGCAGAATTTTCGGGGGAGAGAAGGACAGGAGCGAAGCGGCACGCTCGCGTTTCGGACGTATGTGACGGCGGTGCTGGTAGGGGGATGCCTGCTGATTTCCTTATTCCAGAGCAAAACCTCGGATATGGTCTGCAATAAGCTGAAGGAGACGATTGCTTACCAGATTTCGACGGAGGAAGTGCAGAAATGGAAAAGCAGAGGAGCGGCACTTCGGAGGGGTGTGGAGGAAAGCCTGCCTGTTTTTCGGGAGAAGCAGGAGAGGAATGAAAAGGTCTATCGCCCCGATACGGAAGAATCGCCCTAGTGTGCTGGTGTGGAAGGGGCTTGCATGGGAGCGGAAAAAGGAGGACTGGCTTGCGCCTGTGACGGCAGGGGTTGTAACCTCGGACTGCGGCAAGCGGGAGAATCCGCTTTTACATAAGCAGGAGCTGCATGACGGACTGGATATTGCTGTTCCGCAGGGGACAGAGGTGGTGGCGGTCAAAAGCGGCACCGTGACAGAGGTGCGCACCTCTGCAACCTACGGAAAGCTGCTGCGATTTGAAACAACGGACGGGTATACGATTTTATATGCACACCTTTCGGAGATATTGGTGGGGCAGGGGGAGAAAATCAAGCAGGGACAGGTGGTGGCAAAATCAGGGAATACGGGGCTTTCGACAGGGCCGCATCTGCATTATGGAATTTATCGGGAGGGGAAGCTGCTCAATCCGATGGAGTATTTGCCGGAGGGGGCGGCGGAGAAGGTATAAAAAAACATCAGAGGTTGGTGAAGATTGGAGGTTCGCCAGTTTAGAACTTTCACGGCAAAACAAAGGCGTTCCTCCTTACTTTTTATGCTAAAAAGTAACAAAAAACCGGAACCCCCGCAGACGAGGAAAGGGACACAGGGTTTCCCTTTCCAAACCCTTCCCCACAGTGCCGGAAACGGCATATATAAAGCGGCGCAGGTGCGCCTGCAAGTTCTAAACCGGCGAATGACTTATTTTTGCTAAGCGTAAAAGAAAGAGGTGCAAAACTTGCTTTTTTCGGGTATGATGATAGGTAGAAAGGTGAGGGATGCAGCTTGAAACGAGTTTTGATGGATATTTCCGCCGATCTGACACGCATTGCGTTGGCGGAGGATGGCGAGTTAAAGGAATTATATTATGAAAGCAAGCGGGAGGAAAGCCTTGTCGGGAATGTTTATGCAGGGCGCGTGGCGAATGTTATGCCGAATTTGCAGGCGGCGTTTGTGGACATCGGCGCGGAGAAAAACGGCTATTACTATTACGGCAATGCAAGAGCCGTTTCCGATGCGGAGAAAAACAGCGCAAGACCGAAGGTCGGGGATACGTTGCTATTGCAGGTGGAGAAGGATGCGGTCGGCACGAAGGGCGCGGTGCTGACGGGGCATTTTTCCTTTCCGGGGAAATTTCTGGTGCTCCTGCCGGAGGAGGGCGGCGAAATCGGCATTTCCAGAAAAATTACCGATTCGGCGGAGCGTGCGCGGATTCGGGAAATTCTGACGGAGCTTTTGCCTGCGGACTGCGGCGCGATTGTCCGCACAAACGGGGAGGGCAAAAGCAGAGAGGAATTTGAAAGGGAATGGAAGCAGCTTTGGGCAAAATGCGAAAGGCTGAAAACGGGCGAATTTCTGAAGCCGCCTGCGCTGATTTCACAGGAAAACCATCCCGTCAAGCGTGCCGCAAGGGATTTTTACGGCGCGGATGTGGAGGAATATGTGGTCAATGAGGCGGAAAGCTATCGGGAGCTGCTGGAAAGCGGCGATTTTAACGGCGAGGGACAGCCTGCCCTCAGACTGCATACCGATGCAATTCCGCTATTTGAGGCGTATTTTCTGGAGAGCCAGAGCGAGAAGGCACTGGACGAGCATGTTTGGCTGAAAAGCGGCGGCTTTCTGGTGATTGAGGAAACCGAGGCTTGCGTGGTGATTGATGTGAACACAGGGAAGGCGGCAGGCAGAGGAGATTTGCAGAAAACGATTCTGAAAACGAATCTGGAGGCGGCAGAGGAAGCGGCAAAGCAGATGCGCCTTAGAAATCTTTCGGGGATTATCATCATTGATTTTATTGATATGGCAGATACGGCGGCGCAGAAGGAGGTTACACAGCGGCTGAAAAAGGCAGTGGCGAAGGATCGCATTAAGACGGTTGTGGTTGGCATGACCGAGCTGGGGCTGATGCAGGTGACGCGCAAAAAGACCAGACCCTCTCTGAAGCGGCAGATGACAACAAAATGCCGTGCCTGCGACGGCAGCGGCAGACTGCCCTCGATTGAATGGACGGTTACGAAAATGCGCAGAGAGGCGGAAAGCGTTTTTGCACATACGATTTATAACGAGCTGACAGTGCAGGCGGACAAGCGTCTGCTGGCTGCCTTTGCCGGAGGGGACGGTGCATGGAAAACGGCACTGGAGGAAAAAAGCGGCGGCACGATTCTTTTGGAGGAAAGCGAAATGGGCTTTGGACAATATGCCATGGAGAAGCGGAAGAAAAAAGTAAATGTATGAAAGCGCCGCAAAGGCGTTTTCTTTGTTGCTTTTGCGCTTTGTACACTTTACTGTGCTGAATTGTTTCTTGACACACATGTGAAAAAGTTATAAAATGAAAAAGGTGTATTTTCGCCATTACTTACAGATTATGTAAAACAATTAAAAATTGCACTTTGAAAACTGAATAAGAGGGAGGTGTTTTTCATTAATCCGATAAGTATGATTTGTGCTGTCGTAGGTTTGCTGATTGGCGTTATCATCGGTATTGCATACCGCAAGAAGATTGCGGAGGGCAAGGTTGGCGTTGCGGAGGAAAGAGCCAACAAGATTGTCGAGGATGCAGTAAAGGATGCAGAGGCCAAGAAGAAGGAAATTCTTCTGGAGGCAAAGGAAGATAGCATTAAGACAAAAAATGAACTGGAAAGAGAGGTTCGTGACAGAAGAAACGAGCTTCAGAAAAATGAAAGACGGCTGTTCCAAAAAGAAGAAACTCTGGACAAGAAGGTAGAGGCTCTGGAAAGAAAAGAGGAGCACATGACCAAAAAGCTGGAGGATTTGGACAGACAGAAGGAAGAAGCAAAGGAACTGAGAGAAAAACAGCTCAGAGAGCTGGAACGAATTTCAGGACTGACCACCGAGGAAGCAAAGAATCACATTCTGGCAATGGTGGAAAACGATGTGAAGCACGAGGCAACCCTGCTCATCAAGGAAACGGAAAGCAAGGCGAAGATGGAGGCGGAAAAACGCTCCAGAGAAATTGTTGCAAATGCAATTCAGCGCTGTGCGGTTGACCATGTGGCAGAAACAACGGTTTCTGTTGTACAGCTGCCCAATGATGAGATGAAGGGACGTATCATCGGCCGTGAGGGCAGAAACATTCGTGCTTTGGAAACACTGACAGGCATTGACCTGATTATTGACGACACGCCGGAGGCGGTCATTCTCTCCGGATTTGACCCTATCAGAAGAGAAATTGCAAGATTGGCACTGGAAAAGCTGATTGTAGATGGGCGTGTACACCCTTCCCGTATCGAGGAAATGGTGGAAAAGGCAAGAAAAGAAGTGGAAACCACAATCCGCGAGGAAGGCGAGTCTGCAACCTTTGACACAGGTGTCAATGGGCTGCATCCCGAACTGGTAAAGCTGTTGGGGAAACTGAAATACCGCACCAGCTATGGACAGAATGTATTGAAGCACTCTATCGAGGTATCCCATCTGGCCGGACTGATGGCGGCAGAGCTGGGGGTAGATGTCGTTCTGGCGAAGCGTGCAGGCTTACTGCATGATATCGGTAAGAGTGTGGATCATGAAATGGAAGGCTCTCATGTCAGCATCGGTGTTGGCTTGCTGAAGCGTTACAAGGAAAACCATACCGTTATCAATGCGGTGGAGGCACATCATGGCGATGTGGAGCCGCAGAGCATTATCGCGGTGCTGGTACAGGCAGCAGATGCCATTTCTGCGGCAAGACCCGGCGCAAGACGCGAAACCTTGGAATCCTACATTAAGAGATTGCAGAAGCTGGAGGAAATTGCGGACAGCTTCAAGGGCGTTGAAAAATCTTTCGCAATTCAGGCAGGGCGTGAACTGCGAATTATGATAGTACCCGAAGATGTGACGGACGAAGGTATGACACTTCTGGCAAGAGAAATTGCTAAGAAGGTTGAAGAAGAATTGGAATACCCCGGTCAGATCAAGGTAAATCTGGTGAGAGAGACCAGAGCCGTGGAATACGCAAAATAATTTTAACACCTGAAACAGAAAGAGCCATTCGGAAACGGATGGTTCTTTTTTGGTATTTTGACGAAGGAGGAAGCAGCATGACGATTGATACCTTTTCTTTCAGATATGCCGATACGGCAGGATTTATGGAATGGTTTCGCTATAACCCGGCGCAGGGGCTTTGGATTGACAGATGTGACGGGGCAATGCAGGCGAAGCGGTGCCGGATGACGGAGGAGGAGCTGGCAGAGCTGGAGGAAATTATCCGCGCGCATAAAATTGACGAATGGAATGATTTCTGCAAGCTGGATTTATCTATGTGCAGCGGCAACAGCTGGACGATTCATGTGACCTACAGGGAAAGCAGGGACGAATATATTCATGCGATGGGACACAGCGAAGCACCCGACGGATTTGCGGAGGGCAAACGTGCGATAGAAGCATTTTTTGAGCGATATCTTTAAAAAGAAGGGGCTGTGGGGCAAAAATACCCCATGGCTCTTGTATTTTACGGCAGTTTGTGGTATGTTTAAAACAGGAAAAATTGGAAATATCAGGTAATTCGTAAGGAGGGACAAAAATGTACACTGCTTTTTCCCCGGGGACAAAAAATCTATTTCTTGTGCTGTCTGCTGCCTGCTGCATTGTGGCATTTTTTTTGATGGATGCCATGCGGAAGGAACAGAAGCGCAGAAAATGGGTCTGTGGGATATTGCTGTGTATTCTGGTTGCGATCGCTGTGGCAGGGTTTCATGAGGCAAAGCAATCGGCAGGGGTGCTTTCGGCGGCAGGCTGGATATAAGGGGAAGAAAAAATGGCTGTGGGAAGGGATTCCCGCGGCTTTTTTATGTTGAAAGGGATTGTCGGGGATTCTGCAAAGGACGGCTTTTTTGTGATGTATACGTTATTTGAGAGAAAGAGGGGGGATTTCTTACGAATTTCTTAATTTTGCGGATGGGAAACGATTTTGCGGCGGGATTTGCTTTACAGGAGGGGGGATTTTATTGTATGCTCGAAATAGGAAAAATGCGGCTGTGAAGGGCTACAAAGGAGGGGGATGGCAATGAAGAAGCAAAGGAAATGGGCGATTGGCATTTTGCTGTGTATTGTTGCGGTGGTTCTTGCAGTTTGGGTTGGTGCGGCAAAGGATGAGAAGGACGGAGACAGGGAGAGTCTGTATGAAAATGTAGATTACGGTCTTGGGTTTTGGATGCCGCAGGGCTATACGGAGAATCCGTTTTATATTTCCGACATGGAAACGGTTGGAAACGGATTGATGGTCGAGTTTTTTGCACCGGAGGCGGATATGCTGATTTTCTCCTTCTGGTATTTGGATAAGGCGTATTGGGAAAATGAGGTCAAGGAAAGCTATTCGGGGATGTACCGACAGGTTTATGCGGATGAGGAACGGGTGCTGCTCTGCGTTTTTGTGACGGATGTGCAGTATGATCCGGAGAATCGGGAGAAAAAGAAGGAATATGAAAAATTGCATGACTTGCAGGATGAAATGTGCGACAGCTATTATTTCTTTGATGTGCCGGAACGGGGCGAGCCTGTGGGCAAGATGCCGCAGTTTGATATTCCGGAAGGGGATGCACATATAACGGCAGCCGTTGCTGTGCAGGATGGAAAGGAATATGCTTTAACAAAAGAGGAATATCTTTTTCTGGAAAATGGCGGCGACGTTGAGGAGATGTTAAAGGAGAGAGAAAAATGAAATGTCCGATTTGCGGAGGAGAAATGCAGGAGGGCTTCCTTGGGAGCAGTAGCGAGATTGTATGGACACCGCAGGCGGGAAAAATAAAGCCGCCGCGGAACACAAAGGGAGCGGAGCGATTGGAAAGAAATGAGGAGATGCCGTTCTGGTGGATGTATTATTATGTGGATGCAAAACGATGTGAAAAATGCGGATTGATTCTGACAAGATAGATTTGATGAAGGAATCAGCCCCCTTTGCCGACTTCGGCGAGGGGGTTATTTTATTTTTAAGGAAGATATGCTATAATGATGTATCGAAAAAAGAAAGGAGGCAGTGCCATGCGGATTACAGCCATCACGCAGCAAAAGCGTGACCCAAGCAGATACAACATTTTCATTGACGGCGTATATGCCTTTGCACTGCCTATGCAGGATATTCTGTATTTCAAGCTGAAGGAGGGGCAGGAGGCGGCGGAGGAGACGATTGCCTTTATCCGCAAAAACCTGATTTATATCAAGGCACAGGATACGGCCTTGCGTTTCCTTGGCTACAAAATGCGGACGGTGCAGGAGATTCGCCAAAAGCTTCTGGAAAAGGAGTTTGCGGAGGATGTGATTGCGGAAGTCCTTGCCTTTCTGGAAAAATACGGCTATGCGGATGACAGGGAATACTGTCGCAGATATATCAGAGAAAAGCTGCGGCTCAAGCCGAAAAGCGGCTATGCACTCGGACTGGAACTGCGGCAGAGGGGCGTTTCCTCCCGTATCATAGAGGAAGTGCTTGCGGAAACGGAGATTGACGAGGCGAGCGATGCCCTGCGGTGGCTGGAGAAAAAAAGCCGTGGACAATGGCCGCCCGAAAACGAAAAAAAGAAAAAACAGCTGTTTGATTTCCTGCTGCGGAAGGGCTATTCCTACGATATCATCAAGGAGGCGTTTCGGCAGATGGAGGAACGGAGGTGAAAGCAAATGGCTTTTTATATCGGAGAAATGAAGAAGGTACGGAACAGCTTTTTTGAGGCCTACAAGGATGGAGACTACAAAAAGGCGATTGTTCTGGGGAATAAGCTATTGCAGATTTATGCGGAAAACGATGACTGCGACTGCATTGAGTATGCGGTGGATATGAGCAATCTGGCAATGGTGTTTGACCGCTTGCAGCTATATCCGCAGGCGGAGAAATATTACAAGCAGGCGGCGGAGCTGAAGAAGCACTGCGGCGGAGAGAGCCTTTCCTATGCGGACACGCTGAACAACCTTGCGATTGTATACAACCAGACGAGCCGACAGACGGAGGCACTGCGTCTGCACCGAAAGGTGCTGGAGATTCGGGAGGCAAAGCTTGGCAGGGAGCATGCGGATTTTCTGCACAGCCTGTATCATATCGGGAATACATACGAGCTTTTGGGGGAATATGACAAGGCGATTGAATACCATGCGATGGCATTGAGGAACAATACCTTTTCTACGCTGGAGCTGGCGGATGTGCATGGGGCACTTGCCAGAGCCTATGAGGCAAAGGGGAATTATAAAAAGGCGATCTATTATTACGAGATTTGTCTGGATTTGATTGAGAAGGCGCGCGGCTGTGATACGTTTTATTACATGATGAACGTGCTGACGCTGGCTTCTGTCTGCGAAAAGGCCGGACTATTGGATTTGGCGGTGGAATACTGCGAAAAGGCGGTGGAAATCCGCAGAAGGCTGATGAGTGAGGAGCATCTGGATTTTATCAACAGCCTGAATTCTCTGGCGGCACTGTGCTGTAAGGATAGGCAATATGACAGAGCGTTGGAGGTGCATCGGGAGGTTCTGGAGATTGTGGAGCGGATGCTGGGGAAGGAGCATATTTTTTATGCGGATGCGCTGGGCAACCTCAGTGTGGATTACGGCGGCAAGAAAGAATTTAAAAAGGCACTTGCGCTGAGCAAAAAGGCTTTGCAGCGGAAGAAAGAGCTTCTGGGCGAGGAAGATCCGCAGATTGCGGCGTGCCACATGGCAATGGGGGCGCTTTATGAAAGCATGGGCAAGGCGGAGGAGGCTTTGCAGTGCTATGAGGCTGCGGAGGCACTACGCAGTGCGATTGCGGACGGAAGGAATACAGCCTATGCGGATACGCTGACGGCAATCGGCAAGCTTTACGAAGGACAGGAGGCATACGACGAGGCGGAGCACTTTGTCAGAAAGGCACTGGAGGTGCGAAAAAGCTGTGGCGATGAAAAAAGCGGCATGTATCTCTGGTGTTTGCAGCTGCTGGCGGAAATCGAACGGCGGCAGGGGGATTTCGATGCGGCAGTCGGACATTGCCGACAGGCGGCGGAGATTGCGAAGGAACGCTTCGGAGCAGAGCATCCCCGTTATGCAACGGCGTTGGAAAAGCTTGGGCTGATGGAGGAAGCGGCGGATCATCTGGAGGAGGCGGAGGAGGCCTTTACCAGAACGGCAGAAATTCGCAAGGAAATGCTGGATGAGGATAATCCGCTGTATCTGGGAACCTTGGAAGCACTGGCGCGTGTATTTGTGAAGCAGGAGGCATACGAAAAGGCAATCGAGCTGTATCGGGAAAAGAATGATTTGAATTTTGAGGAAACACCGCAGGAGCAGATGGCGGCGGCAAATAATCTGCTTGCGATTGCGAACTGCTATCGCCTTTCGGGTGTAGAGGAAAAGGCGGCGGCGTATTTTGCAGAGGCAGAGGCAAAGCAGAAGCGGAGCGGACTGCCAATGGATGAGACCTACGAAAAGCGCAGGGGGCTTTATCTGCGGCAGAAAATGGAGCATGCTATGCCGCCCAAGCCGAAGAAGGGCGCAGATATTCGGAAGGAGCTGGAATATTACAGCGCATTGGCGCTTTCCATTCGCAACAAGGAGGGCGAGGGGCAGAGCTTTGCCAAGGTGCTGCTGAAAACGGCTGCGCTGCATGCAAAGCTGGGAAATCAGCGGGATACGGAAACGCTGCTTGACCGCGTGCTTTCCATTGGGGCGAAGGAAGGGATATTTACGACCTCCTTCGGCAGACTCTGCGACCGCGTTGGCAGGATTTACGCCGAGGCAGGCAGCAAAAATAAAGCGGAGGCAACGCTGAGACAGGCATACCAGATTCAGACGATGACCGAAAAATGTATGACCGGACAGGGACAGGCGCTTCTGCTGCGCCTGTTGCAGGAAAAAGGCGATGAAAAAGCCTATTTTGCAGTAAAAAATGCAGGAAAATTGGAATAATTCAGTTGACAGGGCGGTTTGGGTGTGGTAGTATATTGAAGTATGTTCAGCCGCGTGGAGAGGTTCGAGAAAATCGGAGAAAGGCTCCGATTACCGTATCCAGCGAGTAAAATTGCGAGGAGGTGTCAACATGTACGCAATTATTGAAACCGGTGGTAAGCAGTATAAAGTATCCGAAGGTGATATCATCACAGTAGAAAAGCTGGCAGTAGAAGCAGGCTCCGAATACAAATTCGATAAGGTTCTGGTTCTGGCGAAGGAAGGCGATATCAAAGTAGGTGCTCCTTACGTGGAAGGTGCCGCTGTTACAGCATCCGTAATCGGTGACGGCAAGGAAAAGAAGGTTGTAGTTTACAAATACAAACCCAAAAAAGGTTTCCACAAAAAAAGAGGCCACAGACAGCCTTTCACAAAGCTGCAGATCAAATCCCTGTAATTTTCAGCTATGATTAAAGCAAGGATTTATCGCAAAAATCAAAAAATCTGCGGATTTGAGATTTCCGGTCACGCAGGTTATGCACAGGCAGGCGAGGATATCGTTTGTTCTGCGGTAACAGTGCTTTGTTTTAACACAGTCAACGCTGTGGAGAAATTCACTGACATCCCCTTCAAAGCGGAGGCGGATGAAAAACGCGGCGGTTATCTCAAAGTCTTGTTTCCCCTTGAGGGAATGGAGGACCATGATACACAGCTTCTTCTGGAAACGCTGGTCATGGGGCTTTCCGATATAGCATTAGAATACAAAAACTATCTCACTTTGATACATGAGGAGGTGTGAAGTATGTTCAGATTGAACCTTCAGTTCTTCGCGCACCATAAAGGCGGCGGTTCCACAAAGAACGGTCGTGATTCCAACGCGAAAAGACTTGGTGCAAAACGTGCAGACGGTCAGTATGTACTGGCTGGCAATATCTTATACACACAGAGAGGCACAAAGATCCATCCCGGCGTAAACGTTGGCAAGGGCGGTAACGATACACTGTTCGCTCTGGTTGATGGTCGTGTAAAATATGAAAGAAAGGGCAGAGACAAAAAACAGGTTTCTGTTTACCCTGTCGAAATCGCTGAATAAGATTTGCGAAGGCTTCAAATGATAATACCATTTCATTTGGAGCCTTTTTTCAATCAGAGAAAGCAGAAAGAAGACTTGACAGGTCTAACGGATGCAGAGCTGTGAAGTCTTCTTTTATAGGAAATATCAAAAAGGATATTGTTGATTTTAAAGAAAAATGTTCCAACCCTGCCGCAAAGAAGGTTTGCGGCAAAGCCCCAAGGAAGGAAAGGAGAATTGGAAAATGTTTGTAGATAGAGTCAAGATTCATGTAAAGGGCGGCGACGGCGGCGACGGTAAGGTTTCCTTTTACAGAGCAAAATATATTACGCACGGCGGCCCCGATGGCGGCGACGGCGGCAAGGGCGGCAATGTGGTTTTTGTCGGCGAAAGCGGCATGAGCACATTGATGGACTTCCGCTATAAGAGAAAATTTGTGGCAACGCCCGGCGAACCCGGCGGCAAGCGCAACTGCTTCGGCAAGGACGGCGAGGATATCATCATTAAGGTGCCTGTCGGTACGGTGATCCGTGAGGCGGAAAGCGGCAAGGTAATGGCGGATATTACGACGGCAGGAGAGGAAAAAATCCTCATCCACGGCGGCAAGGGCGGCAAGGGCAATCAGCACTTTGCAACCCCCACCAGACAGGCCCCCAGATACGCGGAGCCGGGCAGAAAATCCAAGGAATATGATGTCATTCTGGAATTAAAGCTGATTGCGGACGTTGGCTTGATTGGTTTCCCGAATGTCGGGAAATCCACACTGCTTTCCATGGTAACAAATGCAAACCCCAAGATTGCAAACTACCACTTTACTACACTGGCACCCAATTTGGGTGTTGTGGAAGGACGCTTTGGGGACAAATTCGTGATGGCGGATATTCCCGGTCTGGTGGAAGGCGCGAGCGAGGGCGTTGGCTTGGGGCATGAATTCCTGCGCCATGTGGAACGCACGAAGGTATTCATTCATGTGGTGGATGCGGCAGGCGTAGAAGGGGATGACCCTGTGGAGAATGTGGAAAAAATCAACCGCGAGCTGGCAGAATATAAGGAGGATTTGCTGAAGCGTCCACAGGTGATCGCGGCAAATAAGACGGATATCCCCGGCTCTGAGGAGAATGTGGCACGGCTGAAGGAGGCTTATGAGCCACAGGGCTTCAAGGTGTTCCCGATTTCTGCGGCAACGAATAAGGGGCTGGATGAGCTTCTGACAGAGGTCGGCAGAATCCTGAGAGAATATCCGGAGGATATTGTATTCGAGGAGGAATACGAAGAATATGACGAAGTGAAGGTCGATCAGGAGCCCTTTATCATCGAGGAGGTCGAGGATGGCTATTTCGTGGTTACAGGTGTCGGCGTAGAAAAAATGATTGGCTATACCAATATTGATACCGAAAAGGGCTTTGCCTTCTTCCAGAAATATTTGAAGGAAAAGGGCATTATCGAGGCGCTGGAGGAAAAGGGTATCAAAGAAGGCGATACGGTTCATATTTACGATTTAGACTTTGAATTTTGGAAATAATGAAGGATGTCGGTGCATCCAAATCAGAAAGCAAAAAAAGCAAGAAATTCTGAAAAATCGGAATTTCTTGCTTTTTAATATAAGAACGATTTGTTTTCTGATTTGGGAGGTCGCTTTTGACAGCCTTTTTTAATGTGAAAGCAATAATTTTGTTGCTTCCAGAAGGTTCAGATGCTTGACGCTTCTTGGCTCAAAGTGCATGATGCGGCAAACGATTTGCAGAGCCGTTCCCGCAACAAAAACGGAAATGACGGTGCCGATGCCGATAGGGCCATCCAAGACCCAGCCAATGAGCAAAACCACGCCGACAATGACGGACTGCACCAGACCGACGGGCTGATTTGGAAACCGCTTGCCCAAGGCAATCGTCAGAGAATCGCGTGGGCCACAGCTTTGCCCTGCGGACATATAAAAATATTGCCCGAAGCCCATCACGAACAGCCCGACAATAACAAGAATAATGCTCAGATAGAGATTGCGGCTGATGGGAATGGGGTGGAAATACGAAATCCAATCGACATAATTGCCGACCAGAAGGGCATCTAAAATTGTGCCGAAGCCGATTTTTTCCTTCAAAAGCAGGTCAATCCCCAAAATGATGATACCGCTGACGGTATGAACAAAGCCGAAGCTCAGCCCGACCTTGCCGGAAATTGCCATGGAAAGACATTCCCATGGGGCAATGCCGATATTTGCCTGCACGGTCAGATAGACACCGCAGGAATAGAGAAACAGACCAAAGGCAGATTTTAAAATTGCTTTTATCATTTGTAGGGATTTGTTTTGCATTGAGATCTCCTTGTATTTATAGACGCTTATTTTTTTGCGAAAAACGGAGGATTCGCAAGAGTTTCTGTGATTTTTATGCTTTGGATACCGCTTTTCATCACCAGCTTCCGCAGGAAGGAACGATAGAGGAAGGGACTTTTCAGCACCTTCGTGAATAATTTCAGGCGCAGGGGCAGGGTTTTCTGCCAATAGCGTTCATTCGGATTGCCGCGGGGGTGATTCAGTACGCCGCTGAGCGTTTTTGCACTGCCGATGGCGGAGCTGATGCCCTCCAAGGAGCTTGCGCTGATAAAGCCGGCAGCTTCGCCGATGAGGAAAATTCCCTTTTCCCCCTTGCAGAAATCGCGGAAGGACGCAGGGCGCAGCACCAAACATGCCTCTGTTTTCAAGGGCGCGCCGAAACGAAATCCGATCCGCTCCAGCTTTGCCTTTTGCCGTTCAAAGCGTTCTCTGGCATGATCCAGAGGAAAGGCACCGCCGAAAATAAACTGATGATCCTTGGAAATCGACCACGAACAGCAATCTGTTGTTTCCGGGTCAAAAATGCAGGAATAAAACGGGTTCCGGTGTGTTTCGGGGAACCACTGCTGTATGGAAAGATACCGGCGCAGCTTCTTTTCGGGATAGAACGTTCTTCTGACGATGGAATTTGCGCCGTCCGCCCCGACGAGAAATTTCGCTCGAACGGTGCGGATTTGCTTTGTTTCCAAATCCTGATAGGAAATGAGAAAGCCGTCGTTTTCCCGTTTCAGCTCTGTGCAGACAGCATTGCTGTGCAGCTCGACCGTTTTCGGCAGGAGAGATTCCAGCCAAAGGTCGAATTTATGGCGATCCATATTGATATAGAACCGCTGGTAATGGCGAATCAGCTTATTTTTTAAATCAATCGTCTTTACGGCGAAAATCTGCGGATCGACCAGAACATCCTTTGGCAGGGTAAGGTCGAAGCTTGCCAGTGCCTTCTGTGCATCTGTGCAGATGAGACCGCCGCAGGGCTTCTGAAAGCCGTCTCCATGGGGGTTCTTTTTATCAATCGCGATGATGTTATACTTTGGGTGCAGGAGCCGCGCGAGTGTTGCGCCGGCAGGCCCTGTGCCGATGATGGCGATATCATACAAATCCTTTGCTTTCATACAAACACTCCCTTTCAAGAGAAGTGTAGCACAAAAGGGCTTTGGAAAACGAAATGTCCGAAAACCTTAGGGCATTTGTAAGAAAATCTTAAGGATTTAGAATTTGTAGATAAGTATAACATGAAGGTGGTGTGGATGCAACCATACATACTTTTCTTTTCCGGAGAAAGAATAGGATAAAAAGAAAAAGAGGTGGCAGGATGGTTGCGATGGAAAAATACGAGCCGAAATATGAACCGAGGTGCAGGATTTTCTTTGCGGAGGGGCAGAAATTTCGGACAAATCTGTTGGTTTTATTTTTTGATTTGCCGCTAAAACGGGAAACGGCAACGAAAACAGCCCTTCTGGCAGAGGTGCTGCGGCAGGGGGAAGACCCGACAGGGGCGGCAAGGCAGGCAGAGCGGCTTTTTGGGGCGCATTGGGATATCAGCGTGGTGAAGAAGGGGGGACGGCAGCTGCTGCTGTTTTCCTTGGAGGCACTGAAAAATGTGGAAACAGAGGAAATGCTTGCGTTTTTGCGAGAGCGGCTGTTTGCGCCGTTGCAGAACGGCTTTACGGAGAAAACCGTGGAGCGGCAGAAGAAAATTTTGCGACAGAAATTGGAAAACCAAAGGGATGATAAAAAGGCATTTGCGCGCAGACGTGCCCTGGAGGAAACCGCAAAGGGAACAGCACTTGCGATTTCGGGGGACGGCTATGCGGAGGATTTGGAGGAAATCAGTGCAGAGGGGCTGCTTGCATTTTATCGGGAGCTTCTGGAAACGGCAAGGGTGAAGGTCTTTTTCTGCGGCGAAAAGGATGAAGCCTTGCTTTCTCTGCGGCAGAATTTTAAGGGGAAGGCGGCAGCGGAGGAAGAAGCTGCACCGATTTTAAAGGAAAAGCCGCATTTTTTGAGGGAAGAAACAGATGCGGCACAGGCAAGGCTTCTGCTCGGCTTTCTGGGAGATGTGGGAAACAGCACCAGAGAGACGGCACTGCTGCTGCTGAATCAGCTTCTGGGCGGTGACCCGGATTCGTTTTTGTTCCGGAAGCTGCGGGAGGAGGAGGGGCTTTGCTACGAAATCAAATCGTACCGATATCCGCTTTCGCCGTATTTTTTTGTGCAGGCAGGGATTCGGGCAGAGGATGCCAAGCGCGTTTGTGCGGAGCTGCTTTCCTGCTTAGAGGAATGGAAGAAAAACGGCATTTCCAAGGAAAGGCTTGACCATGCAAAGGAAAGCCTGATACGGGAATATACCGCATTGGCAGACAGCCCATGGGGGATGGTGGATTTCCTGACAGAGCAGGCATTGCAGGGCAAGGAGCTTACCACGGAGCGGCTTTTGCGGCAGATAGAAAGAACAGAGGCGGCGGATGTTGTGCGTGCGGCAAAGCATTTCAGATTACAGACGGTGTATCTTTTGCAGGGAAAGGAGCGGACGCAGGATGCGGATTGAAAAAACGGAGCAGGGCAAAACGAAAAACGGTCTGCGGTATTATCTCTTTCCCCGAACGGGGTTTGGGGAGCAGATAGCGGCGGTGCTGGTGCAGAGAGGGGCGAATCACCTGTTTTGGAAGGGAAGAGATGGCGAGAAAATCTGCTTTCCGCAGGGAACGGCGCATTTTATCGAGCATAAGCTGTTTCAGCAGGAATGGGGCGATGCCTTTGCGCGCTTTACGCAAAATGGCGCATCTGCCAATGCCTTTACCGATGGCGACCGGACGGTTTATTATTTTACCTGTTCGGATAAATTCACGGAAAATTTAAGGCTTTTGCTGGATTTTGTGCAGAAGCCGTATTTTACGAAGGAGGACACGGAACGGGAAAGGGATATCATCGTGAGCGAGATTACGATGTATGAGGATGACCCGATGTGGGTGGGGCATTATCAGATGCTGGAATGTATGTATGGAAAGCACCCCATCCGCAACCGCATTGCGGGAACGGCGGAAACGGTGGCGGAAATCACAGAGGAAACCTTGCAGAGGGCGTACGCATGCTATTACACAACGGACGAAATGGCACTGGTCTGTGCAGGGGATATCCCTTTGGGCGAGGTGCGGCGGATGGCAGAGCATGTTGCGAGACGGGAAACGGCTGCACGCGTGTATTTTCCGACAGAGGATGCAGAGATTGCGGAGAAATATCGCGCGTGTGAAATGAGACTTTCTGTGCCGCAGTTTCAGATTGGATGCAAGCTGCCGCCGCTTCCGAAGCAGGATTGGCTGAAAAAACGGATGGCGGCAGGGTTCTGCATGGAGCTTCTGGCGGGGGAGAGCAGTGTGTTTTTCCAAAAGGCGTATGAATGGGACTGGCTGGATGAGGCACTTGGTTCTGCCTTTTTCTGCGGCGAGGGGTATGCCTTTGCGGCATTTTCGGGCAGCGGGACGCATCCGGAGGAAACAGCGGATTTTCTGGGAAGGGAGCTGGAGCGTCTGCAACGGGAAGGCTTTTCGCAGGAGGACTTTCAGCGTATCCGCAAAAAGCACTTGGGGCAGCTCCTGCGGCAGCTGGATACACCGCAGAAGCTCTGCTTTGGACAGCTTGCGTGGGCGCGGATGGATGCAACGGCAATCGACCTTTTGACCTGCATCAAGACCATGCGGCAGGAGGAAGCGGAAAAAATGCTGAAGGAAGACTTTTCAAAAGAAAATATGGTGCTTTCGGTTGTGAGATAAAAAGGATGCCCTCTATACGTTTATCGGGAGGGCATTTTTTTATTGTGCCGCAAAGGTGAATTTTTCGGCAGGGAAAACAGAAAGGTTGATTCTAAGAGGTGGTTGTTATAAAATAATATTGGTATGCCGAAAAATCGGCAGAAAAAATCAAAGAGAAAAGAGGGATTTTTATGCCTGAAATATGGTTTCCCAATCTGGGAATTGAGATTGCACACCTAGACCGTGTGGCGTTTACGGTATTCGGAAGGAACGTCTACTGGTACGGCATTTTTATCGGGCTGGCGGTGGTTCTGGGGGTGCTGATGGCAATGAAGGAGGCAAAGCGGACGGGACAGTCCCCCGATATGTACGTTGATTTTATCATCTATGCGCTGATTTTTGCTATTATCGGGGCAAGGCTGTATTATGTTATTTTTTCGTGGGATTTTTACAGCGCGCATCCCGAAAAGATATTTGCCCTCAGAGAGGGAGGACTTGCCATTTACGGCGGCATCATCGGCGGCGTGGTGACAGCAATCGTCTATTGCAAAAGGAAGGGGGTCAATTTCTGGCTGCTGGCGGATACGATTGCACCCTGCCTTGCGTTTGGGCAGATGCTGGGACGTTGGGGGAATTTCTTCAACCGAGAAGCGTTTGGCGGCTTTACGAATGGTCTGCTTGCGATGCGCTTGCAGATGAGTCAGGTGCGGACGAGCGATATTTCCGCAGAGGTGATGCAGCATATTGTCAATTATGGCGGCGTGGATTATATTCAGGTGCATCCAACCTTTTTATATGAATCACTTTGGAATCTTTGCTTATTCTTGCTTTTGATAAAATTCCGCCCGAAAAAGAAATTTGACGGGCAGGTGCTGGGCTTATATTTTCTGGGCTATGCGCTTGGGAGAGTCTGGATTGAGGGACTGCGGACAGACCAGCTGATGATTGGTCCCTTTGCGGTGAGCCAGCTGCTTTCGGGTGTTTTGATTATCTGCGCGGCGGTATTTTTAATCCGGAAGGGCAAGCAGGAAAAGGCGAAGAAGGAATCAGAAAGTTGAGTGAAAATATGGTTTTATTGACAGCAGAAAATATCAGAAAAAGCTACGGTACGCGCGTTATTTTCGATGATATTTCCTTCAGCATCCATGAAGGGGATAAAATCGGGGTCATTGGCGTGAATGGGACGGGGAAATCTACCCTGTTGAAGATAATTGCAGGGGTGGATCAGGCGGACAGCGGCACGATTGTTACCATGAATGGGATGCGTATCGGCTATCTTTCCCAAAGCCCCGTTTTTGTGGATGGCACAACGGTGCTGCAGCAGGTGTTCCGCGGAGAAAATCCGCAGCTTGCGCTGGTGCGGGAATATGAGGAAACGATGGCGGCACTTGCAAAAACGCCTGAAGAGGAAAGGCTTGTGAAGCGGGCGGCGGAGCTTGCGGAAAAAATGGATAAGGCAGAGGCGTGGTCTTTGGAGAGCGAGGCGAAAACGATTCTTACCAAGCTTGGAATTTCTGATTTCGGGCAGACGGTGGAAACGCTTTCGGGCGGACAGAAAAAGCGCGTGGCATTGGCGGCGGCACTGATTGCACCTGTGGATTTACTGATTCTGGACGAGCCGACAAACCATATTGATAATGATACGGTCGATTGGCTGGAAAAGCACTTGGAGAAATATTCCAAGGCACTGCTGATGGTGACGCATGACAGGTATTTCCTTGACCGTGTGGCAAACCGTACACTGGAGCTGGAGCAGGGCAAGCTGTATGCCTATCAGGCGAACTATTCCAAGTTTTTGGAAATGAAGGCAGAGCGCGAGGAGCTGATTGCCGCAGGGGAACGCAAGCGGCAGAGTTTTCTGCGAACGGAGCTGGAATGGGTGCGCCGCGGCGCGCAGGCGAGAAGCACCAAGCAGAAGGCAAGATTGCAGCGATTTGAGGAGGTTTCCGCGATTCGTGCGCCGGAGGAAAAGCAGAGCGTAGAGCTGTCCTCTGTCGGCAGCCGTCTGGGGAAAAAGACGATTGCGCTGAGAAACATCTGCAAGGCGTATGACGGGAAAACATATATCAAGGATTTCAGCTACATCATTCTCCGAGATGACCGCGTGGGTATTATCGGGGATAACGGCTGCGGCAAATCCACACTGCTGAACATCATGACCGGAAGGCTGAAGCCTGACAGCGGTGAGGTGGAGATAGGCGAAACGGTGAAAATCGGTGTATTCGCGCAGGAAAACGTGGATATGGACGAGAAGCAGCGTGTGATTGATTACATTCGTGATGAGGCGGAAATTATCCGCACGGCGGACGGACATATTACCGCATCCCAGATGCTTGACCGCTTTCTTTTTCCCCCTTCCATGCAGAGAGGCCCGATTTCTGTGCTTTCGGGTGGGGAAAGAAGAAGACTGTACCTTTGCCGTGTGCTGATGGGCGCGCCGAATATCCTCTTTCTGGATGAACCGACGAACGATCTGGATATCGAAACGCTGATGATTCTGGAGGAATATCTGGAGCATTTCAACGGGGCAGTGGTTGCGGTTTCGCATGACAGATATTTTCTGGATAAAACGATGGGGCGGATTTTTGCCTTCCTTGGCAACGGCAGAATCAAGCAGTATGAGGGCGGCTATTCCGACTGCAAGGCGGCAAGAGAAAAGGAAGTGCCTGTTTTCACTGAAAAGGCGGTTAAGGTGAAAAGGGAGGAGCCACAGAAGGAAAAGGCTCCCATCAAGAAAATGAGCTATAAAGACCAACGAGAATATGATACCATTGGGGACGAAATTGCTGCGTTGGAGGAAAAAATTGCAAAGGCGGATGCGGATATGGCAGCCTGTGCGACAGATTTCACCCATTTACAGGAGCTTTCTGCCGAAAAGGAAGCACTGGAGGCGAAGCTTGAGGAACGGATGGAGCGTTGGATGGAGCTGAGCGAGCTGGCGGAGGAAATTGAGAGAAATAAAGCGTAAAAACAGGGTGTCGACTTTGTCGACACCCTTAAAATATTTATTTTTTTGTTTCTTTCAGAAAATCTTCTGCGGCTGCGGAAGAACATCCTGTGGCTGAATCGCTTATTTCTGCTTTTCCTTTCCGAAAAAGATGAACAGAAGGGAACTGATAAGCAGCATATAAGGATAGAACAGCTTCGGCATGATTTCAAATGCGTTGACGGTTTCGCCCAGACCGGATGCGGCAGCGATGGCAACGAGCATCTGTGCGCCGTAGGGCAGGATACCCTGAAATACACAGGAGAAGGTATCCAGAATGGAGGCAGCCTTTCTGCTGCTGATGCCGTAGTCCTTGGACATTTCCTTTGCGATGGGGTTTGCCATAACGATGGCAACGGTATTATTTGCGGTTGCGATATCCATAAGCCCGACCAATAAGCCCATGCCGAGCAGACCGCCCCTTCTGCCCTTAAAGACCTGCTTAATCCAATGCAGGAGAGCGGCAAAGCCGCCGTATTCCTTAATGAGTGCGCAGATAGCGGCAACCAGAATTGCAACCATGCTGGTTTCAAACATCCCTGCGGCACCGGTGCCCATATTGCCAAGCAAATCGGTTGGCGCAATCATGCCGGTTGCAATCATGATAACAGAGCCGCTGATGACACCGATAATCAGCACAAGGAATACATTCAGTCCCACGATGCCGCCAATCAGCACCAGAATATAGGGAATGGTCTGAATCAGGTTATATTTTTCCGCTACAAAGCCGCCATTATAGCTTTTTACGGAAAGAACGAAAATAATGATTACGCTGACAATCGCCGCAGGCAGGGCGATAAAGAAATTCTCCTTAAATTTATCTGTCATTTTACAGCCCTGCCCGTTGCAGGCAGCGATGGTTGTATCCGAAATAAAGGACAGGTTATCCCCGAACATTGCACCACTCATGACAGAAGCAATGCAAAGCGGCACGGAAAAGCCGGATGCCTTTGCAACAGCAATGCCGATGGGGACAATCAGCGTAATTGTGCCGACAGAGGTGCCCATGGCGAGCGATACAAGACAGCTGACGATGAAAAGCACCGCAACCGCGAACTGCGGCGGAATCAGAGAGAGAATGAAGTAGGCAACGCTGTTTGCGGAGGATCTGCCGACAACGCCGACAAAAATCCCTGCCAGCATGAAGATGAGAATCATCGTGATAATATTCGGGTCGCTGATGCCGGTGCCCATAACGGCAAGCTTATCATTGAGCTGCAGGGCGCGGTTTTGCAGACAGGCAACAAGCAGGGCAATCAGAAATATGACAACAACAGGAATTTTGTAAAAGCCCATTTCGATGCGTAGGCCATATTCAAACAATATGCCAAGACCTAAATATAAAACAACGAATACGAATATGGGAAGCAATGCCTTCCCGTTTCTCTTTTCCATTTTCTTCTTCCTTTCCATACGATGAAATTACTAAGTTTTTGATTGAGATTCCATTTTTTTACAGCAATCTGTATGATACATTCATAGGCATTTCCCGCTCCTTTGAAAAATATGTTGTATAACATCCTTTATATCCTAACATATTTTTTTGCTTGCTACAAGGATTGGGTTTTGTACAAAGGAGTTTCTGTTGCAAAAAAGTCACTTTTATAGTAAACTATTCAGATATATAGAAAACATTTGAAAGATATGGAGAGTGATGACCGTATGGACGGCAGTCCAGTGTTAATTGGCTTATTGATTTTTTTGGTATGTTGTTCTGCGTTTTTTTCCGCATCGGAAACGGCGCTGACTTCCCTGAGCAAGATTCGTCTGCGGAACATGGTAGAGGAAAATGTAAAAAATGCGGATTTGATTATGCGTCTGCTGGAAGACCCGAACCGCTTGCTGAGTTCCATTCTGGTTGGGAATAACTTAGTAAACAACGGCGCATCTGCCCTGACAACCACATTGGCAATTCAGATCTTCCGCGGCAATTCCGGCGGAGCGGGGATTGCGACCATTGTGATTACCGTTATCATTCTGATTTTCGGGGAAATTACCCCTAAGACGATTGCGGCGCAGAAGGCGGAAAAGGTTGCTCTTGCGGTGGTAAAGATTATTTCCATCTGTGTGCTGGTGTTCCGTCCCGTGGTTGCGGTGCTGAATGTGGTGACAGGCGGTTTGATTCGTCTTTTGGGATGTAATCCGAATGAAAAGGCACCGCTGATTACAGAAGCAGAGCTGAAAACCATGGTCAATGTCAGCCATGAGGAGGGCGTGCTGGAGCTAGACGAAAGAACAATGATTAACAACGTGTTTGATTTCGGGGATTCCAAGGCGAAGGATGTCATGACACCCAGAACGGATATCGTTGCGGTTCCGTTGGATGTGACCTATGGGGAATACGTCCGTCAGGTGCAGGAGGAGGGTTTTTCCCGGATGCCTGTTTATGGCGAGGACTTGGATGATATTGTCGGTATTCTGTATGTCAAAGATATTTTCTATCTGGATGAAGCGACCTTCTCGGCAGAAAAATATATGAGAGAGCCATTTTTCACCTACGAAAGCAAGCCTCTGGATGAGCTGCTGGCGGAGCTGAAAAACAGCCGTCTGGCGGTTGCAATCGTTCTGGATGAATATGGCGGCACATCCGGTATGATTACAACAGAGGACATTGTTGAGGAAATTGTCGGAGAAATCGGAGACGAATACGATGATGAGGAAGATGAAATCGAGGTCATCAAGGATAACGAATTCGTGGTGGACGGCAGCACCCGTCTGGAGGATTTCAATGAAATTGTCGGTACCGAGTTGGAAAGCGAGGAGGTGGATACCATTGCAGGGTATATTCTTCAGCTTTTAGGGGATTTTCCGAAAAACGGCGAGGTTATCGAGACGGATGGACTGCGGATTGTGGTTGAGGAAATGGACAAGAATCGGATTGAAAAGGTTCGTGTTTATAAATAAAAAGGAAATGGGGTATCTTTGTTGAGCTGCACCCCGAAGGACGAGACAAATATTTTTCAGTAAAACGATTTAAGCAACCGAAAGGGCTTATTGTCTGTATATTGCAGGCGATAGGCCCTTAAATTTTGCCTTTATTCGGCTTATTCTGCGGCGGCGAGGCTTCTCCTTCGGCATTGCCGATACTGCCGTTTTCTTAAATTCCGACGCAGTAGCGTTTGCTTGACAGCTCTTTTGAGATAGGAAAACACCCCACCTGTGAAACAGTATACTGTCTAACAAATGGGGTGTCGGCAACAGATCTCTCGAATCTTTTTATATCTTTATTATATTACAGCTTTTCGACTTCGTCCATCCAAATGCGGCTGACTGCATCGGTAGGCATTCTCCAGTCGCTTCTGGGAGACAGGCATAATGTCCCGACCTTCGGGCCATCGGGCAGACAAGAACGCTTGAACTGCTGGATAAAGAAACGGCGGTAGAAATTCTTGAGCCATTTCAGAAGGGTTGCTCTGTCATATTCACCGGCAAAGGCTTTTTCTGCAAGGAAGAGAATCTTTGCAGGATGATAGCCGAAGCGGATAATCTGGTAAAGGAAGAAATCGTGCAGCTCATAGGGGCCGACCAAATCCTCGGTTTTCTGGTTGATTTTCCCGTTTTCATCCGGAGGCAGCAGTTCGGGGCTGACGGGGGTATCCAGTACATCCAAGAGAGCGGCGGATGCCTCTGCGTCTACCTCGCCGTTTGTTGCGACCCATTTTACCAGAACACGCACCAGTGTTTTGGGGATGCCGCCATTGACACCATACATGGACATGTGGTCGCCGTTATAGGTTGCCCAACCCAAAGCCAGCTCGGACAAATCGCCTGTACCAACAACCAGACCATTGTATTTATTTGCCAGATCCATCAGAATCTGGGTGCGTTCGCGCGCCTGTGCGTTTTCATAAGTAACATTATGCAGGCTGATATCATGGTCAATATCTTTAAAGTGCTGAATGACAGCATCACGGATGGGGATTTCCTTCATGGTGATGCCAAGACAGCGCATCAGCGTCAGAGCGTTTTGATAGGTTCTGTCCGTTGTGCCGAAGCCGGGCATGGTCACGCCGATGACATGGGTGCGGTCGATGCCGAGATAATCACAGGCTTTTGCGCAGACCAGCAGTGCCAGCGTGGAATCCAGACCGCCGGAAATGCCAATCACCAGAGAATCGGCATGGGTATGCTCCATGCGTCTTGCAAGACCTGTTGTCTGGATGGCGAAAATATTTTTGCAGCGTGCATCCAGCTTTGTGGTTGGGGTGAAGGGGACATTGGACAGGGGTCTGCTCCAGTTGTCCAGTGTGGTGTCCTCTGCCATATCGAAGAAAATCTGACGATAGAATTTCTGTGCCTCTGCTTTTTGCAGATGGGACATGAAGGTGGTGTGCTTTCTGCGCTCGCTCATCAGCATTTCTACATCGATATCGGCATAAACAAACTGGCTTTCACGAGAGAAGGATTCTGTTTCCGCGAAAAGCGTGCCGTTTTCGTAAATCATGCTGTGTCCGCTGAATACAGCGTCCTGTGTGGATTCGCCTGTGCCTGCGGAGGTGTATACATAAGCGGACAGGCAGCGCGCGGACTGCTGAGACACCAGCTGACGGCGGTAGCCGGGCTTGGAGGCAAGCTCATTGCTCGCGGAAAGATTCAGCAGCAGCGTTGCGCCGTACAGGCTCAGATAGGAGCTGGGTGGAATGGGTACCCAGAGGTCTTCGCAGATTTCCACGCCGATTTTCAGTGCAGGGAAATCCGCAGCGGCGAAAATCAGGTCTGCGCCGATGGGAACATTCTGCCCTGCATAAGTAATTTCTTCCGTCAAAAGGTCATCCGCAGAGGCAAACCAGCGTTCCTCATAAAATTCGCTATAGTTGGGGATATGTGTTTTGGGAACGATACCCAGAAGCTTACCCCTGTAGAGGGCAACAGCGCAGTTAAACATCTGATTATCCACAGCGATGGGCGCACCAATCAGGAGGAAGATATTCAGTGCTTTTGTTGCTTCTGCAATCTCCTGAATTGCCTGCTCGGCGGCGTGCAGAAGCGGTGTCTGAAAGAACAAATCCGCACAGGTATAGCCTGTAACGGAAAGCTCGGGGAAGGACAGCACGCGCACCTGCTTTGCGGCGGCTGCCTCCACCAGCTTCAAGATTTCCTCTTTATTATAGACACAATCGGCAACCCGCAGCTTCGGTACAGCGGAACCGACCTTTACATAACCATACATACTTTCATCTCTCCTTAGAATTTTCTGAACAGACCGATGACCTTGCCCAAAATGGCAACGTCCTTTACGATAATAGGTGACATAGAGGGATTTTCCGGCTGCAGGCGGATAAAATCCTTTTCCTTATAGAAGGTTTTGACGGTTGCAAAATCCTCGATTAGGGCAACGACGATATCGCCGTTATTGGCATCCTGCTGCTGGCGAACCAGAATCAGATCCTTATCAAAAATGCCTGCTTCAATCATGCTTTCCCCCTTGACACGGAGCATAAACACGGTGTCATTGTGAATATAATCCACGGGAATCGGGAAGGTATCCTCGATATTTTCCACGGCAAGAATCGGGGTGCCGGCGGTGATATTGCCGACAATCGGCACATTCACAAATTCACGCTGGGGTGCATCAAAGCCGGAATCCAGAATTTCAATGGCTCTGGGCTTGGTCGGGTCGCGGCGAATCAGCCCCTTCTTTTCCAGACGGGACAGATGCCCATGCACCGTTGAGGTGGACTTCAGCCCAACGGCATCACAGATTTCCCGTACCGAAGGGGGGTAGCCCTTTTCCCGCACCTCTGCCTTCATATATTCCAGAATTTGTCTTTGCTTTGCGGACAGCTCACTCATATACTCACTCCTTATGATTGTATCCAAATAGATGGGAATTATCAAGTCGGTGGCAGAAATATCCTGCCGAGAAACGGAAATCGCCGAAGCTTCGGCAATTCTCGATGTTGTTTTTCATTATAGCATGGAATTGACACAAAATCAAACCTATGTTCGCAAAAACTGCAAAAAAGTATTGACAAGGAATGAATGTTCGTGTAATATACAAGCATAAAACGAAGAAATGTTCGGAGTGAGTGGGGGCGAAAGCATGGAAAGAAGAACACAAAGAAGGGTCGTAAGAAAATCCAGAAAAATCAGAAAAAACGTATTTCTGCTGCTGACACTGGCGTTGATTCTCTGCCTGGGAACCTTTGCCATGGGCGCGCAGAAGGGAAGGGAAACAAAGACGTACTATAAATCTGTGGTGATTCAGAAGGGTGATACGATTTGGGATATCGCGAAGGAATATAAAGCGGAGGGACAGAAAACCGAACAGATGGTTGATGCAATTTATGAGGTGAACGGGCTGAAAACAGCGAACATACGGACGGGCGAAAATATCATCGTACCGGTGACGAGAGAAATATAAAAAAGGGAAACGCAAAAAGCAGAGGGGAGATGAAGGAGGTTCATCTCCCTTCTGTAAAGGAGATAATTCTTAAGAAAATCTTACAGTTTTTAAAATCCGTTGCAAGCGAATTGCTTTTTATGATACTATAAAGTCAAGAAGGACATATTTGCTCCATGCGAATATGCCTTGCCTAGATAGGGTAAAAAACTGCATAAAGGAGGTTGAAGAGATGTTTCCATGGATTGTTGTTTTGGCGGTTCTCGGTTTAGTGATGATTTTTGCAGAGATTCTAATGCCGGGGTTTGGTCTGTTTGGCATTTTGGGTACAATCTCCCTTTTCGGTTCGCTTGCGCTGACGTTTAAGATTTACGGATTGATTCTATTTTTAATCATGCTGGTTGCAGTTGTGGTTGTATTTTTTGCAATGGTATTTCTGGCAAAGCAAAGTGGACTGTACAATAAGATTGTATTAAAGGATAAGCAGGAAGCGAAGGACTTTGATGAAAATGTTCTGCAGGGACTGCTGGGACAGACAGGTGTGACCCATTCGACGCTGCGTCCCTTTGGCGTGGCAGAGATTGACGGGAAGATGGTTGATGTCTGTTCGCAGGGTGATTTTATTGACAGAGACAAAAAGGTGCAGGTTGTGCAAATCACGGGGAAAACTGTGATTGTAAAGATATGCGAAGCATAAAAGGAGGCGTATGAGATGTTTTTTGAAATTTTTGGTTTTATTATTCCGCTGATTGTCCTTCTGGTGATAGTGGGGATTTTCCTAAGTTTTGTTCCCTTGGGGTTATGGATTTCCGCGATTTCCGCAGGAGTTAGGGTAAATATTTTTTCGCTGGTCGGGATGCGTCTGCGTCGGGTGCGTGCGGATAAGATTATTCGCCCTCTGATCAAGGCACAGAAAGCCGGAATGGATGTTAACGCAAATCAGCTGGAATCCCATCTGCTTTCCGGCGGTCGTGTGGATAACGTTGTAGATGCTTTGATTGCGGCGCACAGAGCAAATCTGGATCTTTCCTTTGAACGTGCGGCAGCGATTGACCTGGCAGGGCGGAATGTTTTTGAAGCTGTAAAAATGAGCGTAACGCCTAAGATTATCGAAACCCCTTGGATTTCTGCCGTTGCGATTGATGGCATCGAGGTGAAGGTGATTGCGAAGGTAACAGTGAGAGCGAATCTGAGCAGACTGGTCGGCGGTGCAGGCGAAGAAACGATTATTGCCAGAGTTGGCGAGGGTATCGTTACAACGGTTGGTTCTTCTCAGAGCCATAAGAGTGTGCTGGAAAACCCCGATCTGATTTCCAGAACAGTTTTGTCAAAGGGTCTGGATAACGGTACTGCATTTGAGATTCTGTCTATTGATATTGCGGATGTGGATATTGGCAGAAACATCGGCGCACATCTGCAGATTCAGCAGGCGGAAGCGGACAAGCAGATTGCACAGGCGAAGGCGGAAGAACGCCGCGCGACAGCAATTGCGAAGGAACAGGAAATGAAGGCAGAGGTAGAACACATGAAGGCGAAGGTTGTGGAAGCAGAAGCAGAGGTTCCTCGTGCGATGGCAGAAGCATTGCGCAGTGGCAATTTGGGCGTAATGGATTATTATCGTATGCAGAATGTGCAGGCGGATACCGCGATGAAGAATAATGTCGGCAATACGGATTTGTCTAAGGTGTTCCATAAGGAGCAGTGCATCGAAACAAAAGACAATTAAAAATGAGATTTCGACAAGGAGAGGGGCAACCCTCTTTTTTGTTATATAATAAAGAAAAAACAGAAAAAAATCCTAATAAAAGGAAAGCGAATAAAATGAGAAAGACGAGACATACTATGACTGCGAGAGATGCTCGCTGAGAAAAAAAGAAGAATGACAGGAGGTCATAGTCATGGACAAAAACAATAACAAAACAAACAAAACGGAAAAGAACAACCAGAAGGGCATGAACAGAACAGAATTTGCACAGGAATACAGCATTGATACCGGCAAAAACGAAAAGACAAATAAAACCAATAAAACAAACAAGACAAATAAGTGTGACTAAAAAAGGTATTATTATGAAAAAGGCAGCTTTGATTCCAAGGAAAAAGGGCTGCCTTTTCCTTTTTTTGAGGGGGAGGAAAAAATATCGAAAAAAGGTGAAAAAAGGTGTTGACATTTTCTGTTAAGCGTGTATAATAAATAAATGTCGCTGCACGAAAGCAGTCGGAAAAAGAGTATAGGCATTGGTCAACAGCGAATGTTTGAAAAGAAAAACATTGACAAGCGGGACTGCGGATGATATACTGATATCCGCTGACATAAACAGCGAAAACAGGCACAGAAAAATAAATAAAAAAGTGCTTGACAAACTGAATGATACTTGATAAAATATCATTCGCTGTCGAAAAAAACAGCAAACAAAATCGAATCGGGTATGAAAAATAATACTTGACAAGAGAATGAAGATTTGATAAAATAATCTTCGCTGCTGAAAAGCAGATTGATCCTTGAAAACTGAACAATGGATATGAATAAACACAACCCATAGTCAATTCAAGCAAACGGAAACGAATGCTAAAAAGACAAATTTTGCCGGTTTAGAAAAACCGGAGTTAGCCAGAAAAACTGGCTAGGAACAAAACTTTAACATAAGAGTTTGATCCTGGCTCAGGATGAACGCTGGCGGCGTGCTTAACACATGCAAGTCGAACGAAGATACTTAAAATGAGAGCTTCGGCAGGATTTTTATTTATCTTAGTGGCGGACGGGTGAGTAACGTGTGGGCAACCTGCCCTATACTGGGGAATAATCACTGGAAACGGTGACTAATACCGCATGTCATTACGGAAGGGCATCCTTCTGTAAGAAAAGGAGTAATTCGGTATAGGATGGGCCCGCATCTGATTAGCTAGTTGGTGAGATAACAGCCCACCAAGGCGACGATCAGTAGCCGACCTGAGAGGGTGATCGGCCACATTGGGACTGAGACACGGCCCAAACTCCTACGGGAGGCAGCAGTGGGGAATATTGCACAATGGGGGAAACCCTGATGCAGCAACGCCGCGTGAAGGATGAAGGTTTTCGGATCGTAAACTTCTATCAATAGGGACGAAGAAAGTGACGGTACCTAAATAAGAAGCCCCGGCTAACTACGTGCCAGCAGCCGCGGTAATACGTAGGGGGCAAGCGTTATCCGGAATTACTGGGTGTAAAGGGAGCGTAGGCGGCACGCCAAGCCAGATGTGAAAGCCCGAGGCTTAACCTCGCGGATTGCATTTGGAACTGGCGAGCTAGAGTACAGGAGAGGAAAGCGGAATTCCTAGTGTAGCGGTGAAATGCGTAGATATTAGGAAGAACACCAGTGGCGAAGGCGGCTTTCTGGACTGAAACTGACGCTGAGGCTCGAAAGCGTGGGGAGCAAACAGGATTAGATACCCTGGTAGTCCACGCCGTAAACGATGAGTGCTAGGTGTCGGGGAGGAATCCTCGGTGCCGCAGCTAACGCAATAAGCACTCCACCTGGGGAGTACGACCGCAAGGTTGAAACTCAAAGGAATTGACGGGGGCCCGCACAAGCGGTGGAGCATGTGGTTTAATTCGAAGCAACGCGAAGAACCT